>WLWD01006128.1_pt1 | contig 120766 bp, 53 predicted proteins | sample 6712731 | NCBI WGS metagenome assembly WLWD01 (sample SAMN12718690, study PRJNA576275) | sponge metagenome | isolation source: marine sponge | host: Mycale hentscheli | place: New Zealand: South Island, Marlborough, Capsize Point | collected 2014-11-01
CTTTAGACACTTGCTAAACTACTGTAATTAATGATAGGATTAGATGGAGGGACAAACGTACAAGCCTAATGCAGCTGTCTCGTGAAACCACTGAAGATGACTCTAAGATATATATATGTATCAAGTTTACATAGTAAACAACCAGTTTCCATTTTTTGTCTGACTTACATACTAGCAAACTCAAACAGGCACCTTCGTACACAGTATATGTCTCAAACTACTTTAGAAACTAATTTTGTACAGAATTAATAGACAGTCCTCTTCTCCCACATCACTAGAGTATTATCATATTGGCATTACTTTTTTAAGGGGTGCAAAGCTTTTAACTTACTCTTGAAAGCTGAGACACTTTTCTTAAACTGAACCGCCATAATGAAAAGTTAGTCTCATGTACCCAATCCCTTTACCAACCGCTAATCGCGTGTAGAGGTTCTAGGTTGGTAAAGGGTCTTGCCCAGCGAGCCTAAGAGTATGTGGTGGGTATTAGGCTGGATTTCAAACAGTCAGAAGACCCCCCCCCCTCTCCCCTCACTTTATTACTTTATTATGTAGCGTTTTTTGCGTTCAGCTACCGGGGCGGTTACGGGGCTACTAGCTAGATTACTGAACTCAATCTTGGTAGAAACATCGTGGCACAACAGTGAGTAAAGCCTACACAAACCAAAAGCGGTTGATTTAAATTCTAAGCTTACAGCTTCTTACCCAATGCATAGATGATCCTTGTGTCTTACAAAGTTTGTTTCGAGTTCATGTTCAAGGGTTTTTCTACGCACCTGTGCTAATCAATTAATGGGGTAAAGGGATTTACAACTACTTCATCTTAAACCGCTTCTCAAAGTGGTTCGGTAAAGCGTCACCTTTTCAATGGTAAGTTGATTGGTGCAAAGACAAATGCTGTTTTTACTTTCTTGAATTGTGTTGACACTTTTACCATATTAAGATGTAAGCTGCATAGCAGAAATTTAATCTCAGGTTTTCTTTAATTGTCTTATTATTATTATTTTTTTAAGCCAAGACTATCCCTGGCAGATGAAACCAATGAAACTCATTACTTAAAGGTTAATGTCATCATAATATAATTTTAATAATTATTAGAAATAACCACATATACATATTTAGCTGTCTTGTTCTCAAACTTAGCTACCAAGCATGCCTTGAAATTCTTCATTAGAACTTTAAGCTCTTCAGCTTCCTTGTTGTTAGTGCTGTGAATTAAAACATTAAAATTCAGTAAAGCTAGCCACTATGAATATAGCTTGCACAATGACACATAAAGTGTGCTTTATAGAATCTTTCCCACTAAATTGTGAACCACATAAGACCAGCATAATGTGTCAAAATTATATGCACATAATTGTAAACATTCAATAATTATTTTCATCAACACACTGGCCAAAGTTGTAGTCAGCCAACTAGCTAATTGTTACCAACTGTGTTGGTTTTTGAACACCTCTTAAAGTAGCAAGTCTGCATGGGAGTACTGATACACCCCACAGAAGTGTAGTAAAGTCACTATAGCTCATACGGGTGTCATGCTACACTCCACAGTGTTATTGAACACTTAATAAGAGCGTAGCACAACACCTCAGAAGTGTTACACTATGCCCCTTTGTAGTGGAACACCCCATTTTTTACAGTGTAGCAGCATAGTGCTCTTCTTGATCCTCACATGGGTCTTGTTTGTGCAAGCCGTATATACTGCACAAGTACTGAAGGAAAAATTCTTGTCATTTTCAGTTGTGGTGTCACATTTTTTTGTTGTGCATTTCTTCTACACTTTCGTAGTCATTAGATTCTTCAGGAGGTTCAGAAGAATCATCAGTTTTGGACGAATAGTTGCTACTTGTATGGTGTTACTAAGCATGCTTTATATATTTTTTTGGAAAGCATAGCCTAGAGGGGGTTAGCAATCTAATAAAATAGTAAGTTACAGCAATGATTAATTGAATACTAGGTTCCATATACGTTGTATTTCACTAGTCATAAAATATTTACAAATGCACAAATTTGTTGTAAAAAATGTTAGTAATCTAGCTATTATTATTATTGTATAAAATGCAGGTATTTGTAATTATCTCTCTAGCTAGCTAATTGAATGCAGGATTTTATCGTTGTCAACAGGATGATAATTGGTGCCAAGATAACAGGAAACAGCAAAGTACTTACCCCTGGTAGTTGACATAATATTGGTGCTATAATCACTATTATGTGTAATTATACCTGTGTATAGGACTAAGGAAATGTTAGTTTTATATAAAAGCTGTGAAAATGAAACTGAAGAATTAAGATGATCATTGTTTAAGCAATGTTAACAGACTTATCTTAACGAAGCAGTTAAATTACATAACAAAGTCACACTGCTGGAAAAGGGTCCATTTACAGCAGTGACAAAATTCATATTTGTGATGATTAGAGTTGACAAAGAATTGACTAGAATGCAGATGTTATACAAACTAGCAACTCATTTATACTTATTTTAAACAACCTCGAAACAAATTAACAAAAAGTAATAGCAAGCTAGAATCATAATTGAAGTTTCAAAGACTTGAATTTCCAATTTTATTTTTTAAATATTTCCAATTTGACATAACTGTGATACTAAATTCCCTGCATTAGTTATCTATAGCTACTCATACAAACTTTCCTGCATTTAGTTATTTTTCTTATTTACTTCTTCGGATGTTATTATACTAATTTACAATTTTGTTATGGTTGTCTGTAGACACTTTTCAGGCAGTATCAGGACTTCAAACACTATGAGCTACAAAGTTTAGAGTGTACAAGACATATCCAGACAGATTATTCATAGCTAGAACTATTGTATCAGTAACTTAATGAATAATTTTTAAGCTATCATTAAAAGTCTTTTCTGTGTATGAAAGTCACCTATTCAAGGAATGATCTTTCATGGAACATTGGTTTTTAGGAGATGATAAATAAAATGAGTTGAATTGTAACCAGTGAGGAAACATTAATAGTTCACAAATTTGGACTGTGTAATTTACTTCACAAGTGGTAGGTGAAATTTTGAGAATGTCCCCATTATTGAATTTTCAGTTTACTTTGCAAGATGAATGCTTGGCTGAAATATTGTTTGTATTATAATGCTATAGCTTAAGTAAACTGGCTTTCAATTCACATTTAATTAGTAAGTATTCATGGGCATTTGCATTTCATTGTAAAAAAACACTTGTTACAGGGACTAAAATATTGAATTTGTGTACAACTATACAATACGTTACCATGCAGTTTTATTTTATTACCACTCTCCAGTGCAAAGAAAGATATTGATTGTGAGACTCACTAGTCCACTGATATGTGTAATTAAAAATAATTTGGGAAAACTCTACAATAACAGCAACAAATACAGCACAATAAAGCAACACTATCTATCACCAATCTGGAGCCCAGGGCTGGACTTGTAGTGCTTTTTCTCTTTTGCCAACCTCCCCACTTTGCAGATGTTAGTCAGCATAAAATCAGTCTCCATCAATATTCCATTAAAAGCTCCTTCAACATGACCTTCATAAACTGACCAGGAATCTTGTGAGCAATACAAACTTCTATTGAACCTGACAGTTTCCCAATCTAATGTACACTGGCATATTTGACTCATTCCAGCAATTAAAGCAGCTCCTATGATTGACTTATTGAATAGCAAGGAGTCCTATAAATAATTATAATATTTACTATTGATCATCTAATTAGAATTTTAACTTTACTTATAAAGTGTGTTGAACACAATAAATCAAATTCTATATTCAAGGAGAAACCTAATGGAAGAGCAATATTGCAAGTATTAGCAAATGTATAATAATATACACATGGCTTTGTTGATAGAATTAGAATAGTACAGTATGGCCAACAAAAAAAACTTTCAAAATTTTGATTTTTAAAGAAACAGGAGTACCGTCTATACTATTAATATACTAAACTTATTGACAAGTTGCTATAATGTTGAGCTTGAATACCAGTAACTGTGTTAGTATGAGTAATAGCACGGTAACCGTGCTATTCGGGATTAATAGCACGAGTAACGTGATTGAAATAGTACGAGGCGAAGCTGAGTGCTATTTCAATTGCTTTACAAGTGCTATTGATCCCTAAAAGCACAGGTTACCCGTGCTATCATTCGCTAATAAGGCCAGCTTTTAAAAAGTCATTTGCAATTGTAGCTATATTATATTGTTCACTCACTATCTCCTTATTTCAGGATTAGCTTCCGCTGGAACTTTCTTTTCAACGTGGGGCTCCTCCTAATCTGTTGTAAAACATTCCGTCTAATACGGGTAGAGGTTCTGGGGTAAAGAAGGACATTGTCTCCAACTAAAAACTACTCGAACTGTACGTTTCCAAGGTTAACACTGCAAGCGTGCGCACTTACCCGTACTATTTCACTTAGCTACCGAGGTATTTCACTTAGTTTCCACTTAGTTACCGAGGTATTTCAATTAGTTACGCGCTATTTCACTTTCTCGGTGCAATTTCAATTGAACAGCGATTTTTCCCATATATATATTTTGAATGGGCAACTTACGTGCCGTACTATTAGCGAGTGATAGCACGGGTAATCCATGATATTCGGGATTAATAGCACGGTTATACCGGTGCTATTACTCATACATATAGCCTAGTCTCGCGTAGCCAGACCCTTTACCAACCGTAACCGCTACGAGGGGAAGGAAAGGGTCTGGGAACATTGTGGTGAAATACCCTTCCCCACATGCTCACTACAGGAACACCATCAGGAACATATTAGATTATTAACTATAATTAGCCTACCTTGCCATTCACTATTCATGCATCTCACATTTCACCCTATTCACTCCCATTGCTACTTCCCATGTACTCTAATGCACCACCCTTGTATGCTCTCATCACACACAATTCCTGGTTGGTTTTATATATATTGGCCAACCCAACTTGTAAAGTTCAGTTCGGATTGTATAAGCATTTTGACATCTTGTGAGATACCTACTCCTCTTTGCTTAGAATTAAAACTCTAGCTTGGGTCGAGGGTTTGAAGGAACTCGGTTTGATCGCTGAGAATCCTGTTGCACATTCCGAACTCTGGTGGCGGCGCTATTTTAATTTCGTCTCTACGTGTCTCACCACATCTGGTGCCAGCGGTGGGATCTACTAGTCTTCGACGGACGAGTGAGACGAATCCATTGCCTGTTACGGCGCTACTGGAAATAACGTTTTGTGTTTGCTTTGATTTTTTTTTTCTTTCATATTTTTTTTATATAAATTCTTTCATATTTTTCCTTGTTTATCTATATCTGGTGTTTCAGCAGAATTTTTTTTTTTATCAGCGGTTTGGTGCATAAATCATATTATTCTTGTTATTTATTAATTTTTGTGTATCGACACTGTTGCAACTGACAATTTCTATAAGTTTGTATTACTACTAGTTTTTTTTTTTGTAAAATGGAGAAATCTGAAGTTATTTCGGACCATACTAGGAGCAAGACCAATAACTCTGGTGGCGGCGCTATTTTAATTTCGTCTCTACGTGTCTCACCACAAACATACAATACAACGACTTGTTCAGCAGCACCCCAAAAAGGGTGCTCCAATTATCACATTCCAATGCTTGCGGTAGCCAATGACGTCACTGCCACGGCCGGGTAGCAGCTCTCCTATTCATGCTGGTACGTTTATTGCTTGCCAGGAGTGCTTATAAATAGTCTACGAAAACAACTTCACCAGTTTGACGAAGTTACGCAACGTTCTCACCCTCCCAGATGTGATGTTGACGTCACACAGTATACCGCAAGCTTGCTGGAATGTGATAATTAAGCACCCTTTTTGGGGTGCTACTGAACAAGTCGTTGTATTGTATGTTCCCAGACCCTTTCCTTCCCGCGTAGCGGTTAGGGTTGGTAAAGGGTCTGGCTACGCGAGACTACATATAGCCTTGGTGTTTTACTTGCTATTACTCATACATATAGCCTTGGTGTTTTACATGTGATGACATATTTTCAGTTAACATGCAACTCATTTTTCAAAATGATTTTCAGGAAATACTTAAGTAGATATGAGATTGTTCGATTAACAATTCCAGTTTGATTAACAACTCATTACCAACTCAATTTTGCTAATGAATTATTCATGAATATAGACATTATAGTTAATAACTGAAAAATGTATCATTATTGATTTAAAGTTGTGCTTTTAAGTACTATCCACTCTGAAGTCTAATAGCCAAGCCATTTAAATCAGAATTGCATCTATAATATTGCACTTGTAAGCTAGTTAGCTATCCGCAATGACCTCTATTTCATCAATTCACTTTATTTTATCACTCTCGACTTTGAACAGGAACATTACATTTGCAACACATTTATTTGCTGGCATGCAGTGATACACCAGTGGGTATGTTGGCCACGACTAACATTCTGCTTATGATAATATGGTAAAAGGTCAATACAGTGTGTGCATACTTAGCATGTTTAAATACAATTCTCAAGCGATCAGTTCTGTTCTACATCCTGTGTGGTAGGTTTAGGTTCCAGCTCTTCTGGTTCAGGATGAATTGTTTGTCCTGAACAGTGGATACACTTTCTTCCTCTCTTATCTTCAAATTCGTAATTGATAATATTTACATTTTTTTTGCCAATTGAGATTCAATAGATAGTTGAGTGGCTCAAGGGCAGAAACTATTTAGCATGATTCTCCAGATAACGTACTCTGAGCCTAGGCTGACTTCGTTAGCAGTATTTCAAATTTTCCCAATTTGAAAGTACAACAACAGAGTGGCCAACACTAACCCAGCTGCTTTAATTCAATAATGGAAGATCAGCCGTATAACCACATTTCTTAATGTTTATGTCCTTTTGTTATAAAAGAAGAAAATAGTCTCTTTTGTTTTTATGGATTATGACTGCATGATTATTCTTATTTCCCCTTTATTGTTCTTTTAAATACCTATATTATTCTAGAATTATTCCACTATGCAATTTTGTGTCTATTATTCCGGGAAAAAAAATGCTAGCATACTCTGGCAGGACCTAAAGGTTACAGATTTGAGGCAAATTTTTGTTAAAATTGTCTACCTGGTGAATTAATGCAGTCACAATGCTTGAGAAATACATAATAGGTCAGTAAATAATACCAGGTACTGCCTAGCTAGTATAGCAGGCAAAACTTGAGGTGATTATTTACCAGTTACGCTTAACTCCAAACAGCCAATACAGCAAACTGATAGTTAGCATTTATATTTATTTTAATTTAATTCATTTCAATGTCATTACAATAATAAGCAACTGTTTTAGATTCCAAAGCTGACATTGTAAGAGTTAATATTATTTAGAAATATTTCAGTGTTTTGTCCAATAATGGAGATCACACGCCATTGCTTTTAAGTTTCTTGTATTCTTTCTTAATCCACACATTGCATCCCATAGTTTCCTGTCTACCTTGTTTTTATTGCCCTCATTTTCTGATGTAATGGCTTCAACCTTTGGTAGATTCCTCCATTGCATTTTCTTTCTCTGTCTTTGGTTCTTTTAAATCAGTTTTCTTGGCAAGAGCAAGTTTTTCTCCTTCGCTTGAATTTACAGTTTCTGTTGATTTTTAACTTGAGATGATTTTGTTGCCTTTATTATTTGTATTAATGTTCGTGTTGATTCAGTTTTCTTCTCATCCTTTGACGTCTTCTTTTCCTTCCTAGTTTGTGTCATGTTATTTTCACTTTAAAATTTCATAGACCTGTTGTCCTTCTTTCCACTGCATATGCATTGTTTGCTTGCATATACTTAGTAGCATCTCCGGTCCTTGTAGTACTGGTAACTGGCACTTTCCATGTCTTCCTTGTGACTCCTGTCTCACTGGTTCTTGACCATACAGCATCTTCTGCCGCACTTCTGTTGCTAATATTTTCTCTCCTTTGTTCAATTTCCTTTGTGTTCCTCTCTTCCCTTATGTCCTCCTTTCCCCTAACACTTTTCTCTGTATTGAACTCCTCTTTCCTCACAGTTTTCATTTTCAGCATGTCTTTTACTTCCCTCTCGTCCTCCTCTTCCCTCTCACTCTTCTTCTCCCTCTTATACTTATCTTTCCTCTCATCCTTCTCTTCATTCTCATCCTTGTTTTCCCTCTCATCTTTGTCTTCCCTATCATTTTTCTCTTCATTCTCATCTTTCCCTCTCATCCTTATCTTCCTTCTCATCTTTCTCTTCCCTCTCATTCTTCTCTTCTCTCTCATGTTTGTCTTCCCTTACATCCCTTGCTTCTGTCACAATATATTCTGCCATTAGAGTGTCCATCAACTCTATTCCACCATTTGCTTCTCTTAAGTTCTTCTCTTCCCTTGTGCATTTCTTTTCGCCCGCATCTTGTCCAATTGTATACACAGTGCACTTATCTATGTTGTCTCCAAGACATGATGGAGTACCTTCACTCATACTAGTTTTCTCTGACCTTATGATTTCCATTTCATCCTGAACACGTAGCTCTTCCTCATGCTTCAATGCATAACATTCCTGGAATGCTTCCTCGGCGGAACTATCCTGAGGGGGCAAGAATAAATACTCCGAGGCTGAGGGAGACGCCTAATATATGTTGAGTATTCTTTATTTGTTAGTTTTATCTCACCACTTTATCTTCTTGAATCAGGGTTATCTTAGCTCCTCCAGGCTACATACAGTACACAAAATATCATATTTATATAATGGTTTCATTGTAAGCATAAATGATATATACCTTAACATTATTCCATGTCCTCTAATTTGCAACCACCTGAAAACTGAAAATAAACACAATGCACTCAATAATATGCTAAACTGAAGGATACAATGTATGTATAGCTTCACATGATTAAACATACCTCTCCCTTGGAGGATGCTGAAGTTCTTTTCTCAGGAGAGAAGAAGTTGAGATGGGACAAAACTTCAGCCAAAAGGTCTTCATCTTCACTGTCCCAGTCATCTTTGTATGTGTGCCGAATATTTCCATACCTGTAGAAATAGATACACTGGGTATATCTTTTCCTCCTTTAATATTAATAGTAGCTATGAAGGTGACTTACCCTCCTTGGTATTCCTTGATTCTTGTTAATTTCAAGAATCTTCTAGATTCCTCCCAGGTATCAAGATTGGAATAATAGGATTACTTTGGCTCCGCCGCCATGAAATTCTGTTTCAAGATACATAAATAATTCAATTTGCTCTCCAATACACAATTCAACTTGCGCAGATTAAGCTGTAGCTAGTTTTTTACTTCAGAATACTCACTAGCAAGTACGTTTGCTTCCCCAACAACTTCCACACACCTTATAACCAACAAACCCCTGACCGCTTCGGGAATGCTTGAGACGCCTGCACAAAATGACGTCAGCGTTTGCTCGGGCATGCGCTCTAATCAACTGCTGGCCACAGAGGAGAACTTCCTGATCTACTAAGCTATATCAAGATTCCCCTGAACATTCTTGCTACTTTCAAGAAGCAAGCGTAAGAAAACTTGAGCTACCTTTTCGACTGGCTGCATAGCTGGATGAGGAAACCATTAAGGCATGAACCCCCCACGAAGGTAGTCTCGCGTAGCCAAACCCTTTACCAATCGCTATGCTTTTCCCGCTCAGCGATTGGTAAAGTGTATGGCTTACGCGAGACTACCATTAAGGCATGAGCCCAGTATAATGTACATAGAAGGAAATTTTTTTTTATGTCTATATACACTGAGGACTAGGGACTGCCGGATATTGCTAGAAATTTTTAGATCATGGCACTCTTCCATTCATTCATTGAATAATATTTTGGATACATTCAATGTTTACACTGAAAAATTAGCTAAGTATTTTGAATCCTCTATATTGAGTAATTCAACAGTAAAGAGAGAGTGATACTTTTAATATACTCAGCAGTGGAGTTCCCTTCAAATTCATAGGTTGGTTGGTAATTGTGGGGGTGGAAGGTCGTCTGATGGCCCGGCAGGTTGTGTGTTACAGCAAGCGCTGGTCCTTCGGGCCTCCTTGATGGATTAGTAGGCTGCCTCTCAACTCCTCGGGATCCTTCGGGCAGGCCAGGCTAGCTACAGTCCTGGATTATTCCCAAACCCTCGGAGACAATTAAGATATCGAATGAAATGCCACATGCGCACGCCCGGCCTTCTATACTTAGGGTCTGCGCGCACACACAGACATACACAAAAATGCACACGGGCAAGTCTACACAGAAATATACAAGAATGACAATCACACAATAGTAGATGCATGCACAAGTTCATAGTATAAAACAAGTCAAGTCTTCTTCTTTCTCTTCTCTTTCTCCACCATGGAGGGCCGACCCACAGTAATGATTTACAATTTCTTGTCAATTTTGATGTAACTGAGTTGCTCGAGAAGAGACACCATCTAACATGATCCTCCAGATGACTTGCTGACTTTGAGCTTTAGCTGATAGCGCTAGGAGTATTTCAAACTTTTCCCATTTTGCAGTACAAAAACAGAGTGGCAAAATAAACCTAGCTGCTTTAGTCAAATAATAAATATCTACCTTATGACCACATATTACGTTCATGTTCTCCTGTTGTATAAGATAGGAAAAAAATACACTATTGATTTTCTTTTACAATATGGAGTGAGTATTCTCATTTTCCGTTTACTTATTCTTTTAATTATGCTATGAAATTTCAGTCTAGTTTCCAAATAATTATATAGCACACCAAACTTAAAGTTAATAAAAATACGAACTTATCCCGTCAATGAATTGCATATTCAGACATGTTTACTGACTAAATTTATGTTTTTACATGATCGTAGCTGAACAGTTTATCTTGAACGTATTTTTATCTCATAATGTACTGTAGTTTTAACTTACAATGGATACAGCAGCTGATTCTGTGCCACTGCCAACTACATTACTGGTAATACAAGTATACACACCAGTCAATAGAGGTCTGGCATTCAATGTTCTAGGAGTGCTATAATGCTGATTGCAGGGGTTATAAGTGGATTGGGTAATATTGAAATCCATGTTATTCATAACATGTTCTTTGTGTTCCTCTACTTGAACAAACCATTTTATGACTGGTAAAGGTAAGCCATTGACTATGTAAGCCAGATCCAGTGTGAAGCCAGCCACTATGGTGTGGTTGACAAGAGGACGAGAAATAACAGTAGGAACTAAATACAAATAACATGATAATAAGAAATTCAGCAATGGAGATAGGCTCTATGTTTCTATAATTATTGTCACTGCTGTCACCGTCATGTCCAAAGTGAATACAAGTCTGGAAAAGTCCAATGCTGCCTTAATGTTTAGTCTTAGAGTAATATTTAATTTTTTTTTACCTGACTCCCTTGAAGGAACTTAAAAGTCAAATGTAAAATTATGTTGCTAATAGTTCATAACATGTGCAATGTGCTTGAGATTGTGCTTGAAAGCACTTTAAAATTGCTTAACTGGATGCTTAAGCATTTTACCCAAGTGCCTCAAAGTGCTAAATGCTTAATTACATTTTAAAGTACTTGGACTAATTATAATGGTCCAAGATGCTCAGGAGTTTCTTGAGCCATTCCTAGTGGAAGGAGACTGTAGACTGACATTTTTAGGCCCGCTGATACCAGAATTTATTGCGTAGGTCAATGGTCTCACATACTTCCCACGGAGGTAAAATGAAAGTGTGCTATACTATCATTCATGTGCTTAGAGCTTAAAAAGTGCTCATCGAGCTCTTTGAATTTATTGGTTTAAGCCAAAGCCTTTAAAGCATATCAAGCAAAATTAAGAAAGTGCTTATGAGCACAAGCATTAAGTTCTTGAACCCATGGGCCAGTTAGTATGTGAAAAATGAATTTCAAAACGTACATAAAGAGATGTGTATTCTTCTCCAGAGAAAAGAAACGAGCTGGTAAGGTTGATGATATCGGAATTGCCATTCAGGGTTGGTCCCGCTGAAGAGTCATTCATTTCACGACCATATGGATAAAAACTGGTTAAAAGAATTGCATCAATGAAGAATGGCCAAGTAAGGTGGAGCAGCAATATGGAATCCATATTAATTTAAAGTAGCAGCTTTGTCAGTTTGTTGGCTTGTACATATAATGATTCGCTACATTCAGAATTGGTTATGCTGCAGCTGAATGTAATTTCATGCATGAATCATGGTGTTTTAGCATTCATATTCATTTTCGACATTGTGTATACTGAATCAAGGTCATTGTTTGTTTAAACAGAGTGGTGTGTGCTAATTCACTCATTCTATTTTGCTGTTATTGCTTATAAAAGAGCTGATAGTAGTTTAGTAATATAAACTAGCATCAGTTTACTTGTCACTATAGGATGAGTATGATATGACACAGTAGTTTAAGTAAATGAACATGCAAAGTTCAAAGTTGAAATATCAATAATCTAAATATTAAAATTGACATCCTTCTAATTTGAAATTGAATCTAAAATACAGTTTGTAAATTTAAATAACTAAAAACTAATTCAAATGCAAATACATACTTAAATAAACTAAGGAATAAGAAATTAGTAACTCGTTGCTTCAAGGCGATTGTTGTATTTTATGTAGCAACTGGCAAGCCAAGGATCAACCCAGTGTATATGCAGTGTTTACATAAAGAATTGTTTGAGGCATTTATAGATATACAGCAAACATCTGCACAAACATAGATATAAATTTTGTGATGTCTGAAAGGAAATCCACTTGCTTCAACCCCAACAAAATGAGTTTTGAATGTCATGCACTGTTCTTTCATAATTTTAGCTATATAGATGGTAAATACTTCTAGCAAAGGCTTTCAATGCCATAACAATTATTTCAAATGATAAACACATTACATTATATCAAAAGAAGCAAGCTTAAAGCAACAAAATGGCTTTGGTCATTTATTATAGTGGTATCTCGTATATTTCACACAGCTTATTTACCTGTAATGGTTTACTTGAGACATTGTTTTCATGCCTCCTAATGTATATAATATCAATTAGATCAATCATAAATCAGGCTGGATGTAGTATAATAGCATATTGGACTGTTACAAAAAGAGTATTATATTAGTCATACAATTGCTTACAAAAATAATGAGGTTTTCAATTATATTAATTACACCAAAAATAAAAGCTACGAGAAATCATTTTTATAAGTATTGTTATACCAAAATATAATGTTTTTATCACAGAAGCTAAAAAAGGAAAAAGGATAATCACTACTTGTGAGTTACTATTGTGTTCCACTTTAGTGAATAGCAGCGTAGTGCTCTTCATGCTCCTTTCCTGGATCTTGTTTATGCAAGCCGTATACTGCACAAGTACTGAAGGAAAAATTCTGGTCATTCTCAGTTGTGGTGTCACATTTTTTGTTGTACATTTCTATACATTCGTAGTCATTTATAGATTCTTGAGGAGCTTTTGAAGGATCATCAGTTGTTGAGGTGTAATTGCTGAGTGTAGTATTTGGTTCCGTAGAACTATAAAATAAAATGTTAAAAGGATGTATAAAAGACTTGTTATAACTTCCCACTGATTATCTGATAATTTAATACTACCATGAAGTAGCAGGGAGCAAATGTATTTTACTTACTTTGAGGTGACATTGTGAATTCTATTAAGCATATTGTGGTGAGACTTCTTTCTTCTTACCACAAAACAAGTAATAACTGCTACTATGGAGCATGTCATTATGACAATAAACATAGCTCCTCCAGTTATGGCAGCAACTGTCATGATGCTCAGTGGAGAGCTGGATGCAATGGTAGGCGTGGTCACACCACTCGTTAAGCATTCTTTTTCATTGACTGACTGCACCTCTACTGGACAACTTGATTCCACATGCAGAAGCTGAGCTTGTATTTGTAGAGAAGGACTAGTTTTCAGCCATTGCTCTATGAATTCTATCATTTCTGATACTGAATGTGCAGCAGTGCCATGGATCTGACCTCTGTATGTAATGAATTCAGGAGAATCTTTGTAGCATATAAATACTCCATTGCGAATCACTCTGTTTTGTGCAAGATTGCATTTACAGTTTTTTTGAAGTACTGAATTTAATTTTTGATCCACTTGAGAAGACTTCTCTGTGGGTTTCTCATTCTAATAATGGAAATGAATGCACACACAAACACATTATATTGTATTTAAACCTGCTGTTGCAGGAACAATATCCATAACTATCTTTTATCTATCACTAGCATAATATAACAATGAAACAATACATACATTTTGACACCTATACAAATGCCATTATGAAAATGCCTAGGAAATAAACAAAAAAACCAACTTTTTTTTGTTTATTTCCTAGGAATTTTCACTTATTTGTACTATTCTCACTGATGATGACATCTGGAGGTGTCGAAACATCTGTATTGTTTAACCGTTATAATTATGCTAGTGATAAAGTTATGGACATTATATTGTACTCACTGCATTGTGGCCACAATTATATGTTTATTCTTATGTTTTTCACAATGCACATTATTCGGCACCTTTTTCAGCTAATAAGATATTATATGTATGAATGCAATCAGGTACTTACTATCCAACTTGAGCAAGAGGTTATCAATTGCAGTCGCAATTGGAAAAGTGCATCTAAAACAATAAAACGTAATAAAAACATTGAATATAAGAAATCTTATGTGAAATAATTGATTTGAGTGAAAATAGTCAGGTACTAATTTCAAGTACAAGGGCAAGGAATAACAATTGACTCACTAGATGCAGTAACTACTGTCAATGGTCCCACGATTATGCTTTGGTATTGCTGATACAATCCAAAGACACTTCTGATTGAAATATTGTATCTATGTCCTGGAGATAAGTTTGTCACCTCGACGTTCCAAGTCCCATTCAAGAATACAGTTGAATTTTTGGAATTAAATTTTACTCTTGAAGAACTTTGGCTTCCATTAATGACAACACCTAAAAACACCTACATAATGTGGTAATTGTAGTATTAAAGTGCCATTTGTGGCTTTAAATACAGTTAATATTGTGCAGTTATAGACTATAATTAATTATTTACACTAAATACGATCATTAATTACAACTCTTTATAATTACTTCATAATAGTAATCTAAAGCTGTTGCTTCTTGATGTCCCCACAATAAGGAAACACTGGTAGTGGAAGTTGTGTGGACAGAGAAATTTGTAGGTGTTGATACTGTAGATGTACAAGTATATTTTATTATGAATTTATAACAATTTAGTAGTATGAAAAGAAAACAAATCAATATACTGAAATACAATTCTTTAAATAATAAGAAAATTCAAATTCTCACTGTCATATATAATTATGGCTACTTACAATGAATGTGTGTAATAAGAGGATTTGAAAGAATAGTCCTTATCTTATTTTCTGCCTCACAAGTGTAGTTAGCAGAATCATTGGCATAAGATGTGCCAATTGTGAAGATACTTGTGGTGGAAGTTGAGGTGACATTCATATTTTGACTTATTGAAATTCTTGGATGTTGTAAATTTGGAAAAAATAGCTCCGTAGTGCCATCGTAAGAGATTTTTCTCCATCTGATGTCTGGAAGAGGGTATCCTTCTGCTGTACAAGAAAGTTGAATCTTTGCTGGTGCTATGAGCTGAGTTGTGTGATCAGTAGTATCAATAATCGATGGTGGAACTATATAAATGTTAAACATGGAAATGTTAAATTTTATTAATTTTTTGGCTCGACATCTTAAAGTTGGTACATTAGAAAAACTACTATAATTACATACTAACATTCACTTAAGAAATCCAAGTTAAGCTCTTGAGATGTAATTTTCAAATACAAAAAAGTTATCAGACTCATATGAAATCAATTGTAATATTAAAATTCTATTAGTGAAATTATTATTATGCTATACACAAGAAGACATGAATAAAAAATAGTATAGGGTTACTTCTTGCAAATGAGATATGAAAGTATTTAGTTCTGTTTTAAACTTACTATTTACTGATAAGTTGAAAGTGTGAATATCTTTGCCAATGTAATTACTTGCACTGCAGGAGTACTCTCTGTATGAACTTCTTGTAACGTTCAGTAAGGTAAAGTTGGAGAATGTGTAATAGTATGAATTTGTCTCTTGAGTATGTAATTTAATGATATGCTTAGTGCTAATATTAGCTGTAGGCCAATTAATAGTTGGTGGTGGAATTCCTCTAGCTGTGCAAAAGAAAGTGGCAGATTCACCTTCAGTTACTTCTATTAGTTGATAAATGCTTTGCCGAAACAACATAGCAGGGCCTGTAATGTCAAGCATATATATATTACAAATATATTATATGCATACATTACCAGAATTTACTATCAACACTGATTATAACTGGTATGCAAATAATGTATTCAAATCTGCTGATTAGCTAGCGTAAAAGAGAAAATGATTGAAATGACTTCTGGTCTGTGATAAAATTCCAAGCTAATGTTTTATAGTTGACTATGGTAGAAGCAACTAAAATTTAGCTGGCTATTTATGCCATAAATAAAGGTTTATGCATTGAATACATATGTTAAATGAGTCTGATAGTTTTATTCAGATATTGTGTAATATTTTGTGCATGAAAATTTGTGAATAAAAGGAAATTGCAGTAGAATGTTTATGGTCAGATTTAGATAGCTTGGTCATTGTACATATTTGTGACATATATTGCCTAGCCTATTCAGCTTGTAAAATAAAATGATTTTATATGTATCACCTCTTGTATTTTAGAATACACCAATAAGAAAGCTTGTGGTAGTGAGCTTACTATTAACACAGATTGTATTATTTATGACACCGAACATTACGATTCTTTTCTCCTCGGTTGAAATAACCGCAGGTTTCTTTGTAATTAATTATTAAAAGATAGATTGTCTTTTGACATTTAGGAGAGAGTTTGCACTTACTGACCCTGAAGGAAGACATTGGCAAAACGTCAAAATATGATTAAAAATAAATATACTGAGCTGCATAAATGAAGCAACACTTGTTATTATTTGTACATCTGTGACAGGAGAGCTGGGAATTTTTATTTAAAAAGTTGTTGACTCTAGTTGCTAACATGAGGTTATTATTTTACTTGTTAATTAGATTGTTTTGCTGGAAATGGGCTGGCTATACTCCGTATTTTGGAGATAAGTGTATTCACTCAATACCTTCCTGTGCGGAGAATTTCTCCCGGATAAAAAGTTTATGTCCATTCATAAAACATTGTGACTGAGGGTGGTAGGTAATATATTATTATTAGCTGATACTATTACTGCATCACCACAAATAGTAATTAAGAGAAAGATCACTATAAGTTCAGTTCTTAGCATAGTTTTTTTAAACCACAAGTGTAGTATTTAGCAGCTGGACACTGAAATCATATTCTTTTTGACAGCATATTATAGATTATATTGAGTCTCAGTAATTCCAGGTAGCATTTAACAACATTCACTCATTATTTAAATTAGTTGAAGAAAACTAAATTTAAAATTAATTTAAAATCAAGACATTTCTGATGGAGCCTTCTTCAGTATGCACAATGAAATCATTGTTTCTGTGTTTATCAACTGAAGAATACTCCATGGAGCAGAATAGTCTTGATTAAAATTGTAACACCAGATATCTTTAAGTACCATATGAAATTGTTCTTATTGTATGTAATTTCTACTAGTTTATTACTATTACTTACTTCTACTTACTATATACTCATTAACTTACTATGGACAACTACATTAGTTGATTCTGTGTCACTGCCAGCTGCATTACTGGCAATACAAGTATACACACCAGTCAACTGAGGTCTAGCATGTCTTATCCTGAAAGTGCTATGGCTGTAATTGTGAGTAATGTTGAAATTTGTTGAACTTGTTACTCGTTCTTCTAGTCTTTCGTGAGATTGAACCAACCATGTTATGACAGGTAAAGGGAAGCCATTGGCTATGCATGCTAGATCCAGTGCAGAGCCAGCCACAATTGTGTGATTGACGAAAGGAAGAGTTGTAGTTGGAGCCACTGCAAAAACAAAAACAAAAACAAAACAAAAAACAACAACAAAGAAACAACAACAACCACAACAAAAACAATTCAATTAGAAGAAACAAAACTGAAATGAATACAAATGTGTCCATGTGCTTATAACAATGATAATTTATTATAATTATCCTAAACTGTATTCCTAGCACCTATTGTGTAATATTTTTTATTAGTACACTATTGGTTTAGATTGTAACTATCCGTGGTGATAATAAAGTAAAAAAGTTTAATAATCAATTATCTCACCATAAACTAGTAAGGTGTAAATTTCAGAGTCATTGCCTATTTCATTGCTGGCAATACAGGTGTAAGTGCCATTTTGTGATGAATTTACACTATTAATAGTTAAAGTACTGTTGCTAACTGTATATGAAGTATATGTATAAATGGTTTTAATTGTAAAGTTGCCATTATTTTCAATAATTAGTCCATGATGGATCCATGATATATTAGAGCTGGGATTGCTCTCAGCAACACAAGAGAAGCTCACTGAGGTGGCATTAATGATTGTCTTGACCATTGGATTTGATGTTATGTTTGGAGCAACTGAAATAAATGAACAAGCAAATTATTTTAATTAATTTTATGCAATCTTCAAATGATGAAATGTTTGTAACTAAGCAAGAATGTTTAATTCTATAACATTAATTCATCATTACTCGGGGTATTGACATACAATTATTGTAAGAGTTTGAAATTTTATCAATGCATGTGCCTACAGCACTAAGAACTTACATTGAACAGTTAAGTAGCTTGATACCATATCTCTTCCAACAATATTTGCAGCACTGCAAGCATATTTTCCCATTGAGTTCCTTGTTACTCTAGACAATACGAATATGCTCACTGTATGATTTTCAGCGTATTGTTCTTTGGTAGTAATTATTTGATGGGAAACACTATTTTGATGATAAATCAAAGATATATTTGGTGGAGGAAATCCTTCAGCAATGCAGGTGTAGTTAATGGTACCTCCTTCAATTGTAGTCTGATTAAGTAAATATGTAACTATATCAGGAACACCTATTTACAAATTACAATTTAACAAATTTTATATAAAAAAATTGTTTCTTGGCCCAGAAATTTGTATTCTAATTGAAAAAAAAAAAAAGCAATTGCATTAGCTACTGCTCTTAAAATAGATCTTAACATTTCAGAGTAAACATCTCTTCTGTTTTTGGTTATGAGATGTTGCCTTAGTTAATAATATTTTATAATTGCTTGAGTCATATTGTTTATTTTATTTCATGCTAGATGTTCTCATTAGTGTTTTCTGTGCACTTTATTAAAGTACATGTATTATATATATTCAAATGTACAATGTATTTCATACTATGATATACTTTGTATAGACTATGGGAAGAGTGTTTGAAAGTATATAAGATAAAAAAACAACAACAATTCCAGCCACAACTATTGCAACAGCAGTAATGGTGAACTGATAATATCATCTAAGTTTTCTGAATGATGGAGGTCTCATTATTATTTTGAATAGATCAGGAGGCACTAGTGGTGACGATTACATTAGAAAATGTCAACTTACTGTAAATTGTCAAGTATGCTGCTTCTGTATCCTCTCCAATCACATTTGAAGCATTGCAAATTACGAGCCAAATTTGTGTTAATCTCTCTGCATACAGTGTGAGTGTGCTTATGGTTAGGTTCTCATTGACATTGTAGGTGTTGATATAGAAGTCTTGATTATTGTCTAATTGTATGGTAATATCACTTTGTTGAATGAACCAAGATATGTTGGGTGCAGGTAGCCCATTAGCAAAACAGTGAATAGATACCGAGTCACCTTGCAACGTGGTCTGGTTTTGAGGCGGAAAAATAATGTTGGGAATGTCTGAAATCATATCATATGTGTTGCAATTTTACATCGTATAATTATAGTGTTTGTCTACAATTATGAGTAAATTATTTGCAATAGCACGCTGTACTCACTTAGCTAAAATAGAGTTTGTACCATAGTTAATCTACTTTTGATGTTTATCTGCTCTGTGCTGTTACTATTCAATTGTTCAGCTTTGAATGTCTAAAATTATGTCTCATATGTAGCAATATAATCTAGCATTGATAATTACTGAAAAAATCATAGCTGATAAGGGCCTAATACATTGGGATACTGGTTTAATTTACCAGGCTGTGTTGTCAGTATTATATTCATTCTTAACATATTTTGACAACAATTGTCTTAAGACTAATTCTGTGTCTCTCTATACATGCGGAACTATTTGGTGACCTGATTTGATTAAATATATAAAGCACTGTTTTAGGTAGTACCTATTATTAAAATTCAATTACAAAACCATTTTCTTTACTGTTCAACTCTCATATAAACTGAAAATCAAGTTCCAGAATAATTAGATTTGGTACCTTGAACTACAAGTAGAATACCTCTACTGATTGTTCCTGACACACTTGAAGCCTCACAGATGTAAGTCTTTCTGTCAGTAACTTCAGCTATTGTTATGTAGCTGGTAACATAGAATACAGGTCCGCTATCAGTTACGTATGTATCATTTACAACTGAATCACTTATAATGTGAGATGAAGAATTCCTTATGGTCTGGATGTAATAATAGTGGCGATAATAATAATAATACTCTTTCCACATGATTTGAGGTTGTGGTATTCCTATTGCAGAACATTCCAATACTGTAGACTGATACTTCCTCACTGTAAACGTTTCATTCAATAGAGGCTGAACTATTTCTGGTGGTACTACAATGACAATATAAATAAATTCAATGTAACTGATTCAATGGATTGTTTATTAATTACTACTTAAACATTGACATCCACTGTTGCCATAATCATATTACGCTGACTAAGTTACAGTTCATTTGATATTGATCTTCTCCTCTACTATGTCATCTAGAATTTCTTGGTTGAAGACAAGAGCCTTAAAAATGGGATCTTAAACTGTTCCAGTACCCTATTTTTCCCCTTATATTTATGTCTTATAGTGTTGTCACTATTATTTTGCTGTGCTGTATAGATGTGATAAATACCTCACCACATTCTGCAAACAATAGAACTATTTTTTATTAATTACTTACTACTTCCTTAATTTATTTGTTCACTTGTTCAATTAACTTAACTTGTAACTCCATTAGTACCCTTTCTCAACTTTCCTTTGTTCTATTGATCCCCATTCACCTTACCCACCTCACTCTCTGTGGTTATGTAATTCCCAAGCTTTGTACAGTATGTATTCATCATATTTCTGTTTCACATGTTCAACACATCTAGCTAGTTCATTATATAGTCTGTTCATTCTGAGTTTCTCAGTTGTCTGTATTGAGTGCTGCAAGAATTATAAATCTTTCAATCTCTGAATTCTGAGAATGCTTCCAAATTGAACCCTTGGTTGAGGAAAGCCTAGTAATTCCTTGCTCAGTCCAGCAGATTAAACACCTGCAGGATTGATCACCTTGAAACATGAAGTCCAACCTACCTTTAGCAGTCTCTTACACGCCCCATCACACCACTCTAGATATCTTCACAATAGTATTTTAATAGTGACCCAGTGAGTTAACTCATTGATATCACACTATGTAATTTCTAGTGTTGTATACTGTTCCCATTTTGTCCACTAGTTAGTTTTTTCAGTTGTTGAAGTTCCCTTACAACTATTAGCTACTTCTTATTAGGTTATGGACTCTTTTGAATGTTTAGTTTTAGTTTCGTTATTTTCAAACATTTTCAATTAGTTCTAGTTAGTTTTAAGGATCTTAATATTAGTTGTACTTTACGCAATTCATGAATTAAAACATTCTTTTTTTCTATATATTTCAGATGAAATGACGTTAATCTTTGATCTATTATAAGATAATGAAACAATTTTATGTGCTGTTTGAGAATAGTGGAGTTTTTCCCAGATCTTCATAAGCAGATTCCCTTAGTTCAATTTGGTGAACACTCTTGTTTCAGCCCACACTGTGCTTAAGTAATCCCATACTAGCAGGAGAGTGAAATATCTCAATATATGACAAGGTATATTCATTGCAGTAATTTGTGCTAGGATGGTAACTCATGATGTAAAGTAGGTTACATAACTTGAGTGTTAGTTCATATGGGCTCCCCACACCCTCAGCTGATATTTAGCAGCTGCTCTGACCAGGTTGGGTAAGCTTTGGCCAGTTGCTACTAACTTCTGGCATATTTGAGGGTAATGAGCTTGGCCAATACAGAAAGAGAGAGATAACACCCTGTGTGATTGGGATACATCTCATACTGGTCACAACCTAAGATCACTATTGTGAAAATACCCATAATGGAATATGTTGGGGGTAATGAGCTTGCACAATACTGTGTGTGATATTGTTCTGATATCTTGAATGACCTAAAAATACTATTTTGAAGATATCTATCATTGAACGAATATATATATTATTATGTTTTTCATACTCCACTATAATATTTTATTAAAATAATTTCTAATTAAGGTTTTCATAAAGATATACATCATTGCTTTAGGTATATCACCTGATATGCCTACAGCAGTAACAACTTACATTGAACAGTTAGGTAGCTAGATTTTGTATCCCATCCAACAATATTAGTAGCATTGCAAGTGTATTCCCCTGTTGAGTTCGTTCTTATTCTTGACATTATGAGCATACTTATTGTATGGCTCTCATTGTATTGCGTTTGTACATAAAAATTATCGCTATCCAGAATTTGGTGTGAAGCATCATTTTGATGAATAATCCATGAGATATTTGGTGCAGGAAATCCTTCAGCAATGCAGGTATAATTAATTGTAACTCCTTGCATTGCAGTCTGATTGTGTAAATTTGTAGTAACAATATTAGGCACATCTAAATTAGTAATACATAAGTGGACCACTTAGCTTTAATTACAGTAAAAATGACATTGAAGTACTTGTTTATCAAGAGACCAGGGCGGTTTTTCTTTGCTTAAAATGTTACTATTATTAGGATATATTATGTGATCTGTGGCTTCTTGTTTGGATCAGTTCAAATAAACTGATTTGTAATAGTAGTAGCTATTTTTATTAAACATACCAGTTCTTATGATCATTGTTTTCAGTACAAGTATATAAGTTTGGCTGGATTAGAAAAGTTTGTAAATTGTATAGTTAAAGGAAATAAAATGAATAATGAAAACCAAAACAATTGGCTACATCAAGAAATAATGGATTATAGGGGCAATTATGAAAAAAAATCAGTATTTTACGTCTCTGTGGTGACTTTTATAATATTAAAATATTACTTACCATAAATTGTCAAGTATGCTGCCTGTGTATCCTCTCCAATCATATTTGAAGCATTGCAGATTACCAGCCAACTTTGTGTCAATCTCATTCCATTCAGTGAAAGTGTACTTACTGATGTGTTTCCATTAATATTGTAGGTATTGATATAGAAATCTTGATTACTGTCTAATTTTGTAATATTATCATTTTGTTGAATGAACCAAGATATGTTGGGTGCTGGAATCCCATAAGCATTACACTGAAAGAATGTTCGGTTGCCTTGTAGCACAGTCCGGTTTTGTGGCGGCAAATTAATATTGGGAATGTCTGAAATCATATCATACATTTTGCAATTTTTATACACACTATACATATTATATTATATCTACAAATTATTAACACAGTACTAAGAATATAAATATCTTACCTTATCACTCTGCGGAATAATAAGTGGTTCACTTTTTCTCTTAAAAACACAGCTGTTTTTTTGTTTTCCCCTCTTCTTGTGGTAATACAGCAGTAAGCAAGTCATATTTAAGAGTTAGGCTCAAACCTGTGCAATAATGCCTCAAAGTTTTTTTCAGTTACAAAAACCAGTGGCTATCATACGGTAACTATGGTATTGACAACTCCTTACCAGGCTGATAAACAAACTCGGTTGTTTTTTTAGTAACGGAGTACTTTTTTGTCGGGAGCTACTGGTCATTTGAACAGTCACAATGATTTAAATTAATGATCAACAACTGTATACATATTTGTACTATTTGTAAGTTTTTAAGAGTCCCATGCTTCACTGAAAACATGGCTGTAAGAAGCAAATTGTGAGTGGTGGGGGCTTTCCCCAGTGTACTTTCAATATTAATTTGACAGGGGCATACACAGGGGGTGGGGGATTATCAAGGTCTATTTGACATTAAGTTATGTCATTTTTTTGAAATAAATGTAAGCTTTAAATATGTCCAAATGCGACAATCTTCACAAACTGGCTGGTAAAATTTGGTAGTCTTGTGAGCCAGACCCTTTACCTAATAGGTAAAGGGTCTGGCTTGTGAGACTACATTACCCTTGGACCCACACGGTTCCTGTGGCCATGGAAAAGATATTTTTGTTACCGATCTTTAACCGTGCAATTATCCAAGAAAATTTTAATTACATGTATACTTTTTGAAATGGGCTGTTTCTATTATGATCTGGATGGTGCTGGGTGCAGTTAGGTCTTATAAACATACTTGTGTTCACTTTCTAGAATTAGTGGCATGGTATGTTATCTTAGTTAATGCACTGTTTGTCATGTGCTGCTGCTAAGCTAAGAGTATTTTGAAGCAAACAATACATATATTAGCTTCTTTTTTTAACAACACAGGTTCCCCCCAGTTTTGTTACAGCAGTAAGCTAGCTTTCTTTTGGGTTAGGCTAAAAACTGTGTGATAATTCCTTAGAAGTGCTTGTTTTTTTTTCAAGTCAAAGGAATTGCGGTGAATGGTTAGCTACTCTCACATTGAAATCCTTCACCAGATGCAATTTCAAAAATGCAAACTGTGTTTTAGTGGCTGAGTGCTTTTTATCAGGAGCTGCTAGTCATTTAGATATAGGTAGAGTGCAAAAACTTAGATACAATGATAATGCTTATGATATAAAAAAATATAACCGAAATGATTATGTTTGGAGTAGTTCTCCACAAATGGCTTAAATACTACAGAAATTACCACTAACCACTACTTGGGTAAGAAAGTAATTCTACATTGTTAGCTATAATTAACATACGGATCTTGTAATGGAAAATTAATTGTTTATCAGATTTAGCTAAAGTTTAAATTAAAAAAATTGTTGAAGTACTCGTGCACAATGGCTCACTTACTGTTTGTGCTGAATCACATCACTAGTATTTAAAGAAATATGACTCTATTTGGGCATAATACCAATGAGTGTCAATGTACTGGTAAAAGTGATAATTCATCACATGGTCACTTAAACTAGGGGGTCTTGCATGCTAGGTTTTGTGACTGAAGATATCGCAGGAATGCTACGGATATATACAGTCACTGGAGTGAGTCATGGACTGAAATATTATTGACATGAGTTTTATGGTCAATATCTTTTCATACTGCTTATTATAATGGTTTGTTGTTTGTTAACCATCTATATAAGAATGCATCATCCTGTCAGTAATATCATCATGTAGTTATCCTTATTCATCAATAATTATTTAGGTATTCTGCATTAGTAAAAGGTCATTATACAATTGAGTTGTGTATATTGACAGTAAGGATGACACCTCTTTGAAATGTTTTAACCTCACAAGCCAGTTTTTATAATTTTTTACCGAATTATAATTTCCTTTTTCCCTATCATCCCTGTTTCTTTATGCTTCAGTTAAATAAGCTCTCCTGCTTTGATTGCAGATTTATAATGTCTTGTCAGTATCACAATATTTTACTTGATTACGGATCTACGTGAACAAATTACACTTGTCATTTTCCTAGTTGTTAACATTTTAGTGAGCTGCCCTAAAAAAACAAAAACAAACTAAAGTACCTCAATTCAAGGTAGCAACGAACTATTAATCATGCAACTCTAAGAATACTATTCTTATATATTTCAAACAGGATTACCATAAACTATAAGTAGTAGATCTCTTCTGGTTGTTCCTAACACGTTTGTTGCCTCACAGATGTAAGTCTTTATGTCTGTTACTTCAGATATAATTAAGTAGCTGGTGACATGGATGAAAGTTCCATTGTCAGTTATGTATTTATCATTTACAACTGAATCACTTATAATGTGAGATGAAGAATTCCTTAAGGATCGGATGTAATAATAGTGGCGATAATAATAATAATACTCTTTCCATATGATATGAGGTTGTGGTATTCCTATTGCGGAACACTCCAATACAGTTGACTGATACTTCCTTACTGTAAATGTTTCATTTGGCTGAATAATTTCGGGAGGTGCTGCAAAATAATATATCAATCATTTCATTAACCTATTCACATTATTGATTCAATTGAATGGGTAAGATTCAATGGTGTTTGTTTTCACTAATCATGTATATTTTGGGATAATATAGAAAGTGAAATTTTAATGTTTGAAAACTTTGAATTACTTTTTAACACTATAGCTAAAACTCCATAAATATTATTAAAATGCATTTTTTTGCTGTAACATTGAATTTTTTGTTGAGCTTTTTAAATATAATAGACACATTAAGTACTTTCTAACTGAGCTTATTTAAAAAGACTCATTACTTGCTTACTTTACTATGAGTCAAGTTAGTCTCACAGTTGAAGTTGGTTTTAGAAAGATAATCATTTTTTTTCTGGAGGTCAAACACTACATAACTTAAGCTAATTGAGCCACTGTATATACAGTTGCTAAAACTCACAAATTATGGCTATAAAAGACAGCAAAAGTAAGTAAAGTAAACTGGAGATCCTTGAAGAGTAGTAAACACAAGATTGTGTTTTTTTGTTTACTGTATTCCAGGAATAGTTTGAGATAAGGAACTGTTATCTCATAAGTAAATAAGTTTAGTAAAATCAGTACTTGACTCTCAAATTGTAATGAAAGTGTATTCATTATTGCATATGTGTCTACACAACTGCTCTTTGTAAGGATATATAGTGAAGAACATAGACATTTAAAAAAATAATAACCCTATAGAAATTTATATTGTGCTATGTATGTACAGATATTTATGTAGCATGTCACTTGCTCTATAACATTACATTTATGAGGGAGACCAGTAAACACATCTTCCTGAGTGTCATATCCACTCATAAAACCTAGTTCTTTGATCATTACAAAGCAAAATGTGCATGCTCTCCTATGCTTTTAAAGATAGAAATATGCCAAGCATCCTTCCATTTTTTCTACTTATAGGGAGCCACATGCTCCTGGCACAGAGTCAGGTGATAGCAGCATGTTTCTAGCCGATGTAATCACTACAAACATAAGCTTATAGAACTGGGATTATTTGGTATCGTGAACTTAGTAGCTGATAGGTTAGCGAGGGTATTGTTGTGGACAGACATGCTGACACTGAACCAGGGTATAAGCAGCAATTAATTTGCAACAATGTGCATGGGAGATTCTTTTGGCTGAATCAGGAGTCTGCTACCACAATAAGAGCTGAGATATCTGTTCATTGTAAAAAAAATGTTTTATTTGATTTCATTGGAATCATATGAGTATTATTAATTCCTGTAAGAACTAAATTTCAATATAGTCTTTATTAACTTACTGTAAACAATTAATTGAGCTGATTGCGTATCCATTCCTATTGTATTATTAACAATACATGTATATGTTCCAGCTATTGCTGGCATTACTTTGAACAAAATAAGCATGCTCACTGTTCTATTCTCAGTTATATCATAAATGAAATAAATATTTGAATTAATAGTTATAGGGACACCATTATTATGTGCAGTCCAATTGATATTTGGTGCAGGCTTTCCTATTGCTGCGCATGTAAAATTGACTGTAGCTCCTTCTAACACAGTTGTATTCATTGGAGGCTGAGTAATGACAGGAGGTTCTACAATCAATAATATAAAGTATCATTCTAAAAGTTGTATATCAAATGTATAGCCAAATTGAACAAATAATCAACAAACAAACAACTTAAATACCAATTAGCTTTTAAAAGTGAAGAAATGTATATTGATGTAGTAGTTTTAATCCTAGACAGGCGAATAGACTAGCCCGCATACTCTTTTTTGTACCGACTAATACTTAAAAGTAAATTGTTTTTTCCTTTAAGTATTTATTGCATTAGTGAAATTATATACCTTGTATTATTAATTGAATATTTCTTCTAGCTGTTCCAGTTATGCTTGAAGCTTCACAAATATAGGTATCAGCACTTGAGGCATTATGTATAGTCAAGTAGTTGGTGACACGGAATACAGGTCCACTATTAGTGATGTATGTATCATTTACAACTGAATCACTGATAGTCAGATATGAAGAATTCCTCAGTGAGTATGTGTAGTAGTAATACTGGTAATAGCTGTAGTAATACCTTTTCCAAATGATTTGTGGTAGTGGAATTCCAATGGCAGAACATTCCAGTGTTGCAGTTGTGTAAATGTTTACTGTAACATTATCACTAATACTAGGAGAGACAATTTCAGGTTGAGCTGTAAACAGTCATAAATTGTGTTAGTTTAGCTATAACATTATTGATGAGCGAAAACTAAGGGGAAGATCCAGGTGGAGGGGCTAAGGCCTTCAAAAAATTATTATGAACAACAGGCAACTTTGTTTATCGGAAAAAATGCAAGCCAATGGCTATTAATAATTCATGAATAAATATTCTCCTTTATAAGTTTCAACCTAAATATATTTGTACCCTTTTCTGTCATTAGCACTGGACCCACCCTTGCAAAAATTATACTTTAGCAACTTACTGTAGACTAGTAGTTGTGCTGAAATTGTATCAGTTCCAATTATATTAGAAGCAATGCATGTGTATTCACCAGCTATTGCAGGTGTTACTCGAAATAGTGTGAGTGTGCTCACTGTTTCATTCTCACTTATATATCTGATAGAAAAATTTGAATAGATTGTTTCACTGACACCGTGTCTATGAGCAGTCCAATAAATATTGGGTGCAGGCTGGCCTATTGCTGAACATGTGAATTGGATCGTAATTCCTATTGATGTAGTGGTATTTATTGGAGGCTGAATTATAGCAGGAGGATCAGGAACTAATGAATACAACAACAACACTATGTCATAAATATATATTGTGCTATGTTTAATATATCAATTCTGGCAAAAACAATGGACAAAGACATGTTATATTATACTTTGTAATAAAGTCATGGTTAAATTTATATTGTCCATTATGAAACTATTCATACAGTCATCATAATTTTCATTTCCTTAGATTGAGCAAAAACATTGTGTTTGTAAATCAGTTTGAATTTTTACTATTATGTGCACATTATCAATACTAATTCAAGCAATTGGACTACACCATTGTTATCATAGTCATGTTGTAGTTTTACAAAGGAATCTAATATGTAATGAAATACCTCGAACTATAAGTTGAATATCACTTCTGACCGTTCCAGTTATGCTCAAAGCTTCACAAATATAGGTACCATTTGTTGAGGCACTATGCACAGTCAAGTAGCTGGTGACATGGAATACAGGTCCACTATTAGTGATGTATGTATCATTTACAACTGAATCACTGATAGTCAGATTTGAAGAGTTCCTCAGTGAGTATGTGTTGTAGTAATATTGGTAGTAACTATAATAATACTTTTTCCAAACAATTTGTGGAAGTGGAATTCCAATAACAGAACATTCGAGTATTGCAGGTGTGAATATGTTTACTGTAACATTATTATTAATAGAAGGAAAGATAATGTCAGGTCGAGCTGTAATAAAGTCACAGAGTCGATGTAAATTGATTATACTGAATTCATAATGCTTTTCAACTTTGGTAACTTACTGTAGACTAGTAAATGAGCTGAATTAGTATCTGTTCCAAATATATTAGTTACATTGCACACATATTCTCCAGCTAGTGCTGGAGTTACTCTGGATATTGTGAGCATGCTGACAGTTGTATTGTAACTATAATAATTAATATAATTGTATGGGTTAATATCTTCAGTGACACCATATCTATGAGTAATCCAAGTGATATTGGGTGCAGGCTGGCCTATTGCTGTACATGTAAAATTGACTGTATTTCCCTTTAGTAGAGTGATATTAGTTGGAGCCTGAGTGATGTCAGGTGGATCTGGAACTAACAAATACCATTACAATTGTTAAAAAAATAAATATATACATACATACACATATATAATATATATATAATATAATATAAATATATTATTCCACCCTAGATATCTTCACAATGATATTTTTAGGTAAGTGACCCTAGAAATGACTCATGATATCAAGCTGTTATTTCACACTCTACTGCAAGCCCATTACCCTTGTAGTTATAGCAACTGCCAAGCTTTTCAATTTTCTCTATCTTCTTGGTATTTACAGCTACCTTCCTCTGGTGTAGCCTACTCCTGACTGGGTTAGAGCAGCTGCTAAAATATCAGCTGGGGGTGTGGGTAGTCCTTAAAACCAACTTTGCTCTGTGAGTTACCCTACCTCTAGTACTAACTACAGTAATGAAGATATCTAGTGTGGAATAAACCACTTCTTACACTTATCAGAGTGTTATGGCAAGATATTTCACGAAAACCCCGGGCACAACTCGGGCTTGCATAAATATCGAGAAAAGATCGATCGATTTCTTAAAAATGTATTGTTTCAAGCCGACGGAAGGGAATGGTTAAGTCTATTATAGTGGGAATAACTTAAGCTACGATGATAAAACTTGGAGAGCTCAATATCTGGACGCCGACAACTCTGTAAGTGCAAAAACATTTTTTTTGAAGGGTGCCGCGTTGTGCCCGGTTTTCCTGTAGACGGTCACATATATATATATAATATATAAATATATATATATATATAATACTTATTACATGAGTCAGAGTGATATGGTGAAATATTATTTTCATGAGCAGGCTAATTTATTTTCAGGAGCCAGAGGTGGAGTGAAAATAAAGCCTGAGAGTGAAATATCTAGCCATATCACTCTGATGAGTGTAATAAGTGGTTTATTCCACACTGGATATCTTCACTGCTGTAGTTAATACTAGAGGACTGGTAACACACACTTAAAATAGGGGCTCTCCAACTTTTCAATTTTCTCACAGCTACCTTCCTCTGGTGTACTCTGCTCAACAGGGTTAGAGCAGCTGCTAAAATATCAGCTGGAGGTGTGGGCAGCACCAACAACCAACTATACACTGTGAGTTACCCTTCCTCTAGACTAACTAGTGTGGTAAAGATATCTTACACTTGTTAGAGTGATATGGCAAGATGTTTCACTCCTAGGCTTTATTTTCACTCAACTCTGGCTCTTGACAATAAATTAGCCTGCTCATGAAATATTTCTGCCATAATCACACTCTGACTCATGTAATAAGTACTATATTATATATAATACTTATAGCACGAGTCAGAGTACACTATGGGAAAATATTTTACGAGCACGCAAAATATTTTCACGAGCCAAAGGCGAGTGAAAATGTGGCGTGAGAGTAAAATATCATTCCCATATTGTACGACGAGTGTGATAAGTGATTTATTGCTGCCTTGATATTTTTTCTCAACCGGTTACAATTCAATTTTCATTGATTTTACTCGCTACGCGCATGCGTAATGTACCGTACAATATAAACCGTACAATATGGGAGAATACAGAACGCTCGCGTGATGCGGAAATATTCAAGTAAAAATATCAAAGCTGCAATAAATATATATATATAATATATATATATATATATATATATTATATATATCTTTCACTTGTTAGAGTGATATGGCAAGATATTTCACTCCTAGGCTTTATTGTCACTCAACTCTGGCTCTTGACAATAAATTAGCCTGTTCATGAAATATTTCTGCCATATCACACTCTGACTCATGTAATAAGTACTATATTATATATGTATATAATATATAATACTTATAGCACGAGTCAGAGTACAATATGGGAAAATATTTTACGAGCACGCAAAATATTTTCACGAGCCAAAGGCGAGTGAAAATGTGGCGTGAGAGTAAAATATCATTCCCATATTGTACGACGAGTGTGATAAGTGATTTATTGCTGCCTTGATATTTTTTCTCAACCGGTTACAATTCAATTTTCATTGATTTTACTCGTTACGCGCATGCGTAGTGTACCGTACAATATAAACCGTACAATATGGGAGAATACAGAACGCTCGCGTGATGCGGAAATATTCAAGTAAAAATATCAAAGCTGCAATAAATATATATATATATATAATATAATACCAATACAATTTTATAATGATGTATCTCTCAAATTTTACAGTTAAACTTGCTGGCAAAAACCAAATATAGTTTTGGAAGAAAGTCAATGTAGTTCAATTGCAGGATTTAATTTTATAGATAGTATACTTATAGCTGCAAACTTAAAATTTTCCTTTGAATAAAAAATACAGCTGCATTTGTGTGTGTATTATTTTTTTTGCCCAACTATTCCAGTAATATTTCACAAATTATGTTGCAGCTATTTATGATATTCATTTAGGGCATCATGTAGATACGTAATGCTTGGAATGTAGCCGTCATAATACAGATGTATTCTAATACTCTATATTGTAGGGATGGAATAGTGTTTGTATCATGTAAATTTAGTTTAATAATAGTGGGCAGTGTAAGCTTATTATTGCAATTAATATTATCTTAATTTAATATTATATTACTAGTGATGCGCTCTAATAGCACAAAATAGCGAAGCGATGCATGTTCCCTGCAATTTCAGCTATTTCATGCATGCTTGGTGTGGCTACAAAATACTGTCAAAGTGAGAAAACAATAGTGGTAGCTTTTTTCTATGATGAGGAAGTCTAATAAATAAATTAGGAACATTTAATGGCTTTTCAAAAAGAAAGATTCTTTACTTTGCTAGTTGTTTCTGTTTCGTTTTAGCTCTCCTCCTCCTTGCCCTGTCTTTTTCATTTCTTATGTCTCTCCTTACTAATTTTTCATCAGGAGTTTCTAACGCCCTCAAAGCTCTTGACAGAGCATTTCTAACATTTCGTCTCTCTTTCGCAGAATTTGTTTCACCGGGCATCGCTACTTCGTACGATGGGTAAACAAAACAAAATGTTGCTAAGAAGGTTACCCGGCCCGCACAAGCGCGTAAGAGAAAATGTGCACACGTACGCCCATGCAAGAACAAAAATAATTCCTAGACCTAACAAAAAAAATAAGCGCGGAATGATAAATAAGTCAGCTCTGCTCGCTTCGCTGAATTAACCCTCAGCATATTTTTCTGTCTGTCTGTCTGTCTGTCTGTCTGTCTGTCAGTCTGTCTGTCTGTCTGTCTGTCTGTTTCATTTATTACATGAGTCAGAGTGTGATATGGTGAAGTATTTCAAGAGCAGGCTAATTTCTTTTCAAGAGCCATGATTCTTGCCATATGACTCTGACTAGCTGTAATAAGTGGTTTATTCTAAGCTAATGTCTTCACTGCAGTAGTTTGTACTAAGGTTAGTAAAGCAACACCCCTATAGCTGATATTTTTCCAGCTGCTCTAACCTATTTGGGTAGGCTTCACTAGAGGAAGGTAGCTGTAATACTCCAGAAATGTGTTAAGCTATGCTAGTTGGTAAAAGTACTAGGTTAATGAGCTTGCACAATACATACAGTGTGAGATAACACCCTGTGATTACATGAGTTATCATATTGGTCATGTACCTTACGTAATAACATTGTGAACGTATCTAGCATAGAATAAATATCTTCATTGATTTAGAATAAAATGGAATACCTTGGACAAAGAGTTTAATAATTCTTCTGACTGTCCCAGTTATGCTAGAAGCTTCACAAATATAGGTGTCATCAATTAAGGCACTATGTACAGTCAAGTAGCTGGTGACATGGAATACAGGTCCACTATTAGTGATGTATGTATCATTTACAACTGAATCACTGACAGTCAGATTTGAAGAATTCCTCAGTGAGTATGTGTTGTAGTAATATTGGTAGTAACTATAAGAATACTTTTTCCAAACAATTCGTGGAAGTGGAATTCCAATGGCAGAACATTCCAGTGTTGTAGTTGTGTAAATGTTTACTGTAACATTATTACTAATAGAAGGAAAGACAATTTCAGGTCGAGCTGTAATAATATCATAAATAACATTGTGTTAGATAAAACAGCTAATTATCAAAATCATTAATATTATTTTAATACTGAATCACTGCAACATTATATATGTTATTTTGTATTTTCACTGCAATTACGACAACATTTTCTAGCATAAGTCTGTAAATGTTGCACGAAATGCTATATATGCTGAGAGATTATAGATGCAAAATATTAATTCTGTTTCTGTCAAAAAAAAATTATGTCAGACTAACCCTTTTGTACTTGAGTCACTTACAGTAACTAAGCTATTGTGTTGATTTATAGTATATGTTCCAAAAAAAAAAAACTAGTAAGAATTCGTAAATTTTTTGAGCAAGCAGCGTATTACTCTAGAAATTCTTAGACAAGACTTAAATTTTAGTTGAGGGAAAGACATTGGGTAGTCCAATTTCCTGTAGTGATTGCATAGCAGCCAAATATAAGAAATGTATGCAACATCTGTTATAATTGGGTACATCTATTCAGTGTGTACTTGAAACTGTCATTAGTATGAGACTGATTTAGGACACCCCTAGACTACACAGTATTTTGACTGTATTTCACACAATAATTATGTGTAGGATGCAGTCAAAATACTATGTAATCTAGGAGTGTCCTAAATCAGTCTCAACTAAAATGCCAAAGATATGTAATAGAGTACCTCAAGAAGGTATTGCAATATTTTAAGGCAAATATAAACAACACAAAATATCTTACAACTTATTGTTGCACATGATTTCCATCATCAAATGAATAGTTATATAAGGCTGACCTGCAACAGTTACTAAATTTGGCCTTTTGATTGTGCGGGCCTCGCAGAACCTCAACGAACATTCGGAAGAAACTATACATGCACTGTATTTTTTTATAGTCTCGCTGACCGCTTGCTGCCAGTTGTGGTTCATGCCCATGCCAACCTTTGTCATAAGTATTGCATTCTTTTATTTTAGTTCTCAGTTTTTGTTCCTAGTTTGAATCACTCTCATTATGGAACCAGTGAAGCAGTAACTACCGACCCACTACAGTTAGCCGATTATTCTGACTAACATCGAGTTCTCTACTAAATAATCCAACGTCCACGAAAGTTATTGTCACAAGGTTGCCATCCCGACAGTGAACCTTGTACCTGGCAGATGACAAGGGCAGCAAAGTCCTTCCTATTAGGTTCCCTCACTGGCTACACATTTAGGCCCAAACTTGCTGCATTTCCCAAGTGTACATTATGCTAGACGTAAATACGTTTAATAATTTAATGAAATCACTGCAGCGTTTGAAGAAACAATTCCTACTGATATTATATATAACCAAAGAATATATAATCTACGAAATAGTAGTAAGCAGATGAAACTTACTGTGAACTATTAAATAAGCTGATTCAGAGTCTGATCCAAAACCATTTGTAGCATTGCAGATATATTCACCAGCTAGTGCAGGTGTTGCCCTGAACACTGTGAGCACGCTTACACTTGTATTAACATCCTTATATAAATTAATGCTAACACTATTATTTCTTTGTCTTATTGTGCTAACATTGTTTTGGACTAAGAACCATTCAATTCCAGGTGTGGGGTGTCCTTCAGCAGCACAAGTGAGGTTAACAGTAGTAGCCTGAAGAACTGTATTGCTAAATGGTGATGTAGTAATTTCTGGAGCTTCTGAAATAATTTAAAATAAATCAATAGGTGAAGATTGAAATAGTGACAGTGTGGCAAGTACTAGTACAAACTTTCTTATTGCATTCAAAATTATCCTCAAAAATTTTGGTGTCCCAGAATTTAATATTTTAGTAATGGTCAGCCAAACTATGAATCTGATTTATCTCATTGGTCATGTACAGGAAAAATTGATGACTTAGTAAAGTTGTATTGGCTACATAAACAAAGATCAGTATGGAATAAATACAGCAAATAGTTAGTAGCAAATGCAATTAATTTTTTATACAGCGGAGTCTGGTACATTCATTTAAATCTTTATATAGATTACATCTTTTTCCATAAATTCCTTAATTACATCACTATTTTATGAGGCCATAAGAAACTGAAAGTTAGTTGGTTATGGTAGCATTAGTTATCTTTCAATTAATATGCTTGTGTATCAGTAATGATGACGACCAACGACGGTTTGTGTGCATGCATTCATGAATAATTCATGTAAACAGTTCGGTAAGGCATCATTATTTTAAAGGGTAAAGTGGTGCAGGTGGAATTGACGACAAGGCGGCATAGGTTTAAAAAAGAAGGCGAAAGTAAGAAAGTGAAGGCAAAAAGGCAACTAAAATGCGAGTGGAATCGGCGAGGAAAGGCAACGTAGGTCCAAAAGTTAGATAGACCAGCAGGAGAAATAGACAAAGGAGAAAGTACTCCATGACTCAAGAAGAATGAGCTGAAGAAAAGAAAGGTGGTAGAAGAAAAGCTGGGATAGTTTAGGAACAAAGAGAGTGAGAGAGGGAAACTGATGTAATATTAACAAAGTGGCAATAAAATAACTTATGCTACTGCATTCTTACTTTGCAAACACGTCGAGTGCCACTGTGTGGCGGGGTACTTGCTAGTGTAGAATATTATGTAACAATTGCTATCAATTTACCTGGCTCAATATTGAGTAGAAATGCCCACACACCATTAATTCCAACATTACTAGTTAAAGTAATATTGATAATTGCACTTGTTAGAGAATTTGGTACCATTTCATAGAAATTTTTGTTTCCTTTATCATATCCTACACTTGCTGGAGAGCCAGAATCTCCTCTGTACCAATTGATTTGTCCATCAGCATACAGGAAGATAGTGAATGATGTTTCAATATCACTTACTAGTACACATTGGTATGTGTTTGTCTATAAAATTAAATGTACAACAATTTCACATATACCTGGATTACTTCAATGGGTTGCATGTTGTGACCCCATGTAACTAATAATGAAGATTTTAGTATTAAAATTTAGGGTTATATACTTTATGATGGTATTTATACATCTATAATATTTATTGTCCCACTGTCAAAGTAGATACATTCACAAGTTTTTGTTTCATAAAGCTCAAGTGTGCGTTTAGCAGCACACTGAAATCATTAGATTGCTTAGCAAGGCCTGAAGCCACTAATGAACAACCACTTAAACTTTTGTTTATCTACTTAGTGAACAATCATTTAAACTGTGTTTACTAAGTAAGCATTTGCTTGAACTTTAGTTTATTTTATCAAAGCCTAAATATGTTGAATAGATCATAACAACCATGAAAAGATGACTCTACATATTTTTTAGGCACCATTAAATGTAAGTAAAAGGGAATACATACTAACTTCAGTGTGCTGGATTCAATAACCTATAGTGTTAAAGATTAAAGAAATCTACTTTTCAACGAGTGCACTTCGACTACACATGGGAAATAAACTGTTATTTCAGCATTTGATAAATACTACTCTTTAGTTTCAAAGGCTAGAAGAAAGATCCACAGTGTTTCATTGCTAGTTCAATACAATAATTGAATACTTGCATTGAATTGTTTATAGCTAAGCTAATACTAAGCTAACCCCTCTCGCTATTTGTGATCTAGTACACCATTTAATATATAATAGTTAGAGTGCGGTACCTTGAAATCTGCGGGATTTAGAAACTCGAAGTCTCAGGGCTGTAGTGTCAGAGTGTAGCGAGGATGCTACTAGGAGCCTGAGAGTTTATAAATCCCACAGATTTCCATGGTACTGCACTCTGTAACTTTTTTTAGAGCAGAAGGACATGCTAAAACGGTACAACAGTGATGGAATGGAAGAAACTAACGAGTAGCTATATCTGAATATTGCTGCTCGCATTTTTCCTGGGTGAACTTGGTAGCTGAGGATGAGGAAAGAATTATTGTGGGATACAGGTGGAGAACAATGTGCACAGGCATTACTTGACACTATGTTCTATATGTGTGGCACTTATTTTTCCTTACGTTCACGACAAGAACACCAAGCACTATGACATAATCTTTGTCAAAAATAGTGCTAGTTGAAAAGCCTGGACAGTGCTCTCAAAGGTACATTGAAAAGATATACAAAATTCAACCACACTTAAAAACACACTCATAAATGCAACTAAGCAGAATTTGTCACAGCTTTACAATAGCGGTAAAAAACTGAAGTATTTAAAAAACTATATTTCTTGGCAGTTGTTGCCAGTAAGTGTTTTCTAAGTGCTGCCGAACGTGATTTTAGGTGAATTAGATTCAAGCAACGGACCAATCAAATTGACATATTTAGTCATGCTCTGTTCTAATTATAGATTTAGATAACATGAGTCTTCATTGTTAGAAATATGAGGCCTTAAGCTGTAGTTTCCCTAGCTATGCTCAGACACTAAAACTCACAGTCTCATATTTCTGAACGTTGTCGATTAAGGATATACCGTTTTAGCACCTTATTTTGGTATTAGTTGAACTAATACCTAAAGACAATATCTGTAATTTGTATGCTGGATAAAAATGGCCAAGTTATTGAGCAATGGTGATAGTTTGGGTAATCTATAGTGTAGCAAATATTTGATACTCGATTTCTAAATGCTGCAGAACATGTACTCGAATGGATATCATAGAGGGCCAATCAGATTGCTCATAATGTATTTAACTATGTTATATATATTACTTATATGTATTTGTTACGAGATACATTGTATTTTTTCATGATATTGTCACAGCATGTCAATGTAAAACTATTAGCAATACCTTGTTTCCGTTATGATAATGTGGAACTTGATCCCAAGTGGCTATAAATAGAAAATTTGGACTAAAATCAGGTTGAAAACCAAAGTATTGCTGGATGTCACTTTGAGCTCGATTTAGAAGTTCTTGATTTTCACTTTGTTCTCTAAACCAAACTCTTCCACTGCTTTGTGTGTCTGCATCAGCCCAAAATGGTGCTATAATTGGTGGTCCTGAAGATCGCGGGAATCGAACAGGGGAGTAGTCACCAAAACTCATGAGAAAGGATAATACTCCATTGTTATTTACCTATATAAAATAAGTATTATAAGTATTTAGGAAAAATTTAACACAGGAATATGCTAGGTTTTGCAGACCGTAATTCCACATAAACTTTCATAACCATAAGATGACTAGCAAACTTGAATATTAATTACTTTTTATCACCCTATTGAATACTTTAGCTGGATAGCTAGTCTCTGATTTGATTCCAGTCTGTGCAAAAGCGATGGACTTTATAAGTGAAATGATTTAATCATTTGATGCCAACATTTTGACACAACAGTACTACATCATGCTTTAATCATTCATACAACATCATGCAAAAGGGTCATGTAAATCTAAAAACTTTGAGTTCTTTTTTGGCTGATAAAGATATGTAATTAGACCATAAAATAATTTAGCAGCAAAAGCACTTGCTAACAGAATGCACAATTATCCACTGGTAGGTCTAATATTAACACCATGCTTTAGAAGGCTGATTTTATAGCAAGGGACACTGGGAGTTCTCCTCAAGTTTTTTTTTTTAGATTATCTTTTAATTATAGAACAATAATTCAGTCATTCTGGGCTGAAATAATTTATCAATAGCAATTTTTCTCAGTTCGATATTATCTGCTAGAACTGAGAAAATTTGCTGTTATGATTGTAGAACAAGTATTTTTATAATTGCCAATAAATCTATCAATACATTTAATATTTAGCTGCTATAGCTTTACTATGACTTACATAGAGAGTTGTGTACTCATTTCCAAAGAACAGAAATGAGCTGGTAAGGTTGATGATACCAGAATTGCCATCAAGGGTTGGTCTCACTAAAGAATCATTTACATCTTGACCGTAGGGATAAAAACTACTTAAAGGAACTCCATTGCTGAAGTAAGGCAAATTAAGTAGAAAAAGCAGTACTAAGTCCATTATTACTAATAGCATCCATTGGCGGGTTATGCGTAAATTAACCGTTTATATATTGAACGAGTCAATTAAAAAACAAAGCAAAAACAACAACAACAACAACAAAAAGCAAAACCAAAAAAACCAAAAAACAAACAGAAACATTATAAATGTCTTCACTTGCAGCTTCTAAATAGGGTTAACACAGCCATTGCAATTGAGGCTGTTCTTCGGATATTAAATCTTAAACTATTAAATAAATTAGCCAATTACTTCTTATGAAGCTTGTGGCGCGCTCATAGTGTAGTGCTGGGTGAGCGACTTAGTTAAAGCGAGCTAGCCGAGTGAACGAAACGCTACATAGGTTGTAGCTAAACACATAATACTTAGTCGAGCTTCTTAGTTTGCTGTTGTAGTGAAATACATTAAGAGTTCAAAATTTATCAATTTTGTCAGTATCTTCCTCTAAACTGCAGCGATTTACGCAACGGTAAGCTTTAAGCTTAATAAATTCAACCTAATGGCTAGCGCTACCCAGAGGGGACCGTTACAGACTTAGTATTAAACCTTTATCAGCACGTAGAGAATCTCAACAAAATGTGTATATAAATGGTGATTAAAATGTAAGTGGTAATGACCTGAATAGAATGCTCAAGAAGAGTGAGAATCGGACATGTATCTGGTATAGTATCAGGAATAGTTATAATAAAATAAGGGGGAAAACGTTGAGGTAAACAAAAGTAATAGGTAAGGCTCTAATACTGATGTTGAAGAGTTCCCACAGCAACTTGCTATAGTATGTCCAAGTTGAGTTGGCACGACCGCAAGCGCGGTAATTGAGGAATGCATTTAGTACTTTACCGGAAGCAATTTAGTCATGTGAATCCAAGTCAATTAAGAGCGCAAATGTCAACGTTGCACGTGAACAAGGGGCGGTAATACAGGTGCGCATTAATACTGTAACTATTGTAAGAAAGAAATTTAGTGAAGTTTATTGATTTTTTCGGGCGCTGTACAGTTCATCTCGTCTGTTTTCATTTATATTTATGTTTCTTACGCGCAGATAATGTATAGCAGATGGAAAACGCAAACTGGTGGGGCTTTCTTCTAAAGAGACGGGATTAAAATCAGTCGATTCTACCTACTGTGTCCCAAGAAATATTCTGATATTCACAGGATTCAGCATTACAGCACTGTTAACTTGTAGCTAAAGTTACTAGACTTTCTTGTTAAATAAAATTATCAATTGTTTCATTTATTTATAATATGTATATGAAAATTGATGAAATGATAGAATTTAAGTAGTAGACATACACACAATATAGTTGTGATCCAGTTGAAGGTGGAGTGCTGCCTGAGTTGGTCCTAATCCTTACAATAAACGGCATCTGTGGTAGTGAAGAAAATTTAACAGCAAACAGCTTAAGTGTGGCTGTATTACAAGTTGCTAGCTAAATGATAACTATATCACTGAAATATATTGGCTATACGGCATTTGTTATTGAACAGGTAGATAAATAATCTTACCAACATCCTATCAGGTGGTCCTGTACTCTCTGCGACAACAAACACTCCGCCTATCCTGTTTCCACACTTGCAACCTAAGCTGATCGCGATATAAAGCTAGAAACGCAGCAATTTGAGAAGAAGTCGCTCATTGTTTACAAAATTCTTAATGAAGACAGTCCGCGTGATCAATTGAGCCGTACCGCGTGACTAAAAGCGGGCGCGTTTTGAGCGGGAAACCTGTGGTTTCTTCTATTCCCATAGACTTTTGTATTTAGTTTTGGAATAGCACTTTCTCTCCGGTTTTGGAGTTTACTGAGGGAATATTTTTAACCGCTTCTGCGCGAGCTTTCCAATGGTGCAAACCCCGATGCGTAGCTTCTTCTGTTCTAAAGTTATTCAAGTTTTTCTTGCGGCCAACTCAACTTGGACATACTATAGCTATTTAAAGAAGTTAACAAGTTTTTTTTTTTTAATCATCCTAAATTATGTTGATGGATGACAATACAGCACCATTAAACATTCTCACTTAAAGTGCATTGATAATTTATTTCCAGGGATTGTATAGCATTCACGGAGCCAGCAATGCATTCATACATTTCATTCAAATTCCATAACAATGTCAAAACACAAACTAAGATCAATGCTTAATCCAATGCCAATTAAAATGCAGACAAATTGTTCAATATTATTGGCGAGCGAGCGTAGCGAGCGAGACACTTACAGGGGTAACACAATCGAAAATCGGGGATGTTTGTTTATTTATTTATTTATTTATATATATGGACGTACGCATGTCATCGCGTTTCTGTGTTAGTTATGTGGTCGACCCCGTTCCAAATTGCACTAAACAGAATCCTCTGGTTTATCGATCAGTACCCGTATCACCCTAGAAATTGAATTGTTTACCGTTTGAATTATTTTGCGGGTGCAGTTTTTCTATTAGAGTTAGTGGCGGTGGTAAGTCAATGCGCTCTTTGTCATGGTTATAAGCCGTGCGCAACAGTATTTACTTGAAAATACATTGTCCACTAGACTACTGCGAAGGTAAGTCTGTGTAGGTGCATGTCCAGCTGTGTCAAAGCATTGTTTGTTACAACCACTACTTAGCTAAAGAATATCACAAAGAAAACTTTTAAATAACGTGTATTGTTTTGTTGTTGTTGTTTTTTCCTTCAATTCAAGCAGTTGCAGAGAGTTGTTACTATGGCACTGAAATCCCTTTACCCTGTATGCTAAATTTAAAAACTGGACCTTATTTTCAGTAGCTTCAGTGTTAGAAGTCAAAATCATAAATAGTATAGTCTTTAGGCTCGCTCGCCATTTGTGCTCAAGCACATCACTAGTAGCGTTGCCCAGGAATTTCGCAACGATATTGACTGACGGATAGAGGTCGCGAAAAGATCGTCGTGACCGACCAGATTATTAACCCTCCGCGCGCATGCGCGGTAGGATTATTGGCGAGCGAGCGTAGCGAGCGAGACACTTACAGGGGTAACACAATTGAAAATCGGGGATGTTTGTTTATCGGTATGTATGGACGTACGTATGTCATTTTGTACTTTGACCCTCCGTATTTTTGTGTTCGCTCCGTGTTCGACCCGTCCCAAACTTCACTAAACAGAATCCTCCGGTTTAGCGACCATTACCCGTATCACCTTAGAAATTGAATTGTTTACCGCTTTGAATTGTTTTGCGGGTGCAGTTAAAACTCAAAAACTTATGGGAGCTCCATTTCTATTCGAGTTAGTGGCAGTGGTAAGTTAATAGCTATTTGTCACAAGCCCTACCCAACAGCTTTTAATTGAAAATTCATTGTCCACTAGACGAACCACGAAGGTAAGGTATGTTCAGTTGTGTGAAAGTATTGTGCGTTACAACTACTATTAAGAATATCACAAAGAAAACTTTAAATAACGTGATTTGATTTTGTTGCTTCTTTTTCAATTCAAACAGTTGCGGGAGTGGCATTGAATCCCCTTTACCGCATATGTAATTTATAAACTCGAGTAGCTTGAGTGTTAGTTGTTAAAATCAATCATTTAACAATAGTGTAGTTTAAGGCTCGCTCGCCATTTGTGCTCAAGCACACCACTAGTAATAATAGCAAAAAGAAGTACAAAAGCCTTCACTGCTGTCAACAAATACTATTGTGACTATATAACTCCCTTCACATTATTAAGTGCTAGGTCAACTTCACATCAGCCCTAAATCAGCTGTGGCATACATAGGTAGTCACTTGCTGTCCTGCAGTTGAAAAGTCCTTTTTAATTATCTACTGGACATCAGATGTGGATTCTCCAGTTTCTTAATAAACAGTGACACATTATGTAATAAACCATTTTCAATATCATTATTGAGTTGAATTTAATCCTGAGATATCTGAGAATACACCAGTATGTATGAATATCCCAGAAAAGGAGAATTATATTGAACGGAATTGTAATGGCTTTGGCACACAGATGAAGACAACATGAGGTATGTACACTTCAGATAGGAAAGTCAATATGCAGGATAAAACCAGGACAGGTTGTGGGGGTTCACGAGAATGCTTGGGGTTTTAATCTCAAGCCTAGTGCTCCTGATGAGTAGAGCTGCCACCAAGTTGTTCGGTAGGTAAGGGTAGAAGTATTAAGTAGCTACCCTTTACGCGATCCAGCACCCGCGTGGTCGGAGGTTAAGTGTTAATTTAATTCCATAAACAGATGCGCAGACACAAATGACAAATGAAGAACAGAACTAACTGAAATACTACACTGATACGACACATTATATTCACCCATATTGCACACGGCACTATGCACACGACACACAAACACGTGGCACACGCTCCACACAAACAAGTAATTAACAACTACATACGCATGATATACACTCAGCACAACTCAATACAAGAAAGTTCTAGAACTGTCACTTTTCCACTCTGCTGTCTATATTCCCGCCGCTGCTGTCGATGTTCGGTCCCACACAGGTTAACTCCATTCCTGAGATGGAAATAATCTTTATATGTCCTGTGCATCAATGCCAGTCCACCAAGATAACAGTGAATGTGTAATATAGAAAAAAATTTGCACAAATTTGTTGTAAAAAAAGATAGTAATCTAGCTATTTTTATTATTGTATAAAATGCAGGTATTTGTAATTATCTCTCTAGCGTGTATAAGACTAAGGAAAAGTTAATTTTAAAAGCTGTGAAAATGAAACTGAAGAATTAAGATGATCATTGCTTGAGCAACGTTAACTGACTAATCTTAGTGTTTGAAGTCCTGACACTGCCTGAAAAGTGTCCACAGACAACCATAACAAAATTGTAAATTAGTATAATAACATCTTCCGAAGTAAATAAGAAAAAAAAAGTTATGTCAAATTGGAAATATTTAACAAATAAAATTGGAAATTCAAGTCTTTGAAACTTTAATTATTATTCTAGCTTGCTATTGCTTTTTGTTAATTTGTTTCGCGGTAGTCGACGATTTTAAAAAATCATAAAAAATACAATATTTAAGCTTAGCGCGATATATAGTAATCAAATTACGTCAAAAGGACAGCTCTTTCCCGTGAACAAGTTAAAAATAGCAATAAACTCAGGTTGCTAAGGCCCCTTTACCGATTTGTCAGACCATTCAATTAAGAATTATGGCTACTCGGTATACAACCTCCTAGGTTATCGGGCTATTGGAAGACGATGATTTCGGTCTTTCCGGAGAAGAAGAAAGCGAGTTTGAGGGAGAAGAAATAGCGAGCTACCTTTCAAGTTGTGTGCAGCAATTGTCTGTTAGGGATAGTGCAGTAGAAAGTGATGATGAAGCCATGGATGTGCAGCAATTGAAAGATTTGGATGTTTTGGTAGATCGCAAAGAGGATACTGAAGAGAGGAGCACAGATGAAGATACAGGTAATAGTTCAGATACATTTTAGCTCTAGTGTTCACTAAAAAAATATTTACTGACCTTAGATGCAGGCCAGGACATACTTCAATTTACCAGTAGCTCCACCCCCATGAAGCCTGAAGAATCAAGCAGTATGAGTACTGATACTACTTTGCCTTCTAGTAACTCAGACACAGAGGAGTTTGAATCAACAGATGAAAGTCAGCCAATCAGGAATAGGAGTCTGCCTATTTGTAGGGGCGACGAATCCGTGGAAGTAGCAGAGCCAGGAGTGTGAGAGGAGGAAGCATGAGAGGCCATGGCAGTAGCAGAGCCAGGAGTGTGAGAGGAAGAAGCATGAGAGGCCATGGCAGTAGTAGAGCCAGGAGTGTGAGAGGAGGAAGCATGAGAGGCCATGGCAGTAGCAGAGCCAGGAGTGTGAGAGGAGGAAGCATGAGAGGGCATGCTAGAGTTCATGGTAGTACTAGAGCCAGGAGTGTGAGTGGAGGTAGACCGACAAAGCAAAAATCTCAAAACCAACTATTACTTGAAGGTCCTTGGGAAAAAGAAGCGAGCAATTCTCTCATTTTTCCTTATCAAGGAAGTGAACCTGGGCCCACTACAAGTATAGATACATGTACATCTGTGGCAGACATATTCAGTAGATTTTTTACTGATGATGTGTGGGGATTACTTGTTTCTGAGACTAATAAGTATGCTGCTCATTGTAGACAACAGAGTACCCACACTTCACCAAGACCTTGGCATGACATTTCTAAGGAAGAAATGAAGGCATTTATTGGTATCCTAATACTAATGGGTGTTTGCAGACTTCCTAGATTGAAACTTTACTGGACCACAAAATACACTCACATATGTCCAGGAATTTCCAATATTATGTTGCAAATAAGATTTGAGCAAATGTTTCTATATTTGCATTTGTGTGATGGTGAACAGCAAGTTGCGGCTGGACAACCTGGTCATGATTATTTATATAAAGTTTACTTATAAAGTGTGTTGAACACAATAAATCAAATTCTATATTCAAGGAGAAACCTAATGGAAGAGCAATATTGTAAGTATTAGCGAATGTATAATAATATGCATATGGCTTTGTTGATAGAATTAGAACAGTACAGTATGCCCCCCAAAAAAACTTTCAAAATTTTGATTTTTAAGGAAACAGGAGTACCGTCTATGCTATTAATAAACTAAACTTATTGACAAGTTGCTATAATGTTGAGCTTGAATACCAATACCTAACTGTGTTAGTATGAGTAATAGCATGGTAACTGTGCTATTCGGAATTAATAGCACGTGATCGAAATAGTAAGAGGCGAAGCTGAGTGCTATTTCAATTGCTTTACAAGTGCTATTGATCCCTAAAAGCACAGGTTACCCTTGCTATCACTCGTTAATAGTAGGCCAGCTTTTAAAAAGTCATTTGCAATTGTAGCTATAATATTATATCTTTCACTCACTATCTCCTTATTTCAGGATTAGCTTCCACTGGAACTTTCTTTTCAACGTGGGGCTCCTCCTAATCTGTTGTAAAACATTCCATCTAATACGGGTAGAGGTTCTGGGGTAAAGAAGGACATTTTCTCCAACTAAAAACTACTCGAACTGTACGTTTCCAAGGTTAACACTGCAAGCGTGCGCACTTACCCATACTATTTCACTTAGCTACCGAGGTATTTCACTTAGTTTCCACTTAGTTACCGAGGTATTTCAATTAGTTACGCGCTATTTCACTTCCCCCGTGCAATTTCAAATGATCAGCGATTTTTCCCATATACTAGTGATGTGCTTGAGCACAAAATGGCGAGCGAGCCTAAAGACTATACTATTTTTATATGAATGATTTTGACTTCTAACACTGAAGCTGCTACTGAAATAAGGTCCAGTTTTTTTTAATTTCGCATACACGGTAAAGGGATTTCAGTGCCATAGTAACAACTCTCTGCAACTGCTTGAATTGAAGGAAAAAAACAACAACAAAACAATACATGTTATTTAAAGGTTGTCTTCGTGATATTCTTTAGCTAAGTAGTGGTTGTAACACACAATGCTTTGACACAACTGGACATGCACCTACACAAACTTACCTTCGCGGTAGTCTTGTGGACAATGTATTTTCAAGTAAATACTGTTGCGCACGGCTTATAACCATGACAAAGAGCGCATTGACTTACCACCGCCACCAACTCGAATAAAAATAGAAGTCCCCTAAGTTTCAAGTTTTAACTGCACCCGCAAAAGAATTCAAAAAGGTAAACAATTCAATTTTTAGGGTGATACGGGTACTGATCGATAAACAGAGGATTCTGTTTAGTGAAGTTTGGGACGGGGTCGACAACCGAACTAACACAAAAACGCGAGGGTCAAGTACAAAAATGCCTTACGTACGTCCATACATATATACAAATAAACAAACATCCCCGATTTTCAATTGTGTTACCCCTGTAAGTGTCTCGCTCGCTACGCTCGCTCGCCAATTATTTGAATAGGCAACTTACGTGCCGTACTATGTATCATTATTGATTTAAAGTTGTGCTTTTAATTACTATCCACTCTGAAGTCTAATAGCCAAGCCATTTAAATCAGAATTGCATCTATACTAGTGATGTGCTTGAGCACAAATGGCGAGCGAGCCTAAAGACTATACTATTGATTTTGACTTCGGAAGCTACTGAAAATAAGGTCTAGTTTTTTAATTTAGCATACAGGTTAAAGGGATTTCAGTGCCATAGTAACAACTCTCTGCAACTGCTTGGAAGGAAAACAACAACAACAAAACAATACAAGTTATTTAAAAGTTTTCTTTGTGATATTCTAAGTAGTGGTTGTAACACACAATGCTTTGACACAACTGGACATGCACCTACACAGACTTACCTTCGCAGTAGTCTAGTGGACAATGTATTTTGTTGCGCAAGGCTTATAACCATGACAAAGAGCGCATTGACTTACCACCGCCACTAACTCGAATAGAAATGGAAGTCCCTTAAGTTTTCAAGTTTGACTGCACCCGCAAAAGAATTCAAAGCGGTAAACAATATTCAATTTCTAGGGTGATACGGGTACTGATCAATAAACCAGAGGATTCTGTTTAGTGTAATTTGGGACGGGGTCGACCACATAACTAACACAAAAACGCGAGGGTCAAAGTACAAAATGACATACGTACGTCCATACATATATACAACTAGTGGTGTGCTTGAGCACAAATGGCGAGCGAGCCTTAAACTACACTATTGTTATTCACTAAAATAAAGTCGAGTTGTTAAATTACGAATATACAGTAAAGGGGTTTCAATGCCATAGTAACCACTCCCCTCAACTGTTTGAATTGAAAAAGAAGCAACAAAATCAAGTCACGTTATTTAAATTATTCTTTGTGATATTCTTAATAGTAGTTGTAACGCACAATACTTTCACACAACTGAACATACCTACGCAAGACTTACCTTCGTGGTTCGTCTAGTGGACAAAGAATTGTCAAGTAAATGCAGTTGAATAGGGCTTATAACTGTGACAAATAGTGTATTAACTTACCACCGCCACTAACTCGGATAGAAATGGAGCTCCCATAAGTTTTTGCGTTTTAACTGCACCCGCAAAACAATTCAAAGCGGTAAACAATTCAATTTCTAAGGTGATACGGTAATGGTCGCTAAACCGGAGGATTCTGTTTAGTGAAGTTTGGGACGGGGTCGAACGCGGAGTGAACACAAAAATACGGAGGGTCAAAGTACAAAATGACATACGTACGTCCAAACATATATACAAATAAACATCCCCGATTTTTTCATTTTTACCCCTGTAAGTGTCTCGCTCGCTACGCTCGCTCGCCAACAAAATGACATACGTACGTCCATACATATATACAAACATCCCCGTTTTTTTCATTTTTACCCCTGTAAGTGTCTCGCTCGCTCGCCAAATATTGCACTTGTAAGCTAGTTAGCTATCGGCAATGACCTCTATTTCATCAGTTCACTTTATTTTATCACTCTCGACTTTGAACAGGAACATTACATTTGCGACACATTTATTTTGCTGGTGTGCAGTGATACACCAGTGGGTATATGTTGGCCACGACTAACATTCTGCTTATGATAATATGGTAAAAGGTCAATACAGTGTGTGCATACTTGGCATGTTTAAACACAATTCTCAAGCGATCAGTTCTGTGCTACATCCTGTGTGGTAGGTTTAGGTTCCAGCTCTTCTGGTTCAGGATGAATTGTTTGTCTTGAACAGTGGATACACTATCTTCCTCTCTTATCTTCAAATTTGTAATTGATAATATTTACATTTTTTTTGCCAATTGAGATTCAGTAGATAGTTGAGTGGCTCAAGGGCAGAAATTATTTAGCATGATTCTCCAGATAACGTACTCTGAGCCTAGGCTGACTTCGCTAGCAGTATTTCAAATTTTCCCAATTTGAAAGTACAACAACAGAGTGGCCAACACTAACTCAGCTGCTTTAATTCAATAATGGAAGATCAGCCTTATAACCATATTTCTTAATGTTTATGTCCTTCTGTTATAAAAGAAGAAAAAAGTCTCTTTTGTTTTTATGGATTATGACTGCATGATTATTCTTATTTCCCCTTTATTGTTCTTTTAAATACCTATTATTATTCTAGAATTATTCCACTATGCAATTTTGTGTCTATTATTCCGGGAAAAAAATGCTAGCATACTCTGGCAGGACCTAAAGGTTACAGATTTGAGGCAAATGTTTGTTAAAATTGTCTACCTGGTGAATTAATGCAGTCACAATGCTTGAGAAATACATAATAGGTCAGTAATTAATAATACCAGGTCATGCCTAGCTAGTATAGCAGGCAAAACTTGAGGTGATTATTTACCAGTTACACTTAACTCCAAACAGCCAATCCAGCAAACTGATTGCATTTATATTTATTTTAATTTAATTCATTTCAATGTCATTACAATAATAAGCAACTGTTTTAGATTCCAAAGCTGACATTGTAAGAGTTAATATTATTTAGAAAGATTTCAGTGTTTTGTCCAATAATGGAGATCACACGCCATCGTTTATCCAGCATTGCTTTTAAGTTTCTTGTCTTCTTTCTTAATCCACACATTGCATCCCATAGTTTCCTGTCTACATTGTTTTTATTGCCCTCTTTTCTGATGTAATGGCTTCAACCTTGGTAGATTCCTCCATCACATTTGCTTTCTCTGTCTCTGGTTCTTTTAAATCAGTTTTCTTGGCATGAGTAGGTTTGCTTGAATTTACAGTTTCTGTTGATTTTTTTAACTTGAGATGATTTTGTTGCCTTTAATGTTCGTGTTGATTCAGATTTCTTCTCATCCTTTGACGTCTTCTTTTCCTTCCTAGTTTGTGTCATGTTACTTTCACTTTTACATTTCCTAGACCTGTTGTCCTTCTTTCCACTGCATATAAGCAATGCAATATACTTAGTAGCATCTCTGGTCCTTGTAGTACTGGTAACTGGCACTTTTCATGTCTTCCTTGTGACTCCTGTCTCACTGGTTCTTGACCATACAGCATCTTCTGCCGCACTTCTGTTGCTAATATTTTCTCTACTTTGTTCAATTTCCTTTGTGTTCCTCTCTTCCCTTATGTCCTCCTTTCCCCTAACACTTTTCTCTGGAAATCCGCTTTCCTCACAGCTTTCATTTCCAGCATGTCTTTTTCTTCCCTCTCATCCTCCTCTTCCCTCTCACCCTTCTTCTCCATCTTATCCTTATCTTTCCTCTCATCATTCTCTTCACTCTCATCATTCTCTTCACTCTCATCCTTGTTTTCCCTCTCATCTTAGTCTTCCCTCTCATCCTTCTCTTATTTCTCATCTGTCTCTTCCCTCTCATCCTTCTCTTCTTTCTCATCTTTCTCTTCCCTCTCATCCTTCTCTTTCCTCTCATCCTTCTCTTCCCTCTCATCCTTCTCTTCTCTCTCATCTTTGTCTTCCCTTACATCCCTTGCTTCTGTCACAATATATTCTGCCATTAGAGTGTCCATCAACTCTATTCCATCATTCGCTTCTCTTAAGTTCTTCTCTTCCCTTGTGCATTTCTTTTCCCCCGCATCTTGTCCAATTGTATACACAGTGCACTTATCTATGTTGTCTCCAAGACATGATGGAGTACCTTCACTCATACTAGTTTTCTCTGACCTTGTGGGTCTGCAAGTCGGTCCCTTTCAATGCCCGGCCTCAGAAGCACACAATGTTGCACAGGAAACTTCCCTCTATCGCAGAAGCTCCAGGACTTGGAAGGGTTTGGTACGCTGCCACCAGAGTTACTACTTCTGAGTGGCCACTGATCTGTTCAGCCCCTCTACCTAATCCCCGAGTTAGGGTAGAAGGTTGCTTGAGGAATAACTAATTATATTCAAAGTAATAAAGGTGACAGAATAGTGCAGTGGAGCACAAACTGAGCAGTGACTGAAAATGGGTTTGCTCAAGGACAGAATATATACAACCCAGGCAAGCCTGGTGGGAAACAAATAGAAAAACAGTGTGAGCATGCCCATTGGGTGAGCACATGGCACTCTAACATGATCACACACACATTCCACACAATACAGACGGAAGACTGTAAGAACACAAAACAGATGAAAAACAATAAACAGATAAATGACGATGAACAGTCAATTAAAGTTCTAATGCATCCCTTAGGACGGCCCCACAACCCCCCGTGCTCAGACTGGGAGCCGGGTATCTTGGCTGTCAGTCACAGTACTGGGGTCGTCCACTTCATCCAACGCTGACCATGCTTGATGGCTGAGACCATCTGCATTGGAATTCTCCATGGTAGACAATAGATGCAGCATACGGCATAAGGCGCAAGGCCATACCCTGGAGTATTCTGTTAAGTTTCTTTGACAAGAGAAGAGAGGTCAAGGGTTTGTGGTCAGTCAGAACCTCGAACTGGGCTCCATAGAGGAAATGATCAAAATGACGAATAGACTCCACCACGGCCAACGCTTCCAGCTCGTAGTTCTGCTCCCTTGAGCTTGCGACTGTAGAAACCTACAGGTAGAACACTGCCACTGCGAATAACATGTAATGCAGCACCCACCCCAACACCAGAGGCATCAGTGTGGAGCTGGAATGAGTCTGACACACAAGGAACACTTAATATAACATACTCACTTAATCCATGACGAAGACAGTGAAAGGCATTCAACATCTCCGGCGTCCACTGAACAGTGCCCGGTGCCTTGCCAGAGGTTGAAGGAGAGAGGATAGCATAAAACTTGGCAAAATCCCGAATAAATCTTCGATAGTACCCCACGGTTCCAATGAAAGCTCTCAGGTCTCTCCGGGTCACAGGTTGCCGATAAGACTCAATTGCCTCCACTCGTGATTCAGGAACAGCTACCTGGCCACTACCCACTCTATGTCTCAGGTAGTCCAAATGCGACTTCCCCCACTCACACTTGGACGGCTTTGCCGTCAGCCCCGCCTTCCTTAACGCCAACAACACCTCCTTCACATGGTGTAAGTGTTCAGTCCAAGAATTTGAAAAAACCAATACATCATCAATATAAACTGAACAGTATTCCACACAACCAGCCAACACCTTCTCCATTAACGCTTGAAAGATGGCTGGCGCATTACGCAACCCAAAAGGCGCAAGCATAGTTCTGTATCTGAATCTGCCAAATGGACACACAAATGTTGTGAAATCCTTAGCTGACTCCTCCATTTCCACCTGGTGGAAACCCTTACACAAATCCAGTTTTGACAGGACACAGCATTGTCCCACTCGTTCTAAAATATCATCTAACTGTGGGATATAGGTCTGGAGCTGTGGGGTGGCCTCATTCAACTTTCTAAAATTGACACAAAGTCGTACACTACCATTGGACTTAACCACTGGAACTAGAGGCGATGCCCACTGACTATCAGATGGCTCCACGATCTCTTTCTCCAACAACCCATCTAATTCTTTTTTAACTGGTTCCTTCAATCTATCGGGAAAACGATAGGGGGGCATTGAGAAATTACAGGGGTATCTGGTCGCAATATTATATCTGCTTTCACCACATTGGTCCTCCCTGGTTCTTCTGACAAGATATCACTGAACTCCTCAAGCACAGCATCTAAATCTTTCTTTGAATATCCTTCACATTCCTCAATTTTCAAAACCGCACCACTTTCTACCACATCCTTCTCGTCCGCTACAACAGTCAAACTACACACCTCCAATTCCCTTTCCCGATAAGCCTTTAGGTTGTTGACATGTACTACCCGACCTTTACACTTCTCAGCAATTCTATAATTAACTGAATTCAGCTTATCTAAGATTACATAAGGTCCTGCCCAGCTGTCCTGCAGCTTGGCAATCATGCCGGGAATCCTTGCCAAAACACTATAACCTACTCTGAATGATCTCTCACTACTCCCTCTATCATACCTTTCTTTTCTCTTGTCACTCTCCACTAAACTCTTCTCTACTGCTGCCTCTCGCATTACCTCTAACCTACTGCATAGATTTTCCACCCACTCATCCACATTCAATCCCCTCACCTTCCTGTTCCTCCAGCCTTCATATAGGATGTCAAGTGGTGTCCTCACATTGTTACCATAGATGAGCTGATAAGGACTGTAGCCAGTAATCCTGCACGGATCCTGCCTCAGCGCAAACAAAGCGAAAGGAACCTGCTTCACCCAGTCCAGACTCATGGAGTGTGCCTTCCCCAACATTGCCTCCAAGGTGGCGTGAAGACGCTCCAATACTCCGTTAGACTGCGGGTGGTAAGCTGTGGTCTTGAAGTGGTCTATCTGCAACAAATTAGTAAGTTGAGCACATAAAGCAGATGTGAATTGAGTCCCCCTATCAGTAAGAATGCTTACGGGCAAGCCCATTCTACTGAAAATGTCCATAGCGGCCTCAGCAACACTCTTGGATGTTATGGATCGCAGAGGAACGGCCTCTGGCCACCTGGTAGCCATGCATGCTGCAGTCAATAGATATCTGGCTCCTTCTCTGCCCTTGGGTAGTGGCCCTACTAAGTCCAGAGCTATCACCTCAAATGGTCGGCTCACAATGGGTCTCTGCACCATAGGAGCTTTAGGACTTCCTCTCTTGTTTCCCTTCTGGCAAGATATACATGATTTCACATATCTCTTAGTGTCACCATACATCCCAGGCCAAGTAAAGTTATTTTTAAGGGTGACTAGTATTTTCTTATAGCCCAAGTGTTCCAAATTGTCATGAGCATGCTTGAGTAAGAGAGTCCTCCTGCTAGTGGGCACAACTATTAGTTCCAATTGCCCTAGGGAATACTTGTGGATACATTGTATTAACACTCCGTTATCCCACTTATATCCTCGTTCCCCCTTGTCTGCTAATGATCTGCACACTTTCAAACTCTCATCCTTCTCAACTTCTTTCACAAATTATTCCCTACTATTTCCCTTAACCCTTTCACCGCCATAAGTGCCATATGGCGCTCAGCAGTATGGCCGTGTTTAAAAAAGTATAAAAAACCAACCGTTCATGCTATTGACACGCAACAAAGCTTAAAAGCTTTAGAAATGGCTATTTTAGTGCTGTTCTTAATATAGAATAATTACGTCAACGATAACTAAGGGTAATACTTCCTGAAAGTTCAAAGTTTGAGTAAAGAAATGGCTAGGCTACCGCGAGACAAGGTCCTGGCGTGTGTTCTGGATAGTGACGATAGTGACGATGTATTCGGCCTAGTAGATAGCTCCAGTGAAGGTGAACAAAATGGAGAAACAGAAGAAGTTACTGCTTTCATGGGCCAGCAATTATTATCAAGAGATTCTCTTGACTATCTTTCAGATACTGTGGCAGACCGTTCAATTTTAGATGATATGAGTACAGATGATGAGCAGTTACTAGTAGAACAGCAAGGAGATTTTAGTAAGTTTTTATTTAAAAGAAGAACAGTTTATAAATAATACTGATTGAATTTAGCTATTGAAGAATAAATATCATAATTTATTTTGGTTTTTTGGTCTATTATGAATACAAGTCCCATGTAAACTTGGCGGTGAAAGGGTTAACCAAGCACAGCAAATCCAAGTCCAATACCTCATCCTGCACTACTACCTCTTCACATTCTGCATCTTCCTCACTACACCCACTCATGCTGTCTGATATCTCAAGTTCTTCTTCACTATCTGAATCATCATCATGCTCAACATTTGACAACAAACATGCACTAGTTCCTGCTTTCTCTTCACACATCACAAGTTCCTCATCCTTCTCATGCAGATACTTCCCTTTCTCTTACCATTCTCCTCGTTTCTACCACACTAACTTGTTTAGGCAATTCATTCCTTCGAAACTCTGACACAATCTCCCAATCTGCATCATTCACATAATTCACTGCAAACAAGCCTTTGCCATCTAACTTAGTACCTTCCACTAAAGCTATTACTCCCGACCAATCATGTTTAAAGTGACCTGTGCTGTATCTACTTCCCTCACACTTCCATCAAACCCACGTAACTGCACCTTGTTACCAGTGTATGCAGACGGGGGGACAAGCTCCATAGGGACCACAGTCATCATTGCACCTGGGCAGTCTGGACTCTTGTGACCCAGAATCCCGCAAGTTTAACATTTGGGCAGGAATGGTTCACAGTTATGCAAACCAACCTGGGGCTGTTGCTGGACAGGATCAGTTGCACCGGACTGACATTGGAAGGCTCTGTGCCCAACCTTGTGACACTTTTGGCATGTGAGTGGGACATATCTTTGATGCTTGTAACCATCTTCATGGTGGAGCTTGCCTCTGGCTATCTCCCATGCTTCCAAAGCACTACTAAGATCCTCCATTGTTCTGATCTTGCGATTGCTAAGATGTAGCTTGAAGTCATTCCCAACAATTGACCTAATCTTAGCAAGCATCAACATCGCCATTCTGTCTCTCTCATTTCCGCACCATCAAAAATCTGGTTTAACAGTCGCTCCAAGTGTTGCAAGTACTCTCCCGATGACTTACCCCGCATGCCATCAATTGTGGAGTTGAATAACTGCTGACCTGCTTCTGCAGGTGTGATACCAGCCTTTATCAGAATTCGTGTTTTGATTTGCGTGTAGCCAGCCTTAGAATCCTTCTGTAGATCACCTACAAAACGCTTGACCTTAGGCGTCAGTCTAACAGTAACCAGAGACTTCCACTTCTCTTTAGCAACACCTGCCTGCTCCAGTTCATTTTCAAATGACTGCAGGTACAATTCCACATTTTCACCCTCTTTTATATTAGGAAATTTTTCTATTCTCCTCTCGATTGCCTTCTCTCTATCTCGTTCCTCCTGTCTTTCTATCCTTTCTCGCTCTCGTTTCTCTTCATCATTCCGTCTCATCTGCTCTAACTCCTCCCATTCTCTCTCTCTTCTCTCAGCTTCAAACCTCTCCTGGTGTAACTTTTCTTGAGTATCTTTCCTCTCTCGTTCTTCTTCTTTAGTTTTGATAGACAGCACCTCCAGAAGTCTGCTTGCATAGCCATCTGAGCCTGTCGAAACTGAGTGGCCTGGGCTTGCAGCAGATCAGCTAACCAGGTTGGAGGTTGATCGAACATGGCTTGTTCCGTCCCTAAACTATCAATTGAATGATCTGCCGAGACTGTAGATTCACTATCTGAGTTACTCCCACAACTGTCTCTCCTACTATCTATTCTCAATGGGGATATTCCAGGTGCAGATGAGATAGAAGATCGTAGGTAGTAAGAATTACTTGATTTGAGGTTCCTCGAGTTTCTTGCCTTTGTCCATGCGTTGTCACAACAGGCACCAGGGCAGCTGTTCAGTGTTACCAGGTCCGCTGAATGCCTGCACAAGAAAAAAATAAATAAAAATAATAATTTACAAAATTCAACGTGAGGAACAGAGAGATAATACACACTCAAAAAAAGACAGTTCAAAGTTCCAATGTTCTGTACGATACAACTGTTACCACACTCAAATTCCAATGTTCTCCCAAAACACTTGGCAGACGTGGCTGTCTCGTCACTTCAAAGACTTGGGTAGGATGGCTGGAACTGGTTAACAGTGAGCCACCACCACTGCCACCAATTTGTGGGTCTGCAAGTCAGTCCCTTTCAATGCCCGGCCTCAGAAGCACACAATGTTGCCCAGGAAACTTCCCTCTATCGCAGAAGCTCCTGGTCTTGGAAGGGTTTGGTACGCTGCCACCAGAGTTACTACTCCTGAGTGGCTACTGATCTGTTCCTAATACTCTAACTAGCCCCTCTACCTAATCCCCGAGTTAGGGTAGAAGGTTGCTTGAGGAATAACTAATTATATTCAAAGTAATAAAGGTGACAGAATAGTGTAGTGGAGCACAAACTGAGCAGTGACTGAAAATGGGTTTGCTCAAGGCCAGAATATATACAACCCAGGCAAGCCCGGTGGGAAACAAATAGAAAAACAGTGTGAGCGTGCCCACTGGGTGAGCACATGGCACTCTAACATGATCACATGCACATTCCACACAATACAGACGGAAGACTGTAAGAACACAAAACAGATGAAAAACAACAGATAAATGACGATGAACAGTCAATTAGAGTTCTAATGCATCCCTTAGGACGGCCCCACAGACCTTATGATTTCCATTTCATCCTGAACACGTAGCTCCTCCTCATGCTTCAATGCATTGATGCAAAAACGCGAGGGTCAACTATCCTGAGGGGGCAAGAATAAATACTCCGAGGCTGAACGCACCGCACCATTGAGGGAGACACCAAATATATATATTAATACAGACATGTTGAGTATTCTTTATTTGTTAGTTTTATCTCACCACTTTATCTTCTTGAATCAGGGTTATCTTAGCTCCTCCAGGCTACATACACAAAATATCATATTTATATAATTGTTTCATTGTAAGCATAAATGATATATACCTTAACATATTCCATGTTTTCTAAGTTGCAACCACCTGAAAACTGAAAATAAGCACAATGTACTCAATAATATGTTAAACTGAAGGATAAAATGTATGTATAGCTACATATGATTAAACATACCTCTCCCTTGGAGGATGCTGAAGTTCTTTTCTCAGGAGAGAAGAAATTGAGACCGGACAAAACTTCAGCCAAAAGGTCTTCATCTTCACTGTCCCAGTCATCTTTGTATGTGTGCCGAATATTTCCATACCTGTAGATATAGATACACTAGGTATATCTTTTCCTCCATTAATATTAATAGTAGCTATGAAGATGACTTACCCTCCTTGGTATTCCTGGATTCTTGTTAATTTCAAGAATCTTCTAGATTCCTCCCAGGTATCAAGCTTGGGATAATAGGAATACTTTGGCTCCGCCGCCGCCATGAAATACTGTTTCAAGATACATAGCTAAATAATTCAATTTGCTCTCCAATATACAATTCAACTTACGCAGATTAAGCTGTAGCTAGTTTTTTACTTCAGAATACTCACTAGCAAGTACGTTTGCTTCCCCAAACAACTTCCACACACCTTATAACCAACAAACCCCTGACGGCGTCGGGAATGCTTTGAGACGCCAGCACAAAATGACGTCAGCGTTTGCTCGGGCATGCCATTCAGGGTTTGCCCCACTGAAGAGTCATTCATTTCACGACCATATGGATAAAAACTGGTTAGAGGAATTGCATCAATGAAGAATGGCCTAGTAAGGTGGAGCAGCAATATGGAATCCATATTAATTTAGAGTAACAGCTTTGTCAGTTTGTTTTGTCAGTTTGTGGCTTGTACATACAACGATTCGCTACATTCAGAATTGGTTATGCTGCAGCTGAATGTAATTTCATGCATGAATCATGGTATTTTAGCATTCATATTCATTTTTGACATTGTGTATACTGAATCAAGGTCATTGTTTGTTTAAACAGAGTTGTGTGTGCTAATTCACTCATTCTATTGCTGTTATTGCTTATAAAAGAGCTGACGGTTTAGTAATATAAACTAGCATCAGTTTACTTGGCTCTATAGGATGAGTATGATATGACACAGTAGCTTTAAGTAAATGAACATGCAAAGTTCAAAGTTGAAATATCAATAATCTAAATATTAAAATTAACATTCTTCTAATTTGAAATTGAATCTAAAATACAGTTTGTAAATTTAAATAACTAAAAACTAATTCAAATGCAAATACATACTTAAATAAACTAAGGAGTAAGAAATTAGTAACTCGTTGCTTCAAGGCGATTGTTGTATTTTATGTAGCAACTGGCAAGCCAATGATCCACCCAGTGTAATGCAGTGTTTATTAAAGAATTGTTTGAGGCATTTATATGTGATATACAGCAAACATCTGCACAAACATAGATATAAATTTGTGATGTCTGAAAGGAAATCCACTTGCTTCAACCCCAACAAATGGAGTTTTGAATGTCATGCACTGTTCTTTCATAATTTTAGCTATATAGATGGTAAATACTTCTAGCAAAGGCTTTCAATGCCATAACAATTATTTCAAATGATAAACACATTACATATATCAAAAGAAGCAAGCTTAAAGCAACAAAATGGCTTTGGTCATTTATAATAGTGGTATCTCGTATATTTTACACAGCTTATTTACCTTCATAAATGTAATGTTTTGCTTGAGACATTGTTTTCATGCCTCCTAATGTATATAATATCAATTAGAGCAATCATAAAATCAGGCTGGATGTAGTATAATAGCATATTGGACTGTTACAAAAAGAGTATTATAATTAGTCATACAATTGCTTACAAAAATAATGAGGTTTTCAATTATATTAATTACACCAAAAATAAAAGCTACGAGAAATCATTTTTATAAGTATTGTTATACCAAAATATAATTTTTTTATCACAGAAACTAAAAAAGGAAAAAAGGATAATCACTACTTGTGAGCCACTATTGTGTTCCACTTTAGTGAATAGCTGCGTAGTGCTCTTCATGCTCCTTTCCTGGATCTTGTTTATGCAAGCCGTATACTGCACAAGTACTGAAGGAAAAATTCTGGTTATTCTCAGTTGTGGTGTCACATTTTTTGTTGTACAATTCTATACATTCGTAGTCATTAGATTCTTCAGGAGTTTTTGAAGGATTATCAGTTGTTGAGGTGTAATTGCTGAGTGTAGTATTTGGTTCTGTAGAACTATAAAATAAAATGTTAAAAGGATGTATAAAATACTTGTTATAACTTCCACTGATTATCTGATAATTTAATACTACCATGAAGTAGCAGGGGGCAAATGTATTTTACTTACTTTGAGGTGACATTGTGAATTCTATTAAGCATATTATGGTGAGATTTCCTTCTTCTTACCACAAAACAAGTAATAATTGCTACTATGGAGCATGTCATTATGACAATAAACATAGCTCCTCCAGTTATGGCAGCAACTGTCATAATGCTCAATGGAGAGCTGGATGCAATGGTAGATGTGGTCACACCACTCGTTAAGCATTCTTTTTCATTGACTGACTGCACCTCTACTGGACAACTTGATTCCACATGCAGAAGCTGAGCTTGTATTTGTAGAGAAGGACTAGTTTGCAGCCATTGCTCTATGAATTCTATCATTTCTGATACTGAATGTGCAGCAGTGCCATGGATCTGACCTCTGTATGTAATGAATTCAGGAGAATCTTTGTAGCATATAAATACTCCATTGCGAATCACTCTGTTTTGTGCAAGATTGCATTTACAGTTTTTTTGAAGTACTGAATTTAATTTTTGATCCACTTGAGAAGACTTCTCTGTGGGTTTCTCATTCTAATAATGGAAATGAATGCACACACAAACACATTATATTGTATTTAAACCTGCTGTTGCAGGAGAACAATATCCATAACTATCTTTTATCTATCACTAGCATAATATAACAATGAAACAATACATACATTTTGACACCTATACAAATGGCATTATGAAAATGCCAAGGAAATAAACAAAAAACCCAACTTTTTTTTGTTTATTTCCTAGGAATTTTCACTTATTTGTACTATTCTCACTGATGATGACATCTGGAGGTGTCGAAACGTCTGTATTGTTTAACCATTATAATTATGCTAGTGATAAAGTTATGGACATTATATTGTACTCACTGCATTGTGGCCACAATTATATGTTTATTCTTATGTTTTTCACATTGCACATTATTCGGCACCTTTTTCAGCTAATAAGATATTATATGTATGAATGCAATCAGGTACTTACTATCCAACTTGAGCAAGAGGTTATCAATTGCAGTCGCAATTGGAAAAGTGCATCTAAAAACAATAAAACGTAATAAAAACATTGAATGTAAGAAATCTCATGTGAAATAATCGATTTGAGTGAAAATAGTCAGGTACTAATTTCAAGTACAACGGCAAGGAATAACAATTGACTCACTAGATGCAGTAACTACTGTCAATGGTCCCACGATTATGCTTTGGTATTGCTGATACAATCCAAAGACACTTCTGATTGAAATATTGTATCTATGTCCTGGAGATAAGTTTGTCACCTCGACGTTCCAAGTCCCATTCAAGAATACAGTTGAATTTTTGGAATTAAATTTTACTCTTGAAGAACTTTGGCTTCCATTAATGACAACACCTAAAAACACCTACATAATGTGGTAATTGTAGTATTAAAGTGCCATTTGTGGCTTTAAATACAGTTAATATTGTGCAGTTATAGACTATAATTAATTATTTACACTAAATACGATCATTAATTACAACTCTTTATAATTACTTCATAATAGTAATCTAAAGCTGTTGCTTCTTGATGTCCCCACAATAAGGAAACACTGGTAGTGGAAGTTGTGTGGACAGAGAAATTTGTAGGTGTTGATACTGTAGATGTACAAGTATATTTTATTATGAATTTATAACAATTTAGCAGTATGAAAATAAAACAAATCAATATACTGAAATACAATTCTTTAAATAATAAGAAAATTCAAATTCTCACTGTCATATATAATTATGGCTCTTACAATGAATGTGTGTAATAAGAGGATTTGAAAGGATAGTCCTTATCTTATTTTCTGCCTCACAAGTGTAGTTAGCAGAATCATTCGCATAAGATGTACCAATTGTGAAGATACTTGTGGTGGAAGTTGAGGTGACATTCATATTTTGACTTATTGAAATTCTTGGATGTTGTAAATTTGGAAAAAATAGCTCCGTAGTGCCATCGTAAGAGATTTTTCTCCATCTGATGTCTGGAAGAGGGTATCCTTCTGCTGTACAAGAAAGTTGAACCTTTGCTGGTGCTATGAGCTGAGTTTTGTGATCAGTAGTATCAATAATTGATGGTGGAACTATATAATTGTTAAACATGGAAATGTTAAATTTTATTAATTTTTTGGCTTGACATCTTAAAGTTGGTCATTAGAAAAACTACTATAATTACATACTAACATTCACTGAAGAAATCCAAGTTAAGCTCTTGAGATGTAATTTTCAAATACAATAGTAATATTAAAATTCTATTAGTGAAATTATTATTATGCTATACACAAGAAGACATGAATAAAAAATAGTATAGAGTTACTTCTTGCAAATGAGATATGAAGGTATTTAGTTCTGTTTTAAACTTACTATTTACTGATAAGTTGAAAGTGCGAATATCTTTGCCAATGTAATTACTTGCACTGCAGGAGTACTCTCTGTATGAACTTCTTGTAACATTCAGTAAGGTAAAGTTGGAGAATGTGTAATAGTATAAATTTGTCTCTTGAGTATGTAATTTAATGACATGCTTAGTGCTATTAGCTGTAGGCCAATTAATAGTTGGTGGTGGAATTCCTCTAGCTGTGCAAAAGAAAGTGGCAGATTCACCTTCAGTTACTTCTATTAGTTGATAAATGCTTGGCTGAAACAACATAGCGGGACCTGTAATGTCAAGCATAATTATACATTACATATATATATATATATATGCATATATTACAAGAATTTACTATCAACACTGATTATGACTGGTATGCAAATAATGTATTCAAATCTGCTGATTAGCTAGCGTAAAAGAGAAAGTGATTGAAATGACTTCTGGTCTGTGATAAACTTCCAAGCTAATGTTTTATAGTTGACTAAGGTAAAAGCGACTAAAATTTAGCTGGCTATTTATGCCATAAATAAAGGTTTATGCATTGAATACATATGTTAAATGAGTCTGATAGTTTTATTCAGATATTGTGTAATATTTTGTGCATGAAAATTTGTGAATAAAAGGAAATTGTAGCAGAAAGTTTATGGTCAGATTAATATAGCTGGTTCATTGTATTTGTGACATACATTGCCTAGCCTATTCAGATTGCAAAATAAAATGATTTTGTATGTGTCACCTCTTGTATTTTAGAATACACAAATTAGAAGCTTGTCACTAATATGGAATTGGTAGCAATATTTTTTTAGATTCAACTTCTTTTTTTACATTACAAAAAAACCTTAGTTCTCATGACTATGCTACAGTGAGAGGATGCAACTCTTTGAAAATGTAGTGAGCTTACTATTAACACAGATTGTATTATTTCTGACACTGAACATTACGATTCTTCCCTCCTCGGTTGAAATAACTGCAGGTTTCTTTGTAATTAATTATTTAAAGATTAAATTTTCTTTTTGACATTTAGGAGAGAGTTTGCACTTACTGACCCTGAAGGAAGACATTGGCAAAAAGTCAAAATATGATTAAAAATAAATATACTGCGCTGCATAAATGAAGCAACACTTGTTATTATTTGTACATCTGTGACAGGAGAGCTGGGAATTTTTATTTTAAAAGTTGTTGACTCTAGTTGCTAACATGAGGTTATTATTTTTCCTATTAATTAGATTGTTTTGCTGGAAATGGGCTGGCTATACTCCGTATTTTGGAGATAAGTGTATTCACTCAATACCTTCCTGTGTGGAGAATTTCTCCCCCAAGCATTGGTGAGTGGGTAAAAAGTTTATGTCCATTCATAAAGCATTGGGACTGAGGGTGGTAGGTTATATATTATTGTAAGCTGATACTATTACTGCATCACCACAAATAGTAATTAAGAGAAAGATCACTATAAGTTCAGTTCTTAACATAGTTTTTTAAACCACAAGTGTAGTATTTAGCAGCTGGACACTGAAATCATATTCTTTTGGACAGCATATTATAGATTATATTGAGTCTCAGTAATTCCAGGTAGCATTTAACAACATTCACTCATTATTTAAATTAGTTGAAGAAAACTAAATTTAAAATTAATTTAAAATCAAGACATTTCTGATGGAGCCTTCTTCAGTATGCACAATGAAATCATTGTTTCTGTGTTTATCAACTGAAGAATACTCCATGGAGCAGAATAGTCTTGATTAAAATTGTAACACCAGATATCTTTAAGTACCATATGAAATTGTTCTTATTGTATGTAATTTCTACTAGTTTATTACTATTACTTACTTCTACTTACTATATACTCATTAACTTACTATGGACAACTACATTAGTTGATTCTGTGTCACTGCCAGCTGCATTACTGGCAATACAAGTATACACACCAGTCAACTGAGGTCTAGCATGTCTTATCCTGAAAGTGCTATGGCTGTAATTGTGAGTAATGTTGAAATTTGTTGAACTTGTTACTCGTTCTTCTAGTCTTTCGTGAGATTGAACCAACCATGTTATGACAGGTAAAGGGAAGCCATTGGCTATGCATGCTAGATCCAGTGCAGAGCCAGCCACAATTGTGTGATTGACGAAAGGAAGAGTTGTAGTTGGAGCCACTGCAAAAACAAAAACAAAAAACAACAACAAAGAAACAACAACAACCACAACAAAAACAATTCAATTAGAAGAAACAAAACTGAAATAAATACAAATGTGTCCATGTGCTTATAACAATGATAATTTATTATAATGATCCTAAACTATATTCCTAGCACCTATTGTGTAATATTTTTTATTAGTACACTATTGGTTTAGATTGTAACTATCCGTGGTGATAATAAAGTAAAAAAGTTTAATAATCAATTATCTCACCATAAACTAGTAAGGTGTAAATTTCAGAGTCATTGCCTATTTCATTGCTGACAATACAGGTGTAAGTGCCATTTTGTGATGAATTTACACTATTAATAGTTAAAGTACTGTTGCTAACTGTATATGAAGTATATGTATAAATGGTTTTAATTGTGAAGTTGCCATTATTTTCAATAATTAGTCCATGATGGATCCATGATATATTAGAGCTGGGATCGCTCTCAGCAACACAAGAGAAGCTCACTGAGGTGGCATTAATGATTGTCTTGACCATTGGATTTGATGTTATGTTTGGAGCAACTGAAATAAATGAACAAGCAAATTATTTTAATTAATTTTATGCAATCTTCAAGTGATGAAATGTTTGTAATTAAGCAAGAATGTGTTTAATTCTATAACATTAATTCATCATTACTCGGGGTATTGACATACAGTTATTGTAAGAGTTTGAAATTTTATCAATGCATGTGCCTACAGCACTAAGAACTTACATTGAACAGTTAAGTAGCTTGATACCATATCTCTTCCAACAATATTTGTAGCACTGCAAGCATATTTTCCCATTGAGTTCCTTGTTACTCTAGACAATACGAATATGCTCACTGTACGATTTTCAGCGTATTGTTCTTTGGTTGTAATTATTTGATGGGAAACATTATTTCGATGATAAATCAAAGATATATTTGGTGGAGGAAATCCTTCAGCAATGCAGGTGTAGTTAATGGTACCTCCTTCAATTGTAGTCTGATTAAGTAAATATGTAACTATATCAGGAACACCTATTTACAAATTACAATTTAACCAATTTTATATAAAAAAATTTGTTTCTTGGCCCAGAAATTTGTATTCTAATTGAAAAAAAAAAAAAAAGCAATTGCATTAGCTACTGCTCTTAAAATAGATCTTAACATTTCAGAGTAAACATCTCTTCTGTTTTTGGTTATGAGATGTTGCCTTAGTTAATAATATTTTATAATTGCTTGAGTCATATTGTTTATTTTATTTCATGCTAGATGTTCTCATTAGTGTTTTCTGTGCACTTTATTAAAGTACATGTATTACATATATTCAAATGTACAATGTATTTCATACTATGATATACTTTGTATAGACTATGGGAAGAGTGTTTGAAAGTATATAAGATAAAAAAAACAACAACAATTTCAGCCACAACTATTGCAACAGCAGTAATGGTGAACTGACAATATCATCTAAGTTTTCTGAATGATGGAGGTCTCATTATTATTTTGAATAGATCAGGAGGCACTAGTGGTGACGATTACATTAGAAAATGTCAACTTACTGTAAATTGTCAAGTATGCTGCTTCTGTATCCTCTCCAATCACATTTGAAGCATTGCAAATTACGAGCCAAATTTGTGTTAATCTCTCTGCATACAGTGTGAGTGTGCTTATGGTTAGGTTCTCATTGACATTGTAGGTGTTGATATAGAAGTCTTGATTATTGTCTAATTGTATGGTAATATCACTTTGTTGAATGAACCAAGATATGTTGGGTGCAGGTAGCCCATTAGCAAAACAGTGAATAGATACCGAGTCACCTTGCAACGTGGTCTGGTTTTGAGGCGGAAAAATAATGTTGGGAATGTCTGAAATCATATCATATGTGTTGCAATTTTACATCGTATAATTATAGTGTTTGTCTACAATTATGAGTAAATTATTTGCAATAGCTACAGTGCACTCACTTAGCTAAAATAGAGTTTGTACCATAGTTAATCTACTTTTGATGTTTATCTGCTCTTTGCTGTTACTATTCAATTGTTCAGCTTTGAATGTCTAAAATTATGTCTCATATGTAGCAATATAATCTAGCATTGATAATTACTGAAAAAATCATAGCTGATAAGGGCCTAATACATTGGGATACTGGTTTAACTTACCAGGCTGTGTTGTCAGTATTATATTCATTCTTAACATATTTTGACAACAATTGTCTTAAGACTAATTCTGTGTCTCTCTATACATGCGGAACTATTTGGTGACCTGATTTGATTAAATATATAAAGCACTGTTTTAGGTAGTACCTATTATTAAAATTCAATTACAAAACCATTTTCTTTACTGTTCAACTCTCATATAAACTGAAAATCAAGTTCCAGAATAATTAGATTTGGTACCTTGAACTACAAGTAGAAGACCTCTACTGATTGTTCCTGACACACTTGAAGCCTCACAGATGTAAGTCTTTCTGTCAGTAACTTCAGATATTGTTATGTAGCTGGTAACATAGAATACAGGTCCGCTATCAGTTACGTATGTATCATTTACAACTGAATCACTTATAATGTGAGATGAAGAATTCCTTATGGTCTGGATGTAATAATAGTGGCGATAATAATAATAATACTCTTTCCATATGATTTGAGGTTGTGGTATTCCTATTGCAGAACATTCCAATACTGTAGACTGATACTTCCTCACTGTAAATGTTTCATTCAATAGAGGCTGAACTATTTCTGGTGATACTACAATGACAATATAAATAAATCCAATGTAACTGATTCAATGGATTGTTTATTAATTACTACTTAAACACTGACATCCACTGTGGTCATAATCATATTATGCTGACTAAGTTACAGTTCATTTAATATTTGATGTTCTCCTCTATGTCATCTAGAATTTCTTGGTTGAAGACAAGAACCTTAAAAACGGGCTCTTAAATTGTTCCAGCACCCTATTTTTTCCCTTATATTTACGTCTTATAGTGTTGTCACTATTATAATATTTTTTCTATGCTATATAGATGTGATAAATACCTCACCACATTCTGCAAACAATAGAACTATTTTTTATTAATTACTTACTACTTCCTTAATTTATGTGTTCACTTGCTCAATTAACTTAACTTGTAACTCCATTAGTACCCTTTCTCAACTTTCCTTTGTTCTATTGATCCCATTCACCTTACCCACCCCACTCTCTGTGGTTATGTAATTCCCAAGCTTTGTATGTATTCATCATATTTCTGTTTCACATGTTCAACACATCTAGCTAGTTCATTATATAGTCTGTTCATTCTGAGTTTCTCAATTGTCTGTATTGAGTGCTGCAAGAATTATATATCTTTCAATCTCCGAATTCTGAGAATGCTCCTAAATTGAACCCTTGGTTGAGGAAAGCCTATATAGTAATTCCTTGCTTGGTCCAGCAGATTAAACACCTGCAGGATTGATCACCTTAAAACATGAAGCCCAGACAGCTCTGGTGGCAGTAACCTACCTTTGGCAGTCTCTTACACGCCCCATCACACCACAATAGTATTTTAATAGTGACCCAGTGAGTTAACTCATTGATATCACACTATGTAATTTCTAGTGTTGTTTACTGTTCCTATCTTGTCCACTAGTTAGTTTTTTCAGTTGTTGAAGTTCCCTTACAACTATAAGCTACTTCTTATTAGGTTATGGACTCTTTTGAATAGTTTAGCTTTAGTTTAGCTATTTTCAAACATTTTCAATTAGTTCTAGTTAGATTTTGTCAGTTTTAAGGATCTCAAAAAAAATATTAGTTGTACTTTACGCAATTCATGAATTAAAACCTTCTTTTTTTCTATATTTTTCAGGAGATGAAATGGAATTTATCTTTGATCTATTATAAGATAATGAAACAATTTTATGTGCTGTTTGAGAATAGTGGAGTTTTTCCCAGATTTCATAAGCAGATTCTCTTAGTTCAATTTCGTGAACACTCTTGTTTCAGCCCACACTGTGCTTAAGTAATCCCCATACTAGCAGGAGAGTGAAATATCTCAATACATGACATGGTCTTTGTTAGATATATTCATTGCAGTAATTTGTGCTAGAATGGTAACTCATGAAGTAAAATAGGTTATATAACTTGAGTGTTAGTTCATAGGGGCTCCCCACACCTGCAGCTGATATTTAGCAGCTGCTCTGACCAAGTTAGGTAAGCTTTGGCCAGTTGCTACTAACTTCTGGCATATTGAGGGTAATGAGCTTGGCCAATACAGAGAGAGAGATAACACCCTGTGTGATTGGGATACATATCATACTGGCCACAACAAGATCACTATTGTGAAAATATCCATAATGGAATATGTTGGGGGTAATGAGCTTGCACAATACTGAGTGTGATAATGTTCTGATATCTTGAATGACCTAAAAATTCTATTTTGAAGATATCTATCATGGAATGAATATATATGTATATAATTATATATTATATATTATGTTTTTCATACTCCACTAAAATATTTTGTCAAAATAATTTCTAATTAAGGTTTTCATAAAGATATACATCATTGCTTTAGGTATGTCACCTGATATGCCTACAACAGTAACAACTTACATTGAACAGTTAGGTAGCTAGATTTTGTATCCCATCCAACAATATTAGTAGCATTGCAAGTGTATTCCCCTGTTGAGTTCGTTCTTATTCTTGACATTATGAGCATACTTATTGTATGGCTCTCATTGTATTGCGTTTGTACATAAAAATTATCGCTATCCAGAATTTGGTGTGAAGCATCATTTTGATGAATAATCCATGAGATATTTGGTGCAGGAAATCCTTCAGCAATGCAGGTATAATTAATTGTAACTCCTTGCATTGCAGTCTGATTGTGTAAATTTGTAGTAACAATATTAGGCACATCTAAATTAGTAATACATAAGTGGACCACTTAGCTTTAATTACAGTAAAAATGACATTGAAGTACTTGTTTATCAAGAGACCAGGGCGGTTTTTCTTTGCTTAAAATGTTACTATTATTAGGATATATGTGATCTATTATTAGGATATATGTGATCTATTATTAGGATATATGTGATCTATTATTAGGATATATGTGATCTGTGGCTTCTTGTTTGGATCAGTTCAAATAAACTGATTTGTAATAGTAGTAGCTATTTTTATTAAACATACCAGTTATTATGATCATTGTTTTCAGTACAAGTAATACGTTTGTCTGGATTAGAAAAGTTTGTAAATTGTATAGTTATAAGGAAATAAAATGAATAATGCAAACCAAAACAATTAGCTACAACAAAAAATATTGGATTATAGGGGCAATTATGAAAAAAATTCAGTATTTATGTCTCTGTGGTGACTTTTATTAAAATATTAAAATATTACGTACCATAAATTGTCAAGTATGCTGCTTGTGTATCCTCTCCAATCACATTTGAAGCATTGCAGATTATCAGCCAAATTTGTGTCAATCTCATTCCATTCTGTGAAAGTGTACTTACTGATGTGTTTCCATTAATATTGTAGGTATTGATATAGAAATCTTGATTATTGTCTAATTTTGTAATATTATCATTTTGTTGAATGAACCAAGATATGTTGGGTGCTGGAATCCCATAAGCATTACACTGAAAGAATGTTCGGTTGCCTTGTAGCACGGTCCGGTTTTGTGGTGGCAAATTAATATTGGGAATGTCTGAAATCATATCATACATTTTGCAATTTATTATACATAATTAAGCTATACATATTATATTATATCTACAAATTATTAATACAGTACTAAGAATAAAATAAACAAGTATTTACAACATACCAGTAATCATATAACATGCTTCCTATAATTGCTTTTAGAAACTTTGACAAAATGCATTTCATTTGTTCAGATAAAAATTTTAGAATTTTACGTGTAGTAAATGTGTATAGCTAGAAATTGAAACTTGTTAGTAGGAATTGAAATTTAATTTATATTGTAGTGTATAGCAATATCTACAAATATATAATAGAAGTAATAGTTTTTTATTTGCATGACGTAACTTAATAAGGTATACTAGGGATTGTCCTTTAATCAGTAAAGTCTTGTATATTTTAACGACCGAGAGATAGGAACTTCAAAAGCAATTTGATTAAGCTTGATTGCAAAATTTGTTAGTAGGAATCTCATTACAATGCACCTAAAAAGGAGTGGACAATTGAAAATCGGGTGTGTCTTATACATATAATACTTATTACATGAGTCAGAGTGAGATATGGCAAAAATATTTGACAAGCAGGCTAATTTACTTTCAAGAGCCAGAGGCAAGTGAAAATAAAGCCTGAGAGTGAAATATCTTACCTTATCACTCTGCGGAATAATAAGTGGTTCACTTTTTCTCGTAAAAACACAGCTTTTTTTTTGCTTTCCCCTCTTCTTGTGGTAATACAGCAGTAAGCAAGTCATATTTAAGAGTTAGGCTCAAACCTGTGCGATAATGCCTCATAGTTTTTTTTTCAGTTACAAAAACCAGTGGCTATCATACGGTAATTATGGTATTGACAACTCCTTACCAGGCTGATAAACAAACTCGGTCGTTTTTTTAGTAGCGGAGTACTTTTTTGTCGGGAGCTACTGGTCATTTGAACAGTCACAATGACTTAAATTGATGATCAACACTGTATTATTTGTACTATTTTTAAGTTTTTAAGAGTCCCATGCTTCACTGAAAACATGGCTGTAAGAAGAAAATTGTGAGTGGTGGGGGCTTTCCCCAGTGTGCTTTCAATATTAATTTGACAGGGGCATACACAGGGGGTGGGGGATTATCAAGATGTATTTGACATTAAGTTATGTCATTTTTTTGGCATGTTAGTGTAACAATTTGGTATAATTCTTAAGAGAGAAATACTTCTGCTTGGCAGTACATGTAAGAATTTAACATTTAGCTAGCACACTCATTGAAAGCTTGTGTCCTATAGTGTACTTATAAATATTAAATTACCTTTATGTATTTCAACAATCCATGTTGAATAACATTTAAACAAAAACACTCTGTATGTGCAAATATCACAGATTGCTTGTATAGTAAGTTCTGTTCAAGTTGAGAAAAATAAACAGTGTATTATATAATTGAAATGTGCATATGAATCTCCCTTTTTGTCAAATGAGGCCTCATTAGCTACTGTATTTCATTCTTGTAAGTAGAAATATAAGTATAATAGGAGCTATCACTTTTTGTTTGTCATTTTTTCCTCATCCTCCAGTAATTGCAATCTTTTTAAGAATACACCTCTACTTATTCATATTCTGAGTCAGGATTTTTACTATTTGTATGTATAATATGGCTGACCTAGTTTGTAGTGTGCCAAAGTAGAGCAAATTTGGCATTTATTAATTCTGCAGAAAATAGTATCTTAGATCCACCCCTGAAATAAATGTAAGCTTTAAATAATATGTCCAAATGCGACAATCTTCACAAACTTTGCTGGTAAAAAGTGGTGGGGCCATTGCCCTAGTCTTGTGAGTCAGACCCTTTACCTAATAGGTAAAGGGTCTGGCTTGTGAGACTACATTGCCCTTGGACCCACACGGTTCCTGTGCCATGGAAAATATATTTTTGTTACTGATCTTTAACCATGAAGATATCGTAGGAATGCTACGGATATATAGAGTCACTTGAGTGAGTCATGGACTGAAATATTATTGACATGAGTTTTATGGTCAATATCTTTTCATTACTGCTTATTATAATGGTTTTTTGTTTGTTAACCATCTATATAAGAGTGCATCATCCTGTCAGTAATATCATTATGTAGTTATCCTTATTCATCAATAATTATTTAGGTGTTCTGCATTAGTAAAAGGTCATCACACAATTGAGTTGTGTATATTGACAGTAAGGATGATACCTTTTTGAAATGTTGTAACCTCACAAGCCAGTTTTTATAATTTTTTACCGAATTATAATTTCCTTTTTCCCTATCATCCCTGTTTCTTTATGCTTCAGTTAAATAAGCTCTCCTGCTTTGATTGCAGATTTATAAAATGTCTCGTCAAAGTATCAAAATATTTACTTGATTACGGATCTACATGAACAAATTACAGTTGTCATTTCCTAGTTGTTAACATTTTAGTGAGCTGCCCAAAAAAACAAAAAAACAAAAAAAAACTAAAGCACCTCAATTCAAGGTAGCAACAAACTATTAATCATGCAACTCTAAGAATACTATTCTTATATATTTCAAGCAGGATTACCATAAACTATGAGTAGTAGATCTCTTCTGGTTGTTCCTAACACGTTTGTTGCCTCACAGATGTAAGTCTTTATGTCTGTTACTTCAGATATAATTAAGTAGCTGGTGACGTGGATGAAAGTAGTTCCATTGTCAGTTATGTATTTATCATTTACAACTGAATCACTTATAATGTGAGATGAAGAATTCCTTAAGGATCGGATGTAATAATAGTGGCGATAATAATAATAATACTCTTTCCATATGATATAAGGTTGTGGTATTCCTATTGCGGAACACTCCAATACAGTTGACTGATACTTCCTTACTGTAAATGTTTCATTTGGCTGAATAATTTCGGGAGGTGCTGCAAAATATATCAATCATTTCATTAACCTATCCACATTATTGATTCAATTGAATGGGTAAGATTCAATGGTATTTGTTTTCACTATTCATGTATATTTTGGGATAATATAGAAAGTGAAATTTTAGTGTTGAAAACTTTAAATTGCTTTTTAACACTATAGCTAAAACTCTCCATAAATTAAAATGCATTTTTTTTGCTGTAACATTGAATTTTTTGTTGAGCTTTTTAAATATTATATAGACACATTAAGTACTTTCTAACTGAGCTTCTGGAGGTCAAATACTACATCACTTAAGCTAATTGAGCCACTGTATATACAGTTGCTAAAACTCACAAATTATGACTAAAAAAGACAGCAAAAGTAAGTAAAGTAAACTGGAGATCCTTGAAGAGTAGTAAACACAAGATTGTGTTTCTTGTTTACTGTATTCCAGGAATAGCTTGAGATAAGGAACTGTTATCTCATAAGTAAATAAGTTTAGTAAAATCAGTACTTGACTCTCAAATTGTAATGAAAGTGTATTCATTATTGCATATGTGTCTACGCAACTGCTCTTTGTAAGGATATGTAGCGAAGAACATAGACATTTAAAAAAAAACCCTATAGAAATTTATATTGTGCTATATATGTACAGATATTTATGTAGCATGTCACTTGCTCTATAACATTACATTTATATGAGGGAGACCAGTAAACACATCTTCCTGAGTGTCATATCCACTCATAAAAACTTAGTTCTTTGATCATTACAAAGCAAAATGTGCATGCTCTCCTATGCTTTTAAAGATAGAAATATGCCAAACGTCCTTCCATTTTTTCTACTTATAGGGAGCCATATGCTCCTGGCACAGAGTCAGGTGACAGCAGCATGTTTCTAGCCGAAGTAATCACTACAAACATAAGCTTATAGAACTGGGATTATTTGGTATCGTGAACTTAGTAGCTGATAGGTTAGCGAGGGTATTGTTGTGGACAGACATGCTGACACTGAACCAGGGTATAAGCAGCAATTAATTTGCAACAATGTGCATGGGAGATTCTTTTGGCTGAATCAGGAGTCTGCTACCACAATATATAAGAGCTGAGATATTATTGATTGTAAATAAAATGTTTTATTTGATTTCATTGGAATCATTGTGCGTATTATTAATTCCTGTAAGAACTAAATTTCAATATAGTCTTTTTATGAACTTACTGTAAACAATCAGTTGAGCTGATCGCGTATCCATTCCTATTGTATTATTAACAATACATGTATATGTGCCAGCTATTGCTAGCGTTACTTTGAACAAATTAAGGATGCTCACTGTTTGATTCTCAGTTATATCAGAGATATTATAAAGATTTGAATTAATAGTTACAGAGACACCATTTTTAGGTACAGTCCAATGGATATTGGGTGCAGGCTTTCCTATTGCTGCACATGTAAAATGGACTGTAGCTCCTTCTAATACAGTTGTATTCATTGGAGGCTGAGTAATGACAGGATATCACACTCTGACTCATGTAATAAGTATTATACATATAAATAAATAAATAATCAGAGTGATATAGTGAAACATTTCATGAGCAGGCTAATTTATTTTCAGAAGCCAGAGGTGAAATTAAAGCCAGAGAGTGAAATATCTAGCCATATCACTCTGATAAGTGTAATAAGTGGTTTATTCCACACTGGATATCTTCACTGCTGTAGTTAATACTAGAGGACTGTTAACACACACTTAAAATAGGCTCCCCAACACCCCCCTCCCCCTCCCACTGATATTTTCAGCTGCTCTAACCACCCCCCACTCTTTTGTGGGTAACACCCCCCAACATCAATGTCATAATCATGTGAGCAAATAATTTCTTATAGCCCGCAATGTAGTTTGCTTTATGCTCGGGAAAGTTAACGGAGTTGAGAGAAGTAAAGTTTCACGTTGAAAATGTACACCAGTGAGTGTTTCTGGCCTATTTAGCTTCTTCTCTTATGAAGACCGGTTTCCATGTACTAATTTCATTGCTTGAGCTACATAGACGTCTGATTAAAATAGCTAATAGTCTGCTTGTTCTGTTACTCTGAGATTAAACTGTAATAACTAGGTAGTATTTAATAGAGCTGATGGTTTGCACCTTTGGAGTTTCATTTATTACATGAGTCAGAGTGTGATATGGTGAAGTATTTCAAGAGCAGGCTAATTTTTTTTCAAGAGCCATGATTCTTGCCATATTACTCTGACTAGCTGTAATAAGTGGTTTATTCTAAGCTAATGTCTTCACTGCAGTAGTTTGTACTAAGGTTAGTAAAGCAACACCCCTATAGCTGATATTTTTCTAGCTGCTCTAACCTATTTGGGTAGGCTTCACTAGAGGAAGGTAGCTGTAAAACTCCTGAAGGTGATAACACCCTGTGCTTACATGAGTTATCTTGCTGGTCATGTACCTAATATGTAATAACATTGTGAATGTATCTAGCACCATGGAATAAATATCTTCATTGATTTAGAATAAAATGGAATACCTTGAACAAAGAGTTTAATAATCCTTCTGACTGTCCCAGTTATGCTAGAAGCTTCACAGATATAGGTGTCATCAATTAAGGCACTATGTACAGTCAAGTAGCTGGTGACACGGAATACAGGTCCACTATTAGTGATGTATGTATCATTTACAACTGAATCACTGACAGTCAGATTTGAAGAATTCCTCAGTGAGTATGTGTAGTAGTAATATTGGTAGTAACTATAAGAATACTTTTTCCAAACAATTCGTGGAAGTGGAATTCCAATGGCAGAACATTCCAGTGTTGTAGTTGTGTAAATGTTTACTGTAACATTATTACTAATAGAAGGAAAGACAATTTCAGGTCGAGCTGTAATAATATCATAAATAACATTGTGTTAGATAAAACAGCTAATTATCAAAATCATTATTATTATTTTAATACTGAATTACTGCAACATTATTATTTTGTATTTTCACTGCAATTACGACAGCATTTTCTAGCATAAGTCTGTAAATGTTGCACGAATATGCTGAGAGATTATAGATGCAAAATATATTTCTGTTTCTGTCAAAAAAAAATTATGTAAGACAAACCCTTTTGTACTTTAGTCACTTACAGTAACTAAGTTATTGTGTTGATTTATAGTAATATGTTCAAAAAAAAAAACTAGTAAGAATTCGTAAATTTTTTAAGCAAACGGCGTAATACTCTAGATATTCTTAGACAAGACTTAAATTTTAGTTGAGGGAAAGACATTGGGTAGTCCAATTTCCTGTAGTGATTGCATAGCAGCCAAATATAGGAAATGTATGCAACATCTGTTATAATTGGGTACATCTATTCAGTATGTACTTGAAACTGTCATTAGTATGAGACTGATTTAGGACACCCCTAGATTACACAGGGTTTTGACTGTATTTTACACAATAATTATGTGTAGGATGCAGTCAAAATACTATGTAATCTAGGAGTGTCCTAAATCAGTCTCAACTAAAATGCCAAAGATATGTAATAGAGTACCTCAAGAATGTATTGCAATGTTTTAAGGCAAATAGAAACAACACAAAATATCTTACAACTTATTGTTGCACATGATTTCCATCATCAGATGAATGCAACAATTACTTAATTTGGCCTTTTGATTGTGCGGGCCTAGCAGAACCTCAACGAACAATCGGAAGAAACTATTAGGTCCCCTCACTGGCTACACAGTTAGGCCCAAACTTACAACTCGGGCTGCCTTTCTCAACTGCCATAGTCAGTGCAAGCGAGATCATATATATATGATGTAAAAGTGACATTATGATAGACGTAAATACGTTTAATAATTTAATGAAATCACTACAGCGTTTGAAGAAAATCCTACCAAAGAATATATAATGTACAAAATAATTGTAAGCAGATGAAACTTACTGTGAACTATTAAATAAGCTGATTCAGAGTCTGATCCAAAACCATTTGTAGCATTGCAGATATATTCACCAGCAAGTGCAGGTGTTGCCCTGAACACTGTGAGCACGCTCACACTTGTATTAACATCCTTATATAAATTAATGCCAATACTATTATTTCTTTGTCTTAGTGTGCTAACATTGTTTTGGAATAAGAGCCATTCAATTCCAGGTGTGGGGTGTCCTTCAGCAGCACAAGTAAGGTTAACAGCAGTTGCCTGAAGAACTGTATTGTTAAATGGTGATGTAGTAATTTCTGGAGCTTCTGAAATAATTTGAAATAAATCAATAGGTGAAGATTAAAGTAATGACAGTGTGGCAAGTACTAGTACAAACTTTCTTATAGCATTCAAAATTATCCTCAAAATTTTTGGTGTCCCAGAATTTAATATTTTAGTAATGGTCAGTCAAACTATAAGTTTTATTAATCTCATTGGTCATGTACAGGAAAAATTGATGACTCAGTAAAGTTGTATTGGCTACAAAAACTAAGATCAGTATGGAATAAATACAGCAAATAGCTAGTAGCCAATGCAATTAATTTTTTATACAGTGGAGCCTGGTAAATTCATTTAAATCTTTATACAGATTACATCTTTATCCATAAATTATCCTTAAATACATCACTATTTTATGAGGCCAAATGAAACTGAAGGTTAGTCGGGTATGGTAGCATTATTTATCTTGATGCTAATTCTATAATCAATTAATATTCTTGAGTATCAGTAACGACAATGACGACCGACGACGGTGTGTGTACAATGAATAATTCATGTGAACAGTTTGGTAAAGCATCATTATTTAAAGAGCAAAGTGTGCGGGTGGAATTGATGACAAGGTGACATAGGTTTCAAAAGAAAGGCAAAATAAAGAAAGAGAAGGCAAGAAGGCAACTAAAACGCGAGTGGAAGCGGTGAGGAAAGGCAGCGTAGGTTCATAAAGGAAGGTTGTACAGAGAAGGCAAATGTTTCGTAAATTTTTAAGTGCACAGTCATGATAGAAGGACAGAGAGACTCAGAAGCAAGAGAGATAGACAACAAATAAGAAGGTATTTTGTGACTTAAAGATAAGAAAAGCTGGGATAGTTCAGGAACAAAGAGAGTGGGAGAGGGAAACTTATGTAATATTAACAAAGTGGCAATAAATAACTTATGCTGCTGCATTATTACTTTGCAAACACATCGAGCGCCACTGTGTGGCGGGGTACTTGCTAGTGTAGAAAATTGTGTAACAATTGCTATCAATTTACCTGGCTCAATATTGAGTTGAAATGCCCACACACCATTAATTCCAACATTACTAGTTAAAGTAATATTGATAATTGCACTTGTTAGAGAATTTGGTACCATTTCATAGAAACTTTTGTTTCCTTTATCATATCCTACACTTGCTGGAGAGCCAGAATCTCCTCTGTACCAATTGATTTGTCCATCAGCATACAGGAAGATAGTGAATGATGTTTCATTATCACTTACTAGTACACATTGGTATGTGTTTGTCTATAAAATTAAATGTACAGCAATTTCACATATACCTGGATTACTTCAATGGGTTGCATGTTGTGACCCCATGTAACTAATAATGAAGATTTTAGTATTAAAATTTAGGGTTATATACTTCATGATGGTATTTATACATCTATAATATTTATTGTCCCACTGTCAAAGTAGATACATTCACAAGTTTTTGTTTCATAAAGCTCAAGTGTGCGCTTAGCAGCACACTGAAATCATTAGATTGCTTAGCAAGGCCTGAAGCCACTAATGAACAATCACTTAAACTTTTGTTTATCTACTTAGTGAACAATCATTTAAACTGTGTTTACTAAGTAAGCATTTGCTTGAACTTTAGTTTATTTTATCAAAGCCTAAATAATGTTGAATAGATCATAACAACCATGAAAAGATGACTCTACATATTTTCTAGGCACCATTAAATGTAAGTAAAAGGGAATACATACTGACTTCAGTGTGCTGGATTCAATAACCTATAGTGTTAAAGATTAAAGAAATCTACTTTTCAACGAGTGCACTTCGACTACACATGGGAAATAAACTGTTATTTCAGCATTTGATAAACACTACTCTTTAGTTTCAAAGGCTAGAAGAAAGATCCACAAAACGGTACAACAGTGACGGAATGGAAGAAACTAACGAGTTGCTATATCTGAATATTGCTGCTCGCATTTTTCCTGGGGGAATGGTGTTCAGCTGAGGATGAGGAAAGAATTATTGTGGGTGACAGGTAGAGAATATTGTGCACAAGCATTAGTTGACACTTATGTTCTATATGTGTGGCACCTATTTTTCCTTACATTCATGACAAGAACACCGAGCACTATGACATAATATTAGCCACAAATACTGCTAGTTGAAAAGCCTGGTCAGCTCACTCAAAGGTACATTGAAAAGATATACAAAATTCAACCAGGGAGGCTTGATTAAAAACACACTCATAAATGCAACTATAAGCACTATATTCTTTTTGCATTGTAATTGTTTTTAATGGCACAAAGGTTCATCAAGGCAAGATGAGTGGTCACAATTTTGGTATACTCGTTAACTAGAGTACAGTTTTAAAATATCCTTCTGTTCTAAAAAAGTAACCATGGAAATTTGCTGGATTAAGAAACTCGAAGGCACATTGCTGTAGCATCAGAATTTTTCACAGCTTTACAATAGCAGTAAAAAACTGAAGTATTTAAAAATACTATATTTCTTGGCAGTAAGTTGCAACAGTTGTTGCCAGTAAGTGTTTTCTAAGTGCTGCCGAACGTGATTTTAGGTGAATTAGATTCAAGCAACGGACCAATCAAATTGACATATTTAGTCATGCTCTGTTCTAATTATAGATTTAGATAACATGAATATTCATTGTTAGAAATATGAGGCCTTAAGCTGTAGTTTCCCTAGCTATGCTCAGACACTAAAACTCACAGTCTCATATTTCTGAACGTTGTCAATTGAGGATATACCGTTTTAGCACCTTGTTTTGGTATTAGTTGAACTAACACCTAAACACAATATCTGTAATTTGTATGCTGGATAAAAATGGCCAAGTTATTGAGCAATGGTGATAGTTTGGGTAATCTATAGTGTAGCAAATATTTGATACTCGATTTCTAAATGCTGCAGAACATTGTACTCGAATGGATATCATAGAGGGCCAATCAGATTGCTCATATGTATTTAACTATGTTATATATATTACTTATATGTATTTGTTACGAGATACATTGTATTTTTTCATGATATTGTCACAGAATGTCAATGTAAAACTATTAGCAATACCTTGTTTCCGTTTTGATAATGTGGAACTTGATCCCAAGTGGCTATAAATAGAAAATTTGGACTAAAATCAGGTTGAAAACCAAAGTATTGCTGGATGTCACTTTGAGCTCGATTTAGAAGTTCTTGATTTTCACTTTGTTCTCTAAACCAAACTCTTCCACTGCTTTGTGTGTCTGCATCAGCCCAAAATGGTGCTATAATTGGTGGTCCTGAAGATCGCGGGAATCGAACAGGGGAGTAGTCACCAAAACTCATGAGAAAGGATAATACTCCATTGTTATTTACCTATATAAAATAAGTATTATAAGTATTTAGGAAAAATTTAACACAGGAATATGCTAGGTTTTGCAGACCGTAATTCCACATAAACTTTCATAACCATAAGATGACTAGCAAACTTGAATATTAATTACTTTTTATCACCCTATTGAATACTTTAGCTGGATAGCTAGTCTCTGATTTGATTCCAGTCTGTGCAAAAGCGATGGACTTCATAAGTGAAATGATTTAATCATTTGATGCCAACATTTTGACACAACAGTAGCTACTACATCATGCTTTAATCATTCATACAACATCATGCAAAAGGTTCATGTAAATCTAAAAACTTTGAGTTCTTTTTTGGCTGATAAAGATATGTAATTAGACCTAAAATAATTTAGCAGCAAAAGCACTTGCTAACCCAAGGCACAATTATTCACTGGTAGGTCTAATATTAACACTATGCTTAAGAAGGCTGATTTTATAGCAAGGGACACTGAGAGTTCTCCTCAAGTTTTTTTTTTTTAGATTCTCTTTAAATTATAGAACAATAATTCAGTCATTCTGGGCTGAAATAATTTATCAATAGCAAATTTTCTCAGTTCGATATTATCTGCTAGAACTGAGAAAATTTGCTATTATGATTGTAGAACAAGTATTTTTATAATTGCCAATAAATCTATCAATACGCTTAATATTTAGATGCTATAGCTTTACTATGACTTACATAGAGAGTTGTGTACTCATTTCCAAAGAACAGAAATGAGTTGGTAAGGTAGATAATGCCAGAATTGCCATCAAGGGTTGGTCCAACTAAAGAATCATTTACATCTTGACCGTAGGGATAAAAACTACTTAAAGGAACTCCATTGCTGAAGTAAGGCAAATTAAGTAGAAAAAGCAGTAATAAGTCCATTATTACTAATATCATCCATTGGCGGGTTATGCGTAAATTAACCGTTTATATATTGAACGAGTCAATAAAAAAAACAAAGCAAAAACAACAACAACAACAACAAAAAGCAAAACCAAAAAAACAACAACAAAACAGAAGCATTGTAAAGGCCTTCACTTGCAGCTATTTTAAATAGGGTTAACACAGCCATTGCAATTGAGGCTGTTCTTCGGATAATATTAAATCTTAAACTATTAAATAAATTAGCCAATTACTTTTTATGAAGCTTGTGGCGCGCTCATAGTGATAGGTTATAGCTAAACACATAATACTTAGTCGAGCTTCTTAGTTTGCTGTTGAAGTGAAATACTTAAGAGTTCAAAATTTACAGTGTTTTCCTCTAAACTGCAGCGATTTACGCAACGGTAAGCTTTAAGCTTAATAAATTCAACCTAATGGCTAGCGCTACCCAGAGGGGACGTCTGACAACTGTTACAGACTTAGTATTAAACCTTTATCAGCAAGTAGAGAATCTCAACAAAATGTGTATATAAACGGTGATTGAATGTACGATTATAGTAAGTGGTAATGACCTGAATAGAATGCTCAAGAAGAGTGAGAATCAGACATGTATCTGGTAAGGTATAGTATCAGGAATAGTTATAATAATAAGGGGCAAAAAGTTGAGGTAAACAAAAGTAATAGGTAAGGCTCTAATACTGATGTTGAAGAGTTCCCACAGCAACTTGCTAGCTATTTAAAGAAGTTAACAAGTTTTTTTTTTTTTTTAAATCATCCTAAGTATGTTGATGGGATGACAATACAGCACCATTATATTCACAGAGCCAGCAAAGTATTCATACATTTCATTCAAATTCCATAACAATGTCAAAACACAAACTAAGATCAATGCTTAATCCAATGCCAATTAAGTTAAAATGCAGACAAATTGTTCAATATTATAATAATAGCAAAAGTAGTACAAAAGCCTTCACTGCTGTCAACAAATACTATTGTGACTATTATAACTCCCTTCACATTATTATACACACATCATTATAAGTGCTAGGTAAACTTCACATCAGCCCTAAATCAGCTGTGGCATAGGTAGTCACTTGCTGTCCTGCAGTTGAAAAGTTCTTTTTAATTATCTACTGGACATCAGATGTGGATTCTCCAGTTTCTTAATAAACAGTGACACATTATGTAATAAACCATTTTCAGTATCATTATTGAGTTGAATTTAATCCTGAGATATCTGAGAATACACCAGTATGTATGAACATCCCAGAAAAGGAGAATTATTGAATGGAATTGTAATGGCTTTGGCACACAGATGAAGACAACATGAGGTATGTACACTTCAGATAGGAAAGTCAATATGTTAGGATACAACCAGGACAGGTTAACTCCATTCCTGAGATGGAAATCACCTTTGTATGTCCCATGCATCTATGCCAGTCCACCAAGATAAAAGTGAATGTGTAATATAGAAAGAAATTTTTCTACAACCAAAAATCAAATCCAAACAAGCAAACATATTACTCTCTCCCTCCCCTCCCCTCCCTTCCCCCCTCCCTCCAGGAGAAAAAATGACCATTGCTTCTCTATTTAATGTTGGAAACATAGCTATTATACTGATGCATTGTATAATGTTCTTATTTTTTCTTATGAATTGGTTTATGAGAATTAATTTTTTTCTTATATGGACTCACACCCCCTAAACATTCATACTCACTATAATTTACACAATTGAACTGATCTCCCCTCCCTATGATGCATTGTATAATGTTCTTATTTTTTCTTATGAATTGGTTAATGAGAATTGGTTTATGAGAATAAAATTTTCTTATGTGGACTCACACCCCCAAACATTCATACTCACTATAATTTACACAATTGAACTGATATTTCACTGTGACTGACATAAAGTGGATTATAAAAATGAGAACATGATTTTTTGTGTGTTATAAATTTACACAAAATTATAAGCTACATGAAATAATTTTTTAAGTCATACTAAAATTCTAAATTATCATCATCATTATACAAAGCATAAGGTTTTAGAAACTGGCAAAAAAGTTAATATTGTTGTGCATGTTTTGTGAATAGCAGCATAGTGCTCTTCTTGATCCTCTCATGGGTCTTGTTTATGCAAGCCGTGTACTGCACAAGTACTGAAGGAAAAATTCTTGTCATTTTCAGTTGTGGTGTCACATTTTTTGTTGTGCATTTCTTCTACACTTTCGTAGTCATTAGATTCTTCAGGAGGTTCAGAAGAATCATCAGTTTTGGACTAATAGTTGCCTTGATGGTGTTACTAAGCATGCTTTATATATATTTTTGGAAAGCATAGCCTAGAGGGGGTTAGCAATCTAATAAAATAGTAAGTTACAGCAATGATTAATTGAATACTAGGTTCCATATACATTGTATTATTATTGTATAATACAATTATCTCTCTAGCTAGCTAATTGAATGCAAGATTTCATCGTTGTCAACAGGATGATAATTGGTGCCAAGATAACAGGAAACAGCTAAGTACTTACCCCTGGTAGTTGACATATTATTGGTGCTATAATCACTATTATGTGTAATTATATTCCTGTGTATAGGACTAAGGAAATGTTAGTTTTATATAAAAGCTGTGAAAATGAAACTGAAGAATTAAGATGATCATTGTTTAAGCAATGTTAACAGACTTATCTTAACGAAGCAGTTAAATTACATAACAGAGTCACACTGCCGGAAAAGGGTCCATTTACAGCAGTGACAAAATTCATATTTGTGATGATTAGAGTTGACAAAGAATTGACTAGAATGCAGATGTTATACAAACTAGTTCAACTCATTTATACATATTTTGAACAACCTCGAAACAAATTAACCAAAAGCAATAGCAAGCTAGAACCATAATTGAAGTTTCAAAGACTTGAATTTCCAATTTTATTTGTTACATATTTCCAATTTGACATAACTGTGATACTAAATTCCCTGCATTAGTTATCTATTACTCATACAAACTTTCCTGCACTTAGTTTTTTTTCTTATTTACTTCGGAGGATGTTATTATACTAATTTACAATTTTGTTATGGTTGTCTGTAGACACTTTTCAGGCAGTGTCAGGACTTCAAACACTATGAGCTACAAAGTTTAGAGTGTACAAGACATATCCAGACAGATTATTCATAGCTACTACTACTATTGTATCAGTAACTAATAATTTTTAAGCTATCATTAAGAGTCTTTTCTGCGTATGAAAGTCACCTATTTAAGGAATGATCTTTCATGGAACATTGGTTTTTAGGAGATGATAAATAAAATGAGTTGAATTGTAACTAGTGAGGAAACATTAATAGTTCACAAATTTGGACTGTGTAATTTACTTCACAAATAGGTGAAATTTTGAGAATGTCCCCATTATTGAATTTTCAGTTCACTTTGCAAAGATGAATGCTTGGCTGAATATTGTTTGTGTTGTTATAATGCTATAGCTTAAGTAAACTGGCTTTCAAACCACATTTGATTAGTAAGTATTCATGGGCATTTGAATTTCATTGTAAAAAAAGCACTTGTTACAGGGACTAAAATATTGAATTTGTGTACAAACAATACGTTACCATGCAGTTTTATTTTATTACCACTCTCCAGTGCAAAGAAAGATATTGATTGTGAGACTCACTAGTCCACTGATATGTGTATTTAAAAATAATTTGGGAAAACTCTACAACAACAGCAACAAATACAGCCACAATAAAGCAACACTATCTATAAACGATGAACTTCTACATAAAGGTATTCATCTTCTTCTAAAAGCTGTTCTTCATGCTTTTCATAAGCCTCACAAGGTGTGCAAATTAAAGCACTCTCTCTTTGACGTGTGGCATCAGGAATTCCCTCGTATATGTGAGCTTTTGAGTATCGATTGGATGAATCTTGTGCTTCTTGAGAAACCTTGTGCATCATCACTTCATCATTAATGGTTCTGTAAAGAGCAATATATGAAAGGATTCTGCTAATATAGCTTTGTATAATTATTAACAACTAATGAATAGGGAAGCTCGACTAAATCTAACTGTAGTTCATTCAAATAAAACTAGATCAGTAACAAACACATTTTAACAATAAAAGCCTAATATAGCATGTTACATGAGTCCTTTTTGCTTTGGCTGTCAATATTCAAAATATAATAATAATAAATATATCACAATTTGTACTTACCATAATTGTTAATATGTAATAATAAACTGAAAGTGAAAGCAGTTACTATAATACCTAATAAAGACACTTTGCTCAGAAGAACAGCTTTATGTTGTAGTTATAATTTGCAAAAACACAGCTAGTTTTCATAACACATAGTATAATATTAAAAAATTGATATTTGATCACATAGAAGCGCTATGAATTAAGGGATTAGCTAATGTACAACCCATATTATAATATATCTATACTATAAAAGTACATCAAAATGAAATGCACGATTTTATTATTCTCACCGATCCTCCTTGAAAGAATTCTTTATAGAATGTTTAAAACATCCTTTTCTATATATTACTATTCCAACTACTACGGCAGTGAGCGCAATGCAAATTCCAATACCGATTAAAAATGGAGACAAATTGTTCCAGTTATTTGTCAATATCTTATAATTAGTAGCAATAGTAGTATTATCTTTTATATTAATAGTAGAATCAGTGGGCGATTTACAGTGAATCTCACTTTGATTGGAAATAATCACCGAACATTTTAATGGAGTTATGGTGTAGTTTTTGATGGTCAGCATAAAATCAGTCTCCATCAATATTCCACTAAACACTCCTTCAACATGACCTTCATAAACTGACCAGGAATCTTGAGAGCAATACAAACTTCCATTGAACCTGACAGTTTCCCAATCTAATGTACACTGGCATATCTGACTCATGCCAGCAATTAAAGCAGCTTCTATGATTGACTTATTGAATAGCAAAGAGTCCTATAAATAATTATAATAATATTTACTATAATTTGATCATCTAATTAGAATTTTAATTTTACTTACAAAGTGCGTTGAACACAATAAATCAAATTCTATATTCAAGGAGAAACCTAATGGAAGAGCAATATTGCAAGTATATTAGCAAATGTATAATAATGTGCATATGGCTTTGTTGATAGAATTAGAATAGTACAGTATGGCCAACAAAAAAACTTTCAAAAATTTTGATTTTTAAGGAAACAGGAGTACCATCTATACTATTAATTTAGTGATCCATGTTCTAAACTTATTGACAAGTTGCTATAATGTTGTGCTTGAATATATGCAGTGACTGTGTTATATAATAATAATATAGCCTTGGTGTTTTAAATGTGATGACATATTTTCAGTTACCATGCAACTCATTGATTGAGCAAAAATTTCAAAATAATTTTCATGAAATACAGTAGATATGAGATTGTTCGATTAACAACTCCAGTTTGATTTAGTAAAGTAACAACTCATTACCAACTCAATTTTGCTAATGAATTATTCATGAATATAGACATAGTTAATCTGAAAAATGTATCATTATTGATTTAAAGTTGTGCTTTTAAGTACTATCCACTCTGAAGTAGCTATAACTCTAATAGCCAAGCCATTTAAATCAGAATTGCATCTATATTATAATATTGCACTTGTAATCTTATTGGCATGAACATTAATGCATTACTAAAAACCATTCAAAGCATAAGCATTATCATGTTCATTTGCTGTACAACCTCACAGAAATGCTTATCACTAACTCGAGTATGTTGTTACTGATATTCGTGTAGACATGAAACTTGCATAATTCCCAGTATCTCTGTGCAGATATCTTATAGAGATGTTGTAGGCTGTATTCGCACAGAGTTCATTAAGTTCCAACATCCAAGAACTCTGCCTCAACTCAATATCATCGAAATTGTAGGTCAAGTCCAAAGAGATAATACTGCCTGAAGGAATATGGAAGTAATCCAGTTGTACCTAAATTAAAAAGGAACATATATCACAAGTTATAATAGGCACCAGGATATAAGCATAAAGAAACTGGGATATTGCTATATAGCCTACCTCAAATATAATCATGTCACTGTTAATCTCAGGACTAGCCCATGCCAAGCCTATTGCTGTTGCAGACTGATATGACACTGTTAAATTTGGTGTGGGTACTAAAAACACAGGAAAGAGTTGAAATTAAGTTCATAGTATAATTTACACTCTTACAATAGACTTGTACTGTGTATGTGATGGTGTCGTTGCCATAGAAATTCATTGCTGAGCATGTGTAGTTAGCGGAATCATTAAGAGAAGCTGACGGTATAGAATATTCACTAGTGATTACCACATCTTCCAATGTGTTGATAATTTGTCCTCTTAAACTGTAATTTGTGAGATCTATTTGGACTTCATCTTGCAACCAAATAAAATCTGGAATTGGGTATCCCACAGCAGAGCAAGAAAGACTCAATATTGCTGGAATTATTATTTCAATGATACTCTCAGGAGGCCTTGCAATATAAGGAGGAGAAACTATACATTATATATAATATATATATATATATAATTATATATATAATATATATATATATTATACACACACACAAAGACACACACACACATGCAGCAGACAGACACTCACATAATACACACATAAAGATACACAAACCACTTAAAACACAGAATTGAGGTTATTAATATGCATTAATTGCCATATTAAGTCCTACATTACTTTGATCGTTGTAAGCAATTTAAATCAATCCATTAATTCTTAGTTTATTGCATTTGATGGTGTGTTGTAATCTCACCGCCTTGACTTATTGTGATGGTCCTGTTGTCAATCCCGAAGCCATTATCTGCTACACAGTTATAATTACCAAAATCCTCACTTCCCATAGCCATGATAATTGTACTAGCTGCTGTTTCATTGACTGAAGTTAAAGGTATTATATTACCCCTAGGATCGTGCCAAATTAAGTTGACTGTTATATTTTCATCTAATACTATGCACCACAACTCTATGGCAGATCCCACAGCTACCATAGAACTTTCAGTAGAGGAACCTATGTATGAAATTTCAGGTCCACCTAAATAGATAAAGGAAGTGATAGTAGTAATCATGTGAAGACTTTATATCATGGAAGGAATGACGAGAGAAAAGTTAGAGAAGAAAGGGGAGGAATTGGATATAGTCCATTATATGGTAATCAAAAAGTAGTGTTTTAGTTTCTCATATGATTCCTAAACCTACATTATCTTGCAATTTTCATAATATTGACTATAAAAAAACTGACTAGCTATTTGTTCATATTACAGTGTAAATTACTAGTTTTTACCTATCACGGTGATTGTAATAAAGTCACTATCGTTGCCGGCTTCATTCATGACACTGCACCGATACATGCCAGAGTCCTGTGGCTGCACTGATGTTAGTATATACGTAGAGAAATTGAGTGGTGTTATGGAATGCTCTTGATCATTAGAGTCCCAGTAAGTCCAAGTTATTATTTGTGGTAAAGGGTTTCCACGAGTGATGGTACAAGAAAGAATGATATCTTTACCAGCTGCTATTGTGGTTTCATTTGCTGTTGTTAACAGTTCAAGTTGAGGAGCCACTACAACGTATAACATAAATATTATTGCTGCATTTATTTGATAGAAAGCTTTACCAATAGCTGTACTAGATTATATAATATTAAATAAATGATTAATTCCATTACGTATTTTTATGATTTTTTAATTATCAGTATAGCGTTCAGTGATGAAATGCTTAAATGTATTGAGTGCGAGAATTTATGTGAGAAGGAAGTTAAAGTATCAAAAAATGTCACAAGGGGGGCTCCGAGGGCTGGAGCCCCCCCCCAATACTATTTTTGGTCACAATCTAAAACTGATTTATTACATGAACACTGGCAAACTATGCATCATATGCTGTGAAGCCACTCCCACCCCCCACCCCCAAATCGAAACATCTTTCTACACCACTGCTGATGCGCTCCCACATTTTACTGTGACCATATATAATGTGTGTTCTTGAGAAGAACAATGCCTTATTGTAAGCACAAATGGTGACCGGTGCTTCCCCCGCCAAAAATTATCTCCCTACCCGCTGGACAGAGTAAATAGGATGCAAATAGCTATTTATTGAGAAGTCCACCAGAGAGAAATGATACAATTGTTACAATCTGTTAGGAATCTCCAGCCATTTGGCAACATTCTAAACTTCAAAAGCTGCAACACCAATTTAAATTAATTATATTCTTACCTAACACTTGCACAGTGATGTAAGCAGAGCTTTGGAAACCATTTCCCTCATAGTTTACTCCCATGCATTGATACTGTCCATTGTGTTGAGGATATAGGGCATTTGTTATGTGGAGTACAGAGACCACCTGACCAGGAGAATCGTAACGAACAGTACCATTAGTAAAATTTATGTCAGTTTGACCAAATTTAGTTGTATGATTATTGATGGTCCAGAAAATGGAGGGTATTGGAGCTCCTATGGAACTGCAGGAGATGTTCACACTCTCTCTTACCCTCACTTTAACCAAATTAGACTGTCCATCATCTACTGCAGTATTAGGCATTCCTACAGGTATAATAATAATCAGTAAGCTAAATTATAAAACCCACGAGTAGTACAGAAAACTTTTAAATTACTGCCATAATTAATTCTATGAGACAAATATATTAATTTAAAGTATTACTCACTTCTTACTGGAATCTACAAATTTACAGCATTACTCACTTCTTTCTGAAACAAATATTGAATCTTCAATACTTCTTCCAGTATTATCAATAGCTGCATAGTATTCTCCAAAATCTATATTAGTTGTGGGCTCTCGAGCATATACTTCCAAAAAATGAGTGAATTCAGAATTCTGTGCCAAATTATCAGATGCCAATGCCCGCCTATCTCTGTGCCACACCAAGTACTCAAAGTTTCCATAGCTGGAAAATTCCAAAACCAGCTTTTCAGGTGGTGTCAGAAAGACAACTGGTGGTGAGAGTCGCTTTACTGTAGGGGTGGTTTCTGTATACATATAATGTGCATTATATGGAAATTAGCTTAAGATTGTTTTTATTTTTATTTTTTATGTTAAGCACAATATCTTGCTGAAATACGTCTTGAAAATGATTTGATTACGGTATAAACTTTCCCAAATATGTATGTACAATGTTTTGGAGGATTATGACAAACTTTTATAAATTCATGTAAACACACTTACTAATGACAGCATACCACACCCTCTTGCTTTGCTATTTTCCAATTATTTATATTTGATAGACTTACTGTTATCTAATCTCAAAGGAAATGTGCCATAAATAGCAGAGTCATTACTGTAAAGTAGACATTGATACACTCCTGATTTGGAATTCTGAAATTCAAAAGACAATTTCAAAGATTCATTGAATGTTTTTTCTACTGTGCCAAGTGGCATTTCTGTAGCTTGAACTCCATTGCGTAGCCAAATGACGGAAACATTGGAGTATTCATTTGAATAGTTTCCAGTTAGCTCCAAGTAAAGATTAACTTCCTCATTCGGTCTAAATGAGGTTTGATTATTATCAATTACAGGTGAGGTTGTAAAGTACGATATACTTGGATGTACGATGGTACCTAGCCAACCAGATGAAACTAAAAAAAAATAGTGCTATTGATTTTGTGTTTTCATGACAACTTATGTTATATAATAACCATCACAAAAAAGGTCTTACATATGAATAATTTTATTATTATTGATATCATTCATTGTATCAATAAAATGGTAGAGTACATGTGATGACATTTTGGTACCCCATCAAAAAATGGTATGTGTTATTATTGTTTTACCTTCAATTGATAATGCATTTCCAGTGATAGTGTCTAACCCATCCCTAGCAGTACACTGATAGACACCTGAATCAGAAGACACTACATTATCTATCACTAGTAGTAATGTAGTGGAGGATGAGTCATTAGAGGTTCTCAGTATAAAGTGGGGTGCATCTTGTCTTATTAACACTCCATTTCTTCTCCATGACACACCAAGTGTGCTGGATGTTGAGTTTATATTACAATAAAACCATAAAACTGAGCCTTGTTGAATATTCACAGATTTGGGAGCATCAAATAGTTTTAGAGGATAGACTGTTGCTGTGAGCTGAGCATGAGTAAACGAGTCTGTAAGTTATTATAAACATTTAATAATACAATAGAAATCTAGTTCCCCAAACTAGTTTTATAAATTTTGGACTAATTTAGGACCCGAATGCATTTTTTTTTGATTAACTGGCATTTTAAATTAGTTGATGCAGTAGCTTAAATGAATTTATGTCTTAAAATAGCTCAAATTAAAAGAGAATCTTGCAAAATTTTGTTCTGCAGACCTTTATCGGCTATATTTTAGTATGCAGAGAAATAAATATGAAAATGGTTAGCTACTGAGCACAAATCTAACACAGGGCATAAAGTGGAAGTGCCTATCATCACATATTTAAGAAATTGCATACTTTCTCCTCCCTCTAATATAGCACTAAATTGCCCTGCATCTAGGCCATTTAGCTCTATCCTCTAATGGAAATGTGGAGAATAAGCTATATTCCTAAATACGTGACTACAAGAAATTTACATTTACTCTGTGTAAAATATTAGGATCTTATACTCAGTAGACCTTCCAGCTGGTGAAGGTCCGCAGATAAAACTTTTTCAAATGTTAAGCTATTTAATCTATTATTAAATTTGGATTTACTATAGTAACTAAATATCTTTCCAATTTTAAAATAGCTGGACTATTGAATATCAATATATTCATCTATTTAGGTATATCTCATTTTAATAAACCATGCTAGGGAAACAAAATAAAATATATCAGGTGGTGTACACCTTTCTTCTGAAAGAATCTCATTAATTTTTAAATGCAGAATTACATGAAAATTGTATGTAGTTGGCGAGCGAGCGAGACACTTACAGGGGTAAAAATGAAAAAATCGGGGATGTTTGTTTATTTGTTTATATATATGGACGTACGTATGTCATTTTGTACTTTGACCCTCCGTATTTTTGTGTTAGCTCCGCGTTCGACCCCGTCCCAAACTTCACTAAACAGAATCCTCCGGTTTAGCGACCATTACCCGTATCACCTTAGAAATTGAATTGTTTACGCTTGGAAGGTGTTTTTGCGGGTGCAGTTAAAACTCAAAATCTTATGGGAGCTCCATTTCTATTCGAGTTAGTGGCGGTGGTAAGTTAATGCTCTATTTGTCACAGTTATAAGCCCTACTGAACAGTATTTACTTAAAAATGCATTGTCCACTAGACGAACCACGAAGGTAAGTCTTAGTTGGGCGGAGCCCGACCTCTGCTGGGGAGAGGTCGGGTAACAAGCCTATACCCGGGTTTGTTCCCTGCTGCAACGTACGTTGCAGTCCAATCAGATTGCAGTGTGGTTAAATGCTAAGGGAATGGGTGGGCGGACAGGAATACGCCTACGCAGAAATATACGTACACACAAGGAGCAAGAAATGTGCGTGGGTGAAAAGAATGGCCACAAATTGTAAATCCCACACAATCGGTTCATGACGTCATGATTAGCTGACTCAGCAGGAACAAACCCGGGTATAGGCTTGTTACCCGACCTCTCCCTTCAGCAGAGGTCGGGCTCCGCCCAACTAGGTATAGGCTTGTTACCCGACCTCTCCCTTCAGAAGAGGTCGGGCTCCGCCCAACTAGGTAAGTCTTGCGTAGGTATGTTCAGTTGTGTGAAAGTATTGTGCGTTACAACTACTATTAAGAATATCACAAAGAAAAATTTAAATAACGTGACTTGATTTTGTTGCTTCTTTTTCAATTCAAACAGTTGAGCGGAGCGGTTACTATGGCATTGAATCCCCTTTACCGCATATGCGTAATTTAACAACTCGACTTTATTTTAGTAGTTTGATTGTTAGTTGTTAAAATCAATAGTTTAACAATAGTGTAGTTTAAGGCTCGCTCGCAATTTGTGCTCAAGCACACCACTAGTTAATGGATAAAAAACGTGTTCTTGACTCACGTACTTACTAATCAAATTACGATCAATCATTACAATAGAACAAAAAAACTTACAGGTCAAAGTGAAGAAACTAGTCAGGAAAGTTCTCATGAGCATCTTAACAACTGATCTTGCAGTGAATGCTGATATTCCTAACAGTGATGTTATTTAAGAAGTACACGCTCAGTTTTCATAACATTAAAATCAAAACTGAAAATGTGTACGACATATCAATTATAAACGGTAACGTTGATGGAAGCTGTGCAGAACATATTTTGGAGGAGGAAACTACTACAAACTTGCTTACTGTAACAGCCAAAAAGTAAGAAGCGAAAAATGAAATGAAAAAGATGGCCAGATAAAAGTTAAACAAACTGCTACTGTAGAGCAGGTAAGAATGTATAGTAATCAAAAACTACATTAAAATGGATGCTAAGTAGCCCTAAGGACAAATTTACAAGTGTAGTGCATATAAAATAAGTATGGTAATTGTTAAGAATAAAATATGGGTGTGAAATAATTACAGAATTACAGGCAGCATTGGTACTATTTGAAACTATAATTTGTCAATTCTTTAGACCGTCAATGAAGAGAACATTTCCACTAAAATACCTTTAGCTTCTGAATCTGCAGCTACAGCCACAGAGAAAAATTCTTCTCTATGCTACACAAACACTAGAATGTGAAGAACCATCTGATCCTGGTGCTCTCCTGTGCAGTGTAAGAAAAGTAACTAAATGTGAAGAATAAAAATATTACAAAATTTTTGTAGAATAATTACAATAATATTATTACATAGTTTCCAGAATTGTTTTTGTTCATAAATTACCAACATGTTTAGGTTTTAGGTTGACTTTAATGGGAACCATTGTCTAGTAATAAAACAACGTAGTGGGTATTACCCATGTGTGGAAATAACAATACGTACTATTATACTATCACATTATGTTACCTAATGCTGTGTACTGAACATTATTGTATTATGTTACTCGAGGCTTATTTTTATTGCACATGCATTATCACCTAGATGATGATTAGACTATATTATTTTGTTTTCTCTGTGTTGTTGAGTTCTATTATCTATTGCCAAGTAACTATTATTCTTATTTATTCCAATTAAAGCATTCTTGTGCTGATCCTTAACACACCTTGGTATTAGCCCCAATGCATTACAAGCTATAAAAAAGTATACTAAAGTATTGTTCCCCAGTATTTGTGGGGAAAGGAATGAAATAAATAGTCGAAGTTCCAGACCTTTTCCCAACATAACGACTGAGTAAAGGGTCTTGCCCCGCGAGACTAAGTTCTAACTTAAAAAGCCATAGTTTCAACATAATGTCTATCTAAGCCTACAAAGCTTTCTCTGCATCATCACAAAGCCCCACCCTACTAAGTTTTTCAGATTAAGCTAGTCATTTTTGGTGGTATAATCACTAACTTTTATTGGTAATGCCCCTATTACATGTATTGTCATGATCATGTGAGCAAAAATTTCTTTGACACCCCTGGTAATTTCATTTTAAGCCCCATAGTCTATGGTAGTTTTCAGGGTTGGGGGAGAGGCTAAGTCACACTTTTAGATCAACTAGCTATGTAATGATATTATTCTTATTCGTTATATTTTATTAGTATCATTGTCATGGTATCATGGTTTATACATGTAGTATATTTTTTATATCAATGTTATACACCATTGTGTAAACCGGTACCTATTCTTAGGAGAAACACTAGTGTATAATAGATGAGTGACCCTGGTGTTTTTCATACGTGTAACAAAGTAATACTTATGTTATACAACACTGTGTACTGAAGATCATGCAAGGTGTTAGTTTTGTCTTTTGTGTTCAGTTATGTTATAGTTAAACTTTTTTGTGTGTCGTATAGTGTAATATGATGATTTGTGCTGAATAGACAAAAGGGTGTAGACTCTTCTAAACTTACTTGTATCATGTGCATCATTTCCTGTTTCTAATGTATTTAAATTTGTTTGTCAATCTTTTCTGTGGATTTGGATATGGTTATGCAATAAGTGTTCTGTGAGTCTTGCTGTTGGTAGAGAGAATTAGACTGCACAGGCAACAATACCACCCATTACCCTCTTCCCTGGTGGCAGCGAGTCTACCGAGGGTTAGTTGAGAAGAAAGGTACAAGGATAACTGTCGGTCATTCCCCACAATCGAACAAAATAACTGACTTTGCTGGTCTAGTAGTTACATCAAACACATTGTATTCACACAACTGCTAGCTTCAGTCCATAAGTTGCTCCTTTTTAACTTTGACATTTTGTTACATCTCCCACTGCTGAAAGGACTTTGTTTATATTCAGAGACAAAATATTTATCTAAAATCAAGTATGAGTGCAAGGCATTAAGATATAACTGCTTTATCTTAAGTGTGCACTGAGAACTTTCAGAACAATTGAAGCCATATATCCCTCTGGTTACACTTAATGCTTCAAACAGACTTAACTAGCATCCTGGTGGCTGAAGTAACAAACAACACAGTTTACACATATTATATGAATACACTCCACTTTCAATCACACTCTGTTAGTCCCTAGCTTGTTAATAACTCTAAATTGCATTTACTGCCTGAAAAGTGTCCATGTACTAATACACTAACACAATTAGATTGAAACTTTCTCACTTAACAATTGCAAATTAGTGTGACCTCTACAGTCTTGACAATTTTTGTCAACTCTAACTACCACCACTGCTTACGTATTTTGTTACACTTGTCAATAGACTTTTTTCAGGCAGTGAAGATACCAAAACATATTATTGTAGGCATTACAATGTTTTTATTGTAGTATAGACACTATTGAAGCATATACACAAAGATCTTGAAGTTGTAAACTTCAGCTAGCCAACTATAACTATCAAAAGATTTACAATATAGACAGGAAATACCACTCTACACACTAGTTACCAGCTGTCATAGTTAGTAAGCAGTGTATTTTTGCACTTATAGAACAAATGTTAAGAATTGGTTTCAGGAAATATGTGCTACAAAATCAAGTCCATATATATAATAGTATTAACCGTTCAAGTTTTCTTTCAATTCAATTTGTGACATATATAAACTGAAAAAGAAATAACAATTGCTGCCCAGGCACTGTTTAAACCAAATCAAAGTTCTCATAGAGTCTGTAAGTTTGCAGAACAACTAAATTTGGATGGATGAACAAAACTGGAATTAATTTTTGCTTTTATTGGAATTTCTTTCAGTACATAACATCTGAACAATAATATAGATGGCACATGGCTAGTGGGCGTCAAACAAACCACATGTGGGATGCGTTATTGACTAGTATGTTGTAAGAACTTGAAAATTCTTCAAATCTGTTGTAAACTTGCTAAATCATATTTAATACATAATTTAAAATAATCACAAATTTTGAATGATCACTAATTTTAAAATAATATTGTTGATTTAAAAAAGTGTGTTTGTACCACACTGGCTGTATGTAGTCAATAGAAATTAAACATTTATACAAGACATTTAAAATTGTCTCAAAGGAGCTATTTCTACAGTTAGTGAATTCATTAACTTATTTGTTTGCAGTCACTGCTTATGTAATCTATTGCATTTTATTAACTATAATTCCTGTTCAAAAATTGAAGCACTTCCATCATCATTTGTTCTAAGGTAGATGTGGTGGGACAATTGTTGAAGGACTTGAATGCGTACTTTTTTGTACTCTCTAAAATAAACATACAAGGTATCACATTACACCTCATCACCTTTATATGATATCAATTCACAACTTTTCTATGTTTGTAAGAATGAAAAATGTCTATCATGCTTTGACTAGTTAGCTACTTATACTAAATAACTAATACGATTACAGCAATATACATGTATATTTTACTTAAAACAAAGAATAGAATTTTGGTCAATACAAATGTATTATGGATAAAATGTAGCTGTCTAAGTGAACCCATATCATTGGTGTTGTTTACTAATTTAGGTTGAAAAAAATTCCACAATTAATAAAGCTGTGATTAATATTAAAATAATGTATACAATTTCAACAATAGAAATACAATTATGAAAAGAATGACCCAAACTTCAACGATCCACTTGCCCATATTTTAACTAATGATAAAACCTTACCTCTAAATACAATATTATGAAGAGTATTTTATACTTAAGATTGTTATAGGTTACTCATTGATTAAAAGGGCATTTTCTAACACATTTATAATAAGGTTTATTTTAAAAATACTGAATAATTATTGTAAGCCCATTCAAACTTAAAATCCTTGGGCTGTCACATTGATGGACATTTAACTTAAAACTGGCAACTAAAAACTTGTGAATGTCTTGTGTGACCACACCCTCTTGTTGTAGAGGGTCTGTGTACACACATGGAACAATTTGTGTGACCTCCTATAGAATAGCACAGGTTACAGCTTTTCATTTAACATGTGCACCAGTAGCATTTTTATGTACAATTGAGTTGATTTGTTGGATCTTCCAACGACTGGTCAGAATTATTGTGCCACTAGAGTGCATGAATAGTTCTTAACTGAGTAACAAAATTCTTCTCTATCATGCAAATTTTATTCTGTATATTTCCCATACCCTCTGACAGGAGAGTTGGGTATATGAGATGACAGATGGACGGACGGACGGATGGACAGATGGACAGACAGACGGATGGACAGATGAATAGATGGATGGACAGACGGACAGACCGACAATCAGATGTATGGACGGACGGATGGACATACAGACAAACAGACAGACAGACAGACAGACAGACAGACAGACAGACAGACAGACAGACACTTGTTATTTGATTCAGTTTCAGCTCGTTAAAATACTCGTGTGCTCATGAAATATCTCTTCTTATCATATTCTGACTCATGCAATAGATATTAGCTATTATAGCTATAGAATTATTTTTATTTATTTCTTCATTGTAATTTACCTATTTTAACAGTAATGTTAACACTACTGGTTACTATGGAATTAGCCACAATAATGGTCCCATGACATCCATACACTCCTTCATGTACAGGGTATTGGACATTCACTAAGTGCAATGTAGACACTACATAGCCAGGAGAGGCTGTTGATAGCGAATTAGAATATCTACCAGAAGTGAATGTATCACTTTGATGAAAGCTAGTCTTGTGGCCATTGAGAGTCCATGTAATGGAGGGAATCGGTCCTCCTGTGGAATTGCAGAGTATAACCACACTTTCACCTTCGTGGACTGATAACTGAGAGTTACTGATAAGTGTAGTATTTGGTATATCTACATATAAAACAAACATACATTTCATATGATCATGAACATACAATTAGTTAAAACAATAATTATAAATAGAAATTACTTGTTGGTACTACAAATATTGTTCTGCCAACTCCACCAGCTCCACTAAAGAAAATATTATATTCTCCATAATCTGACATGGTTGTCGGTTCACGAACAAATATCTCGAAAAAATTAGTAAATTCGCTTAGTTTTCCATACGTCCGAGCATTCCTAGTCCAAACAATGTCAGTATAAATTCCTGTGGCTGTCACCTCTACCACCAACTTTTCTGGGGGATGAAGGAATACAAAGGAGTCAGATATTCTTTCGAGTCTAGCAGAGCCTGGATACAAGTAGAATAACGTATATCCATTTTTATCTTATAATTTATCTTGTTATATTGAATTGTTGTAGTGGTTTTAGTTCTAGATAATTTGCTATGTGTATTTAAAATTATCATGTATACAAACAAAAATGCAAAAAAATCAGAATTACAATTTTACTCTTTGAGACAGTAAATAATTTAGAAATATTATGACTTACTCAGTAATAATGAATATGTCTATCTATAATGATTAACTCTCAGTGTGCATGCTTACAATACTCAGTTTATCTGCCTGTCAGTCAGTCAGTGATTCTGACAAAAAGTGGACATCAAAGATGGCAGCCTCTCGAAGATTGAAACAAGCATCAATATGTTGCATTGGACACTCCCTTAATGTGCCAGACATTTTTGTTTCAACTTATTCTTTCAGAAAAGCTAGTTATTTTTAGGCTGTCTGATCGTAAGCAATTGTTGATACTCACGTGAGCAAGTAATTTCTTGCCTGCCCGCGAGTAGTTTTGCTTCATAATCTTGGTGGTTTATAGGTTGGAGTTTCTCATTTACTATGTGGTGTGAGTGTATCTTGCACTTTTTCTGATGAAGACAAGCATATATGTCTATTGTTTCATTGCTAGAGCTACATATAGACTTTCAGAGCCACATATCGACTAGCTTGAGCTACATATCAGTATATATATTTGTAATAGCTAGCTAGCCACTTATAGTATGCTGAGTGGTCGCACCTTTGGTGCTTCATTATAAAAGTACCAAAAATGTCAGTATTTTATTCAATTTAGTAAAGATTAATAACTACAAGTAGAATTTTGAAAAAATACTGCAAAAACCAATCAGATCAATTCTATATACATGAGAAATCATATTTAAACTTTTAAAACAGTAACAATAAATTATATGAGGAAACAACAACTAAATTTTATCAAAGCTTATCTTCCTTACATAACTATATAATCATGCTGATTTACTTAACAGTATTAATTATTTTTATTTGTATGTAACAGAGCTGCTTCGATTTTTATAATTATTGTTGTGAAACACCCCATCATTGAGACAAGCAAAATTCTTAGATAGTTTATTTAGCCTGTTCAATGTTCGGTGTTGATTAGTATTCATCAGTTAAAAGTTTAATTAACATAAGCCAAAATTTTTTTTCACGAACTGAGCACATTTTCACATACATCCCTGTTCATTCGCTATTACTTCTCTAACACCCATTGTCCATTTATACCATAATACTTTATTTTCCCCTTATATGTGTGCTTTCTCCTTATATATGTGATTTATACCTAGTTTACATTATCGCTTATACTTGAAATTCACGAATAATATTCAAGATCCGCATTATCCCAATTTAAAAATTGGGAAATTGTAGAGTCCAGTTTGTATCAATTTAAAGCAAGCAAAGTGAGCAAGCAAGCAGATGGAGTGAGACACTATCAGGGGTACGTATACAATAAAAAAATCGGGAAAATTTGATTGTTGGCTGGCGAGCTTAGTGAGTAATACAGTATTAGGTGTCAACAATTGAAAATAGGGTATGTTTGAAAAAATTTATTCATATTTATGGATGGATGGTACGTGCCCCTAAATGCACGTGTGATTCTGTTTTTCTCTAAAAAAAATTCTTTTTTTGTTTGTCCCCAGTTTCTCATGACACTAAAGCAGTAAGAACGTTTTATTTTTTAGTTAGACTTAAAACTGTGCGATAATTCTTTAAAAGTAAAAAAACAACAACCCTGCAGCTAATGGTAACTAAGGTATTGAAAACTTTTTACCAGACTTAACTTTGTAAACTCGGCTTTTCCTTAACAGTGGAGTCCTTGTAGTCAGGAGCTGTTTGTCATTTAGACTACCAGATTGCCTATAATCCTACAGAAGCTACTGTTTATAGAGATAAACAAGTAATTTCCATTAGTTAGATAAAAACAATAGCTAATGGCTGTATATTTTTGTACATCATAAAAGAGAGCTTGTTTTCAAGAGGTACTGGGACTTAACTTAGCAAAAACAGCTAACTACTTCTCAGAAAAACTGAGGTAAGCATGCCATTCTGTATTGTTAGCTAAAATTACAAATAAAATCTGGCTTTTTTAAAGCTGAGTCAAAGTTTTTATTGTCAAGAATTACTGGCATAATTTCATGTCACTTATTTCTAGCTTGTATTTAAATAAAATTGTTCTATTTCGTATTATGTATGGATCCATTCCAATTATTTGTGAATTACTCACCTGTATCTATTCTAAGTGGGAATGCTCCATATATCTGTGAATTGCTATCTGTGAATATACAGTGATACACTCCAGCATCTGACTCCTGGAAGGTGAAGGATAAGGTAGAACTAAGTCTACCATTACTACCCACTAGTGAGTTAGTAGGTACAGTAGCAACTGGAACGCCATCTTTGAACCACTGTGCAGTTGGAGGATCATACATGTTCACATCATCTCCAACATGACCAGCAGTGAAGGAGAGTGAAATACCAGCACCGTTACTAGCTGCTGTTCTATTTGCATTGATACCAGTTGTAAGAGAATCTTGGGACACAATTTTCAATGATCCAACAGCAGAAGATGTCACTGCAATTTCACATAACTTAGATTTTACCCACACAAGCGGGGTATATTATATACTTACCAATCATACTGAAATTGTCTCCACTAACATATTCCTGCCCCTCCCTGGCGGTACACTGATAGACACCAGCATCAGAAGACACTGCATTATCTATCACTAGTAGTAAGGTAGTGGAGGTGGAAGAGGTCAAGGTACGCAGACGAATATGAGGAACATTTTGAACAAGTGGCCTTCCATCTTTATTCCAAGTAACTGTTATAAGATCAGATATTTGACTAGCATCACAGTATAGCCACATGACGGATCCTTCCACTACACTGTGTGCCAAATTATTAAACAGAAATGCTGGAAGAGAATTTACTGATAGTAGAAATGAAATTTGTATATCTATATAAAATACATAATTAGATAAGCAAAATTCACTATTTTAATTTATGACTAGGGTAGCTTTTGTGCAATTAAAAAAAACTGAAATTGTAGAGAAGAGTGAAAAAGTCAAATTTAATACTATGGAATCAAAATAAAATTATAAAAACAAAATCAATAAGTGCAAGAATTGAAGGAATACCAATACTTAGTGAATACCAATAATTAGTGAATACCATACTTAGTGAATACTACTTAGTGAATACCAATATTTAGTGAATACCAATACTTAGTGAATGCCAATACTTAGTGAATACCAATACTTTGTGCTTACATTCAATTTAGGACTAATAATACATGGAAACATCATTTGTAGTTTAATATTTACTTCTGATAACGACTAGTGTGCTTTAAAGCCAGGATAAAAACAAGATTGGGTTTATCAAATGTAAGACTCCACCCACTTTCATCATTCAAGAACTCCAAGTCCTTCGATAACTACTTTCACTCAGACTTTGTATCGTAGAGTGTTCTAGAAATTCTGAAAACATGTTTATGTTTCAGGTTTTTAGTTGATCCACTCATAAAAAAACATCTGTCAAAATATTGTGGGTATTTGTCTTACTTTGTGTTTTTTACCGAAAGTCAATAACAAAAAGCCTTAAGTACATAATAATTTTTTAAAATTATTTCTGGGATTTCTCATGCTTGTATTTGTGTACTCTCTTTGTATCAACAAAGCAAATAACATGAACCCTTACAGCAGCCATTTACATACTTGCCAACTGTCCCTAAGCTCTGGGGTAGTCCCAGATATATATCACTCACCCACTGTCTTGCTATAGAATTGTACTCTTTATTATAGTGATGAACTTCAATGCTTGATCTGATCGATGTCACTCAGCTAATCCACCAATGTTTGTGGCACATAACTCATGGGTATATTCACTTTTCTAGAAACTTGGTTCAAAATATAATGTTCATTTCTGTCTAAAATAGCTTTTTTTATGAAATATGTGTATTCAATTGGAAGCACCTCACACTTTCTTCAATCAGTCGTCGGCAATCTCTACCTATAATCTATCCTTATTATGTTTTTCCCTACTAATATTATTGTCATGAAGTTCAGTTTAGACAGTAACTATTGTAAGATGCTACCAACACTAGGTTGTTTATATACTTTTAAATCATAGTGTTATCATTGATGATTGCTTTCTTGTAATTGATGTGGTTTTGGGTATGGTCTGGGTGGTATAACTTAGTGTCTTGAACTATAATTTCAAAGCTTGGCTACTCTGGATTTATTACCTGTTAAGTAATTATATTACTCAATTACACATCTGGCGGAATAATGTTCGAAACTTACTGATGACATCAAGACAGTGAAAGTGTCAAGCAGCAAGCAACTCTTATGTAGAATTTTACTGATAATGTGCACATTGATTAGCTACAAATGGTGTTTGTGAGTGTTCAGTCCATCTGAGCAGCCTACTTCAAGTCTTCCCTGATGTGAAAATAGCCACCTAATAACTATTTAAATAGTATATCATTTCCTTTATTCATTCGCCTGTTATAGTTTATTATTTTCTTCATTTTACCACTTGTATAGTATCATTATATTCTCTGTCACACGTTGATGTCATCAATGTTCGTCGATCATCGTCGATGTTCGTTGAACTTTCACACATTTTGTTTATTTATCCTCGTACATCCAGTTGTTGATTTTGTCTGTTATCGTATAGATTTATTGAGCTACTTTGTGTCTATCCAAATTACCTATAGCTAACTGATTAGTCGGCTTAGGTAAACTTTACTTTTGATGATCACTTTAGTGATCTGGTCCTTCGTACACTCGTACACTATAGCTAACTGATTAGTCGGCTTAGGTAAACTTTACTTTTGATAATCACTTTAGTGATTTGGTCCTTCGTACACTTGTACACTATAGCTATCTGATTAGTCGGCTTAGGTAAACCTTACTTTTGATGATCACTTTAGTGATCTGGTCCTTCGTACACTCCTGACAATGAGTATGGCATCTTTACTTATAATTTATGCTCAGTTGTATTCCTATCATGCTCAGACAGTATGAATAACTTACATGGGGAGCAAATTATATTGAGCGGCTGGAATTTACGAATAGTTTACAATATGATAATATGTGTTTAAATCAGTAGCAACAATTAAACAAAAATGCTTGTATTATCCACAACTGAATCAAAGCCTTATGTAGCTAGCTACTTGGCTTAATGATAAAATATGAATTAAGTAACACATTACATAAAGCTATAATTCCATGAACTTGTAATTAAAAAAAAAATATATAACACAATTGCCACATAGCTACTGCAACTTCAATTTTAAACATTGATACCGTAGCTTTCATGAAAGCATAATTGTATGTGAATTATTTAATAAGTAAAAGCCACTTCAGCTAATCTGGCTATTGCACCAATAGTAGTATGTCTCAAATCTTTTCACAGCATTTTCATTAATAACTTCTTATTACTTAATGTCTATAGCTACCTTGGTAATTTAAATGTAGGGTTTCCTCAACACCTAACTAGCTACAGAAATCTGAGTCGAAATAGCTAGCTAAACTTACTTTGTGTCAAAAGTAGAGTCCATAGAAGAACAATAGTCCTCAGTGTAGCCATTATCCCCTAATTTCAAGGTTAGAATTGTAGGTAGGATCTAACCCGAATGTCTCGCGCAGCTTGACTGCGGCCGTTGCGCGGCTAAGGAGATTGAGTCTAGTCGCAAAATTAGTCACGTGCACCATAGCCTTAAAATGTAAGCATAGTATGTAATGGGTTAGCGCGCTAGTGATACTTAATTGCATGCAGGTTATACATGAGCTATGTTCCTAGTAAGTCGAATGATTTGGTATGCAATATAATAGTACATAGATTCTTCTCAAGTTGATGTCACCAATGATTCTAGTTCTGACCGCATAATTCACTCATTTTCAAACTTTTTCCGACTTTTTTTTTTTTTTTACAATAGTTATAAAAGCTAATGGCGAAATAACTTTGCTTATATAATAAATTGTCTATCAGTTTATTTATTATTTTCATCTTTATTCCCACCAATACCTTGACATGGCTTGTTGACTAGCTAAGGCTTTTCTGCATCAATATCCTGACCATTTCATAAGCATCCTTAGACCAAGCTTGCATACAGACTCTAAAACTAGTTTATTAACAATGCACAAAAATATACAAGTATGGATCTGAGTAACCTTATTGGTCAGGTAGAGGCATAACATCTCATAAAAAATATGACGGCAATCATCAAAGATGCTTTCAATCTCAGGGCACACGGAATCTACAAATAGATGCCCTTGCATTCAAGGCATTAATTTTTGTAGAACTTCTTGGCTTAGTTGAAACACATGAATGTCCAGGTAAATAGTTTTTATTCTTGAAAGGTGGAAAAAAAGTTTGAGTTTACAGTTGCAGGGCAGCAAGTAGGTTATTGATCCAGGGAATTAGACCAATGAGTATGATGAAGCATCTTGGATTTTGATGGTGATGAGGAAGCATCTGTAAGTGCTGGTATTGGTTGGTTTTCAGTATATTGATACTCAGTATCTCAAATACAACCTGTCACCACTGACTTGTCATTCTCTTCGAGCTTCTTACTCCTTCAAAACTTCTAATACCAGTATATTGGATGGCCATTTGCACATCTACTCCAATGTCATAAAGTGTGGTTGCTGGTTTCTGTTACATGGAGAGCTCACATTGAATTTTTAATCCTTCAATGCCAGCAGTCTTGCAGAGTCTAAGAGATAGTTTTTTTAAAGGTGTTATGACCATGTTGCATACTTGTGTAACACTTTGCTTCAATGGGCTTGTGTGCTGCTTGTAAATAGAATGCATCATTTGCTGCATCAGGACAAAGGGAAGTTAATTTCTTGATGATCGCAACCAAAAAACAATGAAATATATCTTTCTAGTGACATTATTGTTTTGCTTTTAATGTGTTTTAATGTACTTCAAGTAGGAGAGCACTCATAATCACTTTCTACCATCTGTATCTGGCAAGGATGCATTTAATGTTTATGTGTACAAAAGTGCCTCAAGAAAAAAATTTAATCCCCTGCAGCTATTTAAAAAAAAATTGTCTAAAGTGCTATATTTACATAGTATTGATATTTAATTTAAATATTTCAATGTTCCTACAATTTTCTAGCCATGATGTCAGTAACGACGATGACCGACGGTGTGTGTATTCATGAATAATTCATGACCTTAAACAGTTTGGTAAAGTAACGGCGTTTCATGAATTGGTAAGGCGTCGTCACATTCAGTAGAAAGTGAATAATTGTAACTAAAAAGCGAGTGTAATAGTGGATGGATAAGGCGGCGTAGGTTTCAGAGAGGAAGGCGAAAGTACTGAAGAGAAGGCAACAGTGCGAAAGAGAAGGCACAAGGCGATTAATTGTAAAAAGCAGTTGGAATCGGCGAGGTAAGGGAGCGTAGGTTTAAAAGAGAACGGAAGGGAAGGCAAAATTTTCGTAAAGCTTAAGTCCACAACCATGATAGTAGGACAGAGGATTCAGAAGCAGCAGAGGTAGAAAACAGCTGAAGAAAGGAAAGGTGGGGGATAAGAAAGCTGAGATAATTCGGAAAAAAGAGAGGGAAACTTATATAATTTTAAGCAGCAATAGTAGATAGCTAATGATAACTGAGCAAGATAACTTATGCTACTGCACTCTTACTTTGCAATACGTCTGGCACCACTGCATGGCGGGGTACTTGCTAGTATGTAATTGAATAATATAACAAGACTAATCTCAAGTAATGTCACTAATTATTATGTTTCTGGGACCTGATCATTAATTCATTATTTTTTTCGCTAAAATAATTTTGACTTCCTTTTATAACATTTATGAAATATATAGAACTAATATAAAAAGGTACTACTATACAAGAATATAAATTTATATATAAGTTACATTGTGCGCATCTTGTTTCTTACGAATTTCTTGACCTTTCTCTTGGATCGATGTTTTTCTGCGTCCATCTCCCTTGGCCACCTCAAAAGCCGCCATTCTATCTCTGACCATACTGTGTTTCTTGTTCTTATCTCCAATCTTAGTTTTCTGTGCGCTGCCATCCATTACTTCATAAGAAACATCAGCTTCTTTTGTGGTAATCGTTTTTTGTTGCTACCATCCATGGATATGTAATAATTGTCAGTTGTTTTGGTTGTAATGGCTTTCAGTTGAGTGCCATCCAGGGATTCATAAGTGCTACGACTGTTTTAGATGTAGCAACAGTTTTCTGTTCTGTACCATCCATTGATTCGTAGGTTTCACCATCTACTTTCGTAGTTGCAGCTTTTGGTTTAATGCCATCCATTACATAATAATCGACATCTGTTTTTGTTGTAATGGCTTTCTGTTCAGTGTTATCATCTATAGTTACATACATATCTCCGTCTGCTTGAGTTGTAATAGTTACTTCATAGTCTAAAGCTTTAGTGATGATTGGCTTGCGAGTTTCATATGCCTCGCATGATGATAATGAGAATTCTTCCTCTAGTGCTGCTTTATTGCTAATTACACTGTTCCTGTTCATCATGGCTTCCTCTATAGTTTCATACTGGGACTCATCCTTGGTTCGAGGTGGTGGAAGTTTTGGGGGTTGGAGAATATTATGACGTAATTTCACATCAGAATTGTGACTGTAACCAAAAAAAAAATTATTTATGTAAGAATTATGTACGAAAATTTATCTATTAATCCTTATAACATAAGTCCAAGGCATATCTATATAATAGTACGCTTATGTGGCAGTATCGATGACGGTGACTGACGACAACTTTGTGTATTTATGAATAATTTATGAGCTGATCAGAATTGGTAAAGCATTGTCATTATCTGAATGAGAAAAAAATATGACAGGAGAAATTAATAAATGGGACAAAAAAGTGTGATATGAACCTGCAGCTGGCGATTGCGGAGCACACACACAAACCATTTAATCATCAGGACATGACAGCTAGGAGGAGCATGAAGTGTCATATTAACCTATTGTACCCTATCACTGAACCTTGTATTGCTGAATAGAGTTGGGAAAGAGTGTATGTACAATAGCTAACTGTAATGGGTATAAGAGAGGCAGTAGCTAACCATAATGGGTATTAGATAGTCAGAAAAGCAAGATAGAAGCAGGTGAGAAAAAGCTGCCTGATGTAAGTACTTCAATGAAGAAGTGAAAGAAAATACACACAAAAGGACAGATACTGGGGAGCACGAGAGGTAGACAGAGGAAGAGAAGGGAATCATAGAGTTGAAAGAGAATAAGAAAAACACGAGATCAGGAGAGGGAAACCATGAATAACACTACCTTATTCTACTGCTCTCCAAATTCACACAAGTTAGTATGCTACTGTGTGGCGAGGCACTGGTATAATAAGACTAAGTTCTAACTTAAAAAGCCATAGTTTCAACGTAGTGTCTATCTAAGCCTACAAAGCATGGACAGGAAACTTAATCTGTATCATCATAAAGCCCCACCCTACTTAGTTTTTCAGATTAAGCTAGTCATTTTTGGCTGTATAATCACTAACTGTTATTGGTAATGCCCCTATTACATGTATCGTCATGATCATGTGAGCAAAAATTTCTTTGACGCCCCTGGTAATTTCATTTTAAGCCCCATAGTCTGTGGTAGTTTTCAGGGTTGGGGGAGAGGCTAAGTCACACTTTTAGATCAACTGCTATGTAACGATATTATTCTTATTTCGTTATATTTTATTAGTATCATTGTCATGGTATCATGGCTTATACATGTAGTATAATTTTTTATATCAACGTTATACACCATTGTGTAAACCGGTACCTATTCTTAGGAGAAACACTAGTGTATAATAGATGAGTGACCCTGGTGTTTTTCATACGACGTGTAACAAAGTAATACTTATGTTATACACTGGTGTGTACTGAAGATCATGCAAGGTGTTAGTTATGTCTTTTGTGTTCAGTTATGTTATAGTTAAACTTGTTTGTGTGTTGTATAGTGTAATATGATGATTTGTGCTGAATAGATAAAAGGGTGTAGACTCTTCTAAATTTACTTGTATCATGTGCATCATTTCCTGTTTCTAATGTATTTAAATTTGTTTGTCAATCTTTCTGTGGATTTGGATATGGTTATGCAATAGGTGTTCTGTGAGTCTTGCTGTTGGTAGAGAGAATTTGACTGCACAAGCAACAACACCACCCATTACCCTCTTCCCTGGTGGCAGCGAGTCTACCGAGGGTTAGTTGAGAAGAAAGGTACAAGGATAACTGTCGGTCATTCCCCACTATCGAACAAAACAACTGACTCTGCTGGTCTAGTAGTTTCATCAAACTAGTTGATTATCAGCATGCATCCTCCAATAATTATTACAGCACTTTTTTAATCAAAGTGGTTGGAATCATATTATAGCCAGACACATTGTATTCACACAACTGCTAGCTTCAGTCCATAAGTTGCTTCTTTTTAAATTTAACATTTTGTTACATCTCCCACCGCTGAAAGGATTTATTTTATACTCAGAGACAAAATATTTATCTAAAATCAAGTATGAGTGCAAAACATTAAGATATAACTGCTTTATCTTAAGTGTGCACTGAGAACTTTCAGAACAATTGAACTTCATTTCTATACTTAATTACAGAAAAAATACTCAATTGATAAACCCTTGTAATAAAGTCATATTAACTCAAATAGTACAGTAATTGTTTTGATTTTACATAAGCTCCCCCACATTTAGTAGGCTAGCCATATATCCCTATGGTTACACTTAATGCTTCAAAATACCTATATGGCATGAATTACTTAGTGAAGGACATGATGGTACAATAACCAACACAGTTTAACCTTATAGTTGTCAGACTTAACTAGAATCCTGGTGGCTGAAGTAACAAACAACACAGTTTACACATATTATATGAATACACTCCACTTTCAATCACACTCTGTTAGTCCCTAGCTTGTTAATAACTTTAAATTACATTTACTGCCCGAAAAGTGTCCATGTACTAATGCACTAACACAATTAGATTGAAACTTTCTCACTTATCAATTGTAAATTAGTGTGACCTCTACAGTCTTTATAATTTTTGTCAACTCTAACTACCACCACTGCTTGCATATTTTGTTACGCTTGTCAATAGACTTTTTTCAGGCAGTGAAGATACCAAAACATATTATTGTAGGCATTACAATGTTTTTATTGTAGTATAAACACTATTGAAACATATACACAAAGATCTTGAAGTTCTAAACTTCAGCTAGCCAACTATAACTATCAAAAGATTTACAATATAGACAGGAAATACCACTCTACACACTAGTTACCAGCTGTCATAGTTAGTAAGCAGTGTATTTTTGCACTTATAGAACAAATGTTAAGAATTGGTTTTAGGAAATGTGTGCTACAAAATCAAGTCCATATAGTATTAACCGTTCAAGTTTTCTTTCAATTCAATTTATGACATAAACTGAAAAAGAAATAACAATTACTGCCCAGGCACTGTTTTAACCAAATCAAAGTTCTCATAGAGTCTGTAAGTTTGCAGAACAGCTAAATTCGGATGGATGAATAAAGCTGGAATTATTGTTTGCTTGTATTGGAATTTTTTTTCAGTACAAAACATCAGAACAATAATATAGATGGCACATGGCCAGTGGGTGTCGAACAAACAACATGTGGGATGTGGTATTGACTATGTAGTAAGAACTTGAAAATTCTTCAAATCTCTTGTAAACTTGCTATATCATAATACATAATTTAAAATAACTACAAATTTTGAATGATCACTAATTTTAAAATATTGTTGATTTAAAAAAAGTGTGTTTGTACCACACTGGCTGTATAGTCAATAGAAATTAAACACTTATACAAAACACTTAAAATTGTCTCAAAGGAGCTATTTCTACAGTTAGTGAATTCATTAACTTATTTGTTTGCAGTCACTGTTTATGTAATCTATTGCATTTTATTAACTATAATTCCTGTTCAAAAATTGAAGCACTTCCATCATCATTTGTTCTAAGGTAGATGTGGTGGGACAATTGTTGAAGGACTTGAATGCGTACTTTTTTATACTCTCTAAAATAAACATACAAGGTATCACATCACACCTCATCACCTTTATAAGATATCATGTCTATGTTTGTAAGAATGAAAAATGTCTATTGACTAGTTAGCTACTTGTACTCAATAACTAATACGATTACAGCAATATACATGTATATAATATAATTATTACTTAAAACAAAGGATAGAATTTCGGTCAATACAAATGTATTATGGATAAAATGTAGCTATCTAAGTGAACCCATATCATTGGTGTTGTTACTAAATAAGGTTGAAAAAATTCCACAATTAATAAAGCTGTGATTAATTATTAAAATAATGTATACAATTTCAACAATGGAAATACAATTATGAAAAGAATGACCCAAACTTCAACGATCCACTTGCCCATATTTTAACTAATGATAAAACCTTACCTCTAAATACAATATTATGAAGAGTATTTTATACTTAAGATTGTTATAGGTTACTCATTGATTAAAAGGGCATTTTCTAACACATTTATATTATAATAAGGTTTATTTGTAAGCCCATTAAAACTTTCACATTGATGGACATTTAACTTAAAACTGGCAACTAAAAACTTGTGGATGTCTTGTGTGACCACACCCTCTTGTTGTAGAGAGTCTGTGTACACACATGGAGCAATTTGTGTGACCTCCTATAGAATAGCACAGGTTACAGCTTTTCATTTAACATATGCACCAGTAGAATTTTTATGTACAATTGAGTTGATTTGTTGGATCTTCCAACGACTGGTCAGAATTATTGTGCCACTAGAGTGCATGAATAGTTCTTAACTGAGTAACAAAATTCTTCTCTATCATGCAAATTTTATTCTGTACACTTCTCATACCCTCTGACAGGAGAGTGTTGGGTATATGAGATGACAGATGGACGGACGGACGGTTGGACAGATGGACAGACAGACGGATGGATAGACAGATGAACAGATGGATGCACAGACGGACAGACAGACAAACAGATGTATGGACGGATGGACGGACATTCAGACAAACAGACAGACAGACAGACAGACAGACAGACACTTGTATTTTGATTCAGTTTCAGCTCGTTAAAATACTCGTGTGGTCATGAAATATCTCTTATCATAATTCTGACTCATGCAATAGATATTAGCTATTATAGCTATATAATTATTTTTATTTATTTCTTCATTGTAATTTACCTATTTTAACAGTAATGTTAACACTACTGGTTACTATGGAATTAGCCACAATGCTGGTCCCATGACATCCATACACTCCTTCATGTACAGGGTATTGGACATTCACTAAGTGCAATGTGGACACTACATAGCCAGGAGAGGCTGTTGATAGCGAATTAGAATATCTACCAGAAGTGAATGTATCACTTTGATGAAAGCTGGTCTTGTGGCCATTGAGAGTCCATGTAATGGAGGGAATCGGTCCTCCTGTGGAATTGCAGAGTATAACCACACTTTCACCTTCGTGGACAGATAACTGAGAGTTACTGATAAGTGTAGTATTTGGTATATCTACATAATATAAAACAAACATACATTTCAGATTATCATGAACATACAATTCTTAAAACAATATTATACTGCGCGTGTACTCTATTTTAACTTATTGTCACAACTGTCGATTAACTTATAGCCGGTTACATTTAACAATAGTGTAGTTCTAGGCTTGTTCGCTCGCTATTTTTATTCATGAACATCACTAGTATTTGTGACCGGTTTTGGGAAAATCGGCCTAAACGCGGCAAACAATTTTTTTCAGTATCCCGGGGTAAAGCCTTATGGGTCGATTTTTTTCGAAAATTTATTTATGGCAGAAATGGATAGACACTAGTTAGCTCTAGCTTATGACGCAGTTGTAAGCTCTGGCGTGCTCTAGAACTCACACTAGGAGGCTAGAAACACTAGCCGGTTGGACTCGTGTACGGAGAGTTGCTAAGAAATTATTGGCGGGCTTTTCACTAACAGCCGGGGAAAAAACTGTAGCTAACTAATTCACTTACTATTCTACATAATTCACGTACTCACGCAATTCTCGCCATCATAGTTTCTTAAGGAGCCCTGCATTAAGCCTTTTAGACTTCTTTCAATCCGCCTGTAACCGGTTTATTCCATAGTGTCCCGGAGACACGCAGTAATAGTATACGGACACAAGGCACGCCCCCTGACCTTAGCAACGCCTTTACCCAGCGTTTTTTTGAAATCAGCAATAATAAGTTTAGCAAAAATACTGAAGTGTTGTAGTGCGTAGGGCGAAGACGGCTTGTGCTACAGCTTCCACATTAGGAAGACGGCATCCCAAGTGCAGCCTACTGGTAGAATAAATTAGAAAACTTTAGATGCTGCGTTTAGGCCGATTTTCCCAAAACCGGTCACATTTAATACAGTATGCTATCAAAGTACTATTATGTGATCAAGTTAAAGTAAATCATTAATATTGTCCTAGAATTTATTTCTGTAGTATTAAGAAGTTAAGTCAACTTGATCAAGGACTTTCATTATCTCTCTTAATTGTGATAGTGATTACACTATTATTGTGTACCTGATGGAACCACCTGTACTTCTACTCCTTCTCCTCCTCCTCCACTGTAAACAATGTCATATACACCATAGTCACTTGCTGTTGCTGGCTCACGAACAAATATCTAAAAAAAGTTGACAAATTCACTGAGCAGAGCAGGAGCAGCAATAGAACCTCCTAATGCATTTCCATTTCTATTCCAAACAATAAATCCATATGTTCCACTTGCTGCTACTTCCAATACCATTTTACCAGATAGTGCGACAAACACAACTTGAGGAGATACTCTTACAGGTACAGTAGCATTACCTACATTGCACAAATGTATATAAGCAAACCCACCACATTATACCCATTAATGGCTATTGTTAAGTTCTAATTCCAAAACTAATTTATCCTCCTTAAGCAGTATGGGCACATGCCCCTCTCCTCTATCATACATTCATACTTTCTTAGCTTTCAATATTCACTTGATAAGCACAAAAAAAAGAGATCAAATAATAGTCATGGCCACATCATAGCTGTAGTATTGACATTTAAGAATCTATTATATATTTGCCGAGCGAGACACTTACAATACAATTGAAAATCGGGGATGTTTGTTTATATAAATATATGTTTGGACATACATATGTCATTTTTGTACTTTGACCCTTGTGTTTTTGTGTTTGTTCGGTGGTCGACCCCATCCTAAACTTCACTAAATGGAATCCTCTGGTTTATAGATCATTACCCGTATCACCCTAGAAAGTGAATTGTTTAGCATTTTGAATTTCTTGCGGGAGCAGTTAAAACTTAAAAAACTTACCAGAGTTTCATTTCTATTCAAGTTAGTGGCAGTAGTAAGTTTATGCGCTATTTGTCATAGATATAAGCCCTACGCATTGCTTGAAAATTATTTTGCCTTCGACTAACCACGAAGGTAGCTAAGTCATGTGTAGGTATGTCTGTGGTGTGAAAATATTGCGCAAAAAAGAGCTACTACCACTAAAGAATATAACAAAGAAAACGTTTGAATAATGTGATTTTTGTTTTGTTTTGTTTTTTATTCAAACAGTTGTGGTGAGTGGTTACCCCTCTTTACCGTATACACGTATTTAAAAGCTCGACTTTTTTTAGTATCTTGAGCGTTGGAAGTTAAAATCAATCATTTAACAATAATGTAGTTGTAGGCTTGTGCTCAAGCACATCACTAGTTATCTGTAAAAGTTATATCTGGTATTACATACTCAGCAACTTCAAACATGTACATGATTGCTGTCCTTTGTAAGCTACATGTTCAGAAAATTGAACCCAAAAGTCTAACCTGTATCTATTCTAAGTGGGAATGCTCCATGTATCTGTGAATTGGTATCTGTGAATATACAGTGATACACTCCAGCATCTGACTCCTGGAAGGTGAAGGATAAGGTAGAACTAAGTCTACCATTACTACCCACTAGTGAGTTACTAGGTACAGTAGCAACTGGAACGCCATCTTTGAACCATTGTGCAGTTGGAGGATCATACATGTTCACATCATCTCCAACATGACCAGCAGTGAAGGAGAGTGAAATACCAGCACCATTACTAGCTGCTGTTCTATTTGCATTGATACCAGTTGTAAGAGAATCTTGGGACACAATTTTCAATGATCCAACAGCAGAAGATGTCACTGCAATTTCACATAACTTAGATTTTACCCACACAAGCGGGGTATATTATATACTTACCAATCATACTGAAATTGTCTCCACTAACATTCCTGCCCCTCCCTGGCAGTACACTGATAAACACCTGCATCAGAAGACACTGCATTATCTATCACTAGTAGTAAGGTAGTGGAGGTGGAAGAGGTCAAGGTACGCAGACGAATATGAGGAACATTTTGAACAAGTGGCCTTCCATCTTTATTCCAAGTAACTGTTATAAGATCAGATATTTGACTAGCATCACAGTATAGCCACATGACAGATCCTTCCACTACACTGTGTGCCGAATTATTAAACAGAAATGCTGGAAGAGAATTTACTGATAGTAGAAATGAAATTTGTATATCTATATAAAATACATAATTAGATAAGCAAAATTCACTATTTTAATTTATGACTAGGGTAGCTTTTGTGCAATTAAAAAAAAGTGAAATTGTAGAGAAGAGTGAAAATGTCATATTTAATACTATGGAATCAAAATAAAATTATAAAAACAAAAAGAATAAGTGCAAGAATTGAAAAGGAATACTTAGTGAATACCAATACTTAGTGAATGCCAATACTTAGTGAATACCAATACTTTGTGCTTACATTCAATTTAGGACTAATTATACATGACACATCATTTGTAGTTTAATATTTACTTCTGATAACGACTAGTGTGCTTAAAGCCAGGATAAAAACAAGATTGGATTTATCAAATGTAAGACTCCACCCACTTTCATCATTCAAGAATTCCAAGTCCTTCGACAACTACTTTCACTCAGACTTTGTATCGTAGAGTGTTCTAGAAATTCTGAAAACATGTTTATGGTTCAGGTTTTTAGTTGATCCACTCATAAAGCTGTCAAAATATTGTGGGTATTTGTCTTACTTTGTTTTTTTTACCGAAAGTCAATAACAAAAAGCCGTAAGTACATAAGAATTTTTTTTATTATTTCTGGGATTTCTCATGCTTGTATTTGTGTATTATTTGTATCAACAAAGCCAATAACATGTACCCTTACAGCAGCTATTTACATACTTGCCAACTGTCCCTAAGCTCTGGGGTAGTCCCAGATATATCACTCACCCACTGTCTTGCTATGGTATTGTACTCTTTGTATAGTGATGAACTTCAATGCTTGATCTGATCGATGTCACTCAGCTAATCCACCAATGTTTGTGGCACATAACTCATGGGTATATTCACTTTTCTAGAAACTTAGTTCAAAATATAATGTTCATTTCTGTCTAGAATAGCTTTTTTTATGAAACATGTGCATTCAATTGGAAGCACCTCACACTTTCTTCAATCAGTCGTCGGCAATCTCTACCTGTAATCTATCCTTATCATGTTTTTCCCCACTAATATTATTGTCATGAAGTTCAGTTTAGACAGTAACTATTGTAAGATGCTACCAACACTAGGTTGTTTATATACTTTTAAATCATAGTGTTATCATTGATGATTGCTTTCTTGTAATTGATGTGGTTTTGGGTATGGTCTGGGTGGTATAACTTAGTGTCTGATAATGTGCACATTGATTAGCTACAAATGGTGTTTGTGAGTGTTCAGTTCAGCTGAGCAGCCTACTTCAAGTCTTCCCTGATGTGAAAAATAGCCACCTAATAACTATTTAAATAGTATATCATTTCCTTTATTCATTCGCCTGTTATAGTTTATTATTTTCTTCATTTTACCACTTGTATAGTATCATTATATTCTCTGTCACACGTTGATGTCATCAATGTTCGTCGATCATCGTCGATGTTCGTTGAACTTTCACACATTTTGTTTATTTATCCTCGTACATCCAGTTGTTGATTTTGTCTGTTATCGTATAGATTTATTGAGTTACTTTGTGTCTATCCAAATTACCTATAGCTAACTGATTAGTCGGCTTAGGTAAACTTTACTTTTGATGATCACTTTAGTGATCTGGTCCTTCGTACACTCGTACACTATAGCTAACTGATTAGTCGGCTTAGGTAAACTTTACTTTTGATGATCACTTTAGTGATCTGGTCCTTCGTACACTCCTGACAATGAGTATGGCATCTTTACTTATAATTTATGCTCAGTTGTATTCCTATCATGCTCAGACAGTATGAATAACTTACATGGGGAGCAAATTATATTGAGCGGCTGGAATTTACGAATAGTTTACAATATGATAATATGTGTTTAAATCAGTAGCAACAATTAAACAAAAATGCTTGTATTATCCACAACTGAATCAAAGCCTTATGTAGCTAGCTACTTGGCTTAATGATAAAATATGAATTAAGTAACACATTACATAAAGCTATAATTCCATGAACTTGTAATTAAAAAAAAAATATATAACACAATTGCCACATAGCTACTGCAACTTCAATTTTAAACATTGATACCGTAGCTTTCATGAAAGCATAATTGTAAGCATAATTGTATGTGAATTATTTAATAAGTAAAAGCCACTTCAGCTAATCTGGCTATTGCACCAATAGTAGTATGTCTCAAATCTTTTCACAGCATTTTCATTAATAACTTCTTATTACTTAATGTCTATAGCTACCTTGGTAATTTAAATGTAGGGTTTCCTCAACACCTAACTAGCTACAGAAATCTGAGTCGAAATAGCTAGCTAAACTTACTTTGTGTCAAAAGTAGAGTCCATAGAAGAACAATAGTCCTCAGTGTAGCCATTATCCCCTAATTTCAAGGTTAGAATTGTAGGTAGGATCTAACCCGAATGTCTCGCGCAGCTTGACTGCGGCCGTTGCGCGGCTAAGGAGATTGAGTCTAGTCGCAAAATTAGTCACGTGCACCATAGCCTTAAAATGTAAGCAGGGTTAGCGCGCTAGTGATACTTAATTGCATGCAGGTTATACATGAGCTATGTTCCTAGTAAGTCGAATGATTTTGTATGCAATATAATAGTACATAGACTCTTTTCAAGTTGATGTCACCAATGATTCTAGTTCTGACCGCATAATTCACTCATTTTCAAACTTTTTCCGACTTTTTTTTTTTTTTTTTTACAATAGTTATAAAAGCTAATGTTGAAATAACTTTGCTTATATAATAAATTGTCTATCAGTTTATTTATTATTTTCATCTTTATTCCCACCAATACCTTGACCATGGCGGCTTGTTGACTAGCTAATGCTTTTCTGCATCAATATCCTGACCATTTCATAAGCATCCTTAGACCAAGCTTGCATACAGACTCTAAAACTAGTTTATTAACAATGTACAAAAATATACAAGCATGGATCTGAGTAACCTTATTGGTCAGGTAGAGGCATAATATCTCATAAAAAATATGACGGCAATCATCAAAGATGCTTTCAATCTCAGGGCACACGGAATCTACAAATAGATGCCCTTGCATTCAAGGCATTAATTTTTGTAGAACTTCTTGGCTTAGTTGAAACTCATGAATGACCAGGTAAATAGTTTTTATTCTTGAAAGGTGGAAAAAAAGTTTGTGTTTACAGTTGCAGGGCAGCAAGTAGGTTATTGATCCAGGGAATTAGATCAATGAGTATGATGAAGCATCTTGGATTTTGATGGTGATGAGGAAGCATCTGTAAGTGCTGGTATTGGTTGGTTTTCAGTATATTGATACTCAGTATCTCAAATACAACCTGTCACCACTGACTTGTCATTCTCTTTGAGCTTCTTACTCCTTCAAAACTTCTAATACCAGTATATTGGATGGCCATTTGCACATCTACTCCAATGTCATAAAGTGTGGTTGCTGGTTTCTGTTACATGGAGAGCTCACATTGAATTTTTAATTCTTCAATGCCAGCAGTCTTGCAGAGTCTAGAGATAGTTTTAAAGGTGTTATGACCATGTGGCATACTTGTGTAACACTTTGCTTCAATGGGCTTGTGTGCTGCTTGTAAATAGAATGCATCATTTGCTGCATCAGGACAAAGGGAAGTTAATTTCTTGATGATCGCAACCAAAAACAATGAAATACATCTTTCTAGTGACATTGTATTTTTTTAATGTGTTTTAATGTACTTCAAGTAGGAGAGCACTCATAATCACTTTCTACCATCTGTATCTGGCAAGGATGTATTTAATGTTTATGCATGTGTACAAAAGTACCTCAAGAAAATTTTTTTTAATCCCCTGCAGCTATTAAATTTTTTTTTGTCTAAAGTGCTAGATTTACATAGTAATGATATTTAATTTAAATACTTCAATGTTCCTACAATTTCTAGCCATGATTTTATCTATATTATAATAATACCTTGTGTGTCAGTAGCGACGATGACCGACGGTGTGTGTATTCATGAATAATTCATGAAGCTCAAACAGTTTGGTAAAGTAACGTTGTTTCATGAATTGGTAAGGCGTCGTCACATTCAGTAGTGTAATAGTGGATGGATAAGGCGGCGTAGGTTTCAGAGAGGAAGGCGAAAGTACTGAAGAGAAGGAAAAAGTGCGAAAGAGAAGGCATAAGGCGATTAATTATAAAAAGCAGTTGGAATCGGCGAGGTAAGGGAGCGTAGGTTTAAAAGAGAACGGAAGAGAAGGCAAAATTTTCGCAAAGCTTAAGTCCACAACCATGATAGTAGGACAGAGAATTCAGAAGCAGCAGAGGTAGAAAAGAGCTGAAGAAAGGAAAGGTGGGGAATAAGAAAGCTGAGATAGTTCGGAAAAAAGAGAGGGAAACTTATATAATCTTAAGCAATAGTAGATAGCTAATGATAACTGAGCAAGATAACTTATGCTACTGCATTCTTACTTTGCAATACGTCTGGCACCACTGCATGGCGGAGTACTTGCTAGTAGGTAATTGAATAATATAACAAGACTAATCTCAAGTAATGTCACTAATTATTATGTCTCTGGGACCTGATCATTAATTCATTATTTTTTTTCGCTATAATTTTGACTTCCTTTTATAACATTTATGAAATATATAGAACTAATATAAAAAGGTACTACTATACAAGAATATAAATTTATATATAAGTTACATTGTGCGCATCTTGTTTCTTAAGAATTTCTTGACCTTTCTCTTGGATCGATGTTTTTCTGCGTCCATCTCCCTTGGCCACCTCAAAAGCCGCCATTCTATCTCTGACCATACTGTG
>WLWD01006072.1_pt1 | contig 120739 bp, 80 predicted proteins | sample 6712731 | NCBI WGS metagenome assembly WLWD01 (sample SAMN12718690, study PRJNA576275) | sponge metagenome | isolation source: marine sponge | host: Mycale hentscheli | place: New Zealand: South Island, Marlborough, Capsize Point | collected 2014-11-01
AGAAACGTAGAGCTCGACAAGTTGAGCTAGCTGAGCCTGTTCCCCTTGTTTGTGATGAGGAACTTGCTCGCTTAGCTGCCATTGATGTTTTCCATAGTCCTTCTCTACCTTCCGTAGGAGTTGGGTCTAGTGCGGCGGAACCTTCGGTTTCTGGGCTTCTTGATGGGCCTGACGAGGATGGGGATGGGGCAGTGGTTGATGGTAGTGCAGGCAGTGACGGGGTTGAGGTTGTGTCTCTCTCTATACCTGATGTGTCTTCTCCCTCTGTTTCGAATGATGTTGTTTCTGATGATGTGTGTGTTGATGTATCTGAAGTAGTTAGTGATGTAGTTTCTGAACCTGTTATTTCTGATGTTGTTGTTGTTCCTAGTGAACATGTGTCTAATGATAGTGTTGATATTGTTGTGCCTGTTCCCACGTCCAGCGGTGGCGTTGAGTCTGTTATTTTGGCTCAAAAGTCTGATGACTCCCTAGCTTCTCTCTGTGAGTTGGGTCGTAAGTCGTTGAACGGGTACTCTTTCAAAGATGGGTTACTTGTGCATTCAGTGTTGGTTGATGATCAGCCAGTTGTAAAGATTGTAGCTCCTGTTGCTTTCAGAGAGCGGTTGTTGACTCTCGCCCATGATAAAACTGCCCATGTTGGGGTACGTGGGATGAGAAAACTGCTGGGTAACAAGTTTACTTGGCCTGGCATGCACTGTGACATTCGTGAAATTGTCAAGTCGTGTGACGTGTGTTTAAGAATGAACAATGCGGGGAACAAGAAACCCCCTATGGTTGAACGTAGAATCGTGAGTGTTCCGTTCGAAAGCGTGTGTGTAGACCTGGTGGGTCCTTTACCGAAGGGTAAGCGTGGTTCTAAATACCTCTTTACGTACGTGTGTCTCGCTAGTCGTTGGCCTGATGCCATCCCTATGCGTACAGCGTCCGCCTCTGAAGCTGCTCAATGTTTTCTCGAGGTGATAAGTCGCACTGGGATTCCCCTTCGTGTGTTGTCAGACCGTGGTACCATCTTCTTGTCTAAGTTAATTACTGAAGTGTGTGACCTGTTGGGAATTGATAAGTTAGCCACTTCTCCGTACCGTCCCCAGTCAAATGGTGTTGTTGAGCGGATGCACGGCAGTTTGAAACCAATGCTTTCCAAGGCTGTGGATGCGGGGGTGGATTGGGTTGATTTTCTCCCTCTGGCGTTATTCGCTTTGCGCCAGGTCCCAAATCGTGACCTCGGTTATTCTCCCCACTGTATTGTCTATGGTCGAGATGTGTTAGGCCCTCTGGACGTAGTGTATGAAGGGTGGGTGGAGAGACCTTTTGATCCTGTCGATGTAGATGAATGGCTAGTGTCGTTGAACGACTGGTTGGCAGTCATTTCTGATAGTGTGGCAGCCAATCAGTCAGTGTCCAGTGGTAAGCGGGCTGAGTGTGCTAAAAAGGGTGTGCGTGACAAACCTTTAGAGATTGGGTCCTTAGTGCTCATGAGGATCCCGGGCATCAAGGCTTCCCTACAAGCTGCATGGGAAGGTCCCTATTCTGTTGTCAGTAGGTCATCTGACGTAACTTACAGAGTGTCCAAAGGTGATGACCACCCAGTTAAAGTTGCCCACAGGTGTAACCTGAAGGTGTATACCCCTCGCCCTGCGCTACAAGCCAATGCCATAACTGTTGTTGCCGAAGACTGCGGTATAGATGACTCTCTTTTAGTTAGTAAAACTTCTTTGGATAGTGATGTGTGTACTGGTTATAGAAAGTGTGATCTTGATTCTTTGTTATCTGAGCTGAGTGAGTATTTTAGTACGTCCCCTGGCTTGTCCAAGGTAGGATCGTGTGTCATTATTTTGGAAGATGGAGCTTCTGTTGTCTCCTTGCCCCCAAGGCAGATACCGGTAGGCATTCGTGATGCTGTCAAGTCTGAAATCGACTCCTTGCTTGCCGGCGGTATTATAGTTGAATCAGACTCTGATTGGGCTAGTCCCTTGGTTCCTGTTCGGAAGAAAGATGGCGGTGTCCGACTTTGTGTCGACTTTCGTCAGCTGAACGCGGTGACTCCCTTGCGCCGCTATTGGTTACCCTCGTTAGCCGAGATTTTAGACTTAGTTGGTCCTTGTAGTTGTCTCTCAACGCTTGATCTGACTGCTGGGTTTCATCAGATTCCCATGGATGTGAACTCCAGCGAGCTCACAACCTTTGTATGTCCCTTTGGAAGATTTAAATATGTACGTATGCCGTTTGGACTTAAAAATGCTCCGGCGATCTTTCAGTCTGTAGTTGAGAAGGTGTTGGAACCTGTGTCACACTGTAGTAAGAATTATGTGGACGATGTAGTCGTGTTTAGTAAGTCTTGGGATGAACATCTTGCCCACCTGAAGTCTGTTATTGAGTGTTTGGGTGATGCTGGCTTTACTATTAAGTTAAAGAAGTGCCACTTTGGCAGGAAGTATTTAGTTTATTTGGGCCATAGGATTGGGTGTGGTTCCCTTTCTGTGCCTGAACATCGGGTGGAGGCTTTGAGATCTTTTGCTCGCCCTGTTACCAAGAAACAACTCAGATCGTTTCTTGGGGCCATGTCTTATTATAGGCAGTTTGTTCCCTTGTTTGCCTCTCACTCGAGCCACTTGACTCCGGCAACTTCATTGAGGGCTCCTCTCCGGGTGAGCTGGTCGGAGGACATGGACTCTGCTTTTCGTAAGCTCAAATGTGGTGTGTGTGATGCTTGTGTTTTATTTATTCCTGTAAGTCATGATGTTTTTGTGTTATATACCGATGCCTTGGGCTCGGGAGTCGGTTGTTGTCTCCATGTATGCAGAGATGGGAAAGAACTTCCCGTGGGTTTCTTCTCGCGCCAACTGAGACCGGCGGAGAAGAATTACTCCGTCACGGAGTTGGAATGCTTGGCTATTGTGGCTTCCCTGAGTCATTTTGAGTTCTACCTCTACGCGAGGGACGTGACTGTCATTACAGATCATCAGCCTTGTTGCTCCCTCGTTTCAGGTTGTCACCTGAATAAACGTTTACTCAGGTTTGCCCTGGCCCTACAGCGATTCTGTGTGGTGATCAAGTACAGGCCAGGCAAGATCCACAACAACGCGGATGGGATGAGTCGGCAGGCGTGGCCCTGCGATCAATCGAGCTCCGCCCTGGTGGAATCAGATTCGCCCCTGTCGAATCTTAGCGGGGGGAATTGTGGGCGGAGTAATGAACATATTCATTTATAGTAACTCTTTTGTTTGTATTATTTTAGTGTTGTGTTATTTATCTTTACTGTATCATCTGCTGAGTGCATGCATGTTGTGTCATTGTCCGGATGTCAATCCGTGAGCATTTCTATTTTTGCGCATGCGTGTCTATGGCTATAAAAGCTTGGGCGCGCCTGTGTATCGGCAGTTCTCTAATAATCTTAGTTTGTGTAAACACTGGGTTAGTAGCCAGCTTGTCGTACTTACCTGAGTGAGGAGGACTCTGGTGGCAGCGTGTCACAGAGTTCGGGCATCTTCTGGTTGTGAGTCCTTTGAGCCGTGACCTACCTTTCCTGTGTATACTTTCCCTGTGCCGGTTGGTGGTTCGAGAGCGAGTGATTCCTCCAGAGCCACCCCATTAAACCCACACTGGTGTTTAGTGAATCTGGCTTTACCTTAGACATTGTGTAGTTCAAATTCCCTTTCATCCCTGGCTACAAAAATAGACCTTTTAACGTAATACTTTAAGCTATTTTAGTTTATGTGCACACCATTCCAGCAATAGTCAAGAATATTGTGTACCATTATTTACTATTTACTAGACTAAGTCACACGAAGTCAAAAGAGGGCTATTGCTAGAAAATTGTGTAATAAACTTAAAGCAATTCAGCTTGAAGTTTATAATTAAGAGCTTATTTTGCCTTTTGGTGGGCAAATGAATCTTAGCATGTCTATTACGTGGAAATTTCAATTGAGATTTCAGAATCTCAAATATTACATCTAAATTTTATCATAAAGTATAGTCAGTTTCAATCAGTAGGACTATCCTCAGACGTCAAATATTTTAGTGGACACTTTGTTATAATGATCATTATTTTCTCATCATTGTTACAGTCCTTTGTGGTTGTTTTTTTATTCCGTAAATATGGTAGTCCTGAAGCACAAACATGCTCAGCTGTGAAGGGGCAAGAGACCTTTATTGTTTCCACACTTTTTACAGCTTTGCTAGCTCCCATACTTTTTGGAGTAAACGTAAATCCCCAATTTTTACATTTTTAGTGTTATTTCATTCCTAACTATTTCCATCATACTCATGTTAAATGAAGCTATCTGTAGTGCCCAGTGCAGTAACTGACAGTTGTCCCACCCACTTCATTTAACTTCACCTCTATCTGTACATGTGATTCACTTTAAACATCTATGATGATGGACAAAATGTAGTGACTCAACACATTAGTGGAAAGGATCACTTATTCATTAGATTTTTTCATTTTTTCAAACCCAATAATCACAGAAGGCCATGGTTATAGTAATTATGATACTATGTATGTCTGCTGAGTCTCTGCATGGTACGAAGGTAGTGAACCTAGAATGTGTTTAAGTATATGTTAAGTAATTTCACTCTGTCGTATGTGAATTCAATTTGCCATGCTAGAAGAGAAAGTAATGTTTGTGAAGATGATGAGCACACATTTTCAATATTTTCTGCACGGTAGTTTCATTCTCCTCTTTGAATTCCCAAGCTTCACTAATGCAGACAGCACCATCTTTACTAATGCAGACAGCACCATCTTTACTAATGCAGACAGCACCATTTTTACTAATGCAGACAGCACCATTTTCACTAATGCAGACAGCACCATCTTCACTAATACAGACAGCACCATCTTCACTAATGCAGACAGCACCATCTTCACTAATGCAGACTGCGCCATCTTCACTAGGACAGCACCATCTTCACTAATGCAGACAGCACCATCTTCACTAATGCAGACAGCGCCAGGCTTCCTGCCTGAAATGCTGATGGGGCATAATTACAGTTTTTTGTTCTAACTATATCCCTACTACCATTTCTAGCCAATGGCTGTAGAGATGATATGCCCAAACTCCTCTCCGTCTGGCACATGAGTTCGGCAAGATTAACTATACCATGTCAGGGTTTCATACAGGATTTGCGTTTAGGGGGGGGGAAATTTGGGATTGTATGAAACAGTCCTGATGTTTTAAGTACTTCAATGAAACTAGTAAATGTAATATATTTAACAGCGTTTAATCTAATGAGGGGACATACGAAAAACTTCTCTCCCCTTCCCCCCACCTCCCACATCCAATCCAGAATTATTCTTCAAAGATATTGTCAAAAAAAGCAGAATTGCAATGAAAATCAGGTCAATTAACATAGAGCTAACAAATTTTGTAGAGTTAATAAACTTTTCCCTCCTTATTCCTCAACACCTCTGCTAAACAAGGACGATTTAATATCAGAGTGGGCTATATTCAAGAGAGCATTGCTTCAAGAAAGAGATGAAATTATGAAGTCAAAATCACTGGAGAAAGCACCAGAGTTCCAAGAAGTATTAGAAGAACTGAAACGTTCAGCTGCTTACACGGGAATTTTTTCAGAGACGTTTAAACTGATTGACATTATGCTTTCGATTCCAGTTGGTACAGCCACAGCTAAGAGATCTTTTAGTGAAATGAAACTCATAAAAACTAGATTACGAAGCCGGCTGACAGAACAGAACTTGGCACGGTTAATGAGAATTGCCATTGAAGGTCCTGAACTGAACGAAATAAACTTTAGTGAAATATTAGATATATTCAAACAAAGCAATCATAGAATCATACTTTGAGAGTGACTTTATTTAACGTGTCTTTGTTCTTATGGTATTGCTATTATGAAATTCAAATCTATTAAATAATTGAATGAGCAAAATCTTTGGGGGGGGAAATTTTCTTTTGGGGGGGGATATCCCAGGTTTCCCCCCCCCCTCTATGAAACCCTGCATGTGTGCAATTACATCTCATTGTTTTTATATATCACTTCATCATGTTTGCTAAAGTATGACATTATTTTAGAAAAAATTATGTTAGAAGATTTCATTCAAGTACCTGAGGTGGGAAAACAAGTGTTTGTAAAGATAGTTATAATTCTTTCTTTTCTTATGAATGGATTTTCCGTCACATTTCATATTCAAGTGTTATTCAAAATTACTTTCAAGTAACTCCACCATATTGTAGTAAATTTGGATGTTGTGCATTTAAATGTCTTTCACCAAAAGAAAAGAAGTAACAATACAGCATACAAAAACAGCTACCTAAGAAACATGTTTTTGCTATTGATTGTTTCCAAAATTTCCTTTGAGCAACTTGAGCAAGGAAGACAACAGGCCTGTATTGGGATTCCTACCTTGTGTATCTTCAGAAGACCATAACGAAGAGGTGACTGACATCAATGGGTCAACCCTATAGTAGGGATTGTACCTTTGAGAGAGGAAAAACACGTTATGCTTGTCTAACTCAGTAGTTACATTGTAAACATGTCTATTAACTCTAAAACCATTACACTTGTAGCTCTCTCATCAACTTACACAATTTTGAAGTAATTCTGTCTAGTAATTATAAGCTATATATAATATAGTGGCTATGAGAACAGATTTCCCAATATCTATTGTTATTGAGTCACTATCACAAATACTTACTCCTGGCATGTATATAAGATGAAATACCTATAAAGAAGTAACATCTCACTAGTAACAGTAACCAACTGGGATAGACATTATGAAAAACTGTAAAGAATTAATAGGCAGATATTTGAGTAGCAAATTTAGAAACCTGAAGAAAGCTATCTTTATAATATTATTGTGGCAGTTTGCAAACAACATTATTTATTTCTTATATTTGAAGCCTTCAGAAGTAATGAGGCATTCATATGGCACATCAGTTCTATGGATGCTTACATTGGAAGCAATGCTCTCAATTCTGTAACCTCTGGCTGGACTCGTAGCAGATATAGTGTATGGGAGATTGAGAGTTCTGAAGTTCAGTACATATTTAATATTGACTTGTACTATTGGAGTCTTGCTAATGTCAACTCTTCTAACTGCAACGCAAATCCTCATTCTTAGTATGGTTTAAGCACATTACTATTTGGTGCATATTTAGGCCATGTATTTTTCCAAGCCAGTATTGTCCAGTTTGGAACAGACCAGCTTCGAGACATGCCTACAGAGAAATCTGTCCATTTTATTCATATGTATGTCTGGTTGCATGCGGTAACTTACTTGTTTACTAGTACTGTACGAATTAATTCACATGCATATTCTTTGCATAACTTAATAACCCATACATATACAATTGTTTTACTTGAAGTATTTTTGAGTTTCTCAGCAATATTTTCAATTGGAATGCTATTTATTATTGACAAATCAAAGGATTTCTTCTATGATGAAAAATTGAAAATTAATCCCTACAAATTATTATACCGTGTGATCAAGTTTGCTGTGAAGCACAAGAAACCAATAAAAAGAAGTGCATTTACCTACTGCGATGAAGAAATTCCCTCTAGAATAGACAATGGGAAGCAGAGATATGGAGGTCCATTTACAACAGAGCAAGTTGAAGATGTTACAGTGTTACTAAGAATAGTATTAGTATTGGTAACTCGTACACAAGTTAAGTATTTTTATGCCTCTGGTAGTAGTCCTCAGTCTTCCTTTCATTCATTTTATAGTCAAGCCAATATTTAACAGAGTCACTATAGGAATGTTCAAGAAAATGGGGCTCAGCATAATTGTAACAATAGGTATATTTATTATTTGTTTCATAGTCTATATAATAGGATACGCTCCTTTATTCTCAAATAGTGATTACTGCTTTAAATTGAACTATAGTTTGGTTTTGGATAAACATTTGGTTCATATACCAGTAGTTGTTACTCCAATTATAGTGGACATACTGTATGGTCTCTATACTATACTCATAAAGATATCAGTGCTGGAATTCATATCTTGTCAGACTCCTCAACACACATGAAGGGAATTGTGTTTGGAATATGGTATTTCATCCAATCAGTGTTTCTTCTGCTGTCTGCAATCATTTCATATATTTTCTTTGCACACTTCAATGTATTATTAGACTCTCCACAACTGAATTGCGCATTTATATACTACATGGTTAATATAATTATTGGAGTTGGTTGTTTGATAATTTTCACCGTAGCTTCTAGAAGATATAAATATCGTAAACGTGACGACATATGCAATGTATACCAATATGCAGAAAATTATTACTCTGACTGATAATGTACAAGTAATCCCACTAATAGTATAATATAACAGTCATACTCATAGTATGTTTGTAAACTGTTTATCGATGTCAAGGTTGTTTGTTGGTTTGTTTGTTTGTTTTATACTTACTGTGTCATTTTGTTGTTTTTATTGTTATTCTATTCAAATGTTGTGTTAAAATTCATACAATAGTATTCTTCAAAATTATAATATGATATTATTTTGTTTCGAGTAATTTACAAAAGCATGCAATGTAGCTAAAATTACATCCTATGAAATAGATCAGACATAAAGATGAGTAAGGTAGGAGCCAGTAGGTACAGAGAGAGTAAATTAATGGAAGTTTTTCTGGAATGGGTAAGGAAAATAACAGTAATTCCTCAGTGGCAGAGTGTTTGTGCTTTAAGCAAAAAGGTTGTGGGGTCAATTCCTGGTGGAAACAAAATATTTTAATTTTGTATTGTTTAAAAAAACCCTGTGAAAGACAAGGAGATAGAGTACATTAGTGAGTAAATAAAAAAGGCTGAGAAAGAAATTGCGAACTTCTGTTTTAGTTTATTAATATCTTGTGTGCTTATTTTTTTCTATTCTTTTTTGTATCGTTTATTGTATTTAATATGCCAATATTTCAGTATCAGGGAATACTAGATTTCATTGGCCACCAATATTTAGCATATTTTTAATGTTGCAGATTTTCATTGCTACAAAGAAAACAGGGCAGTTCTATTTCCGGATAGAGCATAAGCATGACTAACTGTGGTCGAGTCTACATAGGAATGTGAGGCATGTAGTGAACATCAGCTAGCTTCCTAGGTGTCTGGCTCTTGTATTCAAGCATTATCTGAAACTTCTGTTGCATGGTCTGGCTTTTATTTTACTTTGTGAGGTGCTAAGTGTGGTCTGCATTACTTTAGTCATCAGACGACAGACTTGTAAGGACTGGACATTACATCACCACTGGTACTGTTGGAACCATACCAAGAATGCTACTGTACTTGAAGACTGATTCGTACCAGTAACCATTGCTTCTTTAATGAGCTATACATCACAGAAAGCTCTTCCTTCCAGAGAGTGAACTAAGCACTTAAGGGTTATGGTGGCTTTCCAAAAGAAGGCAGTAGAGTAGGTAACAAGACAGTTGATACAGAGATACTGTACGTTAAAGTAGGCTTTAAAAGGATAGGAAAAATATAAGATATCAGCTGCTAAGGAGTAAGTAGAGTAGATCATAGAGCGAAGTCAATGCCAGCAGGTAAGTGATGAGGAAGGTAGTAGGTAAAGGATGAAGTACGTGGTATAAAAAGTTGTTTGAGGCCTTAGGCGATTATACATTAGTACACAGTACACTAGTTGACATACTTGCTATACATTTTTATACTTTGCTAAGGATTTAGACATAGGTAAACTTTAAAAGCAAGAGGACTGAATTTCATTGTTGATTAAAAAATATAATTGTGTTTATTTATACCAATCATTGGAATAAAATTTAGCATTTTTGCAAGAGAAAAGAATTTTTAATATTTATACAATATAAAAGCAGCAACAGTGATGGACATTTAGAATTACATTAGAGTACAAAATGCATTATTAAAAGTATAGTTTGTGTATAAATTTATTGTGTATAAATTTATTGTCCTTTCTACTTTAGAGCCACATCAACTCTCAATGACATTGTTGTAAATTGGAGTTGGAGTAGTAATCTTCTGCATATTGATATACATTACAAATGTCATCACGCCTTCGATACTTATATCTACGAGAAGATATTGTGAAAATAATAAAACATAAAATTCCGATTAATATATTGAAAGTGTAGTAGACAATTTGGCAGTTCAGTTGTGGAGAGTCATATAATATATTGAAGTGTGCAAAGAAGTAATATGAAATGACTACAGAGAGTAGAAGAAATACTGACTTAATAAATTAATACATTCCAAACACAATTCCCTTCATGTGTTGAGGAGTCTGACAAGATATGAATTCCAGCACTGATATCTCTATGACCAGAGAATAGAGACCATACAGAATGTGTACTATAGTTGGAGTAACAACTACTAATATATGAAACAAATGTTTATTAAAAGTCAAACTGTTGTTCAGTTTTATGCACTTATTATCCTCCTGGAATAATGGAGTGGATCCTACTATATTGATTATGAAGCAAATGACAAAGATGGTTATTATCACAATTATACTGAGTGCCATTCTTTTAAACATATTTAAAGTACGACGGTTTAAAAAATGGTTTCAATACAAAGTGAAAGAAAGGAAGACTGAATATTGAAATGAGAGGGCTAAGAGCATCTAATCTGTTTACTGTTTCTGATACAGTTCCATGTTTCAGTTTATGTCCTCTAATATAAAACCCTAACATAATATTTATGTTGAAGTCAAGTAAAAATACTGGACCTAGTGTTACCAGTACTAACAATATATTTAACAACACTTTAACATCTTCAACTTGCTCTGTTGTAAATGGTCCTCCATATCTCTGCTTCCCATAATCTATTCTAGAGGGAATTTCTTCATCACAGTAGGTAAATGCACTTCTTTTAATCGGCTTCTTGTGCTTTACAGAAAATTTAATCACACAGTACAACAGTTTGTAAGGATTTATTTTTAATCTTTCATCATGAAACAAATCTCGTAATTTGCCTATAATGAATAAAATTCCAATCAAAAATATTGATGAGAAACTCAAAAATGCTTCAAGTAATATTAAGGTAGATGCATATAATTGTATATGACGCCAAGACAGAATATGTGAAGTACTGAGTACTGTATTAGTGAACAAATAAGTAACGCCCTGTGACCAGACATACATATGAATAAAACGGACAGACTTCTCTGTAGTCATGTCTCGAAGCTGATCAGTTCCAAACTGAATAATATTGGCTTGAAAGAATGCACGACCTAAGTAAGTGAGAATTTCTGTTGCATTTAGAAGAATCAACATTACCAAGACTCCAAACGTACAAGCCACTATTAAATAAGTACTGAACTTCAACACTCGCAGTCTCCCATATGCTACATCTGCTATAAGTCCAGCAAGAGGAGAGAGGATTGAGAACCCTGCTTCCACAGATATCATCCATAGTATTGATGTGCCATACGAATGCCTCATTACTTCTGAAGGTTTCAAATATAAGAAATAAATAATGTTGTTTCCAAACTGCCACAATAATATTACAATGGTAGCTTTAATGGATGTGTTTAAGTTTATAAAGACACATTTCAACTTTCTACTCAATAATCCCATACAGTCTGTCATACTATCTCTCTCGGTGCTTTCCTTTGAATATGTCACTTACCATGCAGTGTGGTGTTACAGCTTATATAAATGCCGAGAGATAATGTTTTTGACTAAATGTTTGATAACAATAAACTATTGGGGAATCTATTTTCATACCAAAATATCTATAAGAAACTCAGTTAACATAATTGTGAGAATAAGCAGATTTGCAGTCCTAAAAGTTAACAAGTCAGGAAAAAAACTGTAACAAACAAACACATTATATCTGCATATATGACATTACAAATCTATATCTGTGTGAAGTATATATATATATGCTCTATGATCTATATCACTCCCTCCCTTGATCACAAAATAACGAATGTTAATCTTAATGGCTAAGAAGATAAGATATGAAGAGATTACAATTAAAAAAAATATGGTGTTGCTTATCAGCCCTATTTAACTTCAAACTGAATAGTCAATGGAAACATACCTTTGATATAATTATATAGGTATGTATGCTGTGTATATGTATTTATAGTACATGTTAAGTATGATTTGATTGTTTAATCACACTGACTATGGCATAATTTTACAAGCTACTTAAAGGTGAAATTGTGTAATGCAAAGCTGCTCAAAAGACTTTATTTAAAAGTTATAAGCAAAAAGCACAGGTCAATGGGCATCTGCACACTCATTATTTCATTTTTTTGTGAAACTTTAAGTGCACAACATTCATCAAATATTACAAATTAGGGAATTTACATGAAGCTAATTTGTAATAACAGTGAAATAGAAAATATGAAGGAAAATCTATTGACAACCAAGAAAGGAGTCCAAATAATCTTTTCAAACACATTGTCTTTATATATCTCAATTCAGTAACCTGAATAAAGTTTTCTAAAAATTATCAACATAAACTACACAATTCAGTGTAAACACCAAAACATTTCCATTTCAGTTCTTATTTCATACTGCATGTATGACACGTGTAGTGCATTAATCACAATTAATAATTTGTTGAGCTATAGTTGGAAATCTAAATTTCAAACTAGTCATCACTTATGTGTAAACATAATGTCTGTTTTATTACACATGTAGTGTTTTTCAAGTTGTACAATAAAACTCTATGACTTCATTGCATCTGGCAGCTCTTCCTGAGTGCACCATAATGCCACAAACACAAGATATTACGTCTACAATAATAGAATAAAAGCAACTTAAATCATTATAACAAATTAAATTTCTAGAAAATGTGGTTTTAGGCATGAAGTCCCAAAAGCGCTCTCCATTATATGACATTATAGTCTAGAGTTGCTTTAATCGTTGTATATATTTTTCATTAGCTATTTAGATATAACTATCATAAAGAACACAAACTTTGTAAAGTTAATATAATAAACTTCGTATTTAATATCAACAAACTATGCTTCAATAATACTTTGCCCCAGATAACTATTTAAAGTAGTTGTAGCTCATCTCAAGCCGGCACTTTTTACTAAATTGCTAGATAATTTTCTGGTAATAAATTAATGATGTTTGCCTATTGTATTAAAGTCCGAATTTGTTTATAATCAGCTTCATCAAGTTGATGGCAAATGTTCACAAATTCCATCCAATACACAACATGCCTTCAAATCTGTACTTTAACGCAAGAATTTCTGCCATTGATGTGGTTAGAGGCAGCTGAGACAATGAGAAGTTTCAGCAAAAGTTGTAAACTAATGGTGCTTTCTTGTACTATGGAGGACATTACATTGAAACACCTGTACAGATATTGTAAAGGCATCTTTGACTAAAGTTTCTTAACTTACACAGTTCAAAGAAACAGCATTGATACCACTTTCAACAGTAAAAGGGATACTGAAACTAGATAGCATAGTTAACTAGAATTGGGCAGAAAAATTACCTTACTGTCATTTACCCTTCATACCTTACCTACTGTAATGTATCCCTCCTACGTCACATACCTTATCACTTTCCATATTGACTCCTATCCTATTCCTTGTTTACTACAACTTAACCTATATTCCTAAGGCCACACCAAAATGATAACATATTTCTTAGAACTTAACATTTTAATAGTTACCTAGTAGTATGGTGGTAAAATATATATATATTAAACTACAACAAGGGTTTAATTAAAACGCTATGTTCAGAACGAAAAAGAATCAATTGTTTCCTCTTCCAGAACAGATTCATAAAGAACTCCTCTGAAGAAAATTGATGATAGCTCTATCTTATGCCACTCTTTTAAGAGAACACCCACACAGCGGCACTATCCTGGTAATAAATGTTATTTAAGTTAATTAAACATAATTCCTAAAATGTCAACAATAAAATTTTTTGAACTGATACACATCCGAATTAGATTTGATGTGGCCTTGCCTACATGCATCTTCCTACCCAAGTGAGACCTACTATCACATACCTACCCTCTTCCTGTATGCTCACTGCCTCTTACCCTCTTCTAACCTCCCTAACTTGTACCATGTAACCATCAAACAAGAACAAACACAAAAATAATTATTATTATAGAGTCAAAATCAAAACAATCTCTCAATACAGAAGAAACAATCACGGTACATGGTAGATAATGCAGAAAGAATATTGTAACAGTACAATGGAAATGAACAATTACATTCTTGCAATAAGAGGAGAGTTTCTACAGTTACGACAATGATAAACACACTAAAGTTGAGTAATAGCCACACAAGTTCTCAATGACATCGTCTTAAATTGCAGTTGGAGTAGTAGTCTTCAGCATATTGATAAACATTACAAATATCATCACGCCTACGATATTTAAATCTACGAGAAGATATTGTGAAAATTATTAAACATAAAATTCCAATTAATATATTGAAAGTGTAGTAGACAACTGGGCAATTAAGGCGTGGAGCGTCACGTAGTACATTGAAGTGTGAGAAGAAATAATATGAAATGAATACAGAGAGTAGAAGAAATGCTGATTGAATGAAGTAATACATTCCAAACACAATTCCCTTCATGTGTTGAGGAGTTTGACAAGATATGAATTCCAGCACTGATATCTGTACGAGCATAGTGTAGAACACATGCATAATCTGAACTGTAATTGGAATAATTGCAACTGGTACACGAGTTAAGTTTTGATTAAAAGTCACACTGTGGTTCAATTTAAAACATTGATCATTATTCTTCAATAAAAGAGTGGATCCTATTGTATTAATTATGAAGCAAATGACAAAGATACTTGTTATCACAATTATGCTCAGTCCCATTCTTTTAAACATCCCTAAATTCAATCTGTTAAAGATTGGCTTGATAATAAAATACAGGACAGGAAGACTAAAGATTGTTATTAGTGATGTAGTAAGATCAACACCTTTTACAGTATCTGATAAAAATGTTTGTTTATGTTCATTTTCTCTAATATAAAACTGCAATATAATATTTACATTGAAGTCAAGTATAAATGTTGGGCCTAGTGATACCAACACTATCAATATGCTCAACAACACTTTAACATCTTCAACTTGTTCTGTTGTAAATGGTCCTCCATACCTCAGCTTCCCATAATCTATTCTAGAGGGAATTTCTTCATCACAATAGGTAAATGCACTTCTTTTTATTGGCTTCTTGTGCTTCACAGTAAACTTAATCACACGAAATAATAATTTGTAGGGATTAACTTTCAATCTTTCATCATGAAACAAATCTGGTACTTTGTCTATAATAAATAGCATTCCAATCAAAAATATTGATGAGAAACTCAAAAATATGTCTAGTAAGACAATAGTGGATGTGTGGGTTCGTATGTTATTCCAATCAAATGCATGTGAAGTACTGCTTACGGCGTTAGTGAGTAAGTAAGTTACTGCATGTGACCAGACATACATATGAATAAAACGGACAGACTTATCTGTAGGCATGTCTCGAAGCTGATCTGTTCCAAACTGAATAATATTGGCTTGAAAGAATACACGACCTAAATAAGAGCCGAAGAAAAATATAATAGAAACATATCCAAAAACTAGAATTTCTGTTGCATTTAGAAGAATCAACATTACCAAAACTCCAAACGTACAAGCCACTATTAAATAAGTACTGAACTTCAACACTCGCATTCTCCCATATGCTACATCTGCTATAAGTCCAGCAAGAGGAGAGATGATTGAGAACCCTGCTTCCACTGTAATCATCCATAGAACTGCCTTGCCATACGAATGCCTCATTACTTCTGAAGGTTTCAAATATATGAAATAAATGATATTGTTTCCAAACTGCCACAATAATATTATAATGATAGCTTTGAATGTGTTTAGGTTTCTAAGTTTATTTTTCAACTTTCTACTCAACATTTCTGTACAGTTTGCCATATTATCTATCTCAGTTGGTACCTTCAATATGTCTCTTGTAACCGCACAGTGTGATATAGCCTATATATACCCAAAAATATGTATTTGTAATAGCACTTTAATAACAATAGCTATTGGGAGATGTAATTTTATACCAAAATATCTATACTGCAAGAAGATCCAAGTAAACATGATGAGGAAAATATCATTACTTTGCAATCCTGAAAGTTGTTAAGAATATGACAAGTGTACAACGCAATGTGTCAAAGTTCTTCTAAACTGGAGTTGTATCAATATGTATAACTGCCACTAAACAAATTTAACAATTGACATATACTCACTCATTGATCACAATAGTCGCTGCTCATTCTAGTATTAAAGAAAAGCCATAGAAAGCCATAAATATTCGTATCTGTGTCATGTGTATAGACTATTCCATCATTTACACTGAACCACCCACCATGGCTTCCTCACTCTTCCTTAGTAATTACCAAGCTTATCGAAGACCAATCCCAAATGGCAAAGGCAGTAAGACAGAAAGAGAAAGTGATTTAAAAAACAAACAATTAGGTGGCCATTGATCAGCATTATTTCATATTCAAATGGCTCAAAGTACTCCAGCTGCTCAAAGGACATTTCTTCTATAAACACGAAAACATGTCTTAGAAAGACAGCCGCATGCTTCCTTTCTATATTCATTCAGTGAAAGACTTTTAAAGACACAACAATCATAAGAGAAGTTCCTTGAAAGCAAAATTTGAATAACAGTTAACTAGGAAATGTGAAGGAAATATCTATTCATAGCAAAGCAAAGAATCTAAACTATTTTTTTCAAATACTACAGTAGCAAACTGAACAAACACTTGCAAGATATTTTTCAAACCCAATAATCACAGAAGGCCATAGTTATAGTAATTATGATACTATGCATGTCTGCTGAGTCTCTGCATGGTACGAAGGTAGTGAACCCAGAATGTGTTTAAGTATATGTTAAGTAATTTCACTCTGTGGTATGTGAATTCAATTTGCCATGCTAGAAGAGAAAGTAAAGTTTGTGAAGATGATGAGCACACATTTTCAAAATTTTCTGCATGGTAGTTTCATTCTCCTCTTTGAATTCCCAAGCTTCACTAATGCAGACAGCACCATCTTCACCAATGCAGGCAGCACCATCTTTTCTAATGCAGACAGCACCATCTTTACTAATGCAGACAGCACCATTTTCACTAATGCAGACAGCACCATCTTCACTAATACAGACAGCACCATCTTCACTAATGCAGACAGCACCGTCTTCACTAATGCAGACTGCGCCATCTTCACTAGGACAGCACCATCTTCACCAATGCAGGCAGCACCATCTTTTCTAATGCAGACAGCACCATCTTTACTAATGCAGACAGCACCATTTTCACTAATGCAGACAGCACCATCTTCACTAATACAGACAGCACCATCTTCACTAATGCAGACAGCACCATCTTCACTAATGCAGACAGCACCATCTTCACTAATGCAGACAGCACCATCTTCACTAATACAGACAGCACCATCTTCACTAATGCAGACAGCACCATCTTCACTAATGCAGACAGCACCATCTTCACTAATGCAGACAGCACCATCTTCACTAATGCAGACAGCGCCAGGCTTCCTGCCTGAAATGCTGATGGGGCATAATTACAGTTTTTTGTTCTAACTATATCCCTACCACAATTTCTAGCCAATGGCTGTAGAGATGATATGCCCAAACTCCTCTCCGTCTGGCTAATGAGTTCGGCAAGATTAACTATACATGTGTGCAATTACATCTCATTGTTTTTATATATCACTTCATCATGTTTGCTAAAGTATGACATTATTTTAGAAAAAATTATGTTAGAAGATTTCATTCAAGTACCTGAGGTGGGAAAACAAGTGTTTGTAAAGATAGTTATAATTCTTTCTTTTCTTATGAATGGATTTTCCGTCACATTTCATATTCAAGTGTTATTCAAAATTACTTTCAAGTAACTCCACCATATTGTAGTAAATTTGGATGTTGTGCATTTAAATGTCTTTCACCAAAAGAAAAGAAGTAACAATACAGCATACAAAAACAGTTACCTAAGAAACATGTTTTTGCTATTGATAGTTTCCAAAATTTCCTTTGAGCAACTTGAGCAAGGAAGACAACAGGCCTGTATTGGGATTTCTACCTTGTGTATCTTCAGAAGACCATAGTGATTGACATCAATGGGTCAACCCTATAGTAGGGATTGTACCTTTGAGAGAGGAAAAACACGTTAATGTGCTTGTCTAACTCAGTAGTTACATTGTAAACATGTCTATTAACTCTAAAACCATTACACTTGTAGCTCTCTCATCAACTTACACAATTTTGAAGTAATTCTGTCTAGTAATTATAAGCTATATATAATATAGTGGCTATGAGAACAGATTTCCCAATATCTATTGTTATTGAGTTACTATCACAAATACTTACTCCTGGCATGTATATAAGATGAAATACCTATAAAGAAGTAACATCTCACTAGTAACAGTAACCAACTGGGATAGACATTATGAAAAACTGTAAAGAATTAATAGGCAGATATTTGAGTAGCAAATTTAGAAACCTGAACAAAGCTATCTATATAATATTATTGTGGCTGTTTGGAAACAAAATGATTTATTTCTTATATTTGAAGCCTTCAGAAGTACTGAGGCATTCGTATGGCACATCAGTTCTATGAATGCTTACATTGGAAGCAATGCTCTCAATTCTGTCACCTCTGGCTGGACTAGTAGCAGATATAGTGTATGGGAGATTGAGAGTTCTGAAGTTCAGTACATATTTAATATTGGCTTGTACAATTGGAGTCTTGCTAATGTCAACTCTTCTAACTGCAACGCAAATCCTCATTCTTAGGTATGGTTTAAGCACATAACTATTTGGTGCATATTTAGGCCGTGTATTTTTCCAAGCCAATATTGTTCAGTTTGGAACAGACCAGCTTCGAGACATGCCTACAGAGAAATCTGTCCATTTTATTCATATGTATGTCTGGTTGCATGCGGTAACTTACTTGTTTACTAGTACTGTACGAATTAATTCACATGCATATTCTTTGCATAACTTAATAACCCATACGTATACAATTGTTTTACTTGAAGTATTTTTGAGTTTCTCATCAATATTTTCAATTGGAATGCTATATATTATTGACAAATCAAAGGATTTGTTCTATGATGAAAAATTGAAAATTAATCCCTACAAATTATTATACCGTGTGATCAAGTTTGCTGTGAAGCACAAGAAACCAATAAAGAGAAGTGCATTTACCTACTGTGATGAAGAAATTCCTTCTAGAATAGACTATGGGAAGCAGAGATATGGAGGTCCATTTACAACAGAGCAAGTTGAAGATGTTAAAGTGTTACTAAGAATAGTATTGGTATTGGTAGCTCTAGGTCCAGTATTATTACTTGACTCCAATATAAATATTATGTTGGAGTTTTATATTAGAGGACATAGAAATAAACACGATATTTCCTTAAAGACGGAACACAATTTAAGTATTTTTATGCCTCTGGTAGTAGTCCTCAGTCTTCCTTTCATTCATTTTATAGTCAAGCCAATATTTAACAGAGTCACTATAGGAATGTTCAAGAAAATGGGGCTCAGCATAATTGTAACAATAGGTATATTTATTATTTGTTCCATAGTCAAAATAATAGGATACACTCCTTTATTCTCAAATAGTGATTACTGCTTTAAATTGAACTATAGTTTGGTTTTGGATAAACATTTGGTTCATATACCAGTAGTTGTTACTCCAATTATAGTGCAGATTCTGTATGGTCTCTATACTATACTCATAAAGATATCAGTGCTGGAATTCATATCTTGTCAGACTCCTCAACACATGAAGGGAATTGTGTTTGGAATATGGTATTTCATTCAATCAGTATTTCTTCTGCTGTCTGCAATCATTTCATATATTTTCTATGCACACTTCAATGTATTATTAGACTCTCCACAACTGAATTGCGCATTTATATACTACATGGTTAATATAATTATTGGAGTTGGTTGTTTGATAATTTTCACCGTAGCTTCTAGAAGATATAAATATCGTAAACGTGACGACATATGCAATGTATACCAATATGCAGAAAATTATTACTCTGACTACAGTTAATAGCTATTATATCTAAAAATTGGTGTGGCTCTATATAAGAAAATATAATGTACAAGCAATCCAACTAATAGTATATAATATAACAGTCATTGTAAACTGTTTATCGATGTTTTTTGGTTTGTTGGTTCGTTTTATACTTACTGTGTCATTTTGTTGTTTTTATTGTTATTCTATTCAAATGTTGTGTTAAAATTCATACAATATTAAAATTCATACAATATATTATTTTGTTTCGAGTAATTTACAAAAGCATGCAATGTAGCTACACTTACATCCTATGAAATAGATGAGACATAAAGATGAGTAAGTGAGGAGCCAGTAGGTATAGAGAGAGTAAATTAATGGAAGCTTATCTGGAATGGGTAAGGAAAATAACAGTAATTCCTCAGTGGCAGAGTGTTTGTGCATTAAGCAAAAAGGTTGTGGGTTCAATTCCTGGTGGCAACCAAATATTTTAATTTTGTATTGTTTAAAAAAAACTGTGAAAGACAAAGAGATAGAGTACATTAGTGAGTAAAAAGAAAAGGCTGAGAAAGAAATTGTGAACTTCTGTTTTAGTTTATTAATAATCTTGTGTGCTTATTTTATTTCTATACTTTTTTGATCGTTTATTGTATTTAATATGCCAATAATTTAGTATCAGGGAATACTAGATTTCATTGGCCACCAATATTTAACATATTGTTAATGTTGCAGATTTTCATTGCTACAAAAAACAGGGCAGTTCTATTTCCAGATAGAGCATAAGCAGGACTAACTGTGGTCTAGTCTACATAGGAATGTGAGGCTTGTAGTGAACATCAGCTAGCTTCCTAGGTGTCTGGCTCTTGTATTCAAGTATTATCTGAATCTTCTGTTACATCGTCTGATTTTTATTATACTTTGTGAGGTGCTCAATGTGGTCTGCATTACTTTGGTCATCAGACGACAAACTTGTAAGGACTGGAGATTAACATCACCACTGGTACTATGGGAACCATAGCCAAGAATAATTTAGACATAGGTAAACTTTAAAAGCAGGAAGACTGAAGGTACATTGTTGATTAAAAATATAATTGTATAAATTTTTAACCAATCATGGGAATAAAATTTAGCATTTTTGCAAAAGAAAATGATTTTTAATATTTATACAATATAAAAGCAGCAACATGTAGAAATACATTAGAGTACAAAATATATTATTAAAATAAAAGTTTGTGTATAAATTTATTGTGTATAAATTTATTGTCCTTTCTACTTTAGAGCCACACCAACTCTCAATGGCATTGTTGTAAATTATTACTAAAGTGTTAGCTACAAAACTGAATGAAAAAACAATACTGAACTACTGGCTATTAACAATAGATAGTGAAATAAACAGGAGGAGGAAAAGTGAAGGAAATGTATTACTAAGGTAAATAACAGTAATGAACATAAGTATCAACACAGAGAAAAGTCTAAATGTTTGAAAGTAAAACTCTTAACTAGTAATACTTACAAAGTCATAAACATTATAGTGAAAGTAACACATCAAAAAAATAAGTTGAAAACATTTCAATTATTGCATTACAAAAGGTTCTAGTGACATTCTGTTGTTTAAAGTTAGTTGAAGTAGTAATCTTCAGCATATTGATAAATATTACAAATGTCATCACGCTTACGATATTTATATCGACGAGAAGCTATTGTAAAAATAGTGAGACATAAAACTCCAATTAATAAACTAATGGTGAAATATGCAAATTGGCAATTTAACTTTGGGGGATTACGAAATGCTAAGTTGCTAAAGAAATAACGCGACATTACTGCTGACAGTAGCCGGAACAATGATATTATGCAATAGAACATTCCAAACAAAATTCCCTTCATGTGTTGGGGACTCTGACAAGATATAAACTCCAGGACTGATATATTTATGAGCACAAGGTACAACCCATACAATATGTGTACAACAATTGGCATGACATACGCTGGTACATAAACCAATTCTTTGTTGACGTCAAGACTATAATTAGATCCAAAGCAATCCGTATCTTCTTGAAAGCTAGTCTTGTAAGCAATTATATCTATTAGAAAGCAAATCGAATAAAGAATAATTAACACAAATATGCTTAGTCCGATTCTCTTAAACATTCCTGGAAGATATCTGGAAAAGTAGGGTGTAACGAAAAACTTAAAAAATGGAATGCCAAAGATTACGATTAAGGGTGTTATGGAACTAATTGTAGTGACTGAAACTGTAGATATGTCATGATGATCTTCGTGCCTTCTTAAATAGTACTCACATAATGTCTCTAAATTTAGGTCCAATAGAAACACTAGCCCCAACGATAATAATACCAAAACAATTCTGAATGATACTTTAACATCTTCAACTTGCTCTGTTGTAATAGGTCCTCCATATCTTGTTTTTCCGTGGTCAATCCTGGATATGGGTTCATCCTCACAATAGGTAAAGGCACTCCTTCTTTTGAACTTCTTGTGCATAGCAGCATATTTAATTACATCATAGACCAACTTGTAAGGATTATGTCTTAACTTTTCATCGAGAAATAGACATTTGTATTTATCAACTATAAACAAGATTACGATCAAGAGTATTACTGAGACACTACAAAATACTTGTAGAATAACAACAGTTGATGTATCAGATGGATTATACATAATAAATACACCGGAAGTTCGTAAAATAGTTACAGGTAAATGAATCATAGCATGAAGCCAACAGTTTATGTGAATATAGTCCACCGATTTTTGTGTTGGCAAGTTTATTAACTGGTCCATTCCAAACTGGATAATATTGGCATGAAATAAAATACGCCCAAAGTAAGCACCAAAACTCATTATACTAGCACATATTAATGCCGTTCTATGAAGTTTCATTATGGGTATGATTATTAACATAAACAAGTTTCCTGTGTTGATTCCTACCAGTGCAAATGAACTGTACTTCAGTATTTTAAATCTCCCATAAACTGCATCTGCAAGAAATCCAGCAATGGGATACACAACAGATGCAGCTGCTTCTAAAGTAATTATTAAAATACTGTGCCTTCCATAAGAATAACTCATGATAGCTGAAGGTTCCAAGTATAAAACATAGAGAAGGTCATTCACAACTTGCCAAAACAGTAAAACAAAAATAGCCTTTACTGAATTAGTATTTCTGAAAGAAATTAAGTTTGTCATATTCAATGTGAACAAGACAATGTTTAAATGGATGATTATTACATAGCCACTAACTGATTTTCCATGCCGTATATAGATATATATATTATACTGAAAGTAGGTAAGTGTTATTACATGTCACACATACACTATAAATCTTGGGAAATGAGTATATTTTTAGTTATCCAGTAATCCTTAATAACATATTTGACATTTATCAGTGTGACTTCCTCCCATCCTTCAAACTGACACTTAGCCAATTCGTGTACAGCTACCACAGGAGTATAAAACAGGATACACAATCATCACATGGGGCAAGAGACCTTCATTGTTTCCACACTTTTTACAGCTTTGCTAGCTCCCATACTGTTTTGAGTAAACGTAAATCCCCAATTTTGACATTTTTAGTGTTATTTTATTCCTAACTATTTCCATCATACTCGTGTTAAATGAAACTATCTGTAGCGCCCAGTGCAGTAACTAACAGTTGTCCCACCCACTTTTGTTTCATGTTCACATCAGCATTTAACTTCACCTCTATCTGTACATGTGATTCACTTTAAACATCTATGATGATGGACAAAATGTAGTGACCCAACACATTAGTGGAAAGGATCACTTATTCATTAGATTTTTTTTCATTTTTTCAAACCCAATAATCACAGAAGGCCATGGTTATAGTAATTATGATACTATGCATGTCTGCTGAGTCTCTGCATGGTACGAAGGTAGTGAACCCAGAATGTGTTAAGTGTGTTAAGTAATTCCATTCTGTGGTATGTGAATTCAATTTGCCATACTACAAGAGAGAAAGTAAAGTTTGTGAAGATGATGAGCACACATTTTCAATATTTTCTGCATGATAGTTTCATTCTCCTCTTTTAATTCCCAGGCATCTCTAATGCAGACAGCACCATCTTTAGTAATGCAGACAGTACCATCTTCACTAATGCAGACAGCACCATCTTCACTAATGCAGACAGCACCATCTTCACTAATGCAGACAGCTCCATCTTCACTAATGTAGACAGCACCATCTTCACTAAAGCAGACAGCACCATCTTTACTAATGCAGACAGCACCATTTTCACCAATGCAGACAGTACCATCTTCACTAATGCAGATAGCACCATCTTCACTAATGCAGACAGTACCATCTTCACTAATGCAGACAGCACCATCTTCATTAATGCAGACAGCACCGTCTTCACTAATGCAGACAGCGCCATCTTCATTAATGCGGACAGCACCATCTTCACTAAACAGACAGAACCATCTTCACTAATGCAGACAGCACCATCTTCACTAATGCAGACAGCACCATCTTCACTAATGCAGACAGCACCATCTTCACTAAAGCAGACAGCACCATCTTCACTAATGCAGACAGCACCATCTTCACTAATGCAGACAGCACCATCTTCACTAATGCAGACAGCACCATCTTCACTAATGCAGACAGTACCATCTTCACTAATGCAGACAGCACCATCTTCACTAATGCAGACAGCGCCAGGCTTCCTGCTTGAAATGCTGATGTGGCATAATTACAGTTTTTTGTTCTAACTATATCCCTACTACCATTTCTAGCCAATGGCTGTACAGATGATATGCCCAACCTCCTCTTCGTCTGGCACATGAGTTCGGCAAGATTAACTATACATGTGTGCAATTACATCTCATTGTTTTTATATATCACTTCATCATGTTTGCTAAAGTATGATATTATTTTAGAAAACATTATGTTATAAGATTCCATTCAAGAACCTGAGGTGGGAAAAACAAGTGTTTGTAAAGATAGTTATAATTCTTTCTTTTCCTATGAATGGATTTTCCGTCACATTTCATATTCAAGTGTTATTCAAAATTACTTTCAAGTAACTCAACCATATTGTAGTAAATTTGGATGTTGTGCATTTAAATGTCTTTCACCAAAAGAAAAGAAGTAGCAATACAGATTACAAAAACAGTTACCTAAGAAACATGTTTTTGCTATTGATTGTTTCCAAAATTTCCTTTGAGCAACTTGAGCAAGGAAGACAACAGGCCTGTATTGGGATTCCTACCTTGAGTATCTTCAGAAGACCATAACGAATAGGTGATTGACATCAATGGGTCAACCCTATAGTAGGGATTGTACCTTTGAGAGAGGAATAACACGTTAATATGCTTGTCTAACTTAGTAGTTACATTGCAAACATGTTCATTAACTCTAAAACCATTACACTTGTAGTTCTCTCAGCAACTTACACAATTTTGAAGTATTTCTGTCTAGTAATTATAAGCTATATATAATATAGTGGCTATGAGAACAGATTTTCCAGTATCTACTGTTATTGAGTTACTATCACAAATACTTACTCCTGGCACGTATATAAGATGTAATACCTATAAAGAAGTAACATCTCACTAGTAACAGTAACCAACTGGGATAGACATTATGAAAAACTGTAAAGAATTAATAGGCAGATATTTCAGTAGCAGATTTAGAAACCTGAAGAAAGCTATCTTTATAATATTAATTGTGGCAGTTTGCAAACAACATTATTTATTTCTTATATTTGAAGCCTTCAGAAGTAATGAGGCATTCATATGGCACGGCAGTTTTATGGATGCTTACATTGGAAGCAATGCTCTCAGTTCTGTCACCTCTGGCTGAACTAGCAGCAGATATAGTGTGTGGGAGATTGAGAGTTCTGAAGTTCAGTACATATTTAATATTGGCTTGTACAATTGGAGTCTCGCTAATGTCAATTTTTTTAACTGCAACTGAAATCCTCATTCTTAGGTATGGTTTAAGCACATTACTATTTGGTGCTTATTTAGGCCGTGTATTATTCCAAGCCAATATTGTTCAGTTTGGAACAGACCAGCTTCGAGACATGCCTACAGAGAAATCTGTCCATTATATTCATATGAATGTCTGGTCGCATGCGGTAACTTACTTGTTCACTAGTACTGTACGAATTAATTCACATGCATATTCTTTGCATAACTTAATAACCCATACATATACAATTGTTTTACATGAAGTATTTTTGAGTTTCTCTTCAATATTTTCAATTGGAATGCTATTTATTATTGACAAATCAAAGGATTTGTTCTATGATGAAAAATTGAAAATTAATCCCTACAAATTATTATACCGTGTGATCAAGTTTGCTGTGAAGCACAAGAAACCAATAAAAAGAAGTGCATTTACCTACTGTGATGAAGAAATTCCCTCTAGAATAGACTATGGGAAGCAGAAATACGGAGGTCCGTTTACAACAGAGCAAGTTGAAGATGTTAAAGTGTTACTAAGAATAGTATTAGTATTGGTAACTCTAGGTCCAGTATTTTTACTTGACTCCAATATAAATATTATGTTGGAGTTTTATATTAGAGGACATAGAAATAAACACGATATTTCCTTAAAGACGGTAAACAAGTTAAGTATTTTTATGCCTCTGGTAGTAGTCCTCAGTCTTCCGTTCATTCGTTTTATAGTCAAGCCAATATTTAACAGAGTCACTATAGGAATGTTCAAGAGAATGGGGCTCAGCATAATTGTAACAATTGGTATATTTATTATTTGGTCCATAGTCAATATAATAGGATACGCTCCTTTATTCTCAAATAGTGATTACTGCTTTAAATTGAACTATAGTTTGGTTTTGGACAAACATTTGGTTCATATACCAGTAGTTGTTACTCCAATTATAGTGGACATACTATATGGTCTCTATACTATACTCATAAAGATATCAGTGCTGGAATTCATATCTTGTCAGACTCCTCAACACACATGAAGGGAATTGTGTTTGGAATACGGTATTTCATTCAATCAGTGTTTCTTCTGCTGTCTTCAATCATTTCATATATTTTCTTTGCACACTTCGATGTATTATTAGACTCTCCACAACTGAATTGCGCATTTATATACTACATGGTTAATATAATTATTGGAGATGGTTGCTTGATAATTTTCACCTTAGCTTCTAGAAGATATAAATATCGTAAACGTGACGACATATGCAATGTATACCAATATGCAGAAATTATTACTCTGACTGATAATGTACAAGTAATCCCACTAATAGTATAATATAACAGTCATACTCATAGTATGTTTGTAAACTGTTTATCGATGTCAAGGTTGTTTGTTGGTTTGTTTGTTTGTTTTATACTTACTGTGTCATTTTGTTGTTTTTATTGTTATTCTATTCAAATGTTGTGTTAAAATTCATACAATAAGTATTCTTCAAAATTATAATAATATATTATTTTGTTTCGAGTAATTTACAAAAGCATGCAATGTAGCTAAAATTACATCCTATCAAATAGATCAGACATAAAGATGAGTAAGGTAGGAGCCAGTAAGTACAGAGAGAGTAAATTAATGGAAGTTTTTCTGGAATGGGTAAGGAAAATAAAAGTAATTCCTCAGTGGCAGAGTGTTTGTGCTTTAAGCAAAAAGGTTGTGGGTTCAATTCCTGGTGAAAACAAAATATTTTAATTTTGTATTGTTTAAAAAAAACCTGTGAAAGACAAGGAGATAGAGTACATTAGTGAGTAAATAAAAAAGGCTGAGAAAGAAATTGCGAACTTCTGTTTTAGTTTATTAATATCTTGTGTGCTTATTTTTTTCTATTCTTTTTTGTATCGTTTATTGTATTTAATATGCCAATAATTTAGTATCAGGGAATACTAGATTTCATTGGCCACCAATATTTAACATATTTTTAATGTTGCAGATTTTCATTGCTACAAAGAAAACAGGGCAGTTCTATTTCCGGATAGAGCATAAGCATGACTAACTGTGGTCGAGTCTACATAGGAATGTGAGGCATGTAGTGAACATCAGCTAGCTTCCTAGGTGTCTGGCTCTTGTATTCAAGCATTATCTGAATCTTCTGTTACATGGTCTGACTTTTATTATACTTTGTGAGGTGCTAAGTGTGGTCTGCATTACAAAGGTCATCAGACGACAGACTTGTAAGGACTGGACATTACATCACCACTGGTACTGTTGGAACCATACCAAGAATGCTACTGTACTTGAAGACTGATTCGTACCAGTAACCATTGCTTCTTTAATGAGCTCTACATCACAGAAAGCTCTTCCTTCCAGAGAGTGAACTAAGTACTTGATACAAAGATACTGTACATTAAAGTAGGCTTTAAAAGGGTAGGAAAAATATAAGATATCAGCTGCTAAGGAATAAGTAGAGTAATCATAGAGCGAAGTCAATGCCAACAGGAAAGTGATGAGGAAGGTATAAGTAAAGGATGAAATAGGTGGTATAAAAAGTTGTTTGAGGCCTTAGGCGGTTATACATTAGTACACAGTACACTAATTGACATATTTGCTATACATTTTTACACTTTGCTAAGGATTTTGACATAGGTAAACTTTTAAAGCAGGAGGACTGAAGGTACATTGTTGATTAAAAAATATAATTGTACAAATTTTTACCAATGATTGGAATAAAATTTAGCATTTTTGCAAGATAAAAGGATTTTTAATATTTATACAATATAAAAGCAGCAACAGTGATGGACATGTAGAAATACTTTGAAGTACAAATTGTATTATGAAAAAAATTGTTTGTGTATAAATTTCTTGTCATTTCTACTTTAGAGCCACATCAACTCTCAATGACATTGTTGTAAATTGGAGTTAGAGTAGTAATCTTCTGCATATTGATATACGTTACAAATGTCATCACGCCTACGATACTTATATCTACGAGAAGATATTGTGAAAATAATAAAACATAAAATTCCGATTAATATATTGAAAGTGTAGTAGACAATTTGGCAGTTCAGTTATGGAGAGTCATATAATACATTGAAGTGTGCAAAGAAGTAATATGAAATGACTACAGACAGTAGAAGAAATACTGATTTAATAAAGTAATACATTCCAAACACAATTCCCTTCATGTGTTGAGGAGCCTGACAAGATATGAATTCCAGCACTGATATCTTTATGACCAGAAAATAGAGACCATACAGAATGTGTACTATAATTGGAGTAACAACTACTGGTATATGAACCAAATGTTTATTAAAAGTCAAACTGTTGTTCAGTTTGAAGCACTTATTATCCTCCTGGAATAATGGAGTGGATCCTACTGTATTGATAATGAAGCAAATGACAAAGATGGTTATTATCACAATTATACTGAGTGCCATTCTTTTAAACATATTTAAAGTACGACGGTTAAAAAATGGTTTCAATACAAAGTGAAAGAAAGGAAGACTGAATATTGTAATGAGAGGGCTAAGAGCATCTAATCTGTTTACTGTTTCTGATACAGTTCCATGTTTCAGTTTATGTCCTCTAATATAAAACTCTAACATAATATTTATGTTGAAGTCAAGTAAAAATACTGAACCTAGAGTTACCAATACTAATACTATTCTCAGTAATACTTTAACATCTTCAACTTGCTCTGTTGTAAATGGACCTCCATATCTCTGCTTCCCATTGTCTATTCTAACAATATATTTAAAAACACTTTAACATCTTCAACTTGCTCTGTTGTAAATGGTCCTCCATATCTCTGCTTCCCATAATCTATTCTAGAGGGAATTTCTTCATCACAGTAGGTAAATGTACTTCTTTTAATCGGCTTCTTGTGCTTTACAGCAAATTTAATCACACAGTACAACAGTTTGTAAGGATTTATTTTTAATCTTTCATCATGAAACAAATCTCGTAATTTGCCTATAATGAATAAAATTCCAATCAAAAATATTGATGAGCAACTCAAAAATGCTTCAAGTAATATTAAGGTAGATGCATGGAATTGTATATAACGCCAAGACAGAATATGTGAAGTACTGAATACTGTATTAGTGAACAAGTAAGTAACGCCCTGTGACCAGACATACATATGAATAAAATGGACAGACTTCTCTGTAGGCATGTCTCGAAGCTGATCAGTTCCAAACTGAATAATATTGGCTTGAAAAAATTCACGACCTAAGTAAGAGCCGAAGATAAATATAATAGAAACATGTCTAAAAACTAGAATTTCTGTTGCATTTAGAAGAATCAACATTACCAAGACTCCAAACGTACAAGCCACTATTAAATAAGTACTGAACTTCAACACTCGCAGTCTCCCATATGCTACATCTGCTATAAGTCCAGCAAGTGGAGAGAGGATTGAGAACCCTGCTTCCACTGATATCATCCATAGTATTGATGTGCCATACGAATGCCTCAATACTTCTGAAGGTTTCAAATATAAGAAATAAATAATGTTGTTTCCAAACTGCCACAATAATATTATGATGGTAGCTTTAATGGATATGTTTAAGTTTATAAAGACACATTTCAACTTTCTACTCAATGATCCCATACAGTCTGCCATACTATCTCTCTTGGTCTGTTCCTTTGAATATGTCACTTACCATGCAGTGTGGTGTTACAGCTTATATAAATGCCGAGAGTTAATGTTTTTGACTAAATGTTTGATAACAATAAATTATTGGGGAATCTATTTTCATACCAAAATATCTATAGTATAAAAGAAACTCAGTAAACATAATTGTGAGAATAAACAGATTTGCAGTCCTAAATGTTAACAAGACTGTAATAATTAAGTCAGGAAAAAAAACTACTTAACAAGCAAACACATTATATCTGCATATGTGACATACGAATCTATACAGATCTATATCTGTGTGAAGTATATATATATATTCATTCATCTATATCACTCTCTCCCTTGATCACAAAATAACAAATGTTAATCTTAATGGCTAAGAAGATAAGAAATGACGAGATTACAATTAAAAAAAAAATATGGTGTTGCTTATAAGCCCTATTTAACTTCAAACTGCATAGTCAATGGAAACATACCTTTGATATAGTTATATATAGGTATGTATGCTGTTTATATGTATTTATAGTACATGTTAAGTATTATTTGATTGTTTAATCACACTGACTATGGCATAAATTTTACAAGCTACCTATTAAGGTGAAATTGTGTAATGCAAAGCTGCTCAAAAGACTTTATTTAAAAGTTATAAGCAAAAAAACACATGTCAATGGGCATCTGCACACTCATTATTTCATTTTTTGTGAAACTTTAAGTGCACAACATTCATCAAATCTTACAAAATAGGGAATTTACTTGAAACTAATTTTGAATAACAGTGAAATAGGAAATATGAAGGAAAATCTATTGACAACCAAGAAAGGAGTCCAAATAATATTTTCAAACACATTGTCTTTATATATCTCAATTCAGTAACCTGAAAAAAGTTTTCTAAAAATTATCAACATAAACTACACAATTCAGTGTAAACACCAAAACATTTCCACTTCAGTTCTTATTTCATACTGCATGTATGACACGTGTAGTGCATTAATCACTATTAATTTGTTGAGCTATAGTTGGAAATCTAAATTTCAAACTAGTCATCACTTATGTGTAAACATTATGTGTGTTTTATTACACATGTAGTGTTTTTCAAGTTGTACAATAAAATTTATGACTTCATTGCATCTGGAAGTTCTTCCTGAGTGCACCATAATGCCACAAACACAAGATAGTACTTCTACAATAATAGAATAAAATTAATTAAAGATAATTATTTAAAGTAGTTGTAGCTCATCTCAAGCCGGCACTATTTACCAAATTGCTAGATAATTTTCTGGTAATAAATTAATTATGTTTGCCTATTGTATTTAAGTCCGGAATTTGTTTATAATCAGCTTCATCAAGTTGATGGCAAATGTTCACAAATTCCATCCAATACACAACATGCCTTCAAATCTGTACTAGGCCTTTTGTTTGTGACATTTAATGCAAGATTTTCTGCCATCCATGTGGCTAGAGGCAGCTGAGACAATGAGAAGTTTAGCAAAAGTTGTAAAACTAATGATGCTTTCTTGTACTATGGAAGACATTACATTGAAACACCTGTATAGATATTGTTAAGGCATCTTTGACAAAAGTTTCTTAACTTACACAGTTCAAAGAAACAGCATTGATATACCACTTACAACAGTAAAAAAAATACTGAAACTAGATAGCATAGTTAACTAGAATTGGGCAGAAAAATTACCTTACTGTCATTTACCTTCACACCTTACCTACTGCAATGTATTCCTCCTACTGCCACATACCTTATCACTGTCCATATTGACTCCTATCCTATTCCTTGTTTACTACAACTTAACCTATATTCCTTAGGCCCACCAAAATGATAACATATTTCTTAGAACTTAACATTTTAATAGTTACCTAGTATGGTGGTAAAATATATATCAATTAAACTACGACAAGAGTTTAATTAAAACGCTATATTCAGAACGAAAAAGAATCAATTGTTTCCTCTTCCAGAACAGATTCATGAAGAACTCCTCTAAAGATAATTGATTATAGCTCTATCTTATGCCACTCTTTTAAGAGAACACCCACACAGCGGCACTATCCTGGTAATAAATGTTATTTCAGTTAATTAAAACAAAATTCCTAAAATGTCAAAAATAAATTTTTTTTAACTGATACACATCCGAATTAGATTTGATGTGGCCTTGCATACATGCATCTTCCTACCCAAGTGAGACCTACTATCATATACCTACCCTCTTCCTGTATGCTTGCTGCCTCCTACCCTCTTCTAACCTCCCTGACTTGTACCATGTAACCATCGAACAAGAAAACACATAAAAATAATTATAATTATAGAGTCAAAATCAAAACAATCTCTCAATACAGAAGAAACAATCAAGGTACATAGTAGATAATGCAGAAAGAATATTGTAACAGTACAATGGAAATGAACAATTACATTCTTGCAATAAGAGGAGAGTTTCTACAGCTACGACAATGATAAATACACTAAAGTTGAGTAATAGCCACACAAGTTCTCAAAGACATCGTCTTAAATTGCAGTTGGAGTAGTAGTCTTCTGCATATTGATATACATTACAAATGTCGTCACGCCTACGATATTTATATCTACGAGAAGATATTGTGAAAATTATTAAACATAAAATTCCGATTAATATATTGAAAGTGTAGTAGACAACTGGGCAATTAAGGCGGCGTGGAGTGTCACGTAGTACATTGAAGTGTGAGAAGAAATAATATGAAATGACTACAGAGAGTAGAAGAAATGCTTATTGAATGAAGTAATACATTCCAAACACAATTCCCTTCATGTGTTGAGGAGTTTGACAAGATATGAATTCCAGAACTGATATCTGTTCGAGCATAGTGTAGAACACATGCATAATCTGAACTGTAATTGGAATAATTGCAACTGGTACACGAGTTAAGTTTTGATTAAAAGTAACACTGTGGTTCAATTGAAAACAGTGATCATTATTCTTCAATAAAGGAGTGGATCCTATTGTATTAATTATGAAGCAAATGACAAAGATACTTGTTATCACAATTATGCTCAGTCCCATTCTTTTAAACATCCCTAAATTCAATCTGTTAAAGATCGGCTTGATAATAAAATATAGGACAGGAAGACTAAGGATTGTTATTAGTGATGTAGTAAGATAAACACCTTTTACAGTATCTGATAAAAATGTTTGTTTATGTTCTAATATAAAACTGCAATATAATATTTACATTGAAGTCCAGTATAAATGTTGGGCCTAGTGATACCAACACTATCAATATGCTCAACAACACTTTAACATCTTCAACTTGTTCTGTTGTAAATGGTCCTCCATACCTCAGCTTCCCATAATCTATTCTAGAAGGAATTTCTTCATCACAGTAGGTAAATGCACTTCTTTTTATTGGCTTCTTGTGCTTCACAGTAAACTTAATCACACGAAATAATAATTTGTAGGGATTAACTTTCAATCTTTCATCATGAAACAAATCTGGTACTTTGTCAATCATTCCAATCAAAAATATTGATGAGAAACTCAACAATACGTCTAGTAAGACAATAGTGGATGTGTGGGTTCGTATGTTATTCCAATCAAATGCATGTGAAGTACTGCATACGACGTTAGTGAGTAAGTAAGTTACTGCATGTGACCAGACATACATATGAATAAAACGGACAGACTTATCTGTAGGCATGTCTCGAAGCTGATCTGTTCCAAACTGAATAATATTGGCTTGAAAAAATACATGACCTAAATAAGAGCCGAAGAAAAATATAATAGAAACATATCCAAAAACTAGAACTTCTGTTGCATTTAGAAGAATCAACATTACCAAAACTCCAAACATACAAGCCACTATTAAATAAGTACTGAACTTCAACACTCGCAGTCTCCCATATGCTACGTCTGCTATAATTCCAGCAAGTGGAGAGAGGATTGAGAACCCTGCTTCCACTGATATCATCCATAGTATTGATGTGCCATACGAATGCCTCATTACTTCTGAAGGTTTCAAATATATGAAATAAATAATATTGTTTCTAAACTGCCACAATAATATTATAATGATAGCTTTGAATGTGTTTAGGTTTCTAAGATTATTTTTCAACTTTCTACTCAACATTTCTGTACAGTTTGCCATATTATCTATCTCAGTTGGTACCTTCAATAATGTCACTTGTAACCGCACAGTGTGATATAGCCTATATATATACCCAAGAATGTGTATTGGAAACAGAACTTTAATAACAATAGCTATTGGGAGACGTAATTTTATACCAAAATATCTATACTGCAAGAAGATCCAAGTAAACATGATGAGGAAAAAATATCATTACTTTGCAATCCTGAAAGTGGTTAAGAATATGACAAGTATACAACGCAATGTGTTCAAAGTTCTTCTAAAAAGGAGTTGTATCAATATGTATAAGTTATAGTTATAAACCAAGATTGAGGTTTGTATGCGATTTATAAACTCCGAGACACGAGGGCGCAGCCCGAGTGGATGAGGATTTATAACTTATAGTAGTTATAAACCAAAATTGAGGTTTGTATGTTATAGTTATAAACCAAAATTGAGGTTTGTATGCGATTCATACTCGGAGACACGAGGGCGCAGCCCGAGTGGCGAGGATTTATAAATCGAATTATAGCCAGTTACCCGAGCGACCGGGCTTGTCGTAAAAAAATGTATTAGCGGGGAAAAGTCTGATATAGTTCTTAGCAACCTTAATTATGGTAGAAGGCAGATCAAAGCAAAATGGAATAATGAAGAGTTTGGGTACTTTAATACAATTACTAAGATAGCTAACGCTATACTTTGCTCGTTGTTTATGTTCTGGCTATAAAATAGTTATAAACCAAAATCATTTGGTTTGTATTTCGATTTATAAATCCTCGCCACTTGGGCTGCGCCCTCGTGTCTCGGAGTTTATAAATCGACCTCAATTTTGGTTTATAACTATTACATACAAACCTAATGATTTTGGTTTATAACTATTTTATAGCCCAAACATAAACAACGAGCAAAGTATAGAGTTAGCTATCATAGTAATTGTATTAAAGTACCCAAACTCTTCATTATTCCATTTTGCTTTGATATGCCTTCCACCATAATTATGGTTGCTAAGAACTATATCAGACTTTTCCCCGCAAATACATTTTCTTACTAGCATACCAAACTGTATCCGAATTATAGTTCTTAACGACAAGCGCGGTCGCTCGGTAACGGGCTATAACTGCCACTAAACAAATTTAACAATTGACATCATATACTCACTCATTGATCACAATAGTCGCTGCTCATTCTAGTATTAAATGAAAGACGAAAGCCATACATATTCGTATCTGTGTGATGTGTATACACATCACACAGATACGAATATGTATGGCTTTCGAAGAAATGAGCAGCGACTATTGCGACTAAGGAGGCTGAGAAAGAAATTTGAAGTTATAAATTAGCAGAGTGAATATTCACAGATAGCTAAAAACAATTATTGAAATAAAATATTTCATTTGGTCTGTTGAGAGCTAGACTTCAGCTTTACAACATTATAATAATGTTTTAATTCTTTATGGCTAAAAAGAAAGAAGGGGTCAAATTTTGACTAAATATGTACTGCAAATGATTTCTTGCTGTGATCACATGATAATTACCTCTAGTTCATTTTCAAGCTGTCTGATATAATTTTTTTTAATAGCTACCACACAAATACGCACACACGCACACAAATAATATTTTTAAGTTGGACACTATCACAGATGGCGGAAGTGATAAGTTGGGGGGTACTAATAATTGGACTGAGACTTGACTAATTACATTTACATTCTGCATGTGAACACTTCATTTTGCTATAGCTAGTTACATGATCATATATTCTTTATAAATTCTTAAAACTTTAGTGTTCAGCACACGATGAAGACAAATAGTGTTGCTCTTGTAAGATTTAGCTAACTTTAGTTCCAAGAGGTGTAAGTGTACCTGCCATCTTTGCTGAAGAGAAGTAATCATCTTGCAGAGGCTTTCATAGTCCACTAAGCAGTACTAAGTTGCTATAGTACTTGTCATTTAACAACACTCTAAAGAAGCAATGCTGTTTTGTCAAAAAAATTGAGTGTTTAGGTCTGCCTAATGCTAGCCTGTTTACCAATGGTAAAATGTCCTCACAGAATTATCCTCCATTTGAGCACTCAATAACATCCGCTACTATAATTATGTTACGACTTGTATTTCTACAGCAACAAGTGTGGGACCTCTGGCCTCTTGTCCAACTGGAAGGTGTGCTAAATGGGAGTGCCTTCATCACATGCACTGCTGGAGGTGCAGTGAAATGCTCATGTGACCAAGCAACACATGCTGTTATGATGACAAATAGCAGCTACAGCATTCTCTGTGAAAGTTAGTTCAACAATAAATAATTCGTACTACTTTGTTCATTGATTTGTAACTAAGCTGTATTTTTGTGTATACTACTAGTTTGGAGATAACTAAGACAAAATCAAAATATTGCTCAAGTGTACTAATTCTTTATAGGTATGCAAAATAGAATGCAAACCGCTTTAAGAAGAGGAGTAAGTCCACCTATGGTATCAGAAGACTGCCCCCATCAATTCAATCACTGGATGATGTCTACACAAATATATATAACTTTTTGTCCCAAGAGTTTGATGCAGGAAATCTTGGTCAGACCAGACAACTGCACGCTTCTTCATGTGACCAAATATTAAGCAGTAACCCTCGTAGTAAATCTGGACTTTATTGGATAAGGAACTGTACTGAAGTTATTCAACAATTTTGCACATTTTTATGACATTATAACCATGTGATAATACACAGTTTTACTTGCATAGCTAATGGCTTCATACTGTACTAATTATGTATGGCAATTACCTTATACATAAATGTAGAATGAGAAATTGTAGAAAACAATTTTAAAAAATAGCTCTGCCAGACATGCAAGATGCTGCTGAACTTGCAAAATCTACAAGCACATTCAGAATTAAAAGGGAAAGGTGCATCATCCATTGTATAAACCTCTATCATAATCAAAGCTCATCTCCATCAGGTAAGTATTAGTAGACTAGCAAAGCAATAGCCCTTTTATCATGTGATTGAGGATCACAAGATCCACCAAGAAAACGTAGACGTCTTTGTTTTTGTTTCACATTTAGATTCCATAGGACATCACTTGACCTGGTAAAACTACCTACTTTTTATGTCATTTATGACTCGTTATGATACCATAACTACCCCTAAAGCTTTTCTTCTTTCTCATACCGGCTACATCATACATCCTTCTATCACCTACCAGCCAATGTTAAATATGTTTGGCAGCAACATCACACCATTTAAAGGGAAGAGGTAAGAGTTGCAGACAGATCTACAAAGAATTGTGAATTAAGCTCTACACAAACAGATGACACAATAAAACAATTAAAACAATAACTGTAATAGAGATATAGATTTGAAGCTTCCTGGATGCTGACTGTCTATATGCTGTTTGTGGAACCCAGTTAAAATAATCTCAGTATTAGAAGCCACATGCCATGTTTTATCCAGTAAGATTGTCGCCTTCTTTCTCAATCCACAAATGATCATGTTCCATTCCTAATCCAGTGGCATCACTTTGTGCTGATTCATCCATCTTGTTTATTTCTTCTGTCTTTGGTTCTTTCAAATGAGCTTCTTTGATTTGCTCAGATTTTTTTCCTTTGCTGGGATTTACAGTTTCTTTAGCTGTTTTGATCCCTGATGCTTTCATTGCTTTTGTTTGCTTAGCTTCTATTTTCTTCTCTTTGTCTTCTTTGCATTCCTTGTTAGTGTTTTGCTACTTTCATTTGTAGCATTCCTAGGCCTGTTGACCATTTCTTCACTGCAAATCAGAAATGCATTGTTGGCTCCCATATTCTTGGTAGTATATCCCGTCCATGTGGTACTGAAAAAAGACACTTTCCATGCCTTACTTGTGACTCCTGTCTCACTGTTTCTTGTCCATACAACATCTCCCGCCTCACTTCCCTTTCAAATGTCCACACTACTTTGTTCAATTTCATTTTTGCTCCTTTTTACATTCACGTCCTCATTTTCCCTCATACTCTGTTCAATTCTTCCCTCAAGTCTACTTCATCGTCCATGTCTCTCAAAGTATTCTCTTCCCTCATGTCCTCCATTTTCCTCACATCTTGTTCAAGTGTCACCATAGTAAACTAATCTTCATTGTCTGATGGAGTAGTTTGACTCTTATCAAGTCTGTCAGCTTTCTCTGACCTTTGGACTTCCATTTCCACCTGAACAGAACAGATAGCTCCTCCACATGTGTCATTGCATAGCATTCCTGGAATGTTTTCTGAGGAAAACTATCCTGAGGAGGCAAGAATAAATACTCTGAAGCAGAACACACTAAGAGGGAGACACGTAGAATATTACACCGACATTTAGCAGTGAAAATTATTCATTATTTGCTTGCTTTTGCTCATAATTTTATCCTCTCGAATAGGAGTTATTTTAGCTCCTCCTGGCTACATTACAGGCATACATACAACATGTTACACAATAAGTAAATTAATAATTAATACCTAGACATCTTCTGTGTCGTCATTTAAGCTGCAACCTCTTGAAACTGAAAATAAACACAATACACTAAATAACCATTACATAAGTAAAGGATGCAAACTGTATTCATAGCTATTTACAACATGATACAGTTGTTGTTTTTTCTCAGCAAAAAAGAAGTTGAGATCAGATAATAGTTCAGCCTAAAGGTCTTCACTGTCCCAGTCATCATTGTATTTGTCATGAGTATTTCAAGAATATTTTAGACTCTTCCCAACTATCAAGCTTGGGATAATAGGAACACTTGGGCTCCATAGCCTAATGAAATCCTATTACAAGATGACTCATAATAAATCCCAATCTCTAATAATTTTATTCTTTTGATTACATTGATAAATATTCAACTTACTCAAATTAAACTTTTAGAAGAGCTGGAATATCCGCTAACAATACATATTAGCTTCGAACAACTTCGACAGAGCCTATTATCTACAAACCACAAACCACAAATCGTGGGAGGAAACGCGGCGGACGCCAGGATAGCGAACGCTGGCGTTCATAAGGGCATGCGTACTTGTCATAATTGGCGAGCGAGCGAAGCGAGCGAGACATATACAGTGGTGTCGAATTCAGAATCGGTGATATATGTTATCGAACGAGCGAAGCTTGCGAGATACTATTAAGGGTGGATAATGCAAACTCGGGTATATGTCGTATGTATGTATGGACAATACGTATGGACAGTACGTATGCTCTTTAAACGCTCGCGCAGTGCCGTTTTTTCCCTAAAAACGCGGCTATTTAGGCTTGACCACACTTTCTTCTGATACTACAGCTTTAAGCAAGTTTTACTTGAAACTTGGGCACCAAATTGTGAGATAATACCAGCAAAACGCTTGTTTTTCAAGTCACAAAAAGTTACTGCGAAGGGTTACTGTGGCATTGAAACCCTTTACCAAACTTATTTTGAAAATCCTGGGCTGCTAAGTGGCGCTGGTTGGTTGTCAAGTTGGTAGCAGGAGTGGCTCAATATTAAAACCAGGAAGCCACAATTACTTGGGAGAAGCTGAGGTAAGCACGTAGTTCCATATTTGTTAGCTAAAATTAAGAACTCTGATTATGTTTTTTTATTTTTTGGTAGAATGGCTTAAATTAGATACTACAGAAGTTATCACTATTCCTGAAATTGAGGTAAGAGAGTAATTCTGTATTTGTGTGGTAATATTAATGGCCAACTACTTTATTTAATTGTGTGAACTAAGCTACAGTATATTATGTAACAATAGCAAAAAAATTCAAATTCTTTTTGACTGAATTATTATGTAACAATACATGGGTGTAGAAAGCAATTTTAAAGTGGCCAATCAAGGGGTAACATATGCCACACCTACATATTGGGTGTGGTTTAAATGGTTTAAATGTACTTAATAAAAAAAAGACTCAATTGGTAAAATGATGTAAAAGTGATAAATGCATGATAAATACTAATCAATCATACCCATTAGCTAATTATACTTGTCGGCAGAACATTCTCCAAAACAAAGGAGGCAGAACCCAGGTGACACCAGTGGTGAATAGTTTTGTGTAACCTAACTAGGCAGGCTCACTGATATTTGTGCTCAAGTACACCACTAGTGTATATATGTGTGGGGACGTACATGTCATTTTATAATTTGTGATCCTTGCGTATTTTTGTGCTAGCTCGGTGTTCGACCCCGTCCCAAACTTCACTAAACAGAATCCTCCCGTTTCGCGATATTACCCGTATCATCCCAGAAATTGAATTGCTTTAGTGGCTGCGGTAAGTTAGTGCGCTATTGGTCGTATTTATAATCCCTATGCATACAGTATTGAAAGTCCACTAGACTAACTACAAAGGTAAGTCTTGTGTAGGTATGGCCAGTTGTGTGAAAGTGTTCTGTGTTTACAGCTACTACTTAAAATATCACAAAGTATTTTTGTTGCTTTTTTTTTTTTCAATTCAAACAGTTACGGGGAATGGTTTCTATTGCATTGAATCCCCTTTAATGGTATATGCGTAATTTAAAAACTAGCCTTTTTTTTTTTTTCAACAAGAGAGCTTTGACCTTATTAACCCCTGAGGAACACTTTGACAAGAAGAGATTTGGATTTAATTATAGCATACTTGTGTGATAATAAGAAAATACGTCATTAAAGACAAACACAACAACTACAACAGAAATGTATAGGTAACTAATATTCTGTATTATAGTGGTTTGCTGGAAAACTTGTAGGAATAGCTAATAGTTTGTGTTTCTACTTTATAAGTTGTTGCACAAATTCTCCTCCTGTAAACTGGAGTTGGAGTAGTAATCTTCTGCATATTGATAAATATTACAAATGTCATCACGCCTACGATATTTATATTTACGAGAAGATATTGTGAAAATTATCAAACATGAAATTCCAATTAATATATTTACAGTGTAGTAGACAAATTGGCAATTAAGGTGTGAAGAGTTTTGCACACTGAAGTGTGAGAAGAAATAATATGAAATGACCACTGAGAATAGAAGAAATACTGACTTAATAGAGTAAAATATCCCAAACACAATTCCCTTCATGTGTTGAGGAGTCTGACAAGATATGAATTCCAGCACTGATATCTTTATGAGCATAGTATAGAGACCATACAGAATCTGCACTATAATTGGAGTAACAACTACTGGTATATGAACCAAATGTTTATTAAAAGTTATACTGTGATTCCATTTGAAGCACTTATCCCTATTGGGGAATAAAGGAGAGTATCCTATTATATTGACAATGAAACAAGTGATAAATATACTTATTATCACGATTATGCTGAGCCCCATTCTTTTAAACATTCCTATAGTGACGCTGTTAAATATTGGTTTGACTATAAAATGAAGAAAAGGAAGACTGAGAATTACTACAAGTGGAGCAAGATTATCGAATTTTTTTAATGTCCCTGAGGAAATATCATGTTTATCAACATGTCCTCTGATATAAAACGCTAACATAATATTTATATTGAAGTCAAGTAAAAATACCGGACCTAGTGTTGCCAACACTAACAATATATTTAACAACACTTTAACATCTTCAACTTGCTCTGTTGTAAATGGTCCTCCATATCTCTGCTTCCCATAATCTATTCTAGAGGGAATTTCTTCATCACAGTAGGTAAATGCACTTCTCTTTATTGGCTTCTTGTGCTTTACAGTAAACTTAATCACACAGTACAGGAGTTTGTAAGGATTTATTTTTAATCTTTCATCATGAAACAAATCCTTTAATTTGTCTATAATAAATAGTATCCCAATCAAAAATATTGATGAGAAACTCATAAATATTTCTAGTGTCATAACAGTGGAGGTATGGGCCAGGATATTATGGAGTGAAAACACAAATGAAGAGCTGCAAACAATGTTGGTGAGCAAGTAAGTCACTGCATGTGACCAGACGTACATATGAATAAAACAGACAGATTTCTCTGTAGGCATGTCTCGAAGCTGATCTGTTCCAAACTGAATAATATTGGCTTGAAAGAATACACGACCTAAGAAAGCTCCAAATAACAATGTGACTAGGCCAAGTCTAAAAATGTCTATTTCTGTTGCATTTAGAAGAATCAACATTACCAAGACTCCAAGTGTACAAGCCACTATTAAATAAGTACTGAACTTCAACACTCGCAGTCTCCCATATGCTACATCTGCTATAAGTCCAGCAAGTGGAGAGAGGATTGAGAACCCTGCTTCCACAGATATCATCCATAGAACTGCCGTGCCATATGAATGCCTCATTACTTCTGAAGGCTTTAAGTATAAAAAATATATGATGTTGTTTCCAAATTGCCACAACAATATTATTGTAATAGTTTTAGTATAAGTGTTAAGGTTACCAAATTTGCTCCTCAAATTTCTAGCCAACATTAGTATACAGTTTGTCATAGCTAATGTGCTTAACTTATTAGCCGATTCTTTTCAATTATGTCACAACCATACAGTGAGTCCAGCTTATATAGCCACATGCTGTGTGTAAATGTTTGTGATAATACTTAAATAACTATAAATATTGGGAAATATATTTAGCTATTGCCCTTCAAATTATCCATTGCAGCGGTACATTAATTGTTCCTGTGAATGTAATAAGGCTAGAAGCTGCTGTTTACTTTAAATATTGCACACTCACAATGTAGTTAATGAGCTAGACAAGCTTATTGAACTAAAATAAGGTTAGCTCACTACTTGACAAGTGTGTCATTAGCTAATAAAATATTGCTAGATTATTCTCAAAACATTTACTGACATGATATCTAATAGAATTTCAAGGTAGCTAGCTATTGCATTGTCTAGCAAAACTTTTTGAGGAAAATAGTTCATTGTAGTAGTTGTAGCAACCAACCAGGCCAAACTTTTTCAATTTTGGCTACACTCCTGGGGTGTACCCTGCTCAACAGGGTTAGAGCAGCTGCTAAAATGTCAGCTGGGGGTGTGGGTAGCCCCTACATACAACCAACTACACTGTGAGTTACCCTTCCTCTAGTACTAACTACAGTAATGAAGATATCTAGTGTGGAATAAACTACTTATTACACTTGTCAGAGTGATATGGCAAGATATTTCACTCAGGCTTTATTTTCACTCGCCTCTGGCTCCTGAATATAAATTAGCATGCTCATGAAATATTTTGCCATATCACACTCTGACTCATGTAATAAGTACTATACTGAATCTCATTGCTCCACATCACTCACATTGAGCTACCAAACTTATGTATCTCACACCAACTCTTAGATTGCAATGAAAGATTTTAAAAAAAATGGTTGTACTCTATAATAATATATCTATTAGCTATGGCTCAAGCTATGTGTTCAAGTGACACGTACCTAGAAAAATAGTTACAAAGTTATATATATACTGCTGTTTACATGTATATAGTACATTTAACATATTTTAGATATTTGCTGTTTTATCTTACTATGTAGTGGTGTTTCCTTGTGTATAGTTTCAAGACTAACATTTGCACAATGATACTTATAAACACTGGAGTTGCTTGAAAGCTAATTTTGAACAACACTTAAACGGAAATGTGAGGGAAATCCATTCATGGCATAGAAAAAAAAATCTGAACTATCTTTTCAGACAGTCTTTATCACACACCTCAGTACCCAAAATAAATTATTCTAAACAAGTTCATGCATATAACTACATCAATAATGAAATGATTACAAGGTATATATTTCCAAATTGCCAATGAATTATACATGTATACAAACACCTGTTTCATACATTATTTAGAACTTTAAATGTCGCCCATATGATCCTCATGCAACTACACACTCCACCATATTTAAAAGCTCTATAATTTTATATTAGCCAATTGATTTGCAAGTATGTGCTGGCAAGTAGATAAAAGCCTTGTGATTTTGTTTCTGGCCTTAAAGCAGCAATGACCCCACTACTACCTCTCCCCCACCCCCACCCCCCACTCTCCCCCTCCCCACTACCCATGTGATGCTTCTCTGTAGCCAAACATTATCCTTCACTGCTCATGCTCAATGGTTGATAGTAGTTGTCTTGTCTGTTTGTCTGTCTATCACGCTCTGATTTGTGGAGATGACTGACAATAACTGTGACTTAGGTATGAATTTAGTTGAAATAATACCTTTTATTGTGCTCCTTTTGGGCATAATACTAAGTACGAGGCAAATCTGAGTGTTGAGGGCTAAACAGGACTAGCTAGCTAACCAAGTACTGAATAAATAGTCAAATAATGTCAACATGAGTTTGATAGTGTGTCTGGAAGCTAGGAAAACTTTTTACATAGCAATAACTAATGAAACCTGAATATGTATGGGAATCAACATGAAGGAGGAATGCAACCAAAATACATATAATTTGTCTTGATAGTCTTTGGAGGTAATTTATTAGAAATGCTGTGGCTGAGGGATCTTGATGAAGTTCAACACTCTTCTTCTCCAGTAAACTTTTTTTATGTATTCTAGTCTAACACAGCTAAACCCTTTACCAACTGTTTTGTGGCTGTGGGGGAAATGTCTGGTCAAATGTAACAGAGGCACAACTGTGCTCTCTGTCACAATATGTGAGTTCAGAGGCAGGTGAAACAGGGATCAGGAACAAGGGGAGGGCCGGGGGCAGGGGAGAAAGCAAACTGCACCCTCCCCGATTATTAGTGGGAGCACTGTAAAAATTATAGCGTGAAAACCCACCAAATTCACACCAACCTGGTGGTGTGAATGCCGACCACCTATGCATAGTGTGTCCTTCACACTTTCTTCCTAGTGTGAAATTCACACTCAATGGAATAGCATGGACCCTTTACCAAACATTGATTATATTCATATGCAGGCAAAAACCAATGCTATTATCATTGTAATCTACCCTATAAATGTTTTGTACACTGGTGTGCTAGATAAGAGAGTTGACAGTCGTCTGGTTAATGAGATCTGGGATTAGCTACACCAATCTCTTTTTGGAAAAAAAATGTTGATATGTGTTACTAGAATCAATGTAACTTAAAATATTTCAGCATTAATGTTAAGTATGAGTTCATAGTTATTGTGGTGAGAATTCACACTAAATTTGGATGTGTACTTCACACCCAAATGATGAGGTGTGCGCATCACACCATATTTTGGTGTGACTATTGTTACAAGTGATTCACGCTTAATTTGGTGTGAACTACTACCCCCCCCCCCCCCCCACCTGAGTGGTGAGTAGAGAGATGTTGGTGATGGCATCAATCTAGCTAGCATGGAAGGGCAAGTGGTAGAGAGATGTTGGTGATGGGATTCTAGCTAGCATGGAGGGACTAGTGGTGAGCAGAGAGATGTTAATGATGGCATTCTAGCTAGCATGGAGGGACTGTGGGAATACCCACAGGGAGAATATCAGCAGGCGTGCCAAAGATGAACATTAACACTACATCACACTTAGTATAGAACTTCTAGAACATTCTTTAACATGTGTTGGTGACTGGGCATGAGCAGTTATGTTTTTCCTTTTATGTTTCACTGGTGGGTGGCAGACCTATAAAATCTGATGGTCGGCCTCCCCCAAAGTGAGTCAGTCTTTGGTTTCTGTACATACTTACCCTTGTCACATACTTATAGCCAAAATACTTTTAACATAACTTCCTTGAGCGACCTCAGGGCTAGTTAAGGGTAAAGGAGCAAGCTTGGGGTGACAGCAGGATAGTTTCGATTACAGCTACCAGAATAGACTTACTCTGGTGGCAGCGATACCTGGATCTGGGACGACACCTGGCATCCAACCCTTACCTGGCGGGAGTTACGAACATTCATCAAGAAATTCCCCCACAACTGGCGGCAGCGGTGGTCCTTTTGTGAACTGAGACGACCCTACGCTTACCATCGAGATCTGGAATACAGCTGAAAAGATTGGATATTACTTTGTGTGGTATTATTGAAGCGATTGGGTTTGTTTGTGGCACAATTGATTGGACTATTATTTGTTAGTGACGTTGCAGCATTGTGAGGACTGTATATTTAAACTCTGAATTTATATCATTTGTCTCATTTGTTTGCTGGTTTATTGGTTTGTGGTGTATATTTATTGTATATTGGACTTTGAGATTTGTATCACTTGTTGCAGTTTGTTTTACTGGTTTCATTTGTTTACTGGTTTCATTTGTTTACTGGTTTCATTTGTTTACTGACTTCATTTGTTTACTGGTTTCATTTGTTTACTGGTTTCATTTGTTTGCTGTGTTTACTTTGTACAGGTTCCTGACACCTTCAGATTTGCTAAGCAGGAACAGGTTGCCCTATGCCCCCCAAGTCCAAGCCGACAAAGCGACCACAGGATAGCTACTCCCTCCGTTCCATGGACGACCACGAGAGTGCCAGTGGGTTTGATGCTCCTAGTGACTCTTCCGAAGACACTATCACTGTCAGGTCTGAACCCATTGCTAGACCCAGTGGTTCTTCCGAAGAAGCAATTGCAGGACCCAGTAGTTCTCCTACAGCCGAGTCTGTGCCTGGTATGCCAGAAGTGTCCATCACAAGTGTTATGAACATGATGGCGCAGCTGCTACATAGATCTCAACAGGAGAGGAGTGAAGACAAGGAGCGCATGGCTAGGCTGGAGCAGAAGCGTGATTCGGAGAAATTGATAGACAAGATACCTCCAATGTTCGAGTCTTCTGATGTTGAACTATATTTACAGAGTCTGGAAAATGAGTTGATACAGGCCAACATTCCGCGTGGGCGTTGGAAGTCATTGTTGACCCCTAGATTGACACCCACACTGAAGGAGCAGATCGGCGATCTACAGGGGAATCTGGAGAGCACATATGAAGACATCAAGGCCAGACTACTGGACAGAGCTGGACTCACTCCATTACAAGCAGGTCAACAGCTCTTTAACATGCGCCCAAGAGATGTAAAGGACATGTCTTCATCCCAGCTCATCCAGAAGGTGGATAGGCTACTCTACAGAACAATGAGGGGAGCAGATACCCTTCAAGACGCTGTAGATAAGCTCTGCTTTGCCCGCATTAGATCTCTAATGTCCGTAGAAGGTCAGCAACAAGTCGACAGCTGGAGGATCAGCAGCAAAGATGATTTGCGAGCTGCACTCCTTTCTTGGGAGACCACCCGTGGTTCGATTGCCAGGGATGAACAACCGAGGTGGAGCCAGCAGCAGGGATACACGACTGGAAGGATAATTTGCTTTAAGTGCCAGAAGCCAGGGCACCGAGCAGTTGACTGCAGATCATCATTTACTGCTACCAATCAGCAGCCAGGTGGCAACTATCAACCAAGGTGTTTTGCATGTGGTGTCGTGGGTCACAAGAGTCCTGATTGTCCGAGCCGTCACAGTCCCACTAGCAAACCAATGGAAGATAGCGACAAAAACAATAATGTTCAGAAAGAGACTTTCAAGCAAGCTGAAGTTAATGTTGTGAATCGTGAAACGACTAATACGTTGACGGCCATTCTCTATGACCAGACTTTGCCTCTACTCTTGGATACAGGAGCTCAAATGTCTGTCATTCCAGAGGAGATGGTACCTGCTTCTGCAAAGACTGGGAGAAAGGTACAACTTAAGGGTTACAATGGTAAAATAGACGAGGCAGAGGTGGCTTGTGTTTCATTGTGTGTAGGTAAGAGGGTGTGGAAGGGTGAGGTGGCGTTAGTGAAGGGGTCAGATTTAGACGGGAAAGGAATTTTGGCAATCAACTTAAAAGATAATATGGCATGGGAAATTATGAGTGAGTACAGAGAAGATGTGAAAGCTGTAAATGCTGTAGAGACTAGACAGCAGAGAATAGTGAATGAGAGAGAAGAGAGGGAGGACAATGAGTGTGTTGAAAGAGAACAAGCTGGCAGTACAGTGGTGAACTTGCATGAAGGTAGTAGAGGTGAGGAGTGTGTAGCAAGTGAGGAAGTCGAGATAGATTCGGAAGATGAGTTGAACTTGGCAGATGTAGAGGGAGAAGAAGACATACCTTCGGAAGTGGGAGATGAGGTAGATGAGTTGAAATTGACGTGTGTAAAGGAGGGTGGTGATAGGGATGTATTGATCAAGGAAGTTAATGAAGATGTCACTTTAAAATCTCTGAGAGAACTGGCTGATCGTGGTGAAAGGGGTTATTACTGGGAGGATGGAGTGCTGGTACAGAGGTGTCCTGATTTCACTTATGGTACAGTCGTTAACATAGTAGTACCTAAGTCAAGGAGATCAAAGATCATGCAACTTGCACATGATAAATTGGGTCACTTAGGGCACAAGAAAGTGGCCAGTACAATTAAACGAAACTTTGTGTGGCCCCTGATGAATTGTGACATTCGAAAACATTGTGAATCATGTTTGCTTTGTCAGAAGGTGAATAAGGCTGGGCAGAGGAAAGCATTGATGATTGAACGACCTGTGCTGTCCCAACCATTTGAGCAAATTGCACTAGATTTAGTGGGTCCTCTCCCCAAGGGTAGAGGTGGTGCTAGGTTTGTTCTGACAGCTGCCTGTATGGCTACACGTTGGCCTGAGGCTGTTGCGCTTAAATCTGTCACTGCCAAATCGGTGGCTGAAGCGGCCATTGAAATTTTTAGCCGTATGGGCCTGCCTTACCAAGTATTAACAGACAGAGGTCCTCAATTTATTGGTTCCTTGGCTAAGCATGTTACATCTATGCTGGGTATAGAACGTCTCCATACAACAGCATACCACCCACAGACCAATGGGGTGCTAGAACGCCTTCACGCTACACTGGAAGCAATGTTGGCAAAAGCTCATGCTGAGGGCATGGATTGGGTCAGACAACTCCCATTTGTTCTATTTGCACTTAGACAGGCTCCCAATCGCACGACAGGCTTCAGTCCTTATGAGCTTGTTTATGGCCAGCATGTAAGGACTCCCCTTGATGTGGTCTATGAAGGGTGGAGGAATAAGGAGTGTGAGGGGCTAGCAGTGGGAACCTGGGTGGAAGAGTTGTGTGATCGCTTAGAGATTTTGAGAGATGTGGCTACTAAGAATGGGTTAGTGGAGAGTGAGAAACGGAAGATTACTTATGATAAGGGGAAGTGTGAGCGGGTTTTGTGTGAAGGAGACAAGGTATTATGTCGCATTCCTGGGTTAAATGGCAAGTTAGAGGACTCATGGGAGGGCCCATTCATTGTATTGAAGAAATTGAGTGCGGTAAATTATCGGATAGAGGAGGTAGATGGCAGAAAAAAGAAGAAAGTTGTGCATGTGAACAATGTAAAAAAATTTAAGGAACGTGAATTGGAGATTTGTGCTTTGACAGTATTGGCTGAAGATCATGGGTTGGACGACAGTAATGTGTTATTGAGGGATGAGGTGTGTGAAGGATTTAATGAAGAAGAATTAATGGGTGTGTTAAGTAAGTTTAGTTCAGTGATGAGTGATTTGCCTGGAGAAACATCAGTAGCGAAGATGACTATTGAGGTGGACGAGGGAACTCATATTATTTCCCAACGTCCGTACAGAGTGCCAGACAGGCTCAAGGATGGTGTGAAGCAAGAAGTGGATTTGCTCTTGGAGTCTGGAATAATAGAGCCTTCTGTGAGTGCATGGGCATCACCCTTAGTCCCTGTTGTCAAACCAGATGGCAAGGTTAGATTGTGTGTGGACTATAGAAAGTTGAATTCAGTCACCCCTCAGCTACAGCAGTACATACCCACCCTTGATGATGTCTTAGAGAGAGCAGGCAGTGCTAAAGTCCTTTCAAAAATGGACCTTGCAAAAGGGTTTTACCAGGTTCAGATGGCTGGGGAATCTTGCGACTTGACTACTTTTGTATCCCCCTGGGGCAAATATCGCTTCAAGCGCATGCCCTTTGGCTTGAAGAATGCCCCAGCCATGTTTCAATCATTGATGGAGACTGTATTGAAGGAGTGTTTGGTGTTTGCTTCAGTGTACATTGATGATGTTCTCATATATTCTAGTAGTTGGTCTGAACACTTGCAACATATTGAACAAGTATTAGTGGCACTAAAGGAGGCAGGGCTTACGGCTAAACCGGGAAAGTGCCAATGGGGAAGGTGTCATTTGGATTATCTTGGTCATCGTGTTGGTGGTGGAAAGGTGGCTGTACCTTGGCACAGAGTGCAAGTGATGGCAGAGTTTAGACAGCCAGTGACTAAGCGTGACTTGAGGGCATTCCTGGGAAGTGTTGGATATTATCGCCGTTTCATTCCTAACTTCGCTGCTCATTCTGCTCTGCTAACTCCAGCTACTTCGGGCATGGCACCTGTGACTGTGAGGTGGAATCAGGAGATGTTGGGAGCCTTTGATCATTTACGTAAGTCTTTGTGTAGTCATTGTGTCCTAACTGTGCCTTGTGTGTCAGATGTATTTCAGCTCCATACTGATGCTTCGGGTGTTGGAGTTGGTTGTGTGCTCAATGTGATCAGGGATGGAGTCGAGTATCCAGTTGCATTCTACAGCCGTCAGCTCCGGGGTGCTGAGAAGAGGTACTCTGCGACCGAGTTGGAGGCCCTTGCAGTGGTTGCATCAATTCAGCATTTTGCTCATTTTCTGTTTGGAGCGTCATTTACAGTCCTGACCGATCACAACCCACTCACCTCACTGCTGTCTTCAAAATCTCTAAATAGAAGGCTACATGGCATGGCTCTGAAGATTATGCAGTTTGATGTCACAATCTTGTATCGAGAAGGCACACAAAATGGCAATGCAGATGGTCTTAGCAGACAGTCATGGTCGGACAAGACAGATGATGAGAAATCCACTCCAGTTGATGTAATGGAAGACGACAAAGAGGAAATCTGTGCTACCGATTGTGCAGCATTCCTGCCGGACGCTGGTCTTTGCAGGGGGGGATGTGGGAATACCCACAGGGAGAATATCAGCAGGCGTGCCAAAGATGAACATTAACACTACATCACACTTAGTATAGAACTTCTAGAACATTCTTTAACATGTGTTGGTGACTGGGCATGAGCAGTTATGTTTTTCCTTTTATGTTTCACTGGTGGGTGGCAGACCTATAAAATCTGATGGTCGGCCTCCCCCAAAGTGAGTCAGTCTTTGGTTTCTGTACATACTTACCCTTGTCACATACTTATAGCCAAAATACTTTTAACATAACTTCCTTGAGCGACCTCAGGGCTAGTTAAGGGTAAAGGAGCAAGCTTGGGGTGACAGCAGGATAGTTTCGATTACAGCTACCAGAATAGACTTACTCTGGTGGCAGCGATACCTGGATCTGGGACGACACCTGGCATCCAACCCTTACCTGGCGGGAGTTACAAACATTCATCACGAAATTCCCCCACAGGGACTAGTGGTGAGTAAAGAGATGTTGGTGATGGCATCAATCTAGCTAGCATGGAGGGACTAGTGGTGAGTATCTCTAAACCAAAACAACATTGGTAGAAATGTGGCTATGAGGTAGACCTTTATCACTTGGTTAAAGCTGCTGGGTTAGTGTTGGTCACACTGTTATTGTATTTCCAAAATGTAAAAAAGAAAGCTTGAAATACTGGGAGAGCTGTCAGTCAGGCTCAGAGTCAGCAAGTTATATCGAGAATTATGCTAAATGGATTCTCTTCTTGAGCAACTCAACAATCTTACTGCATTAGAATTGACAAAAAATGTATATTATTACCAGCCGACCTACGAATATGAAGGGAAGAGAATGTGGATGCCAAGCATGTTAAAATTCTTTAATGCCCTAGCTAATTCACATTTCCCCCAAATGTTTGGTAAGGTTTAAGGTTTCTCACAATTGAACTTTTTTGAGCTGCTGCAGAGTATGTTGTTTGTTTTGTTTTTTTCATTCATTCGTTGAACATTTTTACAGGATCTTTTTTGAGCTGCTGCAGAGTATGTTGTTTGTTTTGTTTTTTTCATTCATTCGTTGAACATTTTTACAGGATCTTCATGGTTTTTACTGAAAGATTAGCTAGCTATATACAATCCTCCATATTGAGTAATTCAGTAAGAGACTGCAAATAGTTTTACTCATTCATTTCATAAGTACCAACTCTATACAGCTAGTAATACTGCGATCATCACAATTTCACTTATTTCTAATTATATAGAATAATAAAAGAATAATACGAAACTTTCTAGAATAATATACTATTCTTTTGGAATAATAAATCAATTTTTTAGAATATTTTAAACATTTCGAGCATAATCTGGCAGGCCCTAAATGAATAGTGTCCATTAACAACCACAACAAAATCGTGAATATTAGTGAATCAATTGATAACTAGTTTGTTAACCTCTACAGCCAGTTTACAGGCTTTGTTATGGTTGTCAATGGACTCTTTGCAGGCAAGAAGTTACTAACATCATCACTGCCTAAAAAGTGTACATACATTGACAACCAAACAAAATAGTAAATTAGTTTTATGTGTTGGTAACTAGTTTGTAACCTCTATTGCCTTGCAAATTTTTTGTTAACTAATTATCAAAGAGTTTACAAGTTTTGTTATGGTTGTAAATGGACTCTTTTCACCCTGTGCATAGCTAGCTACAATGTAAGATCGTGATCTTGTAAACATCATTCTGAGATTAATTAGCTATAGCTGGTCAGTTATGAGAGTAATTTAAATGATCTTACCTGGAATGGAGTCTATAGAGAAGTGAATTATACACAAGTGATTTTAATTCTTTTGAATTTGTTCTAGCTTATATTTCTCAACCGTCCTATTCCAATACTACATACAAACAAGTGCTGATGAAATTCCTCTAGCTAAATGTAAGCATTAGTTAGATGTAAGGATTAACTAAACTACTTCACACGATCCTGTTATGGCAGCCGGTTAGTTAAATATCGGAGCAAGTCCTGTATAATTTCCATGCAATATCAATTCTCTACCGACAACAAGAATCTATCCAGTTAAGCGATATCTCTAGTACAGACAGATACATGTTATATAACAACCTATAATTTTCACTGTCCCCTCCCAAACAACCCTATATTTGTGAACAGGAAGCCCTGGCCCTTACTAACGCAAACAAGATACCTTTACCAAATCATGAACAGTTCCATGCAAGAATTTACTTTACCAAATCATGTGATTGGGAGTTGATGCGAGACAAAGTCAAACAAAAACAAGACACAAAAACAAGTTGGGCAAATTCATAATCACATGACATCAACAAATGTCACAAAAAGGAATGGAAAAATTTACAATTTACATGCAAATGTTCAGACAACGCCAAAAATAAACAAAAAAATCAATAATATTAGAACACTAATTGTAGTTTACACCAGTCGTCGCTCAAATGCCTCGTTGCTGCCGTCTGCCTGATTATCTTAAAAATTATAAACATAAAAATGACCTAGTCTTAAAGTTTAGTGTGTGCATGTATTCATCCAAAGCAGCTGCAGCCAAGTAGGGGAAGACCGAGGGAGAGTCCCTCAGTCGTCCTCGTGATCAGACTGTCCACGTCTGCTCATGCCCAGAAGCTTCATGGCTCCTCCACTGGAGAACATGTTGTCCTCATCTTTCTCAGCCTCACCTGGCAGGCACCCCTTACTAAATAACAAGTAATGATATAAATTATAATTACTCCTGTATTAATGAGACACAATAATTATCGTAACTGACAAATGTGTATTCCAAGGAAAATTCTATATACTAGAAAGAAATTGTCAGAAAATGCAATAAATTAATAAATATTTGCACTGGCAAATTCTAGTTTCTGGTCAACTTACTCCCTCAGGAAATGCTCCAAATCCTCCAACTCATACACTTGGCCCAAGTCATCCACCACACGAGGGAAGTTTCCTACCATCTCTCCATCTCTATACACCATCAGAGTGGGCAGACCACTCTCAGACTACACACACACACACACACACACACACACACGAGTGTATACATTTGGACGTACGTATCATAGTCCTTGCATATTACTCACTATAAATTCAATACACTACTTTACTGATAACAATTTTCATGAAATCCATTCAATATCCAGTAATGTATAAAATGACACATACATACATACTACATGCAGGTACATACACACACACACTTACAAACGTCTGGCTGAGTCCCAAAGCTCCACTCTGCACACGGCACATCTTCACCTACACGCATACACACACACATGGAGGCACAATACACACAAAACAAACTCATCATAACTTACAACTAAAGATGAAATGTCACTGAAAAAATCTTACAGGCTTTTCTTTGTACGCGTGTGTGTGTGTGTGCGTGTTTGGCTTCAAAACCATTTGGTAATAATTAGAGTCCAGTATAACAACAGCAAAAGAACAGCAACAACTAATTATAAGTTGAAACAGTTCACTCGTCCCCACCCCTCCCACCACACCACCACTCACTCGTCCCCGCCCCCTCCCACCCACACCACCACTCACTCGTCCCCACCCCTCCACCCACACCCCCCACTCGTCCCCGACCCCATCTCACTAGTCCCGACCCCCTCCCACCCACACCACCACTTCACTCGTCCCCGTCCCACCCACACCACCACTCACTCGCCCGCCATCCACCCACACCACCACTCACTGTCCCCGCCCCCTCCCACCACCACACCACTCACTCGTCCCCGCCCCTCCCACCCCACACCAACTCACTCGTCCCCGCCCCCTCCCACCCACACCACACTCACTCGTCCCCGCCCCCTCCACCCACACCACCACTCGTCACTCGTCCCCGCCCCTCCCACCCACACCACCACTCAATCGTCCTCGGCCCCCACCACCCACACCACCTCACTCGTCCCCGCCCCCTCCCACCCACCCACCACTCACTCGTCCCCGCCACCTCCCACCCACACCACCACTCACTCGTCCCCGCCCCCCTCCCACCCACACCACCACTCACTCGTCGTCCCACCCCCTCCCACCCCACACACCACTCACTCGTCCCCGCCCCCTCCCACCCACACCACCATTCACTCGTCCCCACCACCGCTGCACTAACGAACTCACCGTGGGGTAGAGCTTGGCTAGTCTAGTCAGGCACTGATTCATGAGGACACAGTCTCTGTAGAGCTGCAGCAATACATGAGATATAATATAAAGTCACACTATCACGAGGCCACGCCCCCTCACTAACCTCGTTGTAGATGTGTATGATGAGCGTGACAGAGGAGGGACAGTTGTCAATAACGTTGGCATAGTTATCTCCTCTGATCTCCATGAGGCTACCAAACCTCTTCCTGCACACAAACACACGCACAAACATGGACTCCGTGACAACGAAGATAACGCATGTGAGCAAAAGTGACCCATGACATAAATAGTAATAGTAGTAATAATAATAGTAACAATAACAACAACAACAACAACAACAACAACAACAATCTCACTCGTTATAACAACATAAGATGAATTAAAGCAGAGAAATGTAAATGAAAATGGAACATTACTTGACGTTTAAACAAACCCAACAGGCAGACAGAGACAAGCGAAACCCTGCAAAAAATCAGTCATTCCACCACACCCACTAGCCTATGGGCACATACACCATACCTCTCATGGCCCAGGGATGCCTGTTTCTTGAGTTCAGCAATCTTGGCTGCCCTGTAGCTCTTAATGAATCTGTCCTGGTCCAGAGAGCCGTCTTCCAGAGCCTTGGCCACGTTCACTCTGGCAGTCGCATCTGACGACTTCCTCTCCCGGCTAGCCTGCTGCTCGTCAGACTGCAGGATAACACAACACGTGCTACTGAAACTATGGCAACTAGGGCAGGAACTACCAGCTACAGGTTAGTGTGCAGATAGTCTAATAAAAATGACAACAACAATAATTAGTTCACTAACTCAGTCTGCCCCCCTTCGTTACCTAATCTACATACAGCTACAATTTTTGATGAGTTTAACAAAGGAAGTCTGCAGTATAGCACAGTAGAGAGTATCTCCATACGTGTAACAACGAATAACATGGTTGCATTTACCAACACATATATAATCACAAAGCTCCAAATACATGTGTTTGCAAATTGTGTACGGCTAAAATGAGCCTAGCCAATAAAAGATGATTTGATTCAGCTCGCAAAGACATGCTAAGCACCAATGATATGTACGTATGTGGAGTCAATGTAACTTCATTATGTTAGTGAAAATGCGATAGACTAGCTTTGCCATCTCTTCACAATCATGTCCATATCTCAACCATCACCGGATGAGTGCCACACCCCAGCCACACCCACATTCTTGAAACTACAACACTTTCAAGTACACCACACACACTATCACGTCATGATTTACTAAGCAATTGTAAAGCCAGTGAAGCATGAAGCACACAAATTTGATGAAAAAATATGTATATAACTAGTGGTGCGCTCGAATAGCGCAAATGCATGGCGAGCGAGTAAATATATGAGTATAGGTAACGATGATTTGTGAAGGAAAACACTAAATAATAGCAATGATTAGGCATGAAGAGTTAACAATAACAGAATTACCTGAATAAACTCGAAAGCAGTGGCAAAGAAGAGCAGCTTGGCAATTTGCCATTCAGTCTTTCGCCAAGGAGAGAGTAGCTATAAACTTTTTGGTTGAAACTTAATTGAAAAATACTGGAACTGTGAACGCTTTACCTAACTTACGTAATTAGAAGCGCGGGCGAAATTTTTTGACGTACGCATACATACCTACATATATATATATATATATCTGAAATCTCAATTGAACACGACTGAGAGTCAGCTTCGCTCGCTTCGCTCGCTCGCTGAATTATCAAGTTCTGACTAATAAATTGAATAAACAATCAAAATACACAAACTGTAGCAGTCAAAACATATTGTCAAGTGCTCAATTAGGCAACAATTAAACGGACTAGTGGCTTATTGTTGGGACAGAAAGCAGCTGCCAAATGGAAACTATCCATCAGTTGTTGTGTAAACAAACTTACCAAAGCCAAAATCACCCCCCCCCCCCCCCCCCCCCACTTCTCAACAACAATCACTAGACTCTTCTTCATTCACTCTGTCTGGGGCAAATTACTACTAGTGCCTCAAACTTCCATTAGTTTGTTGAATTAATCCTTAGTTTGCTCAGTGTTACCATCCAGGGAGGAAGACACACTGATCTCTTGCTCATTTTAGAGCTTATATGACACCTCACGTAGCTCATAATAAAATAAAAAACAAGCAAACAAAAAAAAAACCCTGACTTTTGGCATTATAGTAAAAAGTAACAAATAGCCAATGCCAGAACTAACTGGATTGGTTGGTTCAGTGAGTATTGATGATCCTTTCCAACAATTCAAGGTTGCATTAATAGGGTCTGACCTACGATATCTTTGAGAGGTTTATCAGTAGAAAGTTTTACCCAAAGTGGTACAACAAAATGAAACTGACAATTTTGGGTTACTTCTAATCTAATAACTTCTTAAAAATTTCCAACCCCCAAATTTTTTTTAGAAAACATCAAGATCAGTTAACTTCATTCCAAGCACCCACTCATCATAGCCACACCCACCACACTGATCCATCCCATAGACACCGAATTATTTGAATCAACTTCAGTGAACCACACCCTCCCCACCTTCATGTTACAATCTAATACGTATATCATGATTCTATACAATGTAAAGATTCAATAATACATGTATATTGACAAAAAAATTTGTTTTTTAAAATATTGTCAAGGTATTTTGGTTGTGTACGTTACGTTAGTTAATGCAGGCATAAATGCTCTTTTACCTTTCACCAATACCAGAAATAGTTGGGTCTGATAGGATATAAGTGATGTTCTGGTTCAATTAATAGCTGTAGAAAATTCAACTATAAATGGCAATTTATAAAAAAACAACGCTGCAACCTTCACCAATAGTGCAGTCGGCCACGTCATATCGCATACTCTCAAAGAGTTTGAGTAAATTTTATTAAAAACTATGTATACTGTAGGTGATGATCATAATTGGAGACAGACAGTGGAGAACTATTTTCAGCTAAGTGATATTTTTCAGGACAAAATGGAGTCCTACCTCCCAGGACCAGGGACAAAGTGAAGAAGATCCGGAACCATCTCGGAATGGGACAGTTGGAGTATGGGTTAGTTTGACAAAATATACTATTGGACACACCCACAATAGTGGGTGGAGCTTCATAATAATACCCTCAGACAATTGCGTAATTTGAAGAATTAAAAGCAATACCTTTTACATGCACCGGATGTGTTCTGAGTCTGAGGGTAAAGTAGAAAAGAGAACTGAAAATAGAAGGAAGTAATTGAGGTAATATTCACAACATGAAATTGAAAATGATCTCCTATCACATGGTACTATAATTATAGAAAGTAGAGGTTGGCATGCTTACAGCAGATATACTGTCCTTCATGATAGTCCCTTATTATAGACTCACAGCCAATGAACAATTAGAAATGTAGCTTTGCCAATTTATATATATAACAAAATCACCATGACAATGTTCCTTACTACCAGGCTAACCTTCCAGTGTTCGATTTCTGCAATAATTTCCAGTCATGTCTGACTATTTCTATACTTCAAGTTTTATATGGAGATAACACGAATTTCTCCTATCTATCTTCCAATTATTTGTGTGCTCTTATCCAATTAAAAGAATATTTTTCACCCCACAAATTTCTAAAAATAACTAAAAATACATCTATACACACTGAACATGCTAAAAAAAAAAAAGCCCAGTGAAGGTGACTAAAAAATTACTGGAATCCTACCACTTTGCCTGAGGCACCTCAAACACGTGGCATTTTCCGTAACCTTACAACTTCTGACAGCAGATTCTTGTTACACTATGGACCCTCAACTTGACAAAAAAAAACACACACATACATACAATGTGTCAACAAGCACACACAAACTCTCCAGTACCAAAACTACACAACAGAACCCAACACAACCCAAGGGCTGCAGAATGCAAAACTATCTATTAGCGCACACCCAACATTATGTATTTAAAACATACTAACAGTAGAAATGATAGAATAATATATTGATGGACAGAGAGACACACTGGCAAACAGACAAACAGACACAGACAGACAAACAAACAGACAGACTTAGACAGACAGACATGCTGGCAAACAGACAGACAGGCAGACACAGACAGACAGACACACAGACACAGACAGACAAACAAACAGACAGACAAACAAACAGACTTAGACAGACAGACAGACACACTGGCAAACAGACAGACAGACATAGACAAACAAACACAGACAGACAGACTCAGACAGACAGACAGACAAACATGCTGGCAAACAGACAGACAGGCAGACACAGACAGAGACACAGACAGACAGACACACTGGCAGATAGATAGACAGACAGACTTACATGAGACTTGACTGTGGCAGAGTGCTTCAAGATCATCTTCTTCCTGTTCTCCTCGTTGAGCATAGTGCGTTGCTGGTCCTCCACCATGTGCATGTAGTAGTCAGCCAACACGCCCTTAGGGCCAGTCTGACGGAGAAATCAAACAAAACATGTCAAATAAACACACAGCAATACATGGCAAAGCTACAATAGATATAAACTAACATATATATGCATCCACTTTTAAAACAGGAAAGAGTGAGAGACAGTCTAAATTTATTTTTTTCTCTAACAATACAGAGCACTATTAAAATTCAGACTTGAAATCCTGAATTTAAATACAGCACTAATAAAGTAGGCATAAAAAATCATTAGGGTATCCACGACAGCCGCAGTGACCCCAAATCAACACAGTGGACTAAGATGTATCCAAGTGGAACCAATAAACTGAATCAGGTCCTTGGCATTGACGTTGGCTACTGCTTGTCCAATAGAGTCACTCAGTTACTGTTGCAGCTATGTACTTCTAATTGCTGAAAGACTTGCTTGGAAAAGCAATTCCAGCAAATGAATGTTTCAGTCATTAGCTAACTGTTTATATAGGACAATACCAATCTCGTTAACCATGTACGTAAGCATGCGTACGTACATTATCATGAGGAACTCCTTTCATAATGCGAGGAACCTTATTGAATGATACTGTCAGGAGTTTCTATCCTTCCTTGACTGTAAGGTACATATGACTAGAAGAAGGTAATGAAATTACAGAATTGAAAGCTAATGTCTGACTTTCTTCTGCTTCATTTCAAGCTTCTCATTAGACCCTCCTCTCAACTTGTAGTAAATCTCCATATTTGGAAGCCGCAAACGTGAGTTGGTTGTGCATTGTAAAGGCCACATGTAGTGTGCATTACTTGTGTAAGGAAGATGGCTGTGAATGTGAATGTCCTTGGGCAAAGTAAAGAGACTGAAATATGTAAATCAGTCACTCCTGCTGGTCTACAAATGGAGCAGTGGGAAAAAGGTTAAAAGTGAGTTTTGAAAACAAAGCTGTAAAATGTTTGAGTCTTGTATTACCATTTGTAAACTGGTATAAATTTCGCTACTGAACTGGTGTGTATTCCATTCACAGATCCAAGGAGAAATTTAAGTAATCATTTAACAATTAAAAATGTTGAATGCTGTGCTTAATAAAAACCTTTAGACTAGCAAGGCACAAACTTGCACCTTTCAGTCAGCTTAGAGAGTCTGTCAATCTGTTCCAGTCGTCCATTTTCAAGAATATTCAAGAATGGTTTTCGATAGAGAACGCTACAGCTGTCTAATGCTGGTCCTTCTCCAGATCTATGATGAAGAAATTATGAACGCACGCATCGAAGTGGAAGAAGGTCTGTTGGAGTAGTGGATGAGAACAACCAGCCACTGGACTACATCCTGGTGGTCATCTTGGTCATTAGAGAAGAGATGGAAGCAGCATAAAGACAGCCATTTCTCCTCATTTTATGTAAGTACGTCATTTTAATTTGTCACCTTGAAACCAAGAGCTTTGCTTTTAGCTGCAGGAAATTTAAGTAAAGATGGTTCATTCTAGGTAGGCTTCAGGAAGATACTGGAAATAAGCTTTGAAGACAATGTGTTTCAAATGCACACATGCATGTACACTGACACACACACACACAAACTTTATCATCTTCATGTTTCTCTGTCATTCATAAACTACTGTGCATATCTCATGCCAGTCAATGAAAGACTCACAAACTTTTCTGGAATTCAGAAAATATTAATTATACGTATGCTCTTACCTAATGAGATGTTTTCAATATAATTGAAGAACTAGTTTGTTTGTTTGTTTGTTTGTCTTTATAACATCAGTCATTGGTCAAACAGTTTCATATCAGAGATGTAATACACACGTACATACACTAGCTCAGCTCAATGCTACAAGCATCTAAAACTCAAACTATGTAGAAAGAAATCTGAAAGATGATCAAGTCTTCAAGTCTTCCATGCTTAGTATTAAACAGTCAGTAATAATACAGTAATACTAACTAATAAATGTGACAGTACTTGGGAAAAGGGACCAATTGCATTAAAAATTGAAGAATGAGTTATTTATACCACTGTGTAGAGCACTTCATATGGAGTACTTTGGTACCAAGTTTATAGGCAGACGCTGCTTGGTTCACTAAATATACGAGCGGCAATTTAATCAACTTGAGCATAGTTATTTCGAGAAAACTGCAATTAAAACTTCTTGTTCAATTTCTGGCGGAGTTAACGTTGAATTCCGTAATCTAACCGGAAGTCCGTGTTACGGCTTACGTAAGACTTTTATTTGTGCTTGGAAAATGGCGGTGCTCAGCTGAACGGCAGTAAGTTATAGTTGGGGCCACTTACTTCGTTTATGGGGGAGGCCCTACTCAGTTCAAACCCTACGCAGTGTAAGGGTACTAAACAGGTATGGCTTTAAGTAGCACTAGATGCGTATAGACATAGTTTTGCAGGCCATTTTGTGCTTTTTTTTCTATTTCTATTCTGTTGCTGCAATGCTATAACAAAAACGTATAAGAATTTACCCGCAATTTTCTGAGGTCGAGGTAATTTGTTGCTAGGCAACAAATTGAATTCACCCACGTTTTCAATTACTCGCGGGTTGGATTTCCGTGCACGCAAGGAAGGTCAAAAAAGAGAATAAAAGGTGGCTGTGTTTAAACGGGGCGCTTGGACCTTTAACAACGGTTTCAGCCACTCAAATTTGGTGTCAGTGTAGCTAAAGGGTAGGAGATAAGTGGGCCAATAAAAAGAAAATCAAAAAAAATTTATTTTTTTTTGTCGGTGTTCGGGCTCTACTGTACATTTTTGATTTTACGTAATTGGTCCCTTTTCCCAAGTACTGTCACATATAGTAATGTTAATAATTATAATAATGCACTATGCCTGAGTGTTCATATAAATATATGAATATTGTTCACATGAAAAGGATGATACACTGTCACATGATACACTGTCACATGATACTGCATGTACTTCCAACTGTAAACAGAAGTCGTAGTTTTTATGCTTGAATATCGCAGAAAAAAACGAACTAAAACTAATTTTTCTTTTCTGAATTTGATTTTTAGAGCCAGTAAAGGAACTCTACCTACTACATCTACGCAAGTCCATCAGCGCTATAGCAACCACAGTCCAGTACTAATGTCCATGTACCACAAAGCCTCTTCTCCTTCCTCCACATACTCTGGCATGACTCACGACATACTCTAACAACATAACACGTATGCAATACATACGCTCTAGACTTCATGTCCAAATCATTTGGTTATTTGTTTTGAATTCTGTGAAACAATTGCACCAACTGTAGTGCATTCATTATACACATGACATCACATGATGTCATGATCACTTCCTAGTCCACTCTATGGAATTTTCAACCATTGACAGCCTCCGATTACACAGGCCACTGCATGATTTGTTACATAAGAGAAGGGATGATCCATACGCCTCAGATTACAGTCTGACAAGAAGGTGGGTGTGGCACTTGGTAGAACCAGTTAAAATGAAAGTAAGACCTGATGATGAAGTAATTAGAGACTAATAGTCAGGGGCCTATGGGAAAGAGGTGGCTATAGCAACGAGAGGATTATGACGAAAAGAAGACTGTTACAAAATGAAAGAAAGAAAATAATCAAATTCTGGAATTCAGAATGTATATTATAATGTACGGTCCTAACCAACGTGTTGTATTGATCCTATAACTTAAGAAGCACATGCTAGTTTAGATTACAAGGATTGAAAGCTTGAAGTCAGAGATGCTATCCACTAACATTACTGTAATGATGCAACCTTCTAAACTCTAACTATAGCAGACATATGATGTATAATTGATGTTAATGTATAAATAGCTTTGGACATCTCAGACTATTGGAATTAAAGTTTATAACTAGTAACTGATTATATTAACAATTGTTAGTGCTCCAAAATACCTGATTAGGTCAAAAAATAATAACAAGAAAATAATAATAATAACAATAGTAATTAATCAATGTCGGAGTGAATATACAATGTATGTACATGCCTGAGTGTTCTTGTATCGCAGAATAAATGTTTTTTCTTCAATTTGATTTAGAGCTAGTAAAGGATCTCTACCGACCACATCTACGCTAGTCCATTAATGCTATAGCAACTACAGTCCAGTACTAATGCCATGTATTGTACATCTAAACCATAATATGTCCTCCCTCAATCCACACACTCTGTCACATGACTGTCACATGACACTGCAGAAACTAACAATACATATGATATGCTCTAGACTTCATCGTCCAAATTATTATTATTATTATTGGCTACTATTATGAATTTTGTGAACAATGAACTGCCTTCATTTACATGACATCACACTGTGACATCACATGATGTCATCGTTTAGAACTGTATGGAATTTTAAACTTCATAGCCCATTAAAGGGGAATTCTATACCATAGACAGCTCTGTTACACACCACTTAGTCCATTCAGTCTACCTTCACCTCAATTATCATATTAGTTCCAAGTACTTCTGAACTTCACATTCTCACAGTCTATATCATATCAAATGAGTTACGTATAATTATCACAGGATAGTGAACTTCAAGCTATGACATGACAGACGATATCATTCTGTACACACTATAGATTACAGGATAAGACAGGTGGGCGTGGCAGGAAAGAGGGTGTGGCACTTGATGGAATCAAATAAAAGAAAAGTGAGATATGACAAAGAAAATAGTCAGGGAAGTAGAGAATAACACTAAACCCGACTTTAAAAAAAGAAAAGAGATGGCTGCGAAAATAATCAGGGGAGTATGACGGGGGGACAAAAAAAAATACAATTCATATATTATCTCCCAAAGATAATGTCAACTATCTGCAAACAAGACAAGAAAGTATTAAATTATGCAGTGCACGCCACCTCACACGTTGCCATGGTAACTACAAAAACTTTTACTACCAATAACTCAACCAGACAAAGCAATAAATGTTGTATACCAACAACACAGGAAGAAACAGCTATTCAAAGACTAGTAGCCATCAGTGCCTTTACTCTTAAATTACTGATATGAGAGCAGAACAATCACTTCTTTGTTATAAAAACAACAACTAAATGTCAAAGACTGCATTTATGTCATCTCCTTTCTTCTCATATCACCATGACAACCACCAGAATGCAGTCCAGAGAGAGCTGGTGGTTCTCACTCACAACTCTTCCCTGTAGACCTTCCACTCCAACATGCACGCTCTCCCGGCCTCAATGGGCGTACAGCACAACTACCACTAATAGTTAATACTGGATGATACGTCCCAACACATACCCAGTAACAGTTTGACCAGTTGGAGAGGCAACAAAAGAAGGTACCTATGTACACTAACACCTTTTTAAAAATAATATTAAGCCATACTGTGTGTGTATATATATACACATATACACAGTTTCTTCTGTAGTAAAGAGTCTGGTGTTCTACCTAACCAAACAAGCGATGTTCTCTATATTGCTGTTTGACACTTGCCATCAAAGCTGACATCTGGTAACATTAATGCCACGAAATTCTAAACATGAATGTGCATTAAATAGGGTTATCTGAGACTGCTGGAACTGGAGCTCAACTGGCAACATTTAAAGTATGACTCATCCATAATTCATAATTACCCGTTCAAACATGCACTGATATAATATGATGTCATACTGCATCACATGGTGTATCTGAACCTGCTACAATCAATCCATCAAACGGGGATTATTTCGGCCTTTTTAGGGGACATTTTTCTCTGAAAAACATTTTGCCTCCTCCCCCCATTCCCCCCTTGAAAGTTATTATGATCTTCATGATGCCGTTTTGCCATAAACTGCTCATCATTTCTGAAAATAAACTTGACCTCTCTCAAGTTTGGCTCTAAAGTATCTAACTAATAAATTGAATTTCATTCGCCAAGAATACAAGTACTTATGTAGATACATAGCTCCATTAGAACAGCTAATTCCCCATCACATTACAGATTACATTCCTGTGGTCTGCACCATCTACAGCTGAGATGTGTATACATCTTCCTAGCCATAAATGATAATGTATTCATTCAATTATCAATTCAGTGCCAATAGAAACTCGACCTTTGGACTTGGCAGGTTGTGAATCATATCCCATGTTCTTCCCGTTTGCATAGCACAAGCAATAGTGATGATGTCACATGACATAATGCAATAATTAACATATGATGATGACCCAACACATGCAAACTCCACACTGTACATTTAGAAATATTAAATAATTACATCTTCAATAAATGCTCAGATGTCTCTTCCAAGTCTCCACTACAAACAATTATTGATCATTATATTGCATAAGAATAGCAAATTTTTCTCATTTAACAGTCAATATTGTTAATACAACATAGTCAAATTGTTGTACCCTTCCAATTTCATTTCTGTAGAAACAGTAGCCCATTCTGGGAAAAGAGCCAATTGCCTCAAACTGTAACTTTCACTGTGCATGTAAAGAGTTTGATTTTGACTGAAGAAATCATGTTCCTTGGATAGAAGCAGTGCTAGTGATCTGTGCCATTAAAGCTCTTCTATTGCTCTATTGGTAAAACTTATCGTGGATGATTGATAACTCATGGACAGAACTTTTGTGTTTCAGGAATTTCTTTTTTTTCCCAAGCCATTTATGAACGAGAACTGAAAGTCTAACTTCTACATAACGATGACATCATAGCACACATGCACGATGCATCTGAATTATACGTTCCTAATTATCAGGAAATGAGAATAAGATTTGTACACACGAATTAATTAATTAATTAATGGGTGCTAGAAGGTAATTAGATCTCATATATCTCCAGGAACAGACCCCTTCTCCTCATGATTTCGTGCTTGACCCAATTGAAGAATTGTCAAGCATGTACAGTAGAACCTTACACAAGTCTGGCCTAGTTTCAGAAGTCGAGGTTTCAAAACCATAGTAACTTACAGGCTCGTGGGAGAATTTAGAGTAATTGATTAGGAGTGAGTACAAGTCAGAGGAAGAAAGATAGTGCAGCTGGAAAACAAGAACAAATATGGTTGCCAGTCAATATCCAGAAAAGAGTAGAAATGAGTGTTGGTCAGTGTGTGTGTGTGTGTGTGTGTGTGTGTGTGTGTGTGTGTGTGTGTGTGTGTGTGTGTGTGTGTGGCGACAAAACCTATTTTCATCATTCACTTTCTCAGTCAATGAAGTTGACTTACCTGTTGCCTAAACTACTACATGTAGTAGGTACATTTATTTTTTGCTGCTAACATTTAATGAATGCTGCAATTATGCAACTTTACCTTCTGTATGGACATACTTAACTTGTGGATTAGTAGTTTCTTCCCATGATGGAGTCACAGGTTTGGTTTTCTTTCGCTTGAAAAAGAATATTTCTAACTATTAGTTAATGATACTCTTTATTATGTCAGAGGTGATGATGTTTAATTTCTGTGGCATTGTTCTGTCTAGGCTAACTTTGAACTTCATTGTTAAATATATGTATGTACGTCATTCCGCTGTTTATGTCACAGCTTGAAAGTGAAAGAGTATGGTGGTTACAAGTGATTTAATTAAGAGTAAAATAAAATATGTGCAACACCATGTAAAATATTTACCGAGAAATGTACACTCTTATTTATGAGCTAATTACTATCAAGAACTATAATATTTTTTTAGTGTATAACTCAATACAATGCACATGACACTGTACAACACTTAAAGGAATTAAGAAGAAAAGTTTAGAAAGTTGAAGACCAACTGTGAGTCATCTAAAAGACTCAAGTTCCAATGTGTTATTCTTGAAATATAGCAGTAAAGTACTTCTCACATACCAACAGCTTACCAGCATCAAATGGCCCCTTGTAAGTTGCCCTCCATTTATCTATCTTGTGTCATGTCAACCACGGCAACAACTTGAATACATGTTTGTGCAAACATAGCAACAACAATGTTCAGACTAAAAACCATGCCTTTTATCATGTATACACCACCTCTTCTAGTACCAGACAACTGAATGAATACATATGTATGGCCCAACTGAAAGCCAGAGAGAACTAACCAGACAAGACAAACAAAAGGATGAATTAAACAACAAAATCCTCTCATGAAAAGCAGCCCTAAATAATGACCCAGCTGCATCTTGTCAGTGCTGTTGAAAAACTTAAAATGTTTACTCCCACAACTATCTAAATAAAAGTAGCCACAAAGAACACTGACAAGGCACATGTTGACATTTGAGATAAGTACATGTATGTATGTATGTGTGTATGTATGTATGTATGTATGTATGTGTGTGTGTGTATGTATGTGTGTGTGTACATCATGTGATGGTGGTGGTGGTAAATAGCATTTGGGAACTCACTCTGTTTGTGGAGTTGAATGCACATTATCATAGAGAGAGAGGAGATGGATCTGTTGTCATACAGGTATGTGGTGTAAAGAGGTTCATGTTGCCCTATCTGTTACCGTGGCATGCTATTAGCTGGGAGAGATGGTGACTACCAACATGCACAGGAATTAGAAACAATGAGATATAATATCTCAATAAGAATGCCAAGCAAAGGGAACAATTCACATACAACTAGTAAATGCTGAACTGGCAATTCACTCAATTTCAAGTATAAACAACACTAATCCATCATTACTCAAGCCACACTTAGGAAGTACATAACTGATTCTTTAGCGTGCTTTGAATCACTAATTCAAGCTAATTGGTGATAATTACTAATAATAGGGTATTATTGAATGAAGTCAATACATTCTGATATCGGTGAGCGTGTGTGTGTGTATGTATATGTGTGCATGTGGTTCACTATGTAGGTATTTTCCATGCTACACACATAGCTCTATGATACTAGGTTGAGATATGCAGACAGACAGCTCTGAGTTCATAGCCAGAGGGGACAAATGCGCACACATGTATAAGGAAATGTGATGTTTACAGGACAACAGCTGCTGCAACTCAAACAACCAATGAAGAATGAGAGGAAACTATTTGCACCACTGTGCCACCCCGCCCACTTGGCTGGACTCACATCCAGCTCGATGAAGATTTCAAATTCCGTGAGAGGAAGCATTAGCACGAGTATTTCTCTGCCGGCTAGTTGCACTCCGCTACTCAGGAACGGCTGAATCAACTACGTACGTACCTTATAAAGAGACCAAACGAGTCCACAAACAGACTCGAATAGCACTCACCCCCACTTAATAAGGTCAATAAAGTGGGAGGTGCAAGAGGCGTGGCCCAATGTTTAAGTATAGTAAGTTATCAATTCAACTACTCGGAAATTTTTCTGACTTATTATAAAAATTGCAAGTCCTTAGTACATTGCTATCCACTGGCACTTTCATGTGTGTTTTAGTGCATGTTCAAAACAAGAATCAGAATTATTTACTTTGCCATCTGTTTGTCACTTTTATCGTAACACTGGGGAAAAAATTACAGAAAGTTTATTTTTGAAAATGACTCTACTTGTATAGCACAATGAGAATGCCATGGCAACGGATTGTAAGATCTATCATCCTAACGTGCACACACACAAGTCTTCAAACAACTTCTTTCAATCCCAAGAAATGAAAGACTGTCTAAATTTCATTAACAGAGTATAATAGTAGTAAAGAAGGGCACAATGCCAGTGATGTATTAAGATACAGTTGCACGCACACGCGCACACACGCACGTAAGCAAGAAAGAAAGCATGGAGATAATTAACTCCAACTACAGTAGGGGTCAAAAAAAAGTTCCCATTGAGTCGGTTTAATGACTTTCTAAAGTCTGTAGGAAGACTTTTGACATGATTTTTTTGTGCAACTTTTAGCCGACTTTTTTGGCAATTTTTTTTTTTTTGTACCAGACCATTTTCTCTAGCGACCTTTCTGAGTCTGACTTTTTTAAGGTTAGGGGCAGAACCCTTCTAGAGCACTTCAGTTATTGTGGTTAAACAAGTACAGGGCAGCACCTGCTTGGTGTGTAGCAGCTGCAAAATCAGATTAAAACTAGGCTGCTAACCATTTTTTAAAAGAATAAACAACAGGTTTAAAAGTCTGGTTCAGCAGCTGGTGACTTGTGTAGTTGGCATTGGTTGATACAAAGTCGTTAAAAAGTCTCCTTACCCTAGAGACTATTTTTCTGTTAGTCGCTAAAAAGTCTGGTCGCTATGGGAACTTTTTTTTTACCTCTACTGTATGCGACACTCAGTCATTTTTAGCTGAAATACACACAAACAATTACAGCTGTTCATATGGCAGTAGATGGAACATGAGAAAAACACATTCAACTAAGTACAGTCAAACTAGAGTAGTACACACAGCTTGTGAACATAGTGTATTATACATATATATATATAATGTACATATATATAGTATAATAGTATAATACAAATATACACTTGCACATACGGTCTGAGACCTTCTGCCAGTAGACACAGTGTGACTGTGCAGTGGATACTTCTTCACACTTCGTTGAGATGTATCATACATATGTAGGTAGCTAGGCCACTCGCCCACAACTAATTAGACATCACATACACATACATGTGTGTGTTTGTGTGTCAACGTGCGAACAATTCGAGATATGCATGATTGCCATCGGCAACAAAGCCGTATAACAATGGTGGTGAAGAGATTCTCTACATTCTGCAAATCCTTAGGCAACAGAACATAACAATTTAAGACAACTTAAAAAAAAAGGAGATGTTCATGATATCGGGGGACTGGTACTCAAAAGTAATTAATGAAAGAAACTCACCGTTCTTACAACGCAACTACTGAAACTACTTCAACACACGCACACGCGCACATATACTGACAGAGTGAGAGGTCAAAGGTGGGCCTAATGTATCCAGTATAAGAACACCTGCCAAGAACAAGGTTTTGGATGTAATTATTTCACCCTACACTGAGCATGCTCAGAAATAGCAAACAAGATGCTTATTTGAAACACTGAAAGTAAGACAAAGAATTGAAATAATACACAAGCTCACAAACATACAAACTTGTCAGCCTATACAATCACTTCACAATTATAGTCACAGCAGCTGAATGGCTGCAGATAGCACGGGCTAGTGAAGATAGCACGGGCTAGTAAATGTAGCAGAATGAGTCAGTGAATTCAGTAGCAACTGCATATATAGCTCACGGCCACAAGGGACAACAGTTGAGAGCCAATTTCACCTAATAGAGCCAACAATCTATTAATTATGTAACACCATCGCCACTGACAACCAGGGATAGGTCAATATGACAACACGTCACTTATAAATAAATTAGAAGTGGAACAACAACAAAAAAAAAAAAAAGAAAGAAAAAAAAGAAGAAAAAACAAAGTTAAAAAGAATAGCAGATTGAAGAGTAAATATGTAATAGTGATAACTTAATAGAGACCAATTCACTCCTTGTTTTACAACTCCTAGAAATAAAAGATTCATACTCAATATTCTTTATAAACATACAACCAGTTACCTTAAACCAACCAAAAAAAAAGTTTTTTAATTAAACATATTTCCACGAAATCAAACAATTTGAAACACTACAACATAAACAAACCACGTGCCAAGTACTGACCTTAGGCATGCCATCCATGGAGGGAAGTGGAACGCTAGCAGTAGCTCCCCCAGTAGCGCCCTCAGGCTCAGCCCTGCCCCCTTGCCCCCTGGCTCCACCCTTTTGTTCATCATCTGAGTCAGAGTCCCCGACGAGGTTTTCTTTCTTGTAGCCACGCATGCGATCCTCAAAACCAGACATTGCAACGTGCTGTAACCATAACAACTAGGGTAAAACATGGCAATGAATGTGAAGGTGTTAGTTCTGAAACACTACAACAGCTAGGCGAGTTAACGAAGGGCTAGGCATGTTGGAATAAAAGAACGGTCAATTAGTTGGTACGTTCAGAATTATTACAACTTGATTGATAAGACTTAAAAAGTTTACTTTCAACCACATACTCGTTAACTATCAATACTCACAATTTCAGCCGGAAACTCTATGGGTATATATATGTTATAGTTATAAACCAAAATTGAGGTTTGTATGCGATTTATAAACTCCGAGACACGAGGGCGCAGCCCGAGTGGCGAGGATTTATAAATCGAAATACAAACCTAATGATTTTGGTTTATAACTATTTTATAGCCCAAACTAAACAACGAGCAAAGTATAGCGTTAGCTATCTTAGTAATTGTATTAAAGTACCCAAACTCTTCATTATTCCATTTTGCTTTGATCTGCCTTCCACCATAATTATGGTTGCTAAGAACTATATCAGACTTTTCCCCGCTAATACATTTTCTTACGAGCATACCAGACTGTATCCGATTTATAGTTCTTAACGACAAGCGCGGTCGCTCGGGTAACAGGCTATAAATATATATATATATATATATAAAGGCTATTTGGGACTTCTTATATCTGCCCTCTGCATCACTACCGATTTCCCTGTCTTTTATCATTCTCTAAACATGCCAATATTGACTGTCTCACAGAGCTAGTGACCCTCAACAACACACTCCTGAATGGCATTGCCATGGCTTCACTCTCATATGGACATATGTAATACAACATACCCACAGAATCCTTCAACTGCCACTCACTTGTGATAAATGTGGAGATATATCTGATAAATTAAAATGTAAGTTGTACTCCTGTGGTGGAAAAGAAGGGGAAGGCCCACTGCCAGGTAGAGTGTGGTAAGTGGTGCTAAAAATTAAAAATTAAAAAGAACAATAAAAAATAATTTCACAATATCATCACTTCTTAAACAAGTATAGTACTAATGTAATTATGATTCAATGACAGAATTGACTCCTGACCAATCATTCTAAGAACACTCGGCAAGATGTCAGCTACGAATACTATATAAGAGCCATTTGCCCTAACTCCCTTTCAACCACGCCCACCATGAAGTGTGAGAAGAAGCTTACTAAACAACACAATGAGACTGTAGTCTCAATCTATGTAGCACGCAACCAGTCCTACTCCAACACCAGCTCATAAAGTAAACACTGTCGCTATGGTGACTGAGCCAGAGTTGCGTACTTTGAGTCCTACCTAGCCAGTCTGGGGTCAGCAAAGACTCAATGGCCACGTTACTAAATGACGTGAAAGAAGCTTATTCAGACGTGCAAGTGGCACTAATACTAGCCTCGTGTGTTCTATACAGTGAGATTATAGCAGGTTACAACAGGATCCTCGCCATCGACACTAAATACAACTATCGATTGTACATCAAGTTCTTAAGAAGATGCAATGGAGTTTCAGGGGGTGAAGAAAGCTGAGAGTTCAATAAGTATGGTAGTGCTACAATTGCTATAGTTACTACTACACAATGGATCCCATGGAAGCCAGAGAAGTGAGCTATGCTAAAGATTACCATGAAACTTCATATCATGCTCACTAATGACTTAGAGAGGTATATATTATATCTGTCTTCAATTCAACTTACTGTAGGGCACATGTGTGTATGCTTTTCTACCAACACTACTGTGTCAGCTCTGCTCATTCACTGAATTATTACTACAACATATGATAGTTAGCTACTCAGCACACACACACACACACACACACACACACACTGTAACCCAATTTATACCTAATAAAGTATTTAAATTGGACTAATCAGATCATTATTGGACTTGATAATTAATATCAATTGTCCTGGCAATCTCTGTCCATACAACTAATTACCAGAACACCAAACACACAAGCTCACACACTCACACGTGTAGCTACATAATGAGATTGAACAAGTTGATTACACATATCCTTCAGGATGAGCTGTCCCCACACTTGGGAAAGCAAGGAGGAGCTAATTCTAATAACTTTGCCAGTCTAGGACCAGACAGCTGCATTTCCTACTAGACTTTAGCAGTGATCCAGAATAGTCTAAGCAAAGTGTGAACTATGCTTGTCCACCTGAGCAAACCTGAATCCTTCATTAACCAAGCAACACTTGGGAAGCTATTGACCTTTTAGTCTGTAAAAACCCAGTAGCGACAATTACTAGTAATAGGGTAATTCCTGAATAAAGTCTGGTAATAAATTATTCTAATTCCACCTGATAGGGTGTATGGTTAATAGTCCCCACTATGTGTAGTGTGCGTGTGTGTGTGTGTGTATGTGTGCATGTGTGTGTATGTATGTGTGTGTGTATACGTGTGTGTACATATGTATGTGTGTATATGTGTGTGTGTGTGTATACGTGTGTGTGTATGTTGTATGTGTGTGTGTGTATGTATTTGTATGTGTGTACGTGTGTGTGTGTGTATGTAGGTATGTGTATGTATGTACGTATGTGTGTGTGTACGTGTGTGTGCATGTATGTATGTGTGTGCATGTATGTATGTGTGTGTGTATGTATGTATGTGTGTGAGCATGCTGGTGGTGTGTACACTACAGCAAGTATGAATGTGTGTGTAGTATCAGTGGTTGTGTGTATGTGTGTGTGTATGTGTGCACTCAAGAACACTTCCATACATTAGGAAATGCTGAAGCTAGGTCTCTAAAAATATGTAATGGAAAAATAAGAATTGCTTAAATTCCGTTAAATTCCTAGTTTTCTAAGTAATTTAAAACAACAACAACAATAAAGTACAGCAACAGATTAAAAGAATGTTGACATGACTAGTAAGCACAGTAGAACAGTAGCTAAAACAAAGCACTACTAGTCAACTTGAAAGAATATGGAACTAGCTAATAGCTACTTTGATTGAACTAGCTAAACTAGCTAATAGCGGACTTATCACTGAACTTGTAGCTAATAGTGACTTACCACAACCTCCACTTTAAATAAAACATACTACAGACAACTAACTACAAGCAAGCCAGACAGCACAGCTGCCCTTAGCTGCTGGCCTAGAATGGAAGCGCCTCAGGGCAAAGTGTTGGCACCAGGCCTCAGGGCAAAGTGTTGGCACCAGGCTACAAATGAAGTCGCTAAAATTTCTCAGGTTGCTCAGTCGCTAATATTTTCGCTCAACCACTCCATAGAAGACTTGCCTAGGAATCCCAAGCCAGCAAACATTAAAATCTTTACCAGTAGGTGTTGAAAAAATTCTTAGCGAAATAAGAAAACTGTAGTGTAGTAGCTTCTCTCCATGAACTTGTAATTCTCTATTTCTCTGAATCCAGCATAGCTAAGAAAAAAATCAAACAATATAACACACATTTCACTAAATTGCAAGAAAACTTCTCAATACTAGTTATGTCAAATGCATTTTGCTATTCTTACTTGTGGTTACAGTTCCAAAGAGAATGTAAAATAAAATGAACTCCTGTCTCAGTCACAGCAGTGTTGTGGAAAGTACAGTTCAGCACAGTATCCAACTTTGTTCACCAACTTTAGTAGCTGCAGTAAAATTGCTAGCCTCAGATAGAAACGCAGAAAAGTCGTCAGGAAAGCTATGCGGCGCTACACCGACAACACACCGGGATATATACAGCGCCCCCGGAGGGCAGCTTCACTTCGCACCAGAAGCCTCTCTAGGTTGAGGCGTTGATCTGCTGCACACTGCGCCGCATCATCCCCAGTGAGCGGACTTCCCAATAGCGAACGAAGCATAAATAACAAAGGACCAAAAACGGGTATGGAGCGCTTTATATAGAACATCCCACCGACAATTGCTAATAGTATTCATAGACACACGCCCCTTTGGCGGTTTTGTAAAACCAACAAAATAGTTTGACCGCATAATTTGACCTGAAGTGTTAGTAAGCGGTGAGTACCTAGTATGTCTAAGAACAAAGTGAACAGCAGGGCTTCAAACTTTCAAAGCAATAGCCCTGGAGGCCTTTTGGAGAGCCAGCGGCGGCGCCTTGACGAGCTGGAGACTCTGCTGGCCGGAAGAGACGATGTAATTGCCAACCTGCAAAGAAAGCTGGCTGAACAGGGCGAGCTCCATCTGTCAGCAATGAAGAAGATCAGGAGGGAAAGGGACGAGCTGAGGTGCAAGAATGCAGCACTTGTGAATAAACTAGCAGAAGTGAGCAGGAAACGTAGCTTGACGACTGTAACTCCCCCGCTACCAAGGTAAGTAGTGGCACATCTTGCATGCATAGCTTGGCATGATGCAGTGTTTCAGCTAGGTTCACAGTTGATTACTGCTCAGTTACAGCTCCCAGTAGCTGTCAAAGCAATAATTTATGAGCCATTTCAAAGCATGGTAAAGCAATAATTTATGAGCCATTTCAAAGCATGGTAATAAAATATTAGCAAAGTCAATGGTTTGAAAATATCTATAGCTAATAGCTATGCTTATTTACATGATGTACAGCTGTAATTATACTTGGTAAAGCTTTGGTAAATGTTTATTAACTGAAAATATAAGTTTGGGTCTCGATGCAGAGCTTGACACTTATTTTGTGTAAACATAAATATCTATTTTAAGGTTTGCTTAACACCCGGGTAAAATGTGTTAGTTTTGATGGCAATAAATGATATGAAATTAATAGTAACATAGCGAAGCAAACTGTTTGGAAAAATTCATATTCCAGTTTAGAAATCCCCAAAGTATTTTATTAAATTGAATGACAGAGTTATGTACCTGCCTTCATTCCCTGAATTGGTACTATGGCGATGTCACCACTGAGAAGCCTACTTGCTAAACTTTATTATACCATTTGCTACGGCACAACAATTGATTTTTTTTTTAAACATGACTAAACAGTTTATTTTTAAGGAAGAATGTGATGTTCCACAACTTTTGCTATTTTACTCTATATTAATTTTGTCTTCTTCTACTATTTGATTCACACCTAAACATATAAGTATGTAGGAACAAAATGGAGTCCTACAAGGTTTTATTGTAAGCTGTCACATTCCTAAGCTTTGCCTGCAGGCGATGACTGTATAGAGATATCACAGAGAACTAAGCCAGTCAGTTTGGGGGTATGTACACATTCTACATCTGTTTTCCCAGGTGCTAGGAATTCCTTAACATGGAAGAGTTCCCAGCAAACGACTTGTTCATGCAGATATCTTTAGGTTTATGCGTAAAAGTTATGCGACGGGATTATCAGACTTTCCCCCCCCCCCCCCCCCCCCCCGAAATTTCACTATATTATCAGGGCTATATTCAGGGCTAATATGTGTTTATGCATAGTATTTCGTTATGATATACTGGACGATTATTCTTTGATGGTGCAAACCAACTATGACAATATGGCAGGTTCAGGAAATGATATTACATTATGTATTTACCCTTGCCTGGCCTAGAAGTTGCAGTGTATTGGATTGTTTAGTTCAGCAACATACAAATGGCCGGTTATCAGTGACTAGAAACGGTCATCCAGCCTGCCCATGTCACAGAACTGATGGTCATAGCGTATTGTTCACTATAAGACGGCCTGTGACAGCCACACCAGATTCATTCTAATCATGGGATAGATAGTATTAAAAATGCATGCCTTCACCAATGTTATGTCTTGAGAGGCTAGCAGAGACTTTCATTCTGCTCTGAATCAATTACTCAAGGGGTATCAATTAGCTGCCGAGACAAACTTATCACCATGTCACTTTCATTCAGCTGAGCACACTTACTCACGAGACCACCCAACTCCTCCCAGCCAATTACCTTCATGTGTTTATTTTTTTCTCAAGACTGTTCCCATATCCCATCTTTGGTTCAAATTTTGTCCTTTTGTTTTTTTCAATATGCTTGTACAATCAAGGCATTATACCCAAGCAGAATCACCAGCAGTGCCTCAGGCTTGTGCCTCTATGCCCCGAAGCCGTAGCAGCTGGGATCTCACGTTCACACTTATCTAACTTCAGTTTGAAATCAAACTGGTGTAGAATGAGCGAGGTATTCTTGTTGCAGACGTGGCTGGTTTGCGTATGTGCTTAGTTTTAATGGATTGCAAAGGTGGCGTGCTAATTATGATAACCCATCAATACGTCTGAAATGTTTGCGGAAAGGTCTGCTGACTCTGAAGGATTCCTTTAATTGAAGCTTGTGGCCTCAAGGCTTTGAATGCAGCTGAATCCTTGCTAGTGAGAGCAGTTAGCTTCTCTGACTGACTGACTGGCTATCACATTTCTATGGATATAAATGCACAATGGTTATATGATGTGATCGAGAGTGTTGTCCTGGGCGAGTGTGTGATACTTTAACCATACCATTCCTTCATGAAATACTATAACACGTATCCTTCCATTTTCATGCTACCCAATTTTTTTTTTTTTGAATTTGGTCACATGAGATAAACAGAATGCACAGTTATGTGATAAAACTTGTGTGTAATGATATTCATGGAGCTGGTAGTTGCTGGCATATGTGTGTGCGCCATATCGTTTCCATTCCCCAGATAATATTGTCTCGATTGGCTACATTGCAGAGTGCATTCCATTCTGCCTTCTTTGCTGGAGAGGTCATACAGGGCGCTTAACTTACCAACGCCCTCAGGGGAACTGACCTATCTGGCTTTATTTCTACCCCAACACATAGCTATCAAGGCTTTTTAATACCACAAACAATGCAAAATTTTGACAAACTCATTATTTGTAGAATGATCATGTTGTATTCAAAAGATCATATGACTGCAAAAAACAAAACAAAATACAACAAACAAAAGAAAAACAGCGTTAGTAAAGATGTTTAGAAAAATTCAATATGCAGCTGCATTTTAATATCCTTGAAAGTTTGGGTTGTATGGAGCCTGATGAGTCAAAGCAAATAACGCATCAAACATAATAATAATAATAATAATAATAATAATAAAATAATACTAACTATAAAATAATAATAATAATAGTAATAATAAAATAATAACAATAAAATAATAATAATAATAGTAATAATAATAATAATAACAATATAATAATAATAATAATAATAATAATAATAATAATAATAACAACAATAAAATAATAATAATAATAATAATAATCATAATAACAATAAAATAATAATAATAATAATAATAATAATAATAATAATAATAATAATAATAAAAATAATAACAACAATAAAATAATAATAATAATAATAATAATAACCTGTCACTGAACCCAAAGAAATGTGAACTAGTCTGTGTTGATCACGCAGTGAGGGGCCATCTTGTAGTTGCTTTGCCCGGCGTCGAAATTGTTGATCCCAGCAGTGTCTCTCTTCTGGGCTCCCCCCTTGGGGACATAGTATCAATTGACAGGGCTGTTAAGGAGAAGTTGGAAGCTTTGAAGATCATGGGCTCTCGCTTTCAACACATATCGGCCCATGATGCACTGACTCTACTGCGTCATTCTTTTTCTATACCCAAGCTCCGCTACTTGCTTAGGACGGCGCCTTGCTTTCTTTCAAGCCTTCTGGAGGAATATGACCACACCCTACGTACTATCCTCAGCTCCGTTACTAATACACCTCTGTTGCACAATGACAGAGCATGGCTGCAAGCAGTACTACCTGTGAAGTCAGGGGGGTTGGGAGTACGAAGGGCTGCTGACCTGGCTCTGCCGCTTATCTCGCCTCCACCTATTCTACTGCCAATATGGTGTCTGCAATTCTCGGCCAACATTCTTCATCTCAACCACTTCCCCCTGCACCCTTTTCAGATTCTGCAGTAGAGAAATGGTCGCATGGTCTCGACATTGCTCCACCTGTGGACCATGGTGTGCTGAAGGAGAAGAACTGGGACACACTGCGAACTTCCAGTATGGCAGAGTCTCTATTAGGTAGCTCTGTTGATGCAACTGAACGAGCTAGGCTCCTCGCTGCAATGGATAAGAACTCTGGGGGCTGGAGGTGTTGCATCCCTGGCCGAAGAAAGGAAGTCTGCCAAGTATGCACATCTGGCACCTCAGTTTATTATACAGCCTGTCGCCATAGAGACCTCAGGCGCTATAGGGCCCTCTACCCTATCTTTTCTAGAGAAGTTAGGCAGACGCATCCACCTGGCCACGGGAGACCCCCGCTCTACACAGTTCCTCCTTCAGCGGCTGTCAGTAGTGGTACAACGGGGAGATATGGCAGCAATTTTAGGCAGTACAGGCAACTAACTTAATCATCATATTTAATAAATAAATTTACCATTATCTATTTATTACGTCATTTCTTTATTAATCACTTACTTATATATAGCTAATTATATATATAATATATATACATATCTCGCTATGGGTATAGTAATGATACAATAAAATAATAATAATAATAGTGGTGTGCTTCAGCACAAATGACAAGTAAGCTAAAGCTTTAAAGTGATAGCTAGCTGAGCCACACCCCTAGGCATAATTTATATAGATGTTGAAATTGAAAGGTTGCAACCTGACCTGCCCATTCAATGACAGCGAAGAGAAGCAGTGCTGTTGGGTCCACTGCTATATGAATAAAGATCCAGACATTAAGGTCTCCTGCAAGACTAGGTTCTTTTCAAGGTCCAGAACTCATCAATGAATGGCCAACACATTCACCACACTCTACCACCTTACGTCATTAGTGACGCGGGGGAAAAATGGGTCACCCGTACCATATAAATAAATAAATAAACACCACGGAATTTCTATTGTGTTACCCCTGTGAATATCTCACTTCGCTCGCTTGCCAATAATAATAATAATAATAATAATAATAATGATGATGATGATATTAATAATAATTATAGTAATAAATATATAACAGAAGGCATGCATGTATGTAATTAAAATACGGTTACTTTAGTAAAGTTCATAATACAAGACAAAAAGAATCATTTAGAAAGGAAGAGCAATTGGTCGTGTAGCAACCAGGTTTATTTATTGTAATGTGATTAGTTGTCCAGAGAGCAAGATAGTCATAGCAACAGCTACTAGGTTGACGATGACTCATGTATATATAAATCACACCATTTCCTACTCTGGGAAAGACTACATCAGATTCAAAATAGTTACATATATGCACAAACAGTAAATGCTTCGTAACGTTCCAGTAGGCCTTCTTGAAGTCATATTCAATTAGGTTAAACATTTGTTCCCAAATCCTTGCTATAGTTTAAAAAAATAGCAATATAATATTGACTATATCTGCAATGACTCTGTGTACACAACTCTTATTACTGCCCCTTCCCGTTTACATATAATCTGCCACTACATATACATGTCTCTGAGTTGTGTTGCCTGGCTATTCAAGAAGGCCCCATTTGCACAACTATCTCATAACTCTGTTGAGTACGTGAGTGAGTGAGTGAGTGAGTTGGGTCAGTGTGAAATTATTGACTCACTCCATACATTCTGCACAGCAAGTCTAAACTACACTAGCAACTCATCTGGATCATAGAATCGATAATTGGAAAGTGTCAATCTTCAATATTGAAGATTTTTTGAACAGTTCATTCAGCTTGCAAGATATAACAATCCCAGACAAGCTCCCCATCTTTAAAATTTACTGTAATGTCAGGTTGGCTTCCAACTAGCAGCTGTTTGGTCACTTCTGCTTCCCCCCTAAGTGATGTTTACTTCACAGGAAACTGAGCCTGTGTGTTTTCTTGGTACCATATGTGTCATTACCCATTCTATAAACAGCAGCAGTAAACAGCAGCAGGACTGAAACTAGTTAGCTGCAATTAGAAATCATGACACGCCCAATTTCTGGAACCTCATTAGATCCCATAAAAATCAACGCTAAATTTAAATATGAAGTTTTCATAATAACCATGCATTGTTTCATTGTTTGAATGGTTCTATACCATCTTTTTATCTTTACGTGGTATATTAAATTATATAGATTGTATGTAAAACATTGCGGAAACTTTGTCAGGCGGAAACTTTTGTGAGATAGAAACTTTTGTGAGGCCGCCATCACACATGACTACCTAGCTAAACTGACCTGTAAAGGTTCTAGGGCTGTGAAACAACTTCTTGAGTAGCAATATCGACTTCAACAATCTGAATTTGCATTTCATTATATTATTTTATATCCTTGAATTCAGATAGAGCACACCGAACAGTATCAGCTCTCTCTCTCTCTCTCTTCCCCTAAAGAAAAAAGACTTTTAATTTTCCAAGCTTTACAGCTTTATTGTACCAAGTTAAACAAATTGAATTTTGAATGGAATACTTACAAGGACAATAGCGGAATCACTAGTAGTAAGTAGTTGTTACTAGCAACTATAAACACTTTGGGATTAACAAATTCAGTGAATACAATAACAAAGACTTGGAGTCAATAGGTATTGGCAATCAGAAGATGTCCTCAGGGAATTCCTCCACTCAATACCCTCCATCTCTGGAGAAGCAAAGAGAGTACATATAATGAAGAATTAAGCAACTTGCGCCATGCTGGCTTATCCCTGGGGAAATTAAAAAATTTATAAACTAGATTATTTATATTAATAATGATATTTTCCCATGAGTGTCGCGTTCTTGGATCTCGTGCATCAATGTTACTTCAATGGATACTTTATATAGCCTAGGAGAGTATTGTAGTCTTATGGCAAAGTTTCTAGTTTATAATAAAAAGGACTTTCTGAGAAGTGACATTTTTAATTTGACTAGTGGAGTAAAGAATTTTTTTAAGCTTCTCTGCTGACCTCTTGGCAATTTTAATATCTTCAGCAAATATAGTTCCCAATTTTCATTGAAGTAAATAATATACAGTACATTGACACCAATAATTATATTTTTCCAAAATGATAGAATTTGGGGTTAGAGACTAAGAATTTTGAATAGCAAGTGTGAAATTGCATCTGTCTATTATAACATTGTGCAGTTTAATTGAACGATTGCTGCAGCAGTAGGTGTGGTCTGTTAGAGCGTACTAGCTGTGATGTAATGAAATGATGATATGGTGTTTGTCCAGCCATGAGGATCACCAGATGTCTCCTCACTAACAACAGCTGACCACCTGCAGTAACAATGACTGTGGTAGTCACAATCAGAGTTAAACACTCCCGTATATATAATTATAGTAGAGCAGCGTATAGCAGCCCCACCTAATTATCCTTAAATCTCCACCCATTTGCTACTGTAAAACTAACAAGAACAAGTAGGGGGGCTGCTCTACAATTTAACAAAAATTGTAGGCGGGGCTGCAACAAGAGCAAGTGGGTGGTGATGCTATAAGATTTAACAAAAAACAACAACAAAAAAACAACATAAAAAAAAACAAATGGGTGGGGCTGCTATAAGGTAGTTGAGCAGCCCAACCTTATTCTATAGCAGCACTGCCACATGATAAAAAAATCTTTTAGCAACCCTCCCTTCTTTTCCTTATGATGTGATCTCATGGTAAGACCATATAGCAGCCCCACCTACTTATAGCAGCCCCACCTACTTATATTTATAGTAGCTTCACCTATTTTATTTTTTTAGATCTTGTAGCAGCAGCTTTACTGGCCTTAGTATATCATATTAGCACCTATTGTCCTTATTAAATCTTATGACACTCCCACCTACTTATCTTATGTTTTAGAAGCCTTACCTACTTGTTTTGGTTGCATTCCTAACTACTTATTTATATAGACCTTATAGCAGCCCCACCTACTTATTCTTTGTGCAGCCTCACCTACTTATTCTTTGTGCAGCCCACCTACTCATTCTTTGTGCAGCCCCACCTACTTATTCTTTGTGCAGCCTCACCTACTTATCTTACACTATAGCAGCCCCACCTACTTTTTCTTTGTGCAGCCACACCTACTTATTCTGCAGCCCCACCTACTTATTCTTTGTGCAGTCCCACCTACTTATTCTTTGTGCAGCCCACCTACTTATTTTTTGTGCAGCCCCACCTACTCATTCTTTGTGCAGCCCACCTACTTATTCTTTGTGCAGTCCCACCTACTTATTCTTTGTGCAGCCCACCTACTCATTCTTTGTGCAGCCCAGTGCAGTCCCACCTACTTATTCTTTGTGCAGTCCCACCTACTTATTCTTTGTGCAGCCCACCTACTCATTCTTTGTGCAGCCCACCTACTCATTCTTTGTGCAGCCCACCTACTTATTCTTTGTGCAGTCCCACCTACTTATTCTTTGTGCAGCCCACCTACTCATTCTTTGTGCAGCCCACCTACTCATTCTTTGTGCAGCCCACCTACTTATTTTTTGTGCAGCCCCACCTACTTATTCTTGGTGCAACCACACCTACTCCTACTTATTCTTTGTGCAGCTCCACCTACTTATACTTGGTGCAGCCCCACCTACTTATTCTTGGTGCAGCCCCACCTACTTATTCTTTGCAGCCCCACCGACTTATTCTTGTAAATCTTAAAGCAGCTCCACCTACTTATAGTAGTCCAGTAATAGCTTCTGACTCAGTTTAGGGAATACTATAGATGAAGAAGTAAATATTACTTTCTGGTTTTGTAACCTTTTGGGAATCACTCTTGTATATATTTTGAGGAGGTTTTACTTTTCATGATACTTTACCACATTATCTGAGATTGTGTTTCAGCAATACACTGTATTCAATAAATGCTAACAAACTCTATGAAGTAACATGTAAACTTTGAAATAAACTTCATTTAAAAACCAAATAAATGTTATATGTGCCTGCGCAATAATTCAGGCGTGACTACATACGTTATTACAGGCGCACACACCTCCGCGCGTTGTTGCCAGTTACCACAGGAATCCTCCTAATGGACACTGCGCAGTCAGCAATTTGTAACCCGCAGGTTTTGCGTGCAACCGCCATAGATGCAACAGAACGGAAACTAAAGGGAGAAAGACTTGATTGGAAGGCTGGGTTTGGTTGCTTTATATTAAGCAGCTAATTGCCGTTCTCTGACGTAGTCTGCACCGAACCTTGAGTGGAACATTGGGCTAGTTCCGCGTTCCAGTTTGTGGAGCTCTGTGAAGCGCGACCTGGTTTCTCTTCTGTGTTTGCCCCTAGACTAGTCCGAGGTAAGACTTCGACTGGTGCTAGGTTGAAATGTATTACCGTAGCTTTACCTGTAACGTGGAAATAACCCTGTGGGGGGTTAGTATAAAAGCTCATATAATAATGCAAGTGAATTTGGCTGAAGAAGATGCTGAATCTGACCTTTCCATGCATAGCAATGCTGTAAGTGGAATGGGAATTTTTGTTGTTTTCATTCCCAGTGAGGATAGTGATTCATGTTTGTTACTTATGCAGCCACTCGTAGTTGGAAAGAATATCATAACAATAAACAGTGTTAGTGCAGTTCATAGAGCAGAGCGTAAGCAAAATATAGCATTCTTAGTCCGTGTGTACTTTGAATTTAAAATAAGGGAGGGAAAAGTGTTTACTTGGCTAAGATTCTAAATAGCAGCTGTTTCAGACTTTACTAGTTATCATTTTGCCTGAATTAATACTGTCAAATCTGTCAGGGTTAAGGTGCAGATAAGGTTTCACTATGATGACCCTGTAAATATATTCTGTGTGTAGTTATAAAGAAAGGCCATTCCTTAACCTGTCTCTAACTGTTGACGAACCATAGTTAGTAACCCACTTTTTTCCAACCACACCCATTAGCACTCCCTCCCTCTCCTTCACTCTAGCCCCAGGTAAAAGAAACCTGAATTTATTTTGTTGTTTACTGGTGACGTGTAGAGAAGTGGCTTCCCTTTAGCCATTTATTTTAGTAGGTTTCTCGGGTCTGCCACAATTATTTTCATTGGTTTTCTATATTTAGTAATGGCAAATCTAAAGCATTACCATTTGGTGGAGATGCTTAGACTTCAACTGAAACTTCTTGTAAGCCTTTCTCTACTTTGTCCATGGGATATACGTGAAACCAAAGGAACAGTAAGCAGACTGTTGTATAGTATCTTAACTTCGGGGAAGAAACCTTATGGTTAATTGTAGATACTGAAGATATGGAAGTTGTGACTTGTGTATTTTACTAGTACGGAGACATCTTGAGTAATACAGGAGTTGTTGTGGGCTTGTTTGTTTTATTTTAATATTGTTTCTTGGCCCCGCCCTTCTTCGCACAAGGTATCTATTACTATGACGTAATGTGACGCAATGAAAGCAGTGACTGGTTGTTGTTGTTGTTGTTGTTGTTGTTGTTTTATTGGCTTTCATGACAGTCCAGGGTTTGATACAGTAATTCAGCGAAGCGAGCGGAGCTGACTCTCTAACAGTATTTTGTAGCCACACCAAACATGCATGGAATAGCTGCAATTACAGGGAACATGCATCGCTCGCTTCGCTATTTTGTGCTATTAGAGCGCATCTAGTTTAGGCTAGGAAGGAAGGAAACCTTAGTGTTAGAGGGCGGGGCAGAGGGTGGGGCTATTGTGCATACTTACTGTGAGATGTGTACATATGCTGCAATTAACAAACGTATGTATCAAAAGATGAAAATAGTCTCAAGAAAGATTAGGGGAGGCGGTAGAATCTTCATTGGGGGGGGGGGGGGGGGGGGGGAGAGGGTAACTATTAGTGCTAGTCCTACCTTCTACATACTTGTACATTAAATGCTGTAGTCACATATCTTACCATTGTTTTTATTACCCTGGATGTTGTCCCCAATAGAACTATCAAATAGTCAAGGTCTTTTAAGCACATTGGAATATATAGATACTACACATTTCTTTATAGAGCTCATTGAGTTCCTAACTAGGGAATGGCTGTACACTAGCGTTAAGGAAGCATTGCTGAAGTACCGACCGAGTGGCATCCATATTGGTCACATAAACATTTGATCAGTAACTGTGAGTATTGAGTCCTTTTAAGTAGGAATGTTGGACTGATTGCCTTTCAGAGGCAACACTTTTTTTTATAAACTTATACTTGTCCTCATATTTGTGGTTTGGAATAGTAGACACAGCGCATCTTCTTTTTTTATTCGGAACTAAACCTACAATTATACTCTTAATAGTATGGCGCCTAAGTTGCCCATTCAAAAATGTATGGGAAAAACCGCTGTTCAATTGAAATCGCACGGGGAAAGTGAAATAAATAGAGATATGAGATATAACACTTGTGCATACATGATACATTGTGTGTGTGTGTGTGTGTGTGTGTGTGTGTGTGTGTGTGTGTGTGTGTGTGTGTGTGCGTGTGTGTGTGTGTGAAGTTGAAGATTTTTTTTTCTGTTGTAACTGAAGTGTTAAAAGTTCTAAAGAGTGTAGAATGTTTTCATTCTGGACTAACAGTTTTTATGAACTTCTCTGAACTACTAAATTCCAAATTTTCCCCTTCTTCAAAGTTAAGTTTCACTTTTATGAAGGTGTTTTTTTTTAACGTATATGGGGGGAGTGGTCGTAGGTGGGGGCATGTGCGCTAATGACACAAACACTACCTACACACACCCTGTAATGTCTGTGGCTTCCACCAGCCAAGAAGCCCTGCAACTATGTAGTGCCTGTTAACACTGTTTTTAGGTTAGCTTAGAGACACTCAGTGAGTATAGAGTAACATCTATGTTGTGTTAGCTGATTATAGCCAGCGATGGTTTGAGATTTAGTCCTACAACCTATCTCCAGCATTCATGGAGTTGAGTCCTCTCCAAGTGTTGGTAAAGCCATATAAATGAGGATGTCCAGTTTGAACTCCATTACTAATACTGAGTTTAGATTGCTAGAGTTCCCAACTTGAAGCCATACATGCGATGGATCAGTTGAGAGGACATAACATCAGCACTAACACACACACACGTTGCATCCTCCCATCTCACAGAGGTTACAATGTGGAGCACACGTGTGTTCATACATACTCGTACAATAGACATATAAATACATTTCCTGGATAGTGTGCTTATTGTTTTCACTGCGAATGACAGCAGAGGACATTGATTATAAATCCATTGTTCAACTCCTATTAGTTCGGGTTTGATATCAACTTAATTACAAATATTCATATTTTATACTTTACATATCACCTCAGTCCAGGTGGTCGGATTGCTCCGCACGTGTGTAGCTAATTATGTGAAATGAATGAGTGCAATTGTTAGGCTAGAGTATCATTGAAGTGTTAGAGTCACGCCAGCAGGAAGATTGATTAAAGTTAATTTATTCAATCACATGGGATTGCTAGTCATGTGGTAAATTTCATAAGCAGCTTCTAAATGTCTGAAAATGTACTATTTTTGAAGTATGAGAAATCCCGAGTTGCTGATTGTACGTAACATAATGTAATTCATGCACTTCTTTAATTGTGTGATATTTACACAGGCGTAGGTGTAGCTTGTTCAGATTCTGGCCAGTATTGCTGAAAGTGCAAAACTTGTGAATTCACTTATTCTAACTATAATTATTTTTTTTCTTTCCTCCATTGAATCTCTCACACTCCGTAGTACTCTCAGGCTGAGTTGCTATGGAGACAATACTCACAAACTACAATAAAAAGAACGCTTTGTTCATGAAATGAATTTGTCACTACATTAGGTCACTGGGGTTGGGGGATATGTAGTCAGGCTGGTTGGCTCACGGGAGTTTTACATCTGTATTCACGGCTAGTAAAGCACACACATCTCTTCCTCCTTTTGCTCTTTGGATTCAAGCTCCATTTCGTGTTCAATCTGTTTCCCCCAAAAATTCTCAGCTCCTCCTCCCCCTCCCAATTTTGCCGGAATGCTGTTAGGCTGAACTCAAAATTATAATATTTAGCTCTTCATATTTTCATGCATAATTATGCTTTTAAAAATATACATATTTTATTTGCTTTGTAAGTTAGTACATACATTACGGAGAGTAGTGGACTTACATACCTGAACCTCTTCTCTTTCCCTCCACCAATTTCTATATTAGAACTCTGCCATTTCAGCTCAGTCTTAAATCAGGTGACATGTGCATGGTACATATGTTGGCCGGAGTTACGTACATACGTATGTATGTATGTATGTATGTGCATATAATGTACATTTTTCTCTTAGAATGTTCTCTGCACTCATTCTTCCTCTTTTCTTGCCACAAGGCAGTCTAATTTGTAACTTGGAGGACATTCCCAAAGCTATGACAATCTGTTGATGAGTTCTTCACAGAGAAACAGTGTGGGATCCTGAGGCAGTGACTTAACCCACGCACATGCCTCCAGGGCGCACGGTTCCTTCCTTATAAGGAAAGAGATCTTGAGTCTATTTGTGCTTGTTGTTGCTCTCTCTAATAAATAACAAATTCTAATAAATTACAAGGGAAAAAATAAAACCACTAAAATCTGAGCAAATGGAATAGATGCAGTCTATTGAATATGTTAGTATGTGATTGCCTGACACACATCAATACTACGTGCAGACAATATGTAGTTTGGTGGTGGGGTGGGGGGGGGGGGGGGGGGTGCTTATGACTTGATCTTCCAGATGAAGTGTCACCAAGCACAGTGACTATAGCAACTGGTGGTGTATCTTATGTGGGTTAACTGGCCAGCCTCGTGCTGGGAATGGGTGTGACCTATATTGTAAAGCCTTTGCTCCACAAGATCTGCCTGCTTGCAACCCTCGTGTCCCTTTACCTGGCTGGCTAGCTAGAGGCTAATCCTTCATCTGGCATCTGTTATGTTGTTTTTTCCTTGAGCTAGCAATTGCTATAATAGATGTATAAAGTGCAATTAATGGTTCAATTATATATTATATATTTCAATTATATATTTTAGCCCTTGACTAAACAGCTTGGTTTAGATATTTATGTTTAACTTACTTTACCCAGGATTGTGTACAATTAACCTCAATGAACAGGGAATCTACAGTAAACATAGTAACTATGCAATTTATCTGCACATAATATTTGTTTCATTGATGACTGCTATCTTTTTTTTTTTTCAGGGCTCCATTTCATTCGAACAGCCCCACCCCCCAGCATCGCTCCAACACCCACCCCCGCATCTTCCATCACCACAGCGTTGCAACTCTTCCTGCCCTCCCATCTCCCTCTCTCTCTTCTAACGGCACTTCTCGACACACCACCAAGAACGTCACGTTCTTCCGAACCCCGCCCAGTAAGGACAGCGACACTGACTACTCCGATCTCGAAGAAGAAAAAGAAGGAGATAAGTTCAAGGCAAAGAGCAAAGTGATAAAGCAGAAGGCAATGTCGGGTTCTATCAACGATGATTCTATTGAAGTAGAAATTAAGAAGGAGCTCAATGCAGTCATGGATTCCTCTGCCAACTCTGTCACTGCGGTCCTTCTAGGCTACAAAAAGAAACCTGAAGAAGTAACTAGAGTGATACGACAGCCATCAGCGTCCCCGCCCACCCCCCGGGCTAGTCGGCGCAAGGACAGCTCCTCCTCATCGGGATCAGACGGTCGAGAGGCCAGTTACACAATAGGCACTGTTACGGAGAATTCCAGGATGGCTGCAAAGAGAAGCAGTCCAGCGCAACAATGGTCACCCATGAATCGTCGGGCAGCAGCAAAGATCAGTAGCAGTGATGGAGTAGCCTCCGCCATTCAGCAGATACTAACCCACAAGAAGAACTCACCTGAAGTTAAGGGACCAGACAAGATGGGCTCTAAACCCGCAAGTGGAGACACAAATGGGATCAGTGTGACGTCTTCTACAGTTACCAAGGACGTTTCTAAGAGCGACCGAAGTTCGACGAAATCCAGCCCTGATGCGCCTCAACTTAACAAGGGGAACAAAACATCAAACTCTCAATCCACTACTCCCGCCAAACGCCCCAAAGAAGGGGGCGTGGCAGAAACCAGGGCGTTGTTTGAGAGGCTATCGAGCCACTCACTGATGGAAGTTCCTCTGAGAGAAGAAAGCAACAGTGAATCGGCTGATAAGTCCTCATCAAATCCAACAGATAACCCCTCAGGGGGGTTAAGCAGAGGTGATAGCATGCTCAGTGATATTCTCTCCAGCGAAGGAACTGTAACAGATGTCGAGTCAAGTCTAGACGTCGTGTCACCCCTGGGGATAATTTCAGCTCGCTTTGCGTCTGATAACCCTCAAAAAGGCAGCTGGAGTACAAGTGATTCTAATATATTACTGGACAAGAAGAAAAAGGTGAGCTATTCAGCCCAGAATATCATTGCTAGAGACGACTTTAACATTTTGGAAGAAGACGAGGAAGACGCAGTAGGGGAAATGCAAGAATTTAATAATCTTGATATGCGTGCTCGCACCAGTACTGTGTCCGGGTCCCTCCTCAAAGGGGCGGCTAAAGTCGGTATTGGACGGAAACGCTTAAAGGACCAACGAAAGGAAAATCTGCTAATGAAGCGAGCAACGAGTCAGATAGCGCCTGGAGCCGTGACTACAGGTCACACCGACTTCTTAAGAGACATGGACGCCATGAAGCACAGCTTCGAGCTACTCTCTCCGCAGCTGGAGGTGAAAATTAAAAACATGGCACTGCGAAAAATGTATGAGACGTACGGCGGAAAGGACGTGGTTAAGCATGCCGTGCACGTGATAGTTCAAGCGTGGCAGAGCTACCGTCTCAGGAAGAGGTTCCAGGAAAGATTGCGAGAGAAAAGTCAGAACAGAGCGAAGATGCGAGAGAGAGCAAAGTCCCTGAAGAACGTCCACCGTAGACCTAGCATTTTGCAGAAGGGAGGGAGAGGTCAATATAGGAAAGTGAACCTGTCGAGTACGTCTGAGAATAGAGACGTAGGGAAGACTTCCGGACTAGTAACAGCAGACCCTATGACTCGGATGAAGGAGAAGGCGGATAGACTGGGTAAAGAGCGGATAGGCCACACCCACTCCGGAGCCCGCCTGGAATTGATGGAGAAGAAGCGGAGTAGCTTAGGTACGACTGGTGATAAAGCTGACGTAAGGAAGAAAGGGTCGTCAGTGAAGGAGAGCCAAGGGTCCTCTGTGGCGTCAATATTTGAAGAAGACAGCATTGACTTGTCCAGAGTTGGTGAAATGGTGGACCGAATTAACTCTGTGGAGGACTCCGTGTTCGTCCCAGAGAAGAGCCAGGACAAACGGCACACTTTGGTGAGCTTTAATTAGTTATAGTTTATCGAACATTGGTGTATTTGATGAGGTACATACGTACCAGTATAAGAGGTCCCTTTTGTGTATATTAATACATTCTTTAGCATGCTCCAGTATATTATTGTAGTTGGTTGGTTGCTTGTCTAATGAATTAACTTCAATAAAGGCAGAGAAGTCATTAGTTGTGTGGTTGGTGAAACATTAGTGACTATGGTACTTGCCTGTATGATGAGGAGTGGGTTACTGTTAGCTAATTGGGTCGGTTGTAGTTGGTCTGTTGAGATTAATTGATAGTATTTTACATACTCCTTCTGTATATGTATTTTCCATTGATGCAGTTTGTCATTAGTCTGCAAGTGGCCTTGAATCATGTATGTACATATGTATGTAGTGTGTAGCTACACTCGCTAGAATTTGAAATGGACCAATCAATAACTGTTTGTGAAAATTGACTAATTTGCAATTAAAATGATAATTTGTTGAGCATTTCAATTTGAATTTCACTTTCTACAGCACATGACTGATACATTTTATTGTTAGTATTTTGAAAGTAGAGGAAGTCAAGCCCTGTCCAGTGATTCAGGCAGTGAAGTCTGTCAGTAGTTCTAACTGTGAATGTCATCCTCTTTCTGTCAGTTACATGTTCTTGTTGGTGTTTATTTTGGTGACCCTCCATCCTCCTCTGTCAATATTGACACAACCCAAGCTTGCTCAAAGACATATTTGGGGACTGGGTTCAGACCACCGCCAAGTTCCCCAGGAGTAAGGCACATATTTATGACATGTGGGTGACTGTGTTTTTGGTTGCTGTGGTAACTGGGCAGCTGTATGGCCTGCTGGAATATCTTCACCCACACACATTTACATATTATTATTGTTATAACTTTGGCATATATTTATCTGCAATTATAATCATGCCTTGGTCACATCCAGAACTCCCTATTATCTAAAGGTCAGGCAACTTGTGGTTAGGATTGTGTCTCTGCACTAAGTGACACAATCCTTCCCAAGGTACCACAAGAACTCAACAATAAATAGTGAACTAATAAAATTTGCAAACCTTAATATATATAATACTTATTACATGAGTCAGAGTGTGATATGGCCAAATATTTCACGAGCAGGCTAATTTATTTTGAAAATAAAGCCTGAGAGTGAAATATCTTGCCATAACACTCTGACAGGTGTAATAAGTGGTTTTTCCACACTAGATATCTTCACTACTGTAGCTAGTACTAGAGGAAGGGTAGCTCACAGCCTAAAGTTGGTTGTAGGGGCTACCCACACCCCCAGCTGATATTTTAGCAGCTGCTCTAACCCTGTTGAGCAGGGTAAAGAGCAGGGTAAGGGTTAGAGCATGGTACTCCGTACCAGAGGAAGGTAGCTGTAAAACCGAGAAAATTGAAAAGTTTGGCAGGTTGCTATAACTACAAGGGTAATGAGCTTGAGCAGTAGGCGTGAAATAACAGTGAAATAACAGTGTGAAATATCTTGAGTTATACCATGGTTGCTGCCGGTAACACCCACGGATTAAAAGTGATATTTTCCCAGGTGATTTTTCGGTGAGGTGTCAAGCGAATTCTTCCGTGTTTCCGGCCCAAAATTAAAATTCAATTAAAATTCAATTGAAGCACTCCAGTAAGTTTACTTTAGCAAGTTTACTTTAGCATTGTAGCTGCCAGCTGTTATCTCCAGATCTAACTCTACCTGGGCTGCTCAGCAGTAAGCAGTAAAGCAGCTAGCTGTGGTATGAGAGCGGCAGGAGAGTTATATGTGGTAGGGCTGGTCCCATATAGGTGGATATGAGAGAGTAGTAGTAGCAGCAACTATGGTATAAAACAGTTATGCCATGGCAACATCGGGGTTATGGAATATCACCGCCCTTATCCCTGGGCTTCGCCCTCAGGATCAGGACGGTTATATTCCATAACCCCTCGTTGGCCATGGCATAACTATTACTTATTTCAAGGGTCATGTACCTAAAAATATCATTGTGAAGATATCTAGGGTGGAATATATATATTTTTTTTCTTTTTTCTTTTCTTCTTTTGGTTGGGTCGATAGTTATCTGTCAATAAACCCTGCAACATTCACCAGATTGTTGTAAATTAGTGTGGTGATAGCTATCAGAAGTGTACCTCCCGGGCATGTGATGGGTCATATTGTGGTGTTGGCTCTGACAGCCGGTCTGAATGTAATGCATTCGTATCTCATTAGTGTCTCTCACTTATCTCTGGCATCACAAAGTTTTGGACAACTGACCATTACTGTTTCATTTCGTCTCCAAATATTTCTTATGAAACTATGTACATTTTAGAAGTGTTGACTAGCTCTTTCTTCCTGTCTTCACTGTAGGAATAATCTCAACACTTTTAGCTTAGAGTCAATTTCTGACAGCAGAAAGCGGCATCGAAGAGTTCCATAAACACAATCATCTTCACTGCATTCTTTCTTCATTCTATATACATCACACGCACACACGCACTTGCTGACTCACGTCTACCGTCCTTCCCCCTTTTCACGGCATCGCACACAATGTTTATCGGAAGATCTCAGTTTTAGAATCACAAGTTTGTTATGTTAAGGCTGCTGAGGTATTTGAAACTTGTGGTGACAAAGCACTGACGGTTGGGTCTAAAGGTACACCACACGATCAACAACATCCAGTTGAGCCAGATCCACGGAGAGAGAGAGAGAGACAAGATCGCTTGCGGTCTGTCTCGACTTCGTTGGTACCGTTGCGTATTTCGGCTAAACCTTGTTGTTTGTTGTTGTTGTTTTGTTCAATCTGGATCATTGTTGAGTTAGTTGCTCCATGTTTCTGTGGCAGGAGCCGTCTTTGTCTCTGAATCAGATAGACATGCAGCTGGACTCTGGCGGGATGGAGCAATGCAAGGATGTAAACGTGGCAGCCGGGCGACCCAAGTTTGACTTAGCGTCTCATATGCATCTGTGCTTCGTAGAGACTCAGTCATCAGAGGATGAGGGTCGCGACACTGTTCAGTCTGACGGAATTACACGTAAGTTGTGTGGGTGTGGCCAAGCAAATTTTTTTTTTGATACGCACAGAACAAACTATGGTGTGTATTCATTTCTAGTTTTGTGCTAGTCTTGTGGTGTGAGAACTGTATGTTATGAAAAATGCAGAAAGGGAGGGGCACTTGTGTTTGTAGCTGTGTAGTTTTAGACTTAAACTTCAGCTATCATCGTAGTATTTGCCAACATGCTGATGTGTGGACCTGTGTGTGTGTGTTCGTTTGTCCATCTTCTGTTTCATTGTTATCAGGAGATTTCCCGTCCCAAAGTATGAACGGGTAATTTTGTCTTTAACTGTGTGCCCCACCCCTAATTACCTATACACACACACACACACATACATACATCCTATATATACATAGTTCTATGCTACATTCTTACATAACATTAGTTGACAATCTTATTATATAAAGTATGCGGAAGGTGTTATCAGATGGTGGGTGGAGCTTACTGGTGACTGGGATTGGGTATTTGGCAGAATTTACAAAAACATTCAAACTTATTTTCATAAGTAAGTGATGAGGTATCAATCAATCAGTCCACTTGGCAGCTAGCCAGTGAGCTCCCATGGCAACCACTGGTATGCACACAAGTCAAGCCACTGCCCACTACAAGCTCCATCGACTCAGTTTAACTGAATTAATATCTTAAGAATGGCTTCAATGGGTAATTAGAAATATAGCTGCGAAAGATACCAGTGTTTTCCTTCATCCTCTTCACATCTTCACATCCCCTCCCTCCCCCTTAGAAATGAATTTTATTCAAGTTCTCTATGATTGTTTTGTTGATACTTCTTGTTAATTGAATGCACAATTTCTCATAATTTGTTCCATTTACTCTGAACTAATTTTGTTGTTTAGTTTCCTTGTCGACGAATGATCTACAGCGTCCTGTTTCTGTGTTCTCTGAGACGTCCATCGAATCTTCCATGAGCATTGCTGTCTGTCAGGCCGTCAAATCTGACAGACGTGCAGGTACCTTACCACGTCCAGGACGTATCCGGCAGAAGAGTGTGGAGGACAGGGAGAAGACAACGAGGCTGAAGGTCGGCATCTATCACTTCAACAGGTAAAGGGTGGTTGTGAAATGGTGGTGTGGTTGTGAAATGGTGGTGTGGTGTGTGACTGCAGATTGTGGACATAGCATTTTTTTTTTTATGTGTTTATTTTAGTGGTGAAAGTCAGCATTTGTAAATGCAGAATATTCAATTTGTTTAAAACTCGCCCTAAACTTATTAACTTCATGCATACATAGTAGAATGAATGGATGAAATTTTAAAAAAAAATATTTTTTTTCAAAGAGTAAATTTCTTTGTATATTTCCTTGGTTTCTCTTACACCTGGTTTTACTGAGAAAACACTTGTACACCTACTTGACCCTGTATAGTGTGTGTGTGTGTGTGTGCGCGCGGAGTGTGTGTGAGTAGTTCTGAATGGTGCAAGTCATTTTTGTCTTCTTTGTAGAGTTGGTCGGGACCTAGTAGTGCAATGGTGTCACTGTAGCTTAGGGTCACAGAGTTTGATTTAGCTAGGTATTGTGCTCAATAATATATGAACATACTGGCACACAGTATGTAGATATCTCGCTTCATTAAGTTACAGAACGTGCATGTCACAGGTGTGTACTTAAGCACACACAATCATACACACGTGAACTAGCTTTAATTAATTGCACTCATTGTACATGTTGTATGACTATACACACACACACACACACATGCTCATGTTTGTACGGACACTAAAGTGTACTTCATTGTTGATGAGAGCTTCCTCTGTCAAATAGTCATCTTTTTCTTTTTTTAAATAAAAATTAATTTTATTTTACAAGTTTGTCTTTGATCGTTCACTAAACTCAACTGACTGTATCGTCATATAGCCTTACCACCGTGCCATAGGAAAGGGAAACCAACAAGGGCATTAAATTTGTGCGGAAAACAAAGAAGCTCCTGGCGGTGACCCTTAAAGAAATGGCGGAGTAGTAGTTTCTGGTGACCGGAAGGACTGAGCAAAGAGAAGATTGGAGAGTTTCGGAGCCTATCTTCTGATTTCAATAGCCGTGTAGAGTGAGTTTTTACCTTGAAGTAAGTAAATACCAGCTTCACCCCCCACTTTATTAGTGTCAGTTTTTGTTTGTCATGGTTGTTGTTGTTTATCTGGTTAGTTACGCGTAGTTATGTTTTAATTACAGATGCTCGTTTGAGCTTGTGTAAAATCGGGGACAAGCCGATAGACGGGCTTTCAGAGAGTGTCAGCCGGCTCTTCAGGGATTTTTTGCCGGTTATGGGGTGGGCGGGGTGGGGGGGGGAGGGGCAAGGAGGGGTGAGTGGGGTGGGAGGGGACAGCAGGTGTGGGTCGGTGGGCAGGGGGAAGAGGATGGGTCAGTGGGAGGGGCCAGAGAGGCAGAGATGGGTCGGGGGAGGGGCAGGAGGATGGGTCAGTGGGAGGGGCACAGAGAGGAAGGTCAGTGGGAGGTGCCGAGGGTGGCGTCGTGGAGGGGCAACATATGTAGTTAAAGAGAGATTGCAAGGATAGTGTATGTACAGAACAAGTGGATTTGCGGGAAACAATTTTAATTTTTTTCCGATATCAGTGACCAAGGAGTTTTATACTTCAGTTTCCAGCTGGCTGCAGAATGAATATTGTTAATGAATTAATCCCAAGTGGATTTGTGTATAGAAAGTTGAAATAATTCCTACATTGTGTGTTGATTATCACTACAATAGAAGTCAACTGTCTCTCTGATAAACAAGCCACATGGTTCAGACTCAGCGCTACTATTGCAATCCTAACAACCACTAGATTAATGATCAGTCCTGGGTATGTCTATTGTTGACAGTTCCTGAGCAATATAGTACTCCGTGAGATACACCCACAATATCTCTCTCACGTGTGCCGTTTTCATTCTTATGATGTTATTAAAAACATAAGCTCTGTACTGGGCATGTCATACAGCGGGTAGGGGCTCCGTTGTGGATGCTCGGACAGGATTGAGCTGATTGTTATTCAGTGCTGGGCTAGTGTCTCACTATGCAGCCAATACGCAGTTAAACAGAATGTAAGAGGACAGATGGATAGATCGCCTACAAATAATCACTAGCCTCTTCTTTGGCAGTGATATTCTGCTGTATCCAATGATGAATAAGACATTTCTACGGATCACGTGGAATACCATAGCAACTGGTTTCTGGAAATAAAACACTTGTTATAACCTGGGGGGACGTGATAACCCGACGTTGCGTAACTCTATGAACACAAGGGATATGGGAAAATATGGCCTTAAGCCACATCCTGTTCACTTAATTGCATTCCATGACGGCACAGGTAACAAGGCCCTATAGTCCATTATAATAATAATAATACTAATAAAATCATTAATAATCATACATAAGATGATGATGGATTGATGTGATGACAAGAACACGAAATACACAGACTTTTTACGCGTTCATGTGTGGCGTAGGGAGAGGTCAGAAGATCGACAAGCATCATGGAGGGTTTGCTCTGGAGTACTACAAGAACAACAAGGCTAGTGGATGGTTCAAGACTGAGGATGGAGCTTACATTCTCTTCATTCTCCATCATGATGCTCCACACCTTCCTGCACAACCGTCCGTCAAGTCCGCACAAGCAAGAAGAAGAAGCCGTGGATCACATTGAACAGAGGTGGGCGGGGTTGTAATTGCGGTTGGCACTTGTTCGTAATAGTAAACAGATTGCTTGCTGCACATGCTCAGTGCTGATTAGTATCATTTTTTTTTTATTTTTTTATTTTTTTAGGTTACTAAGATGGAGCGAACTTTCCGATGTTTTCCTTTTGGAGAGATTTGACAGCAGAATTAAACAGTGCGGTGTAACCATCGTGTGTGGTGTAGTGCTCCTTGAATCTACCGATGAATGTGTGTAGTATGTATGCTTAAAATAGTGTGACTTTTTTCATTTTGAAGTGTGGTGGTTGCGGGGCGGTTCTTTCTCTTTCGTACTGGCATAATTCCTGAATGACAAAAGTTCATTTCCATCCTCTATTCCACCCCCCCCCCCCATTCCTCCCTCTCTCCCTTCCAATAGCCAGGCATCATGTGATCACTATTCATGTACGTATCATTTAATCTTGTATGGTTATTGAATTTATAGTTATGTGCAGGGTGTACGTTTTTAAGAGCAGTAACTCTCAAGTTCAAATCCCAACTCTGATCCCTTAGTCAGCAGTAAATTGTTTGTTGATTGTCTTGTGTTTGTTTATGGGTTGACAGAACAGTCCTGTGTGGATGAGATATTTAGATATGTAAATTCCAGAGCTACTTTATAGTCACCAATACTCATACATACATGTGTGGTTCTCTATGAATACTGATATCTTTTAGAATATTTACATCACTTCTATTTCTTTGTTTCTTCGTGTTATCAAAAGGTTGAATTACTATAGGTCTATTGGATACTTACTGGCTCCCATAGTTAGTGGGTGTGACATTAGTTGATTTTGTTGTTGTTGTTTAGACTGCCTTTGTTACTGGTAAAGACCATACCAACGTGGTGGCAGAGATAGAGAAGCAGATCACTGGATCACCTATTGAAGTGAGTGAGAGATGTGGGCGTGACCCTGTTAGGTACAGGGTGGCAGACCCTGTGAGGTACAGGGTGGCCAACCCTCAGAGAGTAGTTTTAAGATAGTTCCAAGGTGATCGGAATCAATACATTGTATGTTAATTAGAAAGAAAGAAACTGTTATACGGTTTCATTGTATTGTTAAGGTTAAGATCAATCTCTATATGCAGGCATTGTAATGATAGATATGTTATTAATCCCTCTCTTTCTTCCATCTCCTCTAATTTCTTCAGAGCTTGTGTACCACACAGAGGTTCCTAGTGCACAAGACCATGGTGACGGAGGTGCTGGAGCTAGGAGCACGGGCAGGGTTTAGGAACCGACACAGAAGGCAGCTGTTCCTGTTCAACGATATGGCGGTGGTGTGCAAGCGACGCCATCAAGACCAGTTCATCTTCAAGGACACTCTAGCACTACCCAACTTACAGTACATCAAATTTGAGACATCCCGTGAGTACATCATAGAGTGGGTAAGGTGAATATGTGCATGTATGGTAAAGGGTTGCACTTAGTAGGACTCATGTACATTGTATGGTAAAGGGGTGACATCTTACCATTAGGATTACTATTTCTAATTCTAAACAACAACAAAAACAGCACTACCACAACAGCATGTTAAAACTAGCACAAGTTGTACCATTACCTGACTGCTGTCAATGAAGAGTTCAATTTGCCAATTATAGTTGTTGTTGTTTGTTTGTTTGTTGTTGTTTTCCATTCATGTACATGTACTTTCTTGTCGAACAGGAATCTATTGTCCAATTAATCCACTTTTTGTTTTTTGTTTTTTTGTTTTTTTGCCCCATAACGTACATATGTAACTGTGTCTTGTGAATGGTTTGTGTAGATTACAAATATGGCATCCAATTGCACGCGCAAGACAGGGACACACCTTACCAGTTCAACTGTGACTCGCATGCAGACAGAGAGACCATTTTGCAGCACTTGGAGGATATACTCGAACATGTGAGTGGGCGGTGAAGATTAGTTAGTAAACAGGAAAGTATTGTCAGGTTGCAATTAACAGTACTCAGATTTAGCTAGTATACTTTAAGCTCCTTTTTTAGAGGGGAAAAAAACAGAGAAAGGATGTGGAAAACCCATTTTAAAATGTCCGACACTGCTCACTTCACTTTCCATTCATTAACACATCATCCTCTTTTATTTCTAAAAAGAGCCCAGTCTAATAGTGATCAAGTGAAACTAAGTTAAATGAAGGAGTCCTTAATTTTGTATTATTTAACTTGCAGTTGAACTTGCTGGAGAGCGAGCGTATTAAAGAACTGGGCAACACTCTAGTGACCACTAGCCAAGACTCCTCCCACACAACCAGTCAGACCTGTCACGCAGGCGATCTCATCACGACCAGGAGTCTCACCATGGATACCACCACCTCCGTGAAGAAAACTAGAGGAGACTTCGGTATGGTAGACAGTATGATGTATGAAGATGTAATAAGTAATAATAATGATGATGATGATGATGATGATGATAATGATGATAATTAATGGTAACTATAATGATAATTAATATTAATAATGATAATGTAATAATGGTAATAATAATACCATTTGATATTAATAATAATAATAATATGATTTTTTTTGTAGTTTGTGTACAATGTGGTGATATTAATGTTGTTATGTTGTGTACAGTTGATGGTGTGGGAGATCTAGCAGTCAGTATCAATGTAACACCATCTCTATCTCACCAATTGTCAGGAGTAAGTTTTATTACTCACAACTCTCACACGAATACCCAGGCCATCCAGAAATTGTGTGAATATTGTTTGAAGTGCTAACTTTGTTGTAAACAGATGTTGTTGTAAACAGATGTTGTTGTAAACAGATGTTGTTGTTGTTGTAAACTGATGTTGTTGTTGTAAACTGATGTTGTTGTAAACAGATGTTGTAAACAGATGTTGTTGTTGTAAACAGATGTTGTTGTAAACAGATATTGTTGTAAACAGATGTTGTTGTTGTTGCTAGTTTTGTAATATACTTCTGAGTATACAGTAAATTGTTCACACTTTGTCCTTGTGTGTGTTTAGAATCGAATCTCCCAAGATTCTGGTTTCAACTCGCACCAGCTCACTCCAACCCCACCTCTTAGCCCCGCCCCCAATTCACTCTCGGACTCTGAAGCCGGCACTCCTGGCGGAGTCTCGTCAGAGAGCAACAACAAATATGTTGGACCTCGTTCCGTCACGCCCAATGCCACAAGAAACACGACCTCACAAAGCAACGGCACTCTGAATGTCAGCCCCCGTCCCATACGATCCAAGAGCACGGATGGCATTCATCGATTGGGCGTGACCACTGAAGCCCCACGGTCTCCCAGCATGGAGTTCCCGGGAAAACGGCGGTCTTCTGGACAGGCCACCGGCAGCTCTCCACTTGTAGATAATAAGAAGAAGATTAAGAAAGAGAAATCTGGCAAAAGCTTCTTTGGTTTTGGCAAAGGGAAAGTAAACAGAGAAAACGGTAGTGATGCTGCGAAGAAAGACAAAAGCAAGCTTGTAATGACGTTGAGCAGAGCTGAGAGAGATTCGTCCAATTCACCGCAGACTCACAAGAAGCTAGTGCAAACCATGACAGACAGCATGGACCGAAGTTTAGTCGGCAGCTCTGAGTTGACGAGGACTCTCCCGCACTAACGCACACACACGCACATTCAAGAGACCGAACACTTGCTCACAACTCAAATTCATTACCCAGGAATTTGTGTGTTTATCTTTGTGTTGTCTTTGCCTGTCATCAGCTTCTGTTTGTGTCATCTCAGGTTGTGTATGATTGGAAATATTTTATTTCACACTCCATGTTTTATTTATTTTTTAATCTCACCTAATATTATTGTAATTATTGGCACATTTTATTCCATATCAAAATTGGCAAAAGATTAAAAAATATTATATATAATATATATTATAAAAAAGTGATTATTTTGTTGTTTCAAATTAGTAAAGTGAGTTTATTGTGTATTCGTGTGCAGTCCTATAATTTGTGACAGAATGTAAATTACACTCCAAGTTGATCAGCTGAACAAAAGTTGTCTTCACATGAAAGCATATAAGAGTACACTTTCATAAATTTGTACAATGGCAAGACAAGTGACAAAGTTGCTTCGGGTGGAGTGGGGGGGGGCACCATTACACAGCCAATTTAAATTCATTATAATTATAGACCAAGTTTATAATGAAAATAAAATTATATACAATAATTTCATTTCTTTCTACGAATTTCTTAGCAAAGTCTGTCAGTTCATTGTGCTGAGTTTAATTAGGAATAAGTTCTAGTTTCAAGAAGTCACGTGTTCTAATAAGCAAATCACTGCTTGGGCAGGATTACCAAGGGTTGGTAAAGGGTTAATCAAAAGTGTTGCCCCCAATAGACTCTTGAGGGTAAGTAGAGAATTAGGATGAACTGCCATAGTGGTACTGGGCCACTATTCAGATAGTCAGCACATCCTTAGCGTAGTCTCTCCAGCCAAACTTTTATAATTTAAGGTAAAGGGTCTAGCGAGACTAGAGTCCGCATGCGCGTTTTTACATAGATGGGTAGCGTGCACTGAACGCTTAAAAGTTCTAGACTGGCAATATGTTCGCTTAAAGTTTATTGGATAAGTTTTGAGAATAAAACTATTTTTGATTCTATTATTTTTGTTTTGAGTTGTTCAGTTTGTTGACTAGCTAATGTTCTTTCTTTGTATTGTATTTCACTTCGCTACTTCTGAAACTTGTATTTTATCCCATTTTTTGTATGTTTTGATTATGTGTTTTTTTATTTGTTTGCTAGCTGGTGTTGGCATTCACAGCTCTTTGCAAAGGTGGTCACACAGACTCAACAAATCTATATCTAATGTAAGATTTAAAAAAAATAATTATTTTATGAAATTGATTTCCTAGCTAAAATATAGCTAACTTTTTTTAGGCCACAGAGATAGAGACAGCAGCATGGTGAATAGGGATTTAGGTATGTCAATAAGTCAGTGTTTGTATGGGTCTACATGTGTTTCGTTAGCTACATATGATAGTAGGGTTTGAAGTAGAATTTTTGCTAGGGAGGAGAAAAAGTCAGCAATATCAGGAAAGATTGTATTATAGATCAACATATTTACAAAGTAATCTAGAATTCACAATTGTTTCATAGCTATGAGTAAATTAAGAAAAAGTTGGCATTCTAGCTAGCTATTTGGGGGGAAACTTCAGCTGAAAATGGGGGAATCTAATGTTACCCCTTAACCCCCACTTTGTATCAAACACTGATGAGTATTCATTTTGTATTTACTGAATGAGTTCTATATACCTTCAGTAACCAAAACTTTTGTTTTTTGTGATAGATGACTACTACTTATGAGTATGACCACATCATTGTTTGCCCAAAGATGTGCCTGGGCTAAACTCACTGTCATAAAGAAATCATTAATATATAGATCTTCTGTCAGCAGAAGAAGAGGAGCATGGATGGCAGCATAGGTATGATGGGGAGTGTTGTTTCCATTATGTTAGTCCAATGCATGTCTGTAGTATAGGATGATAGACTATGCACTTAGTGCAACTGTGTGGTTATGTGGATGTGTGGATGTTGTGGTTGATGATGTAACTCTCTTATCTCTGCATCACTCTTATTAACTTGTGTATTGCTGCAACTTAATCATATACTGTAGTTCTCTTGTTCCATTTTGGTTGTTATCACATTAAATTTTATTGAACAATTTCTTTGAACTGAGAGTAGCTACCACGCTCCAGCTAGATACCGCTCACACTACAATGTCTGATCCAAGGAGAGCAGACCAGACCATTGTCCAGAATCTTGCTGAGGAAGCATGTCTCTCTTCTTTCAAAGTTTTATAGATAATCTGGAGACTAAATCTATCTCTGAGGCTACAGCTAATTCCCATGGAGAAAGTGAAACTATGGTAATGGTCAGCCAGGCTAGCAGTACAGAGCTATTTCACCCTGTGGGAAAGCCAACCTTCATTATTGCACAAGATGATGGCAAGGATAATGTTTCACCATAAGGTACGCAGTTCAAGCATAAGAATTTCTCTCCACTCTCACCAACACAAGTCAACTTAGCTGATGAGATAATAATAACACAAGATAATTATGAAATAGCTGCCATATTTTAAGAAAGAGTCACAACAACAACAGTTTGAAGAATGAATTTACTCTCCAAGAGATGCTATTATGTACTCACAGGTCAATTCACTATGAAAGATTTGAAACCAGCTAGCTACAGCGGGCATTTCGTGGATAAAACTGACTTATGCTACTGCACTCTTAATTTGCACAAGTTAGTACGTCAGGTCCCACTGTGTGGTCAAGTACTTGCTAGTTCACCATAAATTTACTTCTCTAAACAAAAGTAAAACTGGTTTGCCCTTGACTGTTGTGAAGGAGGGAATCATCACGGGGTTGTTGATAGAGTGCATGCTCTGTTCCCAAAGTCATGAAATGTCTCTTCAATCAATACAACTAATAAGCAGTTGAACTTCCACATAGACACCTCATTTGGTAGGACAGGTAGCTATGTAGAAATTGACTATATTCTAACTTGTAATAATTAACTCTCATGTGCATTGTCCAATACTGTAGCAGTGATCAGTTACAGTCATAGGCTTCACTGAGTCGACCAAGCCAGGACACACACTCAGAAATATACTCAAGTGATTGGCACCTAATAAAACAATCTATATAACTAGTGGTGTGCTTGAGCACAAATGGCGAGCGAGCCTAAAGACTATGCTACTTGTATTGACTTCTAACACTGAAGCTACTGAAAATAAGGTCCAGTTTTTAAATTTAGCATACAGGGTAAAGGGATTTCAGTGCCATAGTAACAACTCTCTGCAACTGCTTGAATTGAAGGAAAAAACAACAACAACAAAACAATACACGTTATTTAAAAGTTTTCTTTGTGATATTCTAAGTAGTGGTTGTAATACACAATGCTTTGACACAGCTGGACATGCACCTACACAGACTTACCTTCGCAGTAGTCTAGTGGACAATGTATTTTCAGGTAAATACTGTGCGCACGGCTTATAACCATGACAAAGAGCGCATTGACTTACCACCGCCACTAACTCGAATAGAAATGGAAGTCCGTTAAGTTTTCAAGTTTGAACTGCACCCGCAAAAGAATTCAAAACGGTAAACAATTCAATTTCTAGGGTGATACGGGTACTGATCGATAAACCAGAGGATTCTGTTTAGTGCAATATGGGACGGGGTCGACAACCGAACTAACACAAAAACGCAAGGGTCAAAGTACAAAAATGCCTTACGTACGTCCATACATATATACAAATAAATAAACTAGTGGTGTGCTTGAGCACAAATGGCGAGCGAGCCTGATAGTTAGGTAACATAAAATGTTACTATGTTTTAGCTTACTTCATGAAAACACTATAATAGCAGTTATGACATTTGATTTCAGCAAACAAATACAAAATCACTCTCTTACCTTATTAATGGTAACTTTTGTAGTATCAAACATCAACCATTCTGATAATCTCAATCACCAGTAACTCTTGAACAAGCTCTCAGCTATGATAAAAAATAAACAAGTGTTATTATTTGTAATTTTAGCCAACAAATATGGAATTACTACTTACATCATTCTTGAGTATTGATAACTTCTGTAGTATCAAATTGAAGTTACTTTGACCATCTGAATTACCTTGAATTCTTGACAACAAGCTCTCACCTACAAAAACAAAAGGCAATCAATTTTAGCACACAAATACAAAATTACTTTCTTACCTCATTTTCTTGAGCAGTGGTAACTTTTGTAGTACCAAATTTGAGCCAATCTGACTATTGAATTTACCAGTCACTGTTGACTAGCTCTTAGCTACAAAAAAGAATGGCCAGAGTTAATTTGGCATATTTAGCTAACAAATATGGAATTGCGTACTTATCTCAGCTTCCCTCGAGAAGTAGTAGCTTCCATAGCATTAATACTACGGCATTCTGACTACCAACGGCTCTTGACAACCAACAACCGGCACTCCGTATCCCCCCATTAAACGGCGAAGTTTTGAAATTAAGTCTGGAAAAGGGTCTTCAATGCCATAGTAACCTGTCGAATCAACTTTTTGTGTCTTGAAAACAAGCGTTTTAGCAGGAATTTTCTCATACTTTAGAGCTTAAGTATAAAGTAAGGTTTGCTTAATGCTGTAGTTTCAGAATAAACTGGAGTCAAGCCTAAATAGCCGTGTTTTTAGGAGAAAAACGTTCCCCGCGCGCGCGTTTAAAGAGCATACGTACCATCCATACATACCATCCATACATACATACATATATACTAGTGGTGTGCTTGAGCACAAATGGCGAGCGAGCCTGATGTTAGGTAACATAAAACTAAGTATTGTTACTATGTTTTAGCTTAGTTCATGCAAACACTATAATAGCAGTTATGACCTTTTATTTCAGCAATCAAATACAAAATCACTCTCTTACCTGATCAATGGTAACTTTTGTAGTATTAAACATCACCATTCTGATAATCTCAATCACCAGTAACTCTTGAACAAGCTCTCAGCTACGATAAAAAAATAAACCGGTGTTATTATTTGTAATTTTAGCCAACAATAATATGGAATTACTACTTACATCATTCTTGAGTATTGATAACTTCTGATTGAAGTTACTTTGACCATCTGAATTACCTTGAATTCTTGACAACAAGCTCTCACCTACAAAAACAAAAACAATCAATTTTAGCACACAAATACAAAATTATTTTCTTACCTCATTTTCTTGAGCAGTGGTAACTTTTGTAGTACCAAATTTGAGCCAATCTGACTATTTGAATTTACCAGTCACTGTTGACAAGCTCTTAGCTACAAAACAGAAAGGCCAGAGTTAATTTTGCATATATAGCTAACAATTATGGAATTACATACTTACCTCAGCTTCCCTCGAGAAGTAGTAGCTTCCTTAGCATTAATACTACGGCATTCTGACTACCAACAGCTCTTGACAACCAACAACCGGCACTCCGTATCCCCCCCATAAAACGGCGAAGTTTTGAAATTAAGTCTGGAAAAGGGTCTTCAATGCCATAGTAACCGGTCGAATCAACTTTTCGTTTCTTGAAAAGCAAGCATTTTCGCAGGAATTTTCTCACACTTTGGAGCTTAAGTATAAAGTAAGGCTTGCTTAATCCTCTAGTTTCAGAATAAATTGGGGTCAAGCCTAAAAAGCCGTGTTTTTTGGAGAAAAACGTTCCCCGCGCGCGCGTTTAAGGGGCATACGTACCATCCCACATACATATATACCTATAACATATACCCGATTTTGCATTATCCACCCCTAATACTGTCTCGCTCGCTACGCTCGCTCGCCAATAACATATACCCGATTTTGCATTATCCACCCCTAATACTGTCTCGCTCGCTTCGCTCGCTCGCCAATAAATAAATAAACTAACATCCCCGATTTTCAATTGTGTTACCCCTGTAAGTGTCTCGCTCGCTACGCTCGCTCGCCAATAATACGCTTGTATGTGTGTATTCATGAATAATTCATGAGCTTTGTATGGTTCGGTAAAGCATCGTTCATTTGTGGTAGGTAAAGTATCGTCACAATCAGTAGAACGTGCTGGTTACTTCTAAAATGCGGGTGCAATTGAAGACGGAAGGCGGCGTAGGTTTCAAGAAAGGCGAAAGTACGGAAGAGAAGGTAAAAGGTGATTAATCGTAACTGAAAAGCGGATGGAATCGGCGAGGTAAGGCAGTAGCTTTAAAATGGAAGGGAAGGGAAGGCAAAAAGGCGAGCGATTAATTATAACTAAAAAGCGGGTTGAATCGACGAGTAAAGGCGGAGGTTAGTTTTCAAAAGAAAGGCTAAAGTACGAAATAAACGACAAAAGTTTCTCAGGACAGAAATTCAGAAGCAGGAGAGTTAGACAAAGTAAAAGGGGGCTCCATGACTCAAGAAAAAGAGCTGAAGTTAGGAGAGGTGGGTAGAAGAAAAGCTCAGATAGTTCAGAAGAAAGAGAGTAGGTGAGGGAAACTTATGTAACCTTAACCAATGATAGAAAATGATAACTGAGTAAGATAACTTGTGCTACTGCATTCCTACTTTGCAATACGTCAAGCGCCATTACTAATGTAACTATACTTACTTTCAGATTACCTACTAGCTATACAGAAGCTTTCTTATATTTTAAAGAATTATAATATTACAACTGTTATAATATTTCAACTATTATTTTAAAAGTTTCGTTTTAATCAAGACTATCTTAGTTACATGAATCATCTGAACTATATAAAATATAGCTATACTAGCATCCATGCAGTAAGCGAATCCAATAATTGAATTAGTCTAGGTTGTATTTTTAACTAGACTCTGTTTAGCTTACGCCACCTCCTTTCCTACCTGTTCCTTTTGGGTAATTGTAAAATGCAGGATGAGGAAGACATGTTGACTTTTCATCACCACTCATTTTATTTTTTTTAGTTTCATTTTCAATTTTAGTTACCCAACAACTCTCAGAATCAAAATATCTAGGGATAAAAATTAATATCTTCTTCTAATATTATCAGAAATTCAATAATGAACAATACACAGTAGCTAAAAAACTAAATAAAAAACATAAGGTCAAAAATGAGTGAGAAGTAATATTAAGATTTTTGATGCATCAATGTCTGAAATCTACTAAATTTGGTGCAGAAATGACCTAATAATAAGAAAACAATACAAACAAAATAAAATAAGCACAAAAAGATGTACCATATGAATTTTTCCTGAAGTAATCTATGATATCTATTATACAAGTTGTGAATTGTTTTGTAATTTCTAATTATTGAATTTTATTTTATTGACCTGTCTCCAACATCACAACAGCAGAGAGAGAGAAAAAGAGTTTATTTAGTATGAGCACAAAGTTGCAATCCATAATGTAGCTACACATAGAGATATTTATAATAGGGAAAGTCAGTACTATGCATGAAAACAAGTGAATTGGCATGCTGATCATTTAGTAAAGCATTGGAAATAAGATAGTGATTAGCTAATTAGAAACAACAGAGTTAAGGACCATTTTACAAGTTAGATAGCTATCCTATAATCTAGCTAGCTATTCAAGTATGAATATATGTACGCACTCCAAATGTTACTGAGTTTAAGCCTACAACTGACCATCTGATCCTCCCCTTCTTGCAATTTCCACATCACAAAGATGAGCCAAATAATCATAATATTTTTTGACAACTTGTTTCTCTACCCAATGTGTAGACTGCCAATTCATAGTCAAGAAGTCCTCCTGTTGAAGTTTTGAAATAGTTATTAGATGAAGAAAAAAATTAATATTTTTACCTTCACATAATAGGTTATTCCAAATTTTGACTCAGTGCGCTGATACGCATATTCTCTAAAATACATAAACCAAATAACTCCATTTTTAGAGAATGTGTAAAATATATCACTAATAAATACTAAAATAGACAAGTTTGTGAACACTAAAGTGAATTGGGTACTTCTCTTATGTCACACCCACTCATGTGTGCTCACAAGCTGAAACACTTGAGATTTACTAACATATATTTATGAAGTTAATAAAATTGCCTAACAAAATCAAGTAACCAAGTTAACCAGTATCTACTATTGGGCTATATTAGGAATGGGGAGGTGGGGGGTGGGGAGGGGGCGGGGGTAAGGGAATGTATTGTTCAAGAAGAACTGAAGAGAAGAAAAGGTTCAGGAAGAAAGAGAGCCAAAGATAAAGAGAGGAAAAGACTTAGGAAAAAGAGAGCTGGAGAGAGAAACTGATGTGAGTAAACCAAGTGGAAGAGATAAGAATAAGAATACAACAAAACAACACCTACTGCATTCAAATAATTTACAAAAGTTAGTAGCTACATCAAGCACCCTGTGTGGCAGAATACTAGCTAGTATTATTATATTCTAATTCCAAATGTAGTTATATCATTGATTGTGGTGGTACGGACCTCCACATTCACAAACACACACTCTTTTACTTACGTGCACATTACAAGTCACCCGAACTCGAGTCATTTATTCGTCATCACGCACACCCTTACATCATTTCATTTCTATGTCCCGCGCATGCTCGTGGGTTCCCTATATATTGGCCTGCGGGTATGCGCGACCTTTCAGTTGTGTCTCATGCTCTAAAGTCTCATAGCTTAACCCTTGCCAAACCTCCGAATTGAGCCTTGGGGTTGGGAGAGGTTTGAAAGCCTCTAGTGGCTAAACTGTGAGAGAGACGTAACTCTGGTGGCGGCTCCTACTCGTCCGGCCGACCTGTCACGCCACAATCATTCAATACCTTTTAAAACTATGTTTCTATATTAATATAGGCAGAATATCACTAGTCTGATTAGCTGTATTTACACTTGTGTCTGCAGCACTTGTGTAAATATAAATAATAAACCAAAAGACTTGCAGCTGTTCTAACCAGCTTGGGAGGCTATATCAGAGGAAGGTAGCTATAATAACCAGGAAAAATAGTAAGCTCGGCCAATTGCTATAACTACTAGGGTAAAGAGCTTGCCAATACAGGGTGAAATAATACCTGAAACCTGAAATATCATGTGAGTTATTTCATAGTCAGGTACCTAAAAATAACAGATATCTAGCTGGAATAAATAATATGTATATATTTATATATAAGATTAAAATCTTTAATGTCTTAAATATTTCCACTCAAATCAGTGGCTACATGGGTTGTAATTATTAGCTACTTGTCACAGTATGTAATAATTTGAGTTGCAAGACTTACTCGGATAAATCCAATGAAAAGTCTTCACTAGACTCGAACGCATAGAGCAGAACACTTACAAGAGCAACGGCAATAACTATCACAAGTGATGTGATCAGTATACATGTCTATGAATACAAATGAGTATGTCAGTAATAACTATTTGAGGACATGCCTCAATTTTAGGGTAAAAGTTTAAAAACATAAAATGACTTAATTAACTACCACTGATTTTAAATCTTAGCTTAATTCAATATTATTGATAGTTATTGCTTTTGTACCAAATTTTACATAAATGGTCAGTTCCAGCTAGATAGGCTTTGTGATAAATTATCATAAAACAATAAATGCATTTTGATCATATTTTCCTTATTATTGTGTCACTTTTTTACTTTCTTCAAAAGATTCTTACCATAAACCTTGTTGGTTCTGCTCTTGGAGGATTTTGTTGAGGAGGTGTAGGGGCAACTTGTTGAGGTGGTGGTAAAACAGGTTCTTGACGCAGCGTAGGAAGATCAATCTGCTGATGTGGTGGTAGATTGTACTCTGGATGCAATGAAGACCTCGCCAGTTGGAATAATACATGACCACCATGTACATTGCGGTGTCGTACGCTATTTTGCTGGCATTGTTGTGGATCATGCTGATATGGTGGTGGTCGATCTAGTTGTGGACTATACTGCTGATATTGAGGTGAATCATTCTGCTGAGGCTCATTATTCTGCTGATAAGGAGGAAGATGAGGTGGATCATTTTGCGGATATGGAGGTGGATCATTCTGTGAACTTGATGTCTGCCGGGATGAAAGAGGATCTCTCTGCTGATAAGGAGGTGGTCTACCAATAGGTTGATTTTCCATTGGTAATTTTTCTGCTTACTTACTTGACCTTAATTCTGGCTCAGTTGAAGGCTCTTCTGAAGTCTTGAAGGATATTGTTCATTCACAACAAACAGACATGAAATATATATTGTACCGGCAACATGTGCTATTACATTTAGTGTGAGAAAATAATAGCTACTTTAGATGTTTATTCTAGGATTTTTATGCAGGCTTATTATCTACTTTTTATATAAACATAGAATAGGCTCCAAACAACCAGCAAAGCAAACTAATCTGTTACTCCTGATATCTAGTTACAGAAATTAATTCCCTTATTAAGATACCTGGTTTAGAAAATTAGAACCTATACTGTTGATCCATTCATACCCAGCTCACCAATGTGCAGAATAAGCAGTATTATCAACAAGATGCTGCAAGCCCAACTCACTCATGAGTATAAATATAGTCATACAGGATTAAATACAAAAGTGGGTGTGGCAAACAAACTTGCCCCTTGTTTTAACCTGAAGACTGCAATTCCCATGAGTGATTGAGTAATTCATATGTTTATTATAACAGAACCTTGCTGTAAATTCATAATCTGTTAATACCCTACCCCACTTCCCACATTTGACTTCCAAAGACACCCACTTTATCAAATAAATATATTAGCCCCCAACATCCTCATTCATGTTTATGTTCACGCTTTTCTTATCCTTTTAAGGGAGTTCAATAAAGAATGTCTGAGTCTGCCTTAAGTAGTTATGCTGTATCTTAAGCATAACTAGCATTGGAGACAGATATGAGCTGCAGTGAACATGAAATCTATTAAAGCGTGGGTAATTTTCGAACTTTATTTATCGCTGCATGATAAATTGATCCTCGTGTTTCTTTTCAAATCACCCTAGTCATTGTATAATACGTAGCTTTAGGACCCAGACCAACTTCTGAGGCTGGAAAATCAGGCATCCAGTATTCCAGTATGCGGAAACCCACCGCTAGGTGGGTTTAAACAGATTGGTTGTAGTAACCAATAAATTGAACGTAGCTTCTGGACCTCTAGCACTCTCACTGAGTTTGTCCAATACAAAAGTTAAAAGGACTGCATTGTGGATGTAAGGCTGGAATGTTTCCCATGCTGGCAAGATCTGAGTCACTAACCTCATAGGCATTGCAGTTTCTTCAAATTCCCGCATCGTGACCCTACCTTTTAGACTGGCGCAGCATAATTCTTTTCAACATAGCTCGCTAACGGACACGTAATCGGGGCTTTTCACGCGGACGAGCAGCGCGGAAGGAGGTGGAGTAAACTGTAAAGACTGTATTTAAAGCCCAACTAAGCAGTATTTCCAGCAACTACTGGTCTTTAATAGCTACTGAAATAATGAAGCTTGCAGTTGTAATTTTCCTTATTTTGTGTTCATTACAATTATCAGCCCCTCATAGTAACAGAAGAAATGCTTCAGTTTGTTCTTCTTGGTCTACCTATGATAGTGATCTGGGAATTTGCATTTGTCCTCACATAGTGGATGACCTTCTACTCTGCAATGAGTCTGGCTACATCCATGCAGTAAAAAGTTGTGCCTGTGCTACCTTCAATGAGGTCACTCATGAAATAGAAGTAGGTTACTGTGTTTATGGATGCAATAAATATATCCCATCAGATGGGAATGTGCCGGTGGGTTACAGCTATATAGGTAACATGTCGGAATGGAATATAAAGCAGTGCAGACCATTTGAAAGAACAGGAACATTGTGTGGTGCATGCATGAGTGGTTATTATCTTCCAGCTTATTCATACGATATGAAATGTGTGAGTTGCACTAACTTTATGGACATTTGGAAATACCTCCTCATGACTTTGATACCTTTAACAGTGTTCTATAGTACGGTGCTCATTTTAAAGATAAATGTACTATCTTCTAGTCTCTACGGGCTTGTATTTTATAGCCAAGCATTTTCCATTCCGATGTTTGTCAGAGCCATGATTATAAACCATCCCAAAAGAAAATACCTCTCTGATACTCTTCGATGGTTGAATGCCTTTTATGGCATATGGAACTTGGATTTCTTTCGCTCTTTCAGTCATGGGCCTTGTCTCAGAACTAATACTCTGATGACTCTATCTCTCGAATTAGTAGTTACCTTCTACCCTTTTCTATTAATGCTCCTGACAAAATTAATAATAATGATTAAAGACAGATATGAGGGAAGAATCAGATCCCATCTTATGAAACCTTTTATAAAGATAATGTCTCATTGCTTGCGGTTTAATACAAACACCTCAATTATTGATGCGTTGGCCACTTTCATGCTCTTGTTCAACGTCAAACTTCTAGGCACATGTATAGATCTACTTAATCCAGTTGATGTGCACATATATTCATCATTGTTGAATGTTACTGTATCTAGAAGATTATACTACGATGCAACACTGCAATATATGGGATCGGAGCATCTTCCTTATGCCATTCTAGCTTTAACAACTCTCAGTGTATTTCTACTTCCTGTAGTAATACTTATACTATATCCACTGAAAACCTTTCAAAGGTTAGTAAACAGACTCCCACTTAGAATCATTCTACTTCTGAATACGTTTGTGGATTCCTTTCAGGGGATGTATAAGAACGGAACAGAGCCAGGTACACGAGACTATCGATACGTGTCTGCATTACCATTTATTCTTCACATCCTCTATTTTCTAATCTACAGTCAAACATTAGATGCAGTTTTCCTTCCTTTGGTGATCATCTTATTAACATTAGTAGTCATGTTTGTCATCGTAATGGATCCACTGAAAACGGAGTATGAAGAAGTTTCCTATCAATGGACCATCTATACTATGCTTTTAATGATTTTTTGTGTTGCAGTGGCAGGAATTGAAATAACAGACATGTTTGCTAATGGTTATTTTCCATTTCTTATTGTTTTCACTGTTGCAAGTGGAGTAGGCGTGTTCCTACCTTTTCTCTGTGCATTACTGTTTGCTGCTCAATGCTTGTACAAGAACAGAAAAATTCAGAAGAAGATGAAATCAATATTTCCATAAGAACATTTTCTTTTGATTGAGTAATGTTAAAATTACCTAGTTTTGATATCTAGCATTGAAAAACATTGTCGAATTTTTTTGACCACATCTTCATTTCATTTAAATTTTAGACTGCACAACAGAAGATGGACTATAATACTATCTATAAATTGGCATCTAAAAACTTCCATTTAGTTATTGTTTTCTTCCTTTTTTGCTTTCTGTGTTTGACTGATTGAGTAAGAAGTTCAGTTAGGTAAATTGTCAACGCACACCATAGTGCAGCTGTGTAACTCGGTAGCTATGTGTCTGTTAGTTAATACCAACACATATTTTCGTGCTTAAACACACATAACCAAATGCCAACACAATGAACGCACAAGCACTCTACATTTATGTTAGTAAAGCAGTAGTATTTATTATTGTTTTACAATGAACATGAAAACAGTGAAAACTCTAGATCTTGTAATGAAATGACGAATACACTTCTAAATGAAGAAATTATGTATAATTACGTGTTTTAACTAATATTCACTGCTGTGGGGCCATCTGAAGGAGAGGCACAAGAGTTGCAATTAACTTTATGTGTTTATTGTTTGCATCTGTTTTATGTTCTTGTGTAGTCTTCAGTCTGTGTTGAGTGGAATGATGTGTGTGAACTGTCAGAGTGTCATGTGCTCACCCATTGGGCATGCTTACACTGGTTCTTCTATTTGTTTCCCACCGGGCTTGCCTTAGTTATATATATTCCTTGAGCAAGTCCACTTTCAGTTACTGTCCAGTTTGTGCTCCACTGCACTATTCTGAATCATCATTTTATTTAGTTATTCCTCAAGCAACCTTCCACCCTAACTCAGGGATTAGGTAGAGGGACTAGTTAAAGTATCAGGAACAGATCAGTAGCCACTCAGGAGTAGTAACTCTGGTGGCAGCGTACCAAACCCTTTAAAGTCCAGGAGCTTCTGCGATAGAGGGAAGTTTCCTGGGCAACACTGTGGATTTAAAAGGACCAACTTGCACACCAACAACTGCTATACATATCACATATCTGGCATAGTTCTTTGCCTGACAGCACTCTGACTACCAGCTTCCTTTCCAATTGTTAATCTAATAAACAATATTCAATTAATTGGCTTCTAGTACCTATCTAGTACCTATTGGTACCTATCCAGTACCTATTGGTACCTCACTTTCTGTCCCACTCATTTTTTGTTATCTTTTGAAGAAATTGTTAGTGAATTTAAGATCCTTTTGCTGTAATTCTTCCTTTTCATGAGCACCCCAGAGTTGTACATGAATATTTATAATTATCCTTAATTGGTTTTAGTGATCAATAAATACATGTTGAGAGGCTGCTGTTATTAGCCTCATATTGCATTAGCTAATTAATTAATATCTAGACACCATTTGGATTAGAAACTGTGATGTCATTATTTCCAGGAGAGTAGGTAATAAAAAATGTTTAATAGCAAAGTTTTCAATAACTTTCTTAAAACTGAAAGTAGCTGCTAGCTATTAGGGAAACTTGTATACAAGTCTAAAATTAGCTAGGAGAGTGTAGCTATATCGGGCCAAAAGAGGGTAGCTATGGCGTAAGTACACCCACTCCTTGAAATTGAAGATAAATGATATATGTAGAACGTATTCACTTAGCGACGTATGTGTATAGAGAACCAGTGGACCACACCCCTCATTGATTTATTTGTATCATAGCATAATGTAAATTGCAGTTACTCATTTTCATTGGATTAGGGTGATTGTCTGGCTCGATGTAAGTTCCGTGCTGAACTTTTTTTTTTCTTTTTTATATACAAACTTAATAACTGGCACATTTGGTGCTACATAACACACACTCAAATCACCTTTTCCCTTTTGGCAGAGTACCTGGTTCTGGAAAAACCATCATCTGGATTCTTAGAACTACTTTCCAAGGTTCTCGAGTTCTTCTCTTCCTGATTCCAGACCCACACTAGTGACAGCTGTGTTTCTTCAGCTGCAGTGACAGCAACAATCCACTCCTTGGCTATCACTGTTTATCCTGGAGACACCATTCGTCATGGCAATTTGCTACACACCAACTGAATGGACCCCACACAAACCATCATCAATAGGCTGTGTTCTAAACTATAATAATTGCATGATCTATTTTCTATCTTTGTTTTAGTTGCCACTACAAGCTATTGTGCTAATGTACCATTGTTTGTTTTTATTGTACCAGTGCATCTGGCTGATTACACATTTTTGCTAATGGATGAAAAGGTTAGGACAAAGGCACAAGGTGGCAGAATTATAGGCAGGGTGGAAGATAGGGATAGTGAGCAAGTGAGAGTGATATAGCTACAGCTGTGAGTGACATAAAATAAAAAAAAGATTGAAAATTTTTCGTTGTGAGACCCACAAAAAAGTGAGACAATTTTTGAAAAGATAGTCCATTGAAGTAATACTTTAGAAATATTAAAAAAATTAATGAGTTTATTAAAGGTGGTACAACACATGTGATTTACAGTTGTGCAACACAAGTTTCCCTAATACTTTCAGTTTAAAGATTGTTTAATTAACAACTGCCGCTTAAGTTTTTCATTACCTACTATCCTGCAAGTCATGAGGACTATGGAACTAATGTATGAAGCTGCACTACTCTTGCTATTAGCGTCTCAAGGTAATTGTCATTAACATATTAATAAAAGGGTCAACCTCTTTATACAATCTATTTCAGGGGTTTATTGTCATTTGTTGAACAGCCTGAGCTAGGGGGGGGGGCATACACTGCCAATTTACTTCAATATAAACTACTTTAATATAAACTACTTTTTATATAATAAGTATAATTATTATAATAACTTCATAAGTTACACATAGCTAAATGAAAGTTTAATAAGTCACAGAGAAAATAACGTGGATGTAAAATTAGATGATGCAAAAGTTTAACATTGATTTAGTTCAATTAGCTTTTAAAAAGTCTTCCTTCTTTCATTTCTTTCTAGGAATTTCTTAGCAAAGTCTGTCAGTTGATTGTGCTGAATTTTAATTAGGAATCAGTTGTTTCAAGAAGCCAAGACATCTGATTTACTGCCATTATGACAGCCGTAAATTGAATTTGTAATGTAATCAATACTGGTCACGTGTTCTGATAAGCAATTCAATGCTTGGTACAGGATTAATTACCATTACTGAAGTGAGTGAGCAATACAGCGGATCAGGGTCAGTAAAGGGTTCATCAAAAGTGTTGCCCCCATCAAAAAGACTTCAGGGTGAGGAGAGAATTAGTATGAACTGCTGTAGTGGTACTGGTACTACTACTCGGAGACAAAACATCCGTAGCGTAGTCTCCCTAGCCAAACTTTTAGTTTTAAGGTAAAGGGTCTCGCTAGTGTGACTGGAGTTTGCATGCACGTTTTAACATAAATTCCAAAGGTAGCGTGCAAAACTAAACGCTTAAAAGTTCTAGACAGACAATACATTCGCTTAAAATTAGGTTTTTGAGAATAAATTTTTTTAATCCTAAGTAATAGTTAAAGCATAAGCGCTTAGGTACTGGTAGGTTTATTGCACTGAAGCCCTCGGGCCATAGGCCCGAGGGCTGTGTGCACTAAATTCACCAGTACCTAAGCGCGCATGCTCTAACTATTTTAGATCCCGTTCACGCATGCCCAGTTGCCACTAGCAGCTTTGTTTATCAGCATTTTCGCAGAAATGGGTAAAGGCAAAAAATAGTGCACACTTACCAAGTTAGTACATCTAGTAACAATATAGCAACGGGATCTAATGTAAGTTAATATTTTTGTTTTTTGTTGACTAGCTAATGTTCTTCCATTGTATTGTATTTCACTTCGCTACCTCTGAAACATATATTTGTGGGGGTATTGAACGTGTCCTTGCAAGACTACTAAGCAGCTGGAGACTCTGTGTAAATCCCAAGTTCCAGCTGGGTAAACTGCCACCAGAATCGGTCTATGGGTAGTCTGGCGCTCTCCTATCAGCAACCTAAAGCTATCCTATCACTTCCCAACTAGCCTCGAAAGTATTCAAGGAAGTTATAATGAAAGTTAATTAGATATTAGCTAATAAGGTATGGTGCAGATAAAAGAAAGACAGAGACCAACTGAAACTGGGTGGAGTGACTAAGGAGATTTTATAGCCATCCACCCACATAGTGAAACATAAAAAGAAAGAGGTGTGTGCGCATGCTCAAAGTGATACCACGTGTGTCTAAAGTTAGTTCTGAATATTTAGTTCCAAAACTGTGAAACCAGTGTGGTAGCTGATGATGTAGCAGCTGACCACAATTACATCACACAGTCACGCACACCCAGCTCCTCCCCCTGGTATCTCTGCAACAGTTCTGTGGGTGGCCCCACAATATTTTAGCTGGTTTTAGTCCCACTTTTGTATGTTGCTTGATTTGTTTGCTAGCTGGTTGGCTTTCACAGCTCTTTGCAATGGTAGTCTCACAGACTCAACAAATATATTTTAGTGTAAGACAAAAAAATAAATATTGTATGGAATTGTTTAAATTATGACATTTTTTAAACTTTTTTTTTAGACCACAGAGATAGACGCAGCAGCATGGTGAATAAGGATGTAGGTATGTCAATAAGCCTGTGCTTTATTGGTCTTCATGATTTTCATTGGCTACTTATGTTAGTAGAGTTTGAAATAGAAGTTTTGCTAGAAAGGAGAAAAGTCAGCAATAAGGGTAAAATTATACAGGCTAACAATATACAATTGGTTGAGCTAATTTAAAATTGTTTCATAAATCTTTCTAGTTCATCATAATATAATAGCAGCCGTGAATAGATTAAGGAACAGTTGGCATTCTATTTGTGGGGAAAAAACTTCAGCTAAAAAGTGGGAATCTAATTCGCCCCTCAACCCCAATTATCAAATACTAATGTGTATTATATTTTGTATTTATTGAATGAGTTCTATTTACCTTCAGTAACCAAAGCTATTTTTTGTGACAGATGACTACTAGTATCAAACTACTTATGAGCACTTCTTTGTACACCCAAATGTGTGCTGGAGCTCCTTCTTTACAATTTGTGTTTCTTGTTCGCCTATGACACGGCAAAGATACTACTCACTCTCTTAAAAGAAATCATAAATAACTCTTTTGTCGGTAGAAGAAGAGGAGTAGATGGCAGCAGAGGTGTGATGGAGTATTGTTTCTATTAAGTTGGTCCAGTGCATGACTGATCCAAGGAGAGCAGGCCAGACCATTGTCCAGAATCTTGCTGAGGAAGCATCTCCACTCTTTCACAGTTTTAGAGATAGTCTGGAGACTAAATCTATCTCTGAGGCTACAGCTAATTCCCATAAACTGTGGTAATGGTCAGCTAGGCTAGCTGTACAGAGCTATATATTTTACCCTGTGGGAAAGTCAACCTTCATTATTGCACAAGATTATGGCAAGGATTATTGTTTCACCATGAAGTACACAGTTCAGGCATAAGGAATTCTCTCCTCTCTCATCTACACACAAGTCAACTAGCTGATGAGATAATAATAACACGATTTCATGGATAAAACTGACTTATAGCGATCAATGCTACAGTATTGGACATTGCACATTAAAACACTAGCTATGTCTGGGACTCAATCACAGACAATTCAAGCAGGCCTTGAAAACTAATCACTACTCATTGTCATCTTTTATGTATGCATCCCTTACCAACCCTTAATTATATTCATAGTCCTTAACCACTGGCCTCCGCCTTTGGTTACTGTGTATTTAGTTCTGTTGTGGTCATTTATTAGTTGTTGTCTGATTAACCGAACTCTGGCTACTATAGTTAGGGAGTAGGCGCTTTAGTTTTGCTACAAGGCTGCAAGCGCTGCGTAGTGATTTAACTAAGCCTCAGAGGCATCAGACACCCTGGTCCTTCATTTAAGGTGGGACTCTGTGCGGGG
>WLWD01001639.1_pt1 | contig 120717 bp, 76 predicted proteins | sample 6712731 | NCBI WGS metagenome assembly WLWD01 (sample SAMN12718690, study PRJNA576275) | sponge metagenome | isolation source: marine sponge | host: Mycale hentscheli | place: New Zealand: South Island, Marlborough, Capsize Point | collected 2014-11-01
GGGGGGGGGGGGGGGGGGGAGGGGGGGCAGTACCCACAACCTCCCCCCCCTCCCACTTCCATTCCCCCTGTGCTTAAGTGCTTGTATGGTCAATAAAATTTCAAGACATAAAGTGAAGACTACAACACAGTGCAATGTTTGATGAGAAGCCTCTGTACAGGACAAATCATTTTCTTAAAACTAGCTTTTGTTGTATACCAGAATTCAATTTATTTTTTTGATAGCGAAAAATCATTTTTTTTAAACATTAGCTAGGTTTATATCATTGAATAGGCAGCCATTTAGGGATACAGAATGATCACTTGTGGCAAGTGGCATGCCACACAGTGGCGCTGGATGTTGTACAAACTTTTGCAAGTAAGAATGGCTCAACCACTTGGTTTAGTACATTATCCTGCTTGTTTTTTTTTTCTCACTTGCTTTTTCTTGACCCATATACACATGCTCACACACAAACATTTGCCATCACAATTGATGACTCTTTACTAACCAGGCTCAGCTCTATTCAAGCACCATTAGTGTCATTTTTACTGACTATGCTTTAGCCCGACCAGCTCATGAATTAGTCACAAATACGCACACCATTAAGGTCACCATCGTCATCGTCGTTACTGACACTACATAGATGTAGTTCCTCATACTTTTTGGGCAGCGTCAAGCCACCTATTGTTTTTTACATTGCATGCTATGCCTGTTGTTTGAATAAAATTTAATTGAGGATACTTGACATGAATTTTAATGACAACTTGCAGTTTACATGATAAAACAAGAAAGACAAAAAAATACACCACTTCTTGACAAAGGGACTGTTAAACCTAGAAGGTACTTAATCATACAGGTTTACCATTTGGACATACATACTGACCATCCATGGCTGATGTGCAGCCAGTGAGGTACAATTTTTAGGTATCAATGAAATAGGAAAACTATCCAATAACTTCTGGTACATTCAAATGTGCACGCTGCAAGTAAATGTATATTGCGTAAAACTATTGAATGTTTGTATTCTTACAATTCCTCAGCTAGTATGGACATATATAGCAGGAATGATAATATCATCTGAATTTATTATAGAGAGCAAAATATAGTTTTAATATAAGCCAATGCAAGAGGCTAAATACCTTTATTTATTATAATTTATTGTGACCATTAACTACGGTACATTTTTTAGGTAAATTGTTTTTATATTCTTATTACATTAAAATTTCTACCTGCAAAGTATTTGTAATGAGTGTAAAATAAACATAGATAGCAAGCCCAGTATGTGGAATTTTTGTGGTTTAGGTTTGTGCTGCCTATGAATGAAACATGAAGATGGAGTTCTAATCTTAAAATCAGAGAAAAAGTGACAGAAGCAATAGATTTGCTTTCTCCATCCTTCTCAAAAGTTTTTGTAAAATTTTTTTCTTACCATATACCTCATGAAACAATGCTTGTTGTTACTGCTGCAGTTAATTTTCATCAGCTACTAACCACCCATCCTCCATCCTTCGTATTTCACATGATAGTATAATTTATACAGACCAGATATCTACCAACAAAAACTATTTTGGCTAGTATGGAATATTTGGACGTATATACAGCAGTGATGCTAAGTAGCTTATAAGTTCACAAAAGAATATCATTAATTTCAAAGTGGTGAGGGGGAGGGTTCAGCTAAACCCACCTAAACTCTGCCTGCATATGGCGGATAGTATTGCAATATATATATATATATATTTATTTATTTATTTATGTTTATTCCACCCAAGATATCTTCACAATGATATCTTTAGGTACACATGACCATAAAATAACTCACAATATTTCACTGCAAGCTCATTACCCTAGTAGTTATAGCAACCTGGCCAGAACTAGTCAATTTTCTTGTTTTTTACAGCTACCTCCTCTGGTGTAGCCTACACTCAACCAGGTTAGAGCAGCGCTAAAATATCAGCTGAGGGTGTGAGTCGCCCCTTACCAACTTTACGGCTGTGAGTTACCCTTCCTCTAGTACTAACTTTAACAGTGAAGATACCTAGTGTGGAATAAACCACTTATTACACCAGTTGGGAGTGATATGGCTAGGTATTTCACTGTCAGGCTTTATTTTCACTGCCTCTGGCTCGTGAAAATAAATTAGCCTGCTCCTTGAAATATTTCAGCCATATCACACTCTGACTCATGTAATAAGTACTATATATATATATAATAATTCCTAATAACATAGACATCAAAATATATAATTAAATGTATGTTTGAGAGACGGATATAATCATGCCCTAAGCATATCATAATTTAAGTTATTGCCCATGCTTAGTGTTGTTATGTGTCATGTATTTCTATGTACAGTTTGACTTACATTTGGTTATGTTGATAGACACAGAGTCTCCAGTGGCTGTATCCATACATGTATAAATACCTTGATCAGAAACCGTTGCTGTACTCAGATCTAGCCGTAATCCTGTACTCCTCCTCTGGACAGTAAACCTTGGCACGCTGTTATCTTTTGTATATTGTAAATTGGCCACTTGATTATTTGTTCCATTGCAGTCTAACAATTGTGACCTTGGTCCCACACCCAAAGCTAGAACTTTGTTCACACGCCTTATTGTAACGGTGTTTGTGACTTCTCCATAAAAAAGAGATAATGTAGCTGAAAAAGAATAAGTGTTACCCTTATTACCAGTTTAAACACAAAACGTGTGCATTCCCCAAATATGACAGGTTTTCTCCATTTTTATGACAGTAGCTATAGCAGGGGAAAAAACTTACATTGAGAAAAAGTAATAGTATGAAAAGTAATTAGTGATTGAATCAATATCTGTACCATTTGTAACATCACTCCACTAAAGGTCACTTAATGTTGCCATTGTTTTTATGCTGCCTTGTAAATTATGATCACAACATAACACTTGAGTCTTATCTTCTCACCATGAAATAAACTGGTGTAGAGAAAGCCTTGAATTGTTTCTGAGAATAATCACTTGCGAAGCTAGCGTCTGGCTTGAGAAATAGAACTTGTTTGGTGTCGTCCTACAGGTTTGGCTAACCTCTGCTCTCCGCACAAGATTGGAAATAGGTCGTCAAGCCAATCCAGCTAATTAGACCACCCTCAGAAGTAATTTGCTAAGGTACTGCGATTTTTTTTAATTTGCATTTTCAAGTGGAGCGAGCGGTCGTTATTAACGGGTCTGGCTAGTGAGACTATCTCTTTATAGCGCTTTCCAACTGCAGGTAAACGGGTGGCAAAGGTTCTAGTTGGGATTATAAGTCTGATCGCTGACAATTCACGGTGAGTCTAGAAAATGGGACCTTATAAAAATTTTTTACTTCGCTAATTTATTACTTCGCAATTTCTTTCTCAGCCTTCTTTTTCTCATTACATGTTCTCTCTCTTTAAGCAAGCTGTCCTGGGTTCGATTCCCAGTGGCTACTAAATATTCTTAATTGTTAAAATACGCCTGTGAAAGAAAGAGCGTGCATCTAATGGAGTAAAAGAAGGCTGAGAAAGAAATTGTGAAGTATATAAATTAGTGCAGTAAAAAATTCAAAGGATAAAAGAAACTTTTAAAAAAAGAGAATTTCCTTTGGTCTGTTGAGAGTGAGACTGTAGCATAGCAGTACCCCTTAGCAGTACAATACAGAATTGAAGAGTTTGTTAGCCGGCTGATTGTCGTAGCTCAGTGGTAGAGCGTTTATGCAAGCGGTCTTGGGTTGGATTCCAGGTGGCTACCAAATATTTTTAATTCTGTATTGTTTAAAAAAAGCCTGTGAAAGAGAGAGAATACATCTATAATGAGTATTGTTCTTACTTGAAAATTTGCTGTTCAATAGTCAAGTCACGAATGTAAGTCTTGTCCAATTGGACATGTGTATGTGTGTGAGTGAAGAGTTTACAACTACTGTTTAGTTACAGGATAGCACAAGGTATAACTACCAAATAAACGGCCTTTACACAGCTTTTTTTGGCTGCTGAATTTAGGGTAACACTATATGAATTGTGCGGTAATTCCTCAGAAATAATGTTTTTTGTTGTTGTTGTTTTTTTCAAGTCCAAGGTTATAGTTGCAGCCAGTGCCATTTTTTTTGCAGCCAATGCCATTTTTTTATTAGTTCAAGTGTTGTTTTTTTTTGTCAGGAACACAGGTCATATAGATTAAGCTAGCACTACTTGAGAAAAATTAGGTAAAAAAGTATTTCCATATTTCTTAGCTAAATAATACATGGTCAATGGCTACATATCTACTTCAGGGGGGATCCAGTGCCAATGTGCAGTTATCCTATAAACATATTTGCCTATTATTGGCTAACCTTGTCCATCATAATCTTCAAAAAAAACTTGGTTGGGGGGCATCCTCTAGAGGATGCCTCTCATGGATCCTCCCCTGTACTTGTTGTTACTTTGAAGACTAACTAGACTGAATGATACCTTCTCAAACTAGGTAAACTTCAGGAAACTAAATAATTGTAGCCTTATTGTTATTTTTGTATACTGAATTTGTAAAGGCAAAAATCAATTTTTATCAGATTCTACCTTGTTTATTGGCGAGCGAGCGTAGCGAGCGAGACACTATCAGGGGTAACTCAATCGAGATTTCGCTTTATTATTTATCTGTTTATGGGGTACGTGAGACCTCTGTTTTCGCCCGCGCTTCTAATTACGTAAGTTAGGTAAAGCGTTCACAGTTCCAGTAATTTTCAATTAACGAGCGCGGAGAATCCTGCTGCAGACGCAACTTTGTTTCAACCTAAAAGTTTACAGCTACTCTCTTCTTGAAACAATTGTGAAGTCTTTGTCAAGCTGCGCTTCTTTGCCACTGCTTTCGAAGTTTATTCAGGTAATTCTGTTAGTTTAGTCTGGGATCAGAGACTTTTGATTCTCTGATGCTAACTGAGAATGGAAAGGGTTACACTGTGCACTACAGTTAGATGTAATTTCTGTCCTATTTTTCTGTAAAAAGAGTCTGCTCGCTCGCCATGCATTTGCGCTATTCGAGCGCACCACTAGTTGGCGAGCGAGCGAAGCGAGCGAGACACTATCAGGGGTAACTCAATCGAGATATCGCTATATTTATTTATTTATTTATCTGTTTATGGGGTACGTGAGACCTCTGTTTTCGCCCGCGCTTTTAATTACGTAAGTTAGGTAAAGCGTTCACAGTTCCAGTATTTTTCAATTAACGAGCTCTGAGAATCCTTAGTAGCGGTGGTAAGTCAATGCGCTCTTTGTCATGGTTATAAGCCGTGCGCAACAGTATTTACTTGAAAATACATTGTCCACCAGACTACTGCGAAGGCAAGTCTGTGTAGGTGCATGTCCAGTTGTGTCAAAGCATTGTGTGTTACAACCACTACTTAGCTAAAGAATATCACAAAGAAAACTTTTAAACTAGTGATGTGCTTGAGCACAAATGGCGAGCGAGCCTAAAGACTATACAATTTTTATATTAATGATTTTGACTTCTAACACTGAAGCTACTGAAAATAAGGTTCAGTTTTTAAATTTAGCATACAGGGTAAAGGAATTTCAGTGCCATAGTAACAACTCTCTGCAACTGCTTGGAAGGAAAACAACAACAACAAAACAATACACGTTATTTAAAAGTTTTCTTTGTGATATTCTTTAGCTAAGTAGTGGTTGTAACACACAATGCTTTGACAAAACTGGAAATGCACCTACACAGACTTACCTTCGCAGTAGTCTAGTGGACAATGTATTTTCAAGTAAATACTGTTGCGCACGGCTTATAACCATGACAAAGAGCGCATTGACTTACCACCGCCACTAACTCGAGTTTGAACTGCACCCGCAAAAGAATTCAAAACGGTAAACAATTCAATTACTAGGGTGATACGGGTACTGATCGATAAACCAGAGGATTCTGTTTAGTGCAATTTGGGACGGGGTCGACCACATAACTAACACAAAAACGCGAGGGTCAAAGTACAAAATGACATACGTACGTCCAAACATATATACAAATAAATTTATAAACATCCCCGATTTTCGATTGTGTTACCCCTGTAAGTGTCTCGCTCGCTACGCTCGCTCGCCAATAACGTGTATTGTTTTGTTGTTGTTGTTTTCCTTCCAAGCAGTTACAGAGAGTTGTTACTATGGCACTGAAATCCCTTTACCCTGTTATGCTAAATTAAAAAACTGGACCTTATTTTCAGTAGCTTCAGTGTTAGAAGTCAAAATCATTCATATAAAAATAGTATAGTCTTTAGGCTCGCTCGCCATTTGTGCTCAAGCACACCACTAGTTTATATAATATGTTTGGACGTACGTAAGGCATTTTTGTACTTTGACCCTCGCGTTTTTGTGTTAGTTCGGTGGTCGACCCCGTCCCAAACTTCACTAAACAGAATCCTCTGTTTATCGATCAGTACCCGTATCACCCTAGAAATTGAATTCTTTACCGTTTTGAATTCTTTTGCGGGTGCAGTTAAAACGTGAAAACTTAAGGGACTTCCATTTCTATTCGAGTTAGTGGTGGTGGTAAGTCAATGCGCTCTTTGTCATGGTTATAAGCCGTGCGCAACAGTTACTTGAAAATACATTGTCCACTAGACTACTGCGAAGGTAAGTCTGTGTAGGTGCATGTCCAGTTGTGTTAAAGCATTGTGTGTTACAACCACTACTTAGCTAAAGAATATTACAAAGAAAACTTTTAAATAACGTGTATTGTTTTGTTGTTTTTTTCCTTCAATTGAGAGTTGTTACTACGGCACAGAAATCCCTTTACCTTGTATGCGAAATTTAAAAACTGGGCCTTATTTTCAGTAGCTTCAGTGTTAAATCATTCATATAAAAATAATATGATTTTGTATTTGTTTGCTGAAATCAAATGTCATAACTGCTATTATAGTGTTTGCATGAAGTAAGCTAAAAATAGTAACATTTTATGTTACCTAACTATCAGGCTCGCTCGCCATTTGTGCTCAAGCACACCACTAGTATTATTACTTGTGCACAATCACTCACTTGGCCATTTGTGCTGAAACACAGCACTAGTTCTATGTGGCTGTAAAAGCTGGATTACGTTTTTCTGTATGATCCCTGATGTCAAAGACTTTGAACTACATACATCATTAACCCTCAGCGCACATGCGTGAGAGGGTTATAGTAGTTGTCCAGTCTGTTTGTCTGTCCGTCTGTCTGTCTGTCCTTCACGCTCTGATTTTGGAGATTACTGACCATTAACCCTTAATATTTAGGTATGAACTTACTCAGAACGACTATTTAAGACCGTTTTATTGTGCTTTTTTTTCTTATTTTCGGGCTGATTTTTGAGAAAACGCGATGCTACAGCTCTGCATAGGTACCAACTTTTGTGGGTAACGCCCCCTATCGGCACGTCCTATCACGTGAGCCAAAATTTCTTGCTGCCCGCTGTAGTTTCGCGTGGAAAGTGTATACAGTGCGTGTCTGGCGTGCCTTATCGTATGAACATAGGTTCCAAGTGCCACGAAAGCTCCGTGGCAGTCACCGAATTTTACTCTATCAATCTGCCACGCACGGAAGTTCTGATTGCCTATTGTCTGCCACGGAAATCCCCCTATCAGAAACCACAGTTTACTTAATACCTAGCTTTAATAGAAAACCATAATCTATCAGCAAAGCCATGCAGTGTATCCATGTAGGCCCTCATGATGCAATTCCACACAACACTTATACATATCAAATTTTGATTTCTGATCTTGAATACTTCTTTCTTGGTAGTACTGGCAATGGCAGAGTGTTCCCAACCACCTGCTCCTAAGAAAGCAAAAAAAAAAAAGGAAAGACAAGGCTAACTCATTTTTGATAATAAGTGGATAGAACATATATCATAGTTGATGTCTGGACTTTTGAATATTCCTTGCTCAAATGCAGAGGCAGAAAGGGGCTTCTCAGTGCTGAGGAAAGTCCATACTGACCAGAGGGCCAGTCTTAGCCACTCTACTATTATTAGCTTGCTGAGAGTTATGATGAACAATAGTGATTGCTGCTCTTTGACACTATAATTATCAGATGAATTGATTACAAAATGCAAAAAAGCTACAACCATTCTCCAAAATAAATCAAAATAACAATAGTCATTGTCATTAATTATATTCATAGCATTAATTACATGAAGGATGTGGTCAATTGAGTTGATTTAATTAATGGGTGTGGTTTGTCACTGATTTCCATTTCTCAAACTTGGAACCTATGTATGAAGACAGTATCGTTTTCTTTTGTTTGTTTTTTGCTCGAGCTATATTGATACCTGATAGAGCCAATAGCTAAATTATTCTTTTGATCCACGATGATTTTGTAATTTCTAGCTAGTGTATAGCTAGTAGCTCTGAGGGTTTACACCTTTGGTGCTTCATTGTGGTTGGTGATGACAAACCATGATCGGAGGAAGTCTATACCAAGTATGCATTTTTAGCTCTTTAAATTCAACTATAATTGTTTTATGGCAAAGTGTGGTAACACTAAAGGAAGGCAGTGACTTTTTATTAGACAAAGCATAAACAGTCTAGTCTGGAAGAGTACAAGCTGTTGGAGACTCACTGCAGCTAGTGGAGCAAGCTATGCCCTGGACATTTCCAAGTCAATAATTATTTTAATTTATGATTCACTACATCATCATATGTCATCACTCATGTGATTTATCATGTGTGTTGCTTACCTCTCTTGAACTACAATTATTCGCAAACAACTTTTGGTCAGAGTTAAAGAGTTGTGACAGTTACCTCTGATGTGTTATATAATCATCAACTGCAGAACATAAGTGCACTGGTGACTAGTTACTGTCTTACCACCAGTTCTTGTCAGTACTCTATATGGGTGGACACAAGTCATTATTTTGCAAACAGGTATAATACAGTAGTATTTTTATGGTCTGTAGCTACTGTGCCTATAGTAAGTTATATAAAATCATCATTTGCTGGAAATCTATTGGCAGTAGGGAACTGTGCAAAATAATTTCACACCTGAGAAAACGAATTTGGAGCAACCATTTTTGAGTTGTGACCAAATATAATGGCTGCATTTCTCTTGTACAAGACATGTGACTAACTACTCCAATAATTATCTCACACAACTATCTTGACTGGATCATGCAAGTCCAATTGACTCACAATGAAGTCAACTGGACTTTATTTAAGTGGTTTCTCTATGTTTTGCTTTCAATTTCAATTTACATACACTCTTGAACTGAGTGCAATTTGGGACCAAAAAAGAGGTTACAAGATATACATTTTCTATTGGAGACTGCAATGAGGGGATAGTTCACAGAAAAATTTATATGCTCATTAGAGAGTTCACCATCTGGTATTTACTGTAAATTTTGATAACTAGGAAAAGTTAATCTAAATTATTTGCACAGTAGTTTCGTATTAGCTATTTATGATGACATTTCATTGATTACATTTCAATGGAATAAGAATGGGAGATCAGAGGATTACAGTAAAATCTTGTAGAATTATAACTCGTAAATGTTATCAAGCAAGACCCTACCACACAATGGCGCTTGATTACTTACTTTTGCAAATTAGCAATCCACATGTGGTATTTTTTTTGCTATTCTCAGTTACACTTGGTTTAAACCTTAGTGTGCATGCATAATACTGCCTGTTAGTCTGTTTGTCCATCTGTTGGTCACACTCTGACAATTAATCTTAAATTTTGGCATACAATTACTCAGAGTGAAAATTTAACTTCTGATAGAGAGAGATGACAACACAAGACAGCAGTAAGAACTGAGAGCTTCCATCTGCAGCTCAGTAGAGGACAAGAAACAGGGTGAGAAAGCAGCAGAGAAGAGCTATAGTGCCTGTAGTTACTGGCAGTAATGAAGTCTATTTAGGGCCAATGACATCAGTGTGTGTGTATGTGTGTGTGTGTGCATATTGTCAAGCACTCCAATTCCACAATGAGCCTCTCACAATCAAACTAAACTTGTAGGATTAATTCATAAATAATCTTTGTTTACTCTTATCTTTGAGCACAACGTTATTTTTATTTTACTAAACCTCAAGTAACCTAACTTATTTTATGCAGAAGTAATCACAGAATAACATCAGAAATTGGTATGCAAAGACAAAATATATATATTAACTAAGCAAAGCAATGCATTGTTAAATACATGTGCCACTGTGTGGCGGCTACTTGCTTGTTTATTTTATTATAACTAAAGCTAAATGTATAGCACTTCATTCATTTATAAATATTCATTCCTATTATACAGATAAAGTGAGTAAAAAAAATTCACATAATAAAACTAAGATGATCAAAGTATTGAATGAACTTATCACCTAGCTATAATATCTGATACCTATGAACAATGGAAGTACACACATAATAATACATCCTATACTTAATCCTCCACTTGTGGTTGTCAAAGTAAGATGGCTTCCAGTAGTCATCATTAATGTTGAAGTTCTGATCATTTCTTTGGCTAAAAAAAGAAAAGACAACCAATAGAATCACAACAGCAGAATGGGAGGACAAGCTCACAATTATCACTAAATAGATTTGATTATGCTATATATTACTCAAAGTGTTTGCAGCCTCATTAGTTTATGCATGTGTGTATAACAACTTTTAAAATGTTATAAACGTAAAAACTTTATCATTTTTATTGAGTCTGCTACATTTAGAGCAGTTTTTTGTTACATAAACTTACACCTATATATTTACACAATCATGATAGACTTATTTTGATGTGACAGTAGTATTCTTTCTTAAATTAATCAATGAATAGCTATTATAGTAAACTCTTCTGAAGTTAATACAGTTAAACCTCTATACAAGGGGGCTTCAATTAATAATAACCAAAATAGCTTTAAAGCAGATAAATTCTCTACAGCCTTCAATTATTGTGGGGCAGGGAATGATAAGGATGATTTGAGAAATTTAATGATAAAATAAAGCCTTGTAAACAACTCGAGTGAACTGACAAAAAAGAGATGAGTTCAATTTTGAACTACAAGATGCCAACTATCAACCCAATGATTATCTTGTAGTTCACTTAGCTGTACAATTTGCAATAACATGGAGGAATATTATACGGATTAGTAGTGTGTAAAATGTTTAGAAAAGGTTCACTTGAATCAAATGTTCTTGTGGAATTTAAATATTCATTCAGAGAAACTTGGAGTTCACAAATGCAGTGAATGATGAATCAGTGAGATCAAAGGAATGAATATTGTGAATGGTGATGATGATTGCAACAGTTGGCTCCTACGTAGACACTATATAAATACTTAGATATTTATTACAGCTTCAAACACTATGTATACTATTACCACTGAACAAAAATGATTACACAAGACCAAAGAGTGCGGTTAACAGAGTAGTGACATAATAATTAAAGTTAACACAATGAAAGCTATAGCTATGTGGCTAAAAAATGACATATTTTTAGATTTGGGAATGAATTAACATTCACTTTTTACCACCTGATTATAAATCAGAGTCCACCATCCAAGTCTTAGGTGTGGTAGCAGCCAGCTAGAATCTATGAAAACATTGTTTTATAGTAGCTACTAATATAAACACAAGTAGGGAATTTCAGAGTGGTCTTATGGTATTAACCAGGTTAGTTACAAACATCCAATGAAAATTGGAAATATTTTCACCAATAAATAAAAGGGAAGCATAGCAGTAGGTAAAGGGTCCCGAGGTAAGACTGGCTGCATTAGTCTTTGAAGTAGCTGCTATTGGACATTCACACACACATGCACAGGATTCACTGTAGCTTCAGAGTTGCTGACTCTTTATTGCATGATACTTGTAACCTTACTGAAAGTATAGTCAGCTATCCCAGACTACTTCACTACTATAAGTTGACTCAAATCTATGATTCTTAGCAATTTGCTAACTGAAAGTCACTGTAAAACACTAGAAATTTATTAGGAAAAATTAAATGGCTATAATAAAAACTATTTCAAATTTTAAAAAAATACAATGGTGTGAAAAAACATTCAAAGTTCATCTCTCTTTCTAGCTGACAAATTCTTCCTTGTCTCACGAGCAATATCCTCAGGTACTCTGAATGCAATGAGTGGGCATTTCCCCACAATATTTTGGCAAAAGAGTTTCTCCAGACTTGCTGTCTTCACAATCTCAAAGCCAGCTTCTCCCCCAAAGGTGGAGGGTTTCCAGTAACTGGAACTTGAAACAGGATTGGACAATAAGCCTCGCAGAGAATATGGAGCTCCAAAAGTCATCATGGTCATGCCAAAGGGTGAGGTGCCGATAGGTTTCTCCATGAAAAACCCAACATACAAATCCACAGCATTAACATCTCCATAAGCATTTTCTAACTCTGCTGCTAGTTTTTCATCACCTGAAATCCAGGGAAAAAAAGGGAAAATATAACTAATTGTGTGTGAAATATGGCGTTACTATAAGAGTGTGATTGAGAATTATAATTGTTATTAGCTACCATTATTTACTGTTTTATTAAAAAGTATATTCACAAGTTTGGCTAGAATCTTAGAATAAGATTATTGATCTGTGAGTGAACGTAATGACGATATACATATATTGAAGAAATACTAGTAGTGTTCTATACCACTAGCTAAATAGCTAACATGTATGACTTCATGTCAATGTTGAACCCAATAAACTTCCTGCAAGATATGCATTGAAATTGTGGTAGCTACCTGACTTTTATCAAATAAACTAACTTGCTGCTGTGAAGTTTTATTAATACAATTCTTATGTACTAATATACCTCCAGTCATTTCTTCAAATGTCTTGTATGGCTCCAGACCAAAATCTCTAGCGGTAGTTATTGAAAGACTGCATTCTGAGTATTTTCTGATGCTTAATGACTTCTATTCCAACTTCAACTGTATGCTTGCCATGATTGTGATGGGACATCTATAAATAATATAGGCTCATAAAAAGCTCATACTTGTCTATACTATCATTGTGCTTAACTAATAAAATTTTCAAGCCTATGTGTGTATCACAGAATTATCAACAAAATGTAATGGGAAATCACATTACTATTTAATGTTAATTATTTAAACAGATATCAAAGTAAGATACCAGAACTCATTCCGCTGGAACTTCGTTTTCAACCTGCGGCTCTCCTAATCTATTGAAAACATTCCGTCTAATACCAGTAGAGTTTCTGCGGTAAAGAATAACATTTTCTCCAACTAGAAACTACTCAAACTGTACTTTTTAAAGGTTAACGATGCATACGTGCACACTTACCCATGCTATTTCACTTAGCTACCGAGGTATTTCACTTAGTTTCCACTTAGTTACCGAGGCATTTCAATTAGTTACATGCTATTTCACTTTCCCTATGTAATTTCAATTGAACAGCAATTTTTCCCATACATTTTTGAATGGGCAACTTACACGCCGTACTATTATGGTATGAACAGCAATACTAAACATAATGTCTATAATCATTTTCTCAATTTTCTGCATGATATGTAATCAGAATGAAATAAGCACAAAATGATGAGAGTGGCCCCAAATTTTGTAGTATGCATTGTTTACCTTTCCTGCCAAACTTCTAGACATGGAGTCTACAAACTTGCTCATGCCGTGTTTGACAACTACTTTAGGATGATATATAAACTCGTCTATGGAGTAGGTGTGGCCACTGATGTTGTATTCGTCAGGATTGAACGGGTGCCAGTGGTACATGTGATTGAACTCCACATGGATACGGTTGTCATAATCGTAACCATCACCGAATAGCAAGTCAGGTTTGTATATGAGTTTGAGGTTGTAGTTGGCCAAGTGATTGACGTAATCTTCAATGACAATTTTTATAACTTCTCCTGTACAATTAAATTTGAATAAAGCCAATCTAGTTATATGAACACTGAAAATATTATTATAATACAATGTGCATATATGCAATTGGTCACCATTTTCCTAGCTTAGCTTTTCACTTGACCAAGGACATTATTCCTTCATTCATCTGAGCTGAATGATTATATTTATAGTAGTATTTCATAACAAATCCCTAAAACAATTTTGTTATGCTTCTAGAATAATTAAAGTTAGAAGCACTTGGTGATTTTTGTATACCTAAGAAAACAGGTCAAATAATTGGTAAATTTATGTGATGTAGTATACTAATATAATAAATACACTTTGGCCATAATTTTGCTAAATCAAATAGCTAATCAGTAATTATAGCCTGAATTAGTGTCACTGTTGTGGTAATATTATTTGTATACTGACATGTTGAATAGCACATTATATAACTTACCAGTGATGATGAGTTTCCCCGTCTGGAACAACCTCTCATCATCCCAATGAGGATGCTCAGCCTTCAGAATATCACACACTCTATTATGTTCCCTCAACCAAATCACTGCACAGGCAAAGAGTCCTGGAAGGAGCCCATAGAAAGGATGTCCCAAGGCAAATTTCTGCTCCTCTTTGGTACCTTTTGGATATTGCATGGAGCCGTTGGCATCCTTAACATAAGGAGGGAATTCTTCTCCATTAAGTACCTATAGTTTCATTTATTATAACTAATGATGTCAGGTAACTGGTTCCCTGTTTTAATACCAAGATTTAATTTCGTACATATTGTGCAAAATTGGTAAATTGAAATATTAATTACTATTAAATAACTTGTCCCAATAAAACTCAAACTGTAGTTGAAACTATGACCCTATATCAGAAACTAACATTGTATATTATTTAGCTAATGAGGCAGAAAATTAAAGTGAAATGGTTGAAACGTTGTTTGCAGAAATAGGAAATCATGGTATTTTATAAAGTATTTATATTAAACAAAAGCTAAATGTCGATAAGAACAAAAGTAAAGGCTGCAAACAATAGTCTAGCATGTAGTGTAGTATTGTTTGGGTTAGTGAAGCCACACAATTTCACCTGTTGCAATTGTTTGTAAAATAACTTTTTTAATACGAATGTTACAACAATTTGAATATGGTAGGCTTACTCTTGGTCCTATACAGCCAAAATTTAGAGCAAGAGCATATTGATAAGTGAAGATACGAGTGAAAAGTTTCTATTCACGTTTCGTGTAGTTTCTCCACAACTGATCAAGCGTTTTCGATAATTCAAAACTCTACAGCTTTCTCTCCTTGATCTCCACCTCTCTACATTTAGCTTTCAATGACTACATATTTACTTTTCAAATTTGTGACTTCAAAAGCTACTTTTGTTTCCATAAGTGTATCCCATGTATGTCACTGAATGATTGTTCTAAGTTTGGACTTCGTCTCGTAATCTCTTCTAACTCAACTTTTACTGCCATTAAAAGCCTTGTTCACATGGGAAAACTAAAAGAGCCCCTCCCAGACCATGCCCCACCCCTTCCTTTTGTTCTGAATTTTGCATTGTCATACATCTTTAATTTCTCATCAGAAAGAAAGGTTGATTTATGTTGTTCATCAGTACATAGTAAACAGATGACCGGAGGAATCACTGCTAAATCATGAGTAAGAGTAATAACAGCTATTTAGCTGCTTAGAGTTTGGTAGTGCTTTGTGAAATAAGTCAAGAAACTTCAATTTTTTTTTGTTCTCAAAATTTCAGTTAGCTCAGAACAATTTATATATTTGTAGATATGTTTTATGAGCTACATTATAATTGCTGTAATTTTTGTAGCTATGTAGGACTAATCCCAGTAACATTGATGAGTGTAGGCTACTCTATTCTACATGCAGCCATTTGTGATAGAACAGGGCCTGGATTAGAATCATACCCTCCATACATTCTTTGTCAGAATAATATCTTGATTTTATACATTCCATGTGATTATTGTATTAATGACGAGCAAGTACCCGCCACATAGTGGCGCTTGACGTATTGCAAAGTAAAAATGCAGTAGCATAGCTAAGTTATCCTGCTCAATTATCATTCTCTACCATTGGTTAAGGTTACATAAGTTTCCCTCTCCTGCTCTCTTTTTTTCTGAACTATCTGAGCTTTTCTTTTATCCCACCACTCCTATCTTCAGCTCTTCTTTTTGAGTCATGGCGCCCCCTTTTCCTTTGTCTATCTCTCCTACATTTCTGTCCGACTTTGAGAAACTTTTGTCTTCTATTTCGCACTTTAGCCTTTCTTTTGAAAACTAACCCCCGCCTTTACTCGTCTATTCCACCTGCTTTTTCGTTATAATTAATCGCTCGCCTTTTTGCCTTCTCTTCCCTTCCATTTTAAACCTACACCGCCTTACCTCGCCGATTCCATCCTCTTTTCAGTTACAATTAATCTCCTTTTACCTTCTCTTCCGTACTTTCGCCTTCCTTTTTGATACCTACACCGCCTTCCATCGTCTCTATTGCACCCGCTTTTTAGAAATAACTGGCACGTTCTACAGAATGTGACGACACTACCTACGGTAAAGAGACGATGCCTTACCAAACCGTACCAAGCTCATGAATTATTCATGAATACACACACCATCGTTGGTCGTCGTCGTCGTCATCGTTACTGACACACAAGCGTATTAAATTACAACCATAAAGCTTCTTAGCTCAATACTTTTCAGTTAAATTCCTCCTATAAACTCTACTACAATTGTATAAATCTGTAAAATCCCACCTGTCATAGTAACTATTTATTTATTTTTTAATCATTACCACTGATGAAGGCTACAGTCCGTAGCTGAAACGTTTGGTGTTTAACTTTTTGTGTTTTTTGGTCAGTGATTCTCTCTAAATATAATATATGTCTACCACAATTGGTCGTTACTTGGTACTTGCAGACAACAACTTCGTGCCAATTCTCAGGAATTCTGGAGTGGCGGTAACAACCCATCTCAACACAAAATTATTTTCCCATCAACAGCAAAGTGACAGTGGTGGGTGGCATGCAAGCAAAAGCAACCAAATTGAACTCTTCAATTTAAATAACTTTTTAAATTTTGTTTGAAATTACTAATGAATTAATATGAAAAACAAATTTATCATAATGGCATATAGATGAGAAACAAAAGCTTGCTCTATTCCTTTAGCTGGTATCTTCGGGTTTAGAGAATTAGGAATAGTCGTAAGCTTTTCACTTTCAAGCTTTACGGCATCTTTGTGAGCTGCACAAGCTTCATGTGCTGTAATGCTCTGCTGTCGAAATCTAGAGCATGGCACTCAGTTAAGTTTGCATGGTGAGTCTGGAGTAAGATATGAGGCAAGATGTCTGTGGTTGATAGTACTTATCACTTCTATTCAGTTAATGTTGAAGCCTCATATACATAGGTATCACATCCTGGTTCACCACAAGGCAGTAACCTGGCCATGGGGATTCTCGAGGCTATACCACTGCACTCATGTACAGTAAACTATAATATAAAAGTGGGGGATTCATCCCCCTCATAAATATAGGGGGCAGTCCTTGCTCATCCTCCTCCCACTATGTCCCCCACCCCACCTTAGCCTTGATGTAGGTAATATCTGAAAACCTGATCGATTACAAGAAGTCCATGGATGCCTCTCTGATATTGGAATGTTGAAAGCTTATGAAGCTATGTGTGGGAGGTGAGTGCAAGGAACTAATTGAATAAAATTGGCGTTGAACTAAAATTAGTGCTACAGCCTGACCAGATGGAACCAAACATGAACAGACAACTTAATTGAATTATTGATGAATCCTATAGTGGTCTAGCTAGTATTGGGAGATATTGAACTCTACTTCCTTACTTCACCTGAGACTTCAACTTTCCGTCTTTAAAAGACCTCAACATGTTTTCTCGTTCGACACCTTGGCCGTAAATGTGGGACACATCCACTCCATGGCGACCCCAAGTGTGGGCAGGATTGTGGTAGACGGTCTTGAAGAAGTCGTGAGTGAAATGCTGAGCAAAGAATGCAAAAAGTAGAGACGTGTTGGCATGATCAGTTACAAATTCCTTCCTTTTGAAAAATTTATTAGCCAATTCCTCAGGTGGTGGGAGATCTTTTTTTCCTATACACAACAAATGAAAAGTGTATCTTGCGGTCAATGAATCGGAACATACCAATTATGTGAGAGTGAGTGAGGATCATGAGGGTTGGTACGCAGGATTTAATATAAATATTTCATATTTCTACCTTACTAACATCATAGTTATTATACTATACTTTAATTGAGGAGCAGACATATAATGTAGTAAATGTCTCTTCTTCTCAAAGCTGTGAACAAAAACTTCTTAAACTAACCAACCATGTCAACATACCAATTATGTGAGAATGAGTGGGATTATGAGGATTGGTATGCATGATTTAATTAACTACCTTACCAACATCATAGTTACTACATAATTGAGGAGCAGACATATAGCGTAGTAAATGTCTCTCAAAGCTATGAATATAAACTTCTAAACTAACCAACCATGTCATACATCGAGCCCCATTAGCTGCAAATGTAGTACTATGTAATTTAATTACCATGTACACCAAATGGTGTGGGGCAGTTCTCAGGAACTGGAGGGAGTGTTCTGGCATAGTAGGATCGGTTGTAGTGAGCTTCTAGAGTGGCATAGTCATGATCACTGGTATATACGTGGGGAACTGGAATGAAGTCTGTTCTAGCTGTGACACAAGAACAAGTGAGACAAGTCAAAAAATTGTTAAATTAAATATATAATATGTAAGTCTCCACAAAATAAATTGAAATAATTTTGAAAAATAGCATTAAACCTAAGAAATAAAGATGTTGAAGAATCAAAGAAACCTTTAAAATGTATTCAATTACATAGAGAATGTTTTGTTGCTCAGCAACAGGTGTAATGCCATACATATGAAGTTATATGAACTCTAAGTTCAAAACCTTACACAGTAGCTACTTCAAAGACACAAAATTCCTTTTTTCCTGTTTGTTATTAATGAGAACTTCTACAATGCAGCTCTCAGCATTGGGTGTAATGCCGCCACAGGCCCGTAGCCAGAGGTTCGCATTGGGAGGTTTGGATTTTAAGACGCAAAAAGTCACACTTACTTTTGTTTCCTCGTTAATTCTTCTACAATACTAAAAAACAAAAGATAAGTGCACTAAAGCTTATAATTTGTTCTAGGTATTCTACTTCAAAACTATAATCTGTTGATATTCGAGAGAAAAGCGGTATTATTCTCGAGTAACCAGGCTTCTAACCACTACGGTGAGCTGTACATTATATAAACAGTGCATCATTAATACGCCTTATTTGTACTACAAGTTATTTAATAGTACGGCGTGTAAACTGCCCGTTCAAAATGTATTGGAAAAATCGCTATAACTAAGTGAAATAGCACGGGACAAAGTGAAATGCCACGGTAGCTTAATAAGAGTAAGTGCGCAAGCATGCAGCTCTAGCCTTGGAATTGTACAGTTGTAGTTTCTAGTTGGAGACAACGTCAATTTTTAGTGCAGAAGCTATACCCTTATTAGACACGAGTTTTTTTTCCAACAGATTAGGAGGAGCCATTGATAAAAGCAAAATTCAAGAGAAAGTTTATCGTGAAGTACAGAGATAGTGACTGCACTATACATAGTAGCCACACTGTAAATGATCTTCAGCTTACAGTAGTCTCGTGCAGTTTTTTATAAAGCTGGCCTACTATTAGCGTGTGATAGCACGGGTAACCGTACACGAACAACGCGATTAAAATAACACGAGGCAAATCGAAGTGTTATTTCAATAGCTTTGCGAGCGCTACTGATCCTTAATAGAACAGGTTGTTATCACTCGCTAATAGTAGGCCAGCTTCTTCTTTTTTTTAATCATTTTCAGTGTAGCTACACTAGATAGTGCACTTACTATCTGTATATTTGAGGTTTAACTTTCTCAGATACTTCCCGATGGCTCCCTTTCTAATCTGTTGAAAAAATTCCGTTGCTTGTGCTATTAATATTGAATCGCACGCTTGTCGGTGCTATTAATCTTACTAATTAATAAGTACATTACGTTACACTTTATAAAGAATAACTAGTGATGTGCTTGAGCACAAATGGCGAGCGAGCCTAAAGACTATACTATTTTTATATGAATGATTTTGACTTCTAACACTGAAGCTACTGAAAATAAGGTCCAGTTTTTAAATTTCGCATACACTGTAAAGGGATTTCAGTGCCATAGTAACAACTCTCTGCAACTGCTTGAATTGAAGGGAAAAAACAACAACAAACAATACACATTATTTAAAAGTTTTCTTTGTGATATTCTTTAGCTAAGTAGTGGTTGTAACACAAAATGCTTTGACACAACTGGACATGCACATACACAGACTTACCTTAGCGGTAGTCTAGTGGACAATGTATTTTCAAGTAAATACTGTTGCGCACGGCTTATAACCATGACAAAGAGCGCATTGACTTACCACCACCACTAACTCGAATAGAAATGGAAGTCCCTTAAGTTTTCAAGTTTTAACTGCACCCGCAAATGAATTCAAAACGGTAAACAATTCAATTTCTAGGGTGATATGGGTACTGATCGATAAACCAGAGGATTCTGTTTAGTGCAATTTGGGACGGGGTTGATCACATAACTAACACAAAAACGTGAGGGTCAAAGTACAAAATGACATACATACGTCCATACATATATACAAATAAATAAATAAATAAACATCCCCGATTTTCAATTGTGTTACCCCTGTAAGTGTCTCGCTCGCTACGCTCGCTCGCCAAATATAACGTAGCAAGCTTTACTCATGCCGATGTGAGAGCGAAATTTTGTATCCAAGGAGCTGAATGTTTATTAGGTCACTTGGACTCACACTAGGCCAGAAATAGCAGAGAATTCAAGCGCTGGTTCAGCACGATTGAACAGATGATGATATTCCAAAAGTTATATGTGGGGTGTGGCTAAATATTTACTTCGGGTCACTCTAATAGGGGGTTCGACCGAACTCTTCGAACCCCCCCTGGCTACGGGTATGTGCCATACAACCCACAGTTGTATGAATTCTAAGTTAGAAACCTTACATAGTGGAAAATTCCTTTTTTCTGATCGTTATTGCATATGAATATTCAATTATAGAATATTAGCAGAGTAAATTTGTTTGTTTGTTGTAATTTTTTCAACAATTAATTCTACTGTTTCTATTAAAGGTCTTGGTTTCCCAGAACTTATTTTCTAGAAGAGGTGTTGAATATTTTACAGACAAATAAATAATAGATAGTTCATAATTAAATATCAATATAGTTACCATTAGCATCCCCTCTCATAATCAAACTGATTTACTCACAAGTGTCTTAGCTGATGTGGTTAGCAAATAGAATCCCTGTGGCTTTGTAAATACACAGAATCCCTAAGGGATTCTGTGTTTATCTTAATGCTCCTAATAGCAGAATAGCTAGGACAATGTCTAAGGTCAAAGATTTTACAAGCTATGGAACTGACACTTCAGGATTGCATCTAACGAGATTATTAACACTACCTGATTGACATTGAGTGAAAGAAACTTACAAAAGTAGACAGCTCTCATGATAAAGTCCTGAATAAACCCCACATTGTTCACAATTCCCCACAACCAACTGAAGTGAGTCAGTAAGTAGTGAAGGGTTTCCTGCCGTGGCTTTATCAATTTCTTGAACCAAGTAGACCAGTGGGCTAGTAAAAAAATATCACACAGTATGACTTTGGACATACATCAAAGGATATGACAACTATAATGCTCACGTATGTCACAGTTGTCGCCATAATAACCAGTCCTTGTACAGTCACATGTGTACTTGTCTCCATCATCAACACATACTGCTCTATTCTCACACGGAAAGGAGCAGCACGGATTAACTGAATCAATAAAAAAAATTATACCAGATAATATTGTATGGACTCAAAGTATGTTTATTTTTATTATGATTATGATTATTGTGATTATTATTATTATTATTATTATTATTATTATTATTATTACTATTACTATTATTATTGTTATTATTATTAACTATTACTATTACATATTATTATTGTCATTATTATTATTGTTGTTGTCATTATTATCCTCAGCCATTCACTTACACATGTGCAGACTAGATTAGTTTTAATAGCTGTAGGGGTAGCTAACTTCTTTCATTATAATGATGTGCATGTAACTGGCTAAAGGGAGCATCATTGATGTGGTTATCAGAAGTAAATTGGGAGTCATTCTCTGGGAAAAAGGAAGAACTAGATGGGGCAGGACTTCAGAGAAACACATAATGGAACAAGTGCATACTGGTTGCTTGTCATTCCTTTTGAAGATATGCTATCTTAATAGTGGCAGAGGCTTTTAAAACATAAGTGCCGCTTTTCCATACCGATTTTATGTAACCATGTACTTGCTTCCAAATTTCGTGATTAAAAAAAAATCAACTGCATCAAGCCAATGATCCTAAAGGAACCTTAAAACTTACCCTTAACCCCTGGGACATTAACCTCTACAACTTCATAGACTGATGCAGGAATTTAGAAGTATGGCTCATTTTATTATTGCTATGTAATAAACCCATGCATATATGTAGATATATATACCACAAGCCTTGATTCATGCCATGTTCTAAGAGAATACATCCAAACTAACTAACTAGGTAGATATATTCATTGTGGTAGGAACCAAACCCATTAATTCCTTACTAACAATAACTACATTTTCAATATGTATAGTTCCAATGGCAGGAACTATGGGACATCACTACTGGAATGAAAGTCCCAGAATTAAAACAAAGTACTTATAATTTAGCAGCAGCTAGGATCTCACTCGCAACTCTAAATTCAGCACATAACTATAACCACTCATCAGTATCAGTCATTGGAACAAGTAGGCTATGAAACACTGAACATACCTGCTGAAACTTGAGCCGCTAGAGTGATAACGTACACTAACAGAAGACACACTGCAAGTACAAACTTCATTCCCGTACCAAAGGTGGAGCCTTATTTCAAAAATAAAGTTCCTAATTTATAGCCTGCGCGAGTGGAATATCTAGCTACCCTATTCAGTTACAAATGTAACCACCGGAATCAGCGGTTCTATAAAATCCACCGCGTGCTGCAGCAACCCCCACACTCCATTGCGCCGAAGACCGATACAATCCAAAGGAGAAACAACTCTTGCAACAAAGTAATCGCTTCAAAATTTCTAGAATGTCCTACGACGTCTTTGAAGTGGATGCGCCCCAATCCCCACCCGCAGTTGCTATCGAGAGAACGATATACCCACCAGAGGAAATTGAAGACGTGATCTCCACGGAAATAATCCTATGGGAAGTAGACAGCAACGTTGGAGGTTACTTCTCTTGGAACTATTGGAAAAGCTTGTTCAATATGAAAAAAGATTACAACATTGTCCTTCATCAAAGAGATCCTATTAGCACTAAAACATGCTGCTATCTGCTCCATTACACAACCGACCTTGAAGTAGCAAAGATAGCTTATAACAGAATATGTAACACAGTTGCTCCTTTAGTGGATGATTGCACATTGCTTCTTTCTGAAGAATTGCTGGAGGTGGTTATTCTACCCTCCCCAATTAAGCCTTCCAAATTGATGAGAAGAATATCTGAAGTGATGGAACTACAACCTGACGCCCATTCAGACTGGGTGAAGGTCTTACAGGCACTTGTCCTCGTTGCTATCAAGAACGATGATGATGAAGCCTGTGAAAATGTAAAAGATATACTTGGAAGTTCCGGAAACTCTTTCAAAGAAGAAGCCACTGATCGTGTAGGCAATACGGCACTTCACCTTGCCAAGTCGGGAAAACATGTTTCCAATTTGATCCGTGCTAGCAAAAATGAAGAAGAAAAGAAAAGGTTAGTAAACCAGAAAAACAAAGAAGGAAAAGCTCCACTGCATTCTGCCTTTACAGAAAATAAACAGGATGTCGTACGCCACTTAATTGATGCAGGAGCTGACTTCGAAGCTACAACAGGAGATGACGATTCCAATCCTTTACATATGGCTGCAAAATCGGGGAGTGCTGAAAGTGTAAGAACAGCACATCAAGGCAGAGAAGGATTTCTAAAGAAAGATTCTGAAAAAAACCCAGAAAAAAAACGATTTGTGAATGCAATGAATGCTCAAGATAAATATGGTCACACACCCCTCATGCATGCCATTCGTGCCAATTTCATTGACAGCACAGTTACCTTTCTTCAAGCTGGAGCTCTTCCGAATGTAAAAAATAGTAAGACTGGTGATACTGCACTCCATTATGCTGCAGAGATGGGGTTAACATCAATAGTAAAGGCACTCCTTGCATTTGGGGCAGAGATGGAAATAAAAAACAACAATGGCGAGACACCATTGGTGCTGGCTTGCAGCTCAAAAGCTGATGGAGCAAGAGAAAGTGAAAAAGTCCTCATAGAAATGATCCAACTCAAGAAAGAAGCAGAAGCGAAGATGACTAAAACATTTGAGCCTATTGAGATTCCACCTAATGCCCTATTTCTTCTCTCTATGGATGGTGGGGGTACTCGTGGCCTTCTTCTGACTCAAACGTTGATTGCCATTCAAAGGAGGATTAAACAGCTAAAACCAGACTGCTTGCCTTTGCACAAATACTTTGACTACATAGCTGGAACGAGTGCTGGAGGCCTGGCTACACTTTCAATCGCATGTGCTGAAGCTGGTTTGGAGACGACTCGATCATCGTTTTTTAAAGCTGGCGATGAAGTGTGTGCCTACAGCCCAACATTCCCAGGTGAAGTTGTCAACAGGTCTTCCATGGAGACGTACGGAAAAGATGATCTCATGACGGATACTAAGAGTCCACGAGTTATAGTCACCACAACATTGGGTAACAGAAATCCACCTGTCCTGCACTTGATGTGTAACTATGGCGAGGCAAGAAATGGCCAGAAGCCTCCCAGTGAACAAAAGGTCTGGGAAACTGGTAGAAGCACAAGTGCTGCACCCTTCTATTTTCCGCCACATGAAGATAAATTTATTGATGGTGGAGTCATGGCTAACAACCCCACATTAGATGCCATGGCAGAAATTGTGATGCAAGAAGACAAAGAAAAAAGTGGCCACAAACTGGCTATGGTTGTTTCTCTTGGAACAGGAGTCTTCCCACCAGCTCCAAAAACAGATGATGTTACTATTTTTGTGCCCAACCTTAGTAACACCTTCAAAGCTATTTGGAACATAAGAGAAACAATGTCTGCAGTTGTAAATTTTCTCCATATTCTGATAAATCAAGCAACAATATCCAATGGGCAAGAAGTAGTTCGAGCTGAAGCATGGTGTAAGAGTCTTGGCATACCTTACCACCGCATCTCTCCCTCTTTGAAAGATATTGTAGATCTCACTGAAAACAACAAAGCTGTTCTCACAGATATGATGCTTCAGGGAGAACAGTATCTTCTGAGAAATGCTGATCAAGTGGATATAATTGCACGATCATTACTCAGCCATCGTCACTGTCAATAGACATCATTTATAGATTGCTGCACATATATAGTTTCATAGTAGTGTAGTTGTTTTATGCTGAAATTCTTCTAAAATATTTTTTTAGACCTGATACAATTCGCTGATATAAAATTAAAAAAGTAAGTATTATATTTTCATAACAGTTGATAGACTGATTTTGTGCTATATACTGGTCTTTTATGTGACATGAGTGGCATGGAGTCTCACTTAGCACACCCACCGTAATACAATAGCAACTTGGATGATTTATTCAACAAGTTGGGCTTGTAGAAGAGTCCTTGTTACAGGTGGAGAAACAAAAGTAAGTAAAAAACAACAACAACATATAAATTCATATTGAATGAACACCAAAGGTGCGAACCCCCTCAGCGCTATTAAATACTACCAAGAAGCTCTCCTTCCAAAAGAACATGCAATCTGTTAGCTATTTTAATGAGGCTTCAATTTAACTCGAGCAATGAAAACGGTACGTGGAACATTAAAGAAGAAGCTAAACTAGCCAGAAACAATATATTTTCAACTCGAAACTTCACTCCTTCAACTCCGTCAACTTTGCTCACGTGATTATGACGTGACACTAGGGGGCGCTACCCATAAAAGTTGGTACCGATGCGGGCATTCTTCTAAATCTTCGTCCTGAGTAAGTTCATACCTAAATCAACGGTTAATCTCCAAAATTAGAGCGTGACAGAGACAGACAACAGACAGACAAACAGACAAGCCAGACAAGCAGACAAGACGACTACTATAACCCTCTCGCACATGCGCGATGAGATAACAAGTCGTCTTTGGTTATTGTGCAATTACTCGATGTAATCACACAGTATACATACACTTTTGAAATGGCCAAGATATCACATCAGGTTTTAAAATTTATGTTGTAGATATTTTGTAGTGCACAATGGTTCAGTTGCTATTTGATTGTGCTTAGATATCTGTGAATGAAGGCATATTATGCAATAATTTATTGCAGTTACTAAGCAATCCATAGGCACACCTGCAGATTATGAATATCTTAATAAATAGTTAGGTGGTTTGGCTCTTCAGTTGGGTGTAATAGTTTTTCCTGGACAGTGGGTTGGTTACCAAAGGATGAGGTACGGACAGTTTTCTCCATAAAAAAAACAGAAACAATAACATAAAGATCCACAGTATTCATGTCTCCATATACTTCTTCTAATTCAGCTGCAAGTTTCTTGTCTCCTGTAGATAATAATTTGGAATACAGCGTGGGGGCACTGTTTGCCATATAGAAGTCAGGCGAATCTGCTTGTGAAAGCAGATTTTTTTGGAATAACCCCACCAATCTCTATACAGCATACCTTTCAAAGAATGAATAAAGATCGACTAAAAGACCGCTAACACAGTCCTGACTAGAATGATTGTCTCTACTATGATCCAACTGATGAGACGAGATCATCTGATGACCACTAACACAGTCCTGACTAGAATGATTGTCTCTACTATGATCCAACTGATGAGACGAGATCATCTGATGACCACTAACACAGTCCTGACTAGAATGACTGTCTACTATGCTCCAACTGACGAGATGAGATCATCTGATGACCATTAACAGTCCTGACTAGACTGACACACTATTATAATCCAACTAACAAGACAAGATCATCGTCTTATGACCACTAACACTCCAACTGATGAGACGAGATCATCTGATGACCACTAACACAGTCCTGACTAGACTGATAGTCACTACTACGCTCCAACTGATGAGACTATCTGATGTTCATTAACACAAGAATGATTGTCTCTACTATGATCCAACTGATGAGACGAGATCGTCTGATGACCACTAACACAGGCTTGACTAGAATGATTGTCTCTACTATGATCCAACTGATGAGACGTGATCATCTGGTGACCACTAACACATTGCTGACTAGAATGATTGTCTCTACTATGATCCAACTGATGAGACGAGATCATCTGATGACCACTAACACAGTCCTGACTAGACTGATGGTCACTACTACGCTCCAACTGATGAGACTATCTGATGTTCATTAACGCAAGAATAATTGTCTCTACTATGATCCAACTGATGAGACGAGATCATCTGATGACCACTAACACAGGCTTGACTAGAATGATTGTCTCTACTATGATCCAACTGATGAGACGAGATCATCTGATGACCACTAACACATTGCTGACTAGAATGACTGTCTCTACTATGCTCCAACTGACAAGACAAGATCATCTGATAACCATTAACACAGTCCTAACTAGACTGAGTGACACACTATTATAATCCAACTAACAAGACAAGATCATCATCTGAAGACCACTAACATGGACTTGACTGGACTGGCGGTCATTATCACTATATAATTGAAAAATGGGCTTCACAACGGACTGGTATCATATCTATTCATATAATATCTCATAATAAATCACAACTGACTGGTATCATATCTATTCAATCTCATAATAAATCAAACATTTGCAGAGATTTTCATTCGTGAATGGAGTATAAAGACAACTATTTAAAAAAAATTCTAAGACTAACAAAACACTAATATGAAATGTTTGAAATTACCTAAACAAAAACTAAGCTATTGCTTCAACAATGAATGAAACTAGCTAATAGGCAAAATGGAAATAAACAATACTCTAGATGTTTAATCCACAGCTCAACATGTTCGGACAGACCAGCGGAACAGGATAAAAACTACGAGCCATTAAAGTCCTCCTCACTGAACCCAATGAAGTTGAACTATTGCTGTTAAGTAGTAGAGTGCACGCTTTCGGGTGGCCTGACCGAGACTGCAATTGCCCTGGGAGACAGTGGTTGAGGTTGGGTTCCTTGCGTCAGAGACTGTGTGGGAGACCTGGTCCTTCAGAGGCCCCCCTACAGTCCTGCCTCTTTGTCTGTGGCCTTACAAGCCCAGACAAATTTGTCCTTTGAGCCGGATACTTGGCTCAAGGCGAAACAACGACCACGCCCTCCACTGAACGAGTCACTTCTTGATTGAGAAGGTCACTCGAGATCTGTCTTCCTTGAACTGCCAAGTCTCAGAATTCAGAGTCGATTGAGCCAAATCCTTCTCGACAGACAGTGACAACTAGTGACGATCTCGACTTCGTCAAATTCGAACTCCCACCGAACGATTTCGACTTCGCCAAAGAACGATTTTGACTTCATCCGATTTACCGCGAACTTCATCCGATTAAGAACCCCGATTTACGTGTACCTGTCCTTCCATTCAAATTTGTCCAAACCTCATTCGATCCTTCCCAAGTATGGATGAACTCCAAGCTATCTGTGGGATAACGTCCATTGAACTCACAAAATGCAAGCGAGCCCATAGAAGAGATCACCAAGATCCAGAAACGCATGGCAGCCCTACAAGCAATGAGGATAAAGGATGTCTCGCGTGTAGAGTTGCAGGTGATCAAGCTCCAAGACCACATGGAATTCCTGGTTGAAGAAGCCATGAAACATGAAGAAGCGGAACGCAAGATTCATGAGGAAACCCATGCAGAGTTACACCTCCTGATCTGTCGAACAGTCCTACAGCTGGACATCTACGAGAAGGCCCAAGTCCTCCACTGAGAATTGAATACCCTCGACTTGAGGAGAGAGCTTACCGATCCTCACTTTGATAATGTCTTCACTAGCTTACAGCAAAAAGGTATCCCAACTTGCTGTGATGGCTCTTGATGAAGCAGGAAGCCTGGACATAGAGACCCTTCTGAAGCCCCTGGATGAAGGGATTGAGCAAATTACCACCGAGATGGAGAAAGCTCGGAGATTGGAAGTGGAAAGTACACCCGCCAGAGAAACCTCCCCTCCCCCAGCCGTGCCCACCGCTCAAGCAGCACCATTAAACGTTGAACTCCCAAAGTTCAATGGAAATCCAACAGAATGGAACGAATTTGAAGGCCTGTTCCGGAAAGCCATGGAGACCCGAGCTTCAGGATATTCAGAAACAGATAGAAAGCATCTTCTGAAAAATTCCCTGGAAACTGCGGAAGCCTGCGAAGCAGCCAGACGCTTCGCAGCGGGTGGCAGGACCTTGGATGAGATACTCAAGAAGCTCCGACACCGTTTTAGCAGTGCCCAAGTAGTCTACCCCATCCTAGTAGGACAAGCAACCAAACCTGATTCCTATGGTGCGAACTATAAGGACTGCCAATGCCTCTACGACGATGTAGTAGGAGGGTACTACCAACTACGGAACTACGATGGAGATCCGCTATCCACCTTCCTCCTTGCCTAGACGGTCCAATTCTACGACCCAGGACTTACAGCAAAATGGAAGGAATACCTGTCCAGGAAGGATGGATTCCCCACCATGGAAGATTTAGAAGCCTACCTCGACGACCGGTTGCTGCACATGTCGCCCGACAAAGAAAAGACAATCCCAACTCCATCACATGTTCCCACTGGTCCAGCTCACACGACTGCGAAACCAAAAACAGTCGGTAGCAACACCTGCCTCGCCTGCAATGAGAGACACGGACTTGTCCGATGTCCGGTTTCAACGGGTAGATGCGGATTGGAGGAATCAACTCGCTAGAGACAAACGCTTGTGCCTGAACTGTTTCTCGTCCAACCACGGCTACAGAGCCTGCACCTCCAGATTCTCTTGTCGCACTTGTGGAGCACGTCACCACACCTTGCTACACAGGGAACGTCCCAAGATGGAAATTCCACAGAAAGCAGTCGCTTCCTCGCCGCCCACGCCGAATGAAGCCGACACGCCCCAAGTTGTTCCCTACTCTCTTCACTCCATAGCTGTGGGGATTGAGAACAACGACAGCGTGGCGAAAGCTAGAGCAATCATCGATAGAGGAGCCTCCACGTCGTTGATGACGGAAGCACTCGCCACCACTCTCCGACTGAAATGCCACCCTCAGAGCCTACTGTTGGGCGGACACTTCGGAGAGCAACGGAGTAACCAGTGCATAGTAGCAACACTCCAGTTGTTACAGAACCAGTCACTGACCCAAGGAATGGCTAAAAACCCTAGTAGAACGTACTTCCTCGATCTCCACTCTGTGCCGAATTATGGCATGGATCCAACGATTTATCACCAATGCCCGACGCAAAGGTGAAGATCAAATACGACGACCCTACGTCACCACCGAAGAATCTACCCAAGCCAAATACAAACTATTCCAGATCACCCAACAGACGTACTCCAAAGAAGTAGTGGACTTTGTGAAGAGGGACGTGCCTCTTCCCAAGGGACACGCCCTACATGGTCTGCTCATCACTACTTCCGACGAAGAGTTAGTGGTCATCAGTACACGTCTCAGGAACACCGAGTCTCCAAAGACACCACAACTCCTCATATTTTTGTCTCCAAAGGCGAAATTGACACATCTACTGATAGAGACCCTCCATAAGATACATGGCCACGCAGGAGTTTCCGCCCTCCAAGCAATTATTTCCTCTTCTTACTACATCCCGAGTTTGCAAAACATCATCAAGAAAGTGAGCCGAACCTGCCGTCACTGCAGACGTGCCTATGCCCAGCCTCTGTCCCAACAGATGGGCATGCTCCCTGCCTTCCGGACTACACCAGCCCCGCCCTTCTATCGCACCGGTGTGGATTTCGTGGGACCCTTCTGAATCAAGCTGGGACGCACCCAGAAACCAGTTTATAGGAAGGTATACTTTGCTGTGTTCGTCTGTCTCACCACAAAAGCCGTTCACCTAGACCTTTGCATAGACCTCTCTACAAGCAACCCTCTCCAGATTCGTCAACCGACGAGGTGTCCCACACACCGTCTGGAGTGACAACGGCACCAACTTCGTGGGGGCAAAGACAGAGATCCGAGAGCTACAGAAGTTCCTGGCCGCTCGAGAGACCGAAGCAACCATTTCCAACTACGCGTCCGAACATGGCATACACTGGCACCACATTCCACCCAGGACACCACACTTTGGGGGACTATGGGAAGCCAGTGTGAAATCGATGAAGTTGCTACTCCGAAAGAACCTGGCACCCCACCCACTGACGTGGGGCGAGCTGTACACCATACTGACACATGTCGAATCTATCCTGAATTCGAGACCCTAGCACCCATACACACCAATCAAGTAACCAATGGAGATGTCCTGACTCCCGGACACTTCCTGATTGGTCGGCCCCTCCGAGCTCCACCCATGCTTGGAAGTGATGGAACCGCCATCACCAGCTTAGCTAAATGGCAGAAAACACAGCCCCAACTCAAGGAAGGAGACCTGGTCTTCCTGAAAGATGACACCCTCAAGTTCCAATCCTGGCCTTTGGCAAAGGTCCTCCACACCTACCCAGGAGACAGTGGACAGACACGCGTGTAGATGTCCTCTGCAATGGATCTACCTACTCCCGCTCAGTCAAGATGATCATTCCCTTTCTGACTGAAGAAGAACCAACTCCAGTACCTCGACCAGAAGAAGACCAACCAAGGACCGAGACGTCAACACCGGACGAAGGACAATCGGACCAACCCCAGTTGAGAAGGAGCTCCAGAAACCCCAGGCCCCAGAGGATGTTCAGGGCAGACCACCCGAACAGGATAAAACTACGAGCCAGGCAATGATTGTCGCAAGCACCAGCCAGAAACATTAAACTCCTCCTCACTGAACCCAATGTGATTTGTGTTGTGTATGTAGGTATATCATGGTTAAAGTATGCATGTTATATCTTGTTCACGCATAAGTCGAACTATTGCTGATAAGTAGTAGAGTGCGCGCTTTCGGGTGGCCTGGCCAAGACTGCAATTGCCCTGGGTGACAGTGGTTGAGGTTGGGTTGCTTGCATCAGAGACTGTGCGGGAGACCTGGCCTGCAGCCCCGCCTCTTTGTCTGTGGCCTTACAAGCCCAGACACCTCATGTGTGATATGTTGTTTTTTTCCTACTAATATGTCAGGGACATATGCAGGGGGAGGGGTTTAGTGGGTTACCGGTAAAAAACCCTTTGAAATTTATTATATTCATAGCTGATTGTAAAGCTGAGGGCTAATGTAGCTAATTCATGGTGGCCTGTTTTTACTGAAATAATTAAAGTTGATAGTAAAGTAGTATCCTTTTCATGTCAAGAAGAAGACAGCATTTACATCTACCACTTTCATATAATTCCATTATTACTGCTCCTTCAATAGCCATATAAATAAATTTAAACTTTTTACCTTACATTATTAGTAGGTGTTGTTTAGCATAGCATTCGTTGATGGACTAATACTATACTACACTATACCTAAGTTAAAAAGTTTAAATTTATACCGTTTTCATTGCACAGCTATTTGTACCTAGTGATGAGAGTTTTCATCTCCTTTGGTGCTTTATAAGTGTACGTACTACATAGTAGAATTTGTAAATGGTGTCCAAAAATAAAGGAACAACAATAATGAAGATGTCGACCATTTGTAAATGACATCTGTGGGACTTAAATACCACAAACTTTTGTCAGCCCAGCTAATGACTCAAAACAGACTACAATGAGGGCCACTGAAAAGCAGTACTGATGGGAAAAAATTGTATGAGAATATCAATGCATATATTTAATCCATTAATGGAATAGCTTATATAATGCTTGGCTAGGTCACTCGTCACTTGTGTTGTTAAACTCCACTACTGAATGAAAACAATTATTGCTTGCATCTTGATTAAATTTTTGAGATTTGTCTGGTATGATGCTCATACTGTGGACTAAAATGTTGTTGCTAATGTGAGATTAAAAATTTCACTTTTTTGAGTCAAAAATGCTTTATAGTAAAGACCAACTTATTAACCAGTTTAGAATGTAATCAACCAGTATCTTTGGAGTCAACTGGAACACTTCATTACTTATACAATTCTCACCAATGTTTCAATCAAGTAGCATGATTAGCATCAAGCCAATTAAGTTAAATGAGCTATTTTCAATCTTTCTAAAACCATTTTAGCTATTCAAAATTTTGACTGTTTGCCCACATTATTTATCCTTTAGTGTAGTGCAATTTACCTTCTCTTTACTCCCCCAAACCTCCAGTATTGGTCAAATACATCTGGAACACACATGCATGCACGCATAATGTATAAATTCCAATTTTGGGTGCTGTGCCATTTATTAAATATAATCATGGTTAATGAAATTCAGTATATACCATATATATTGGACTAACACTTTTTTTATCCAAATAACTTTTATAGCAATATAATAGTGACACACAAACACATAGTATTAATGAAATCAGGAGAATGATTAAACTTGGATGTCACGTTTCTTCCTTGAGTATCGTGTGAGGTATTTCTTTACTTTGCTGTAGTCAATGACAAATACAAAGTTCACAGTGGGTGTGAGAAGGCCAATAATGAAAGACATGAATGCAACTCCTGGGTTAATGAGATTCTCAAAGCCACTCCTACTGCACGGTCTGGCAGGATCATAGCCAGACTGCTCACACAAGAAATATTCCGTTAACTGCTTATTGAGCTCATTTCCGACTTGCTTCGAAATAGAAAAATGAGCGAATGAGACAACTTGAAGAAATATGTAATAGCATATCACGATGAGCAGTTTCTTCTCAGCAGTACTGACCACAAACGATGATTGTGATACAAGGGAACGAATAAGGCCATGTTTCTGAAATATAATCACACACAAAAAAAATGGTCATTATATGAACTTTCTTTTGGCTGTAATTAGGGGGGAAAGTAAACTTATTGTGCAATACAGCCAATGACCAATTTAATTATATGCTTAAGTTATTCTACAAAGAATAAATTTATAATAATTGTATATATTATATATATTTATGGAATAACTTAAGCATTATAATTAAAATAAATAAAATAAAAATTTTTAAATGTTATTCTCTGCATTTATTTCAGTATATATTTTGTTGAGACTGCTTAATTTGCTGTGAAAAAAAACACCAAATTACTAGTTTTTATCATAAATGTTTACTCATTCTACAATTAAATGAATGTTACATCGCGACTTGTTGTTCAGTGAATTAAATTAAAAGTATGAGCATATAAATAACCTTTCTGAACCTTTAAACAAAATATTTCTCTTTCAATGCTGGCATTTTGCAATTAGAAGTAAAACAATACTGCTTATAATATAAAATTAAAAATATATATTGGGAACTTACAACAACTTTACCTTGTGAATGATCCATATGGTCATTGCTAGCATGCTAGTGCCAGCCATCACTAGAAGAACACAAGGCAATATAAGGGAATAGAAAGTCACTTTGCCATTCAATCCAGCACAAAGTATCGGAGGAAAGACACCAAAACCAAAACCAAGAGTTCCAGGACGATTTTCTGAAGAAGTCCTTCCTTTATGAAGATCATCTGCAATTATTGCCACTACAGGAATAACGGGTACTAGAACTGCAACCAAGACGATGAGAAGGTGAAGTATTCTATGGTGATTTCTAGAATGAAATTGCTTAGCTTTTGTGGGATAAGAAACCTTCCATAGCAATGTTGCCATGTGAGCCACCCACCAGATATTGAATTGCATGAAGATGTAGTAAACTAACACACCTGCAGATATAGTCACATATTATGAATTAAATGCTGAAACAGCATTAACAATGATTGAAAGGCTAATATTGTTTTAAAATCTTCAGAATAATTTGTAATGGTCAATAGATGGGGAAAAGTTTGCTTTAAATATCAAGTTATAGTTATATACATACATTATACTTTGGATATTTTCCTAGAGTATTTCAGCAACACGTGAGTTTTCAATATTTAAACTCTACATATTGAATGCTCGTACACACCCGTGCATAGTTCTGAACAACTGAATTTTTACAACACGGTGAAGATACCTTTGAATGGCAAGGATGAAGAGAAATGAGGAAGAATACACACCTGATTGTTTATCTTTTTAACAAGGGGCCTATTAGGCACATTCATTTAGAAAAATAAGAGTATTGCATTTTGAATGACGAAGAGTTTGAAGGGCTGTAGCTGGACATTAGAAGTGAAGAGGAGACGTTATTTATGTACAATAAACAATTTATTGCACTTGTCGTAAAATATGTGACAGGCTCTAAGAAACGGTGCAAATTAACTCAACACAAAAATTTGCAGAACAGGCAAAATGTGAGTTTAGGTCAAAGTACTGAATTTTTTTTTTTTTACCTTGTCGTAAGCTGCATGCTTTCTTTCACATCTGGGCAAAATATGAATGCTGAATTCAGTCGACAAGTTGTTCAAATAGCCTCTTATATTTAACTCGGCAATTCAATCAAAACAGGAAATGTATGTTTTATGACACATTTTTTTTTTTTTAATAATGGGTAAAATAACCCGACTTTTAAAGATTCATATTTGAAAGAACAAATACATTCGAAACTGGGACATCAGCAGGTATGTAATTTACTGTACTATAGTTTACTTAAAATAAATCAAAAAATTTGTTTGAGCGAATTTGCACCTTTTCCCAGGAAATATTTCCCCTATTTGTTCGCTGAGTCATGTAATAAGTATTATAATATGTACATATTCTACATTACGTACTGCATCATCTCAGGTAGCACAGCGATTATTAATTAGGTAGCTAACAGGTAGCTTTTTCAAATTTTATAGTCAACTAACCTGATATGATGCAAAAAGTGGTACTGTCCAAAATGCTATCAATTAGATTTCTTGAAGTGCAATACAGATCTTCTCTTCTAATGAAAGTAATAATATGAGCCAGAACTGAAGACACAAAATAAAAGCATTCATAAACTCCTCCCCCTTTTCCCATTCTATTTCAAAATAAACTCACCGATAATTATTTGGTCGATTGTTATGTATATGACTAAAACTGATGGAAATGTGTAACTGAAAGAAAAAAATATTTAAACTATAAAGAACTGCAAAGTTATTAACTATTATATTCATTGTACAGTTTAGCCTGAACCTTACACTTTCTTGTAGCGCAAAATACTGATAAAAATCACTAAAATTCCAGAAATGAGTCCAATGATTCCGGATACGAGAACAACCTTGTCCAGTGACCGCGAAGTTGCTACAGGGTACAAGGTCCACTTCGGGCATTGAGGCAAGCAAACGCCAGAAGTAGATTTGTCGCAGTAGAAGTTTTCACGACACCTCATCGGACAGGTGACAGATGGTGTGATTAGGATGCCGTCTGAGTCACTCTCATCACCACTACCTGATCAAATAGTGTTGGTATGACTATAATATTCAGCAAGGCAAAAGAAGTGACTATTTGTTAATTGAGGGAATTGTAAGTGCCAGTACCAGCAGCAGTTCAACATGGTTATCTGCACTAAACAATGAAATACATCTGAAAGCGTCAGCTATTTGCTAGGTCATTTATTGCCATAAAATGGAGATTTTTTTAAAGGTGGTTGAGTAAGTTAATATTAAAATGTATTCTTAAAGTGAGTTTAGTATTCCCTCAGAGCAAAACATGGCTTCCAATTAGCTGCTTCATTTAGACATAACAAATATTAAATTGGTACTTTTATTAGCTTTGTTTACTAACTCCTTCCTTTGTGACAAAGTCTAGTACAAATAGTTTCAGCTGGTACATTAATTAACATTAGATATTGCTAATTCAGGATGGACTTATATGTTCAAAATTTTAGATCAACAGAATGATATCATCTTTGACTACTTTGAAAATGTATTTTAATGATTGGAATATGATTAAGTAGTAAGAAAGTATGTTTTTGTTGTTGCTGCTGTTGTTACTGTATTATTTTTATATTTATTTCCTCCCAACAAGCCATGCCAACTTACCCACTGCCTGCAGTTCTTGACTGGTATTGGAGCAAGAGAGCCTTTGCTTGACTGAAGGGAAAGTATCACAGTTCGGTAGTGGAAATCCGAAGGTACGAGCCAGCTCCCACTCCTTCGAGCAAGGTCCAGTACTAATATCAACACATTCAGATATAGTGGGAAGGTGCTGCAGTCCATCTTCGTCGCAGACTCCTCCAAACAGGTGCAGGCAAAGGAAAGGGATAACCACTTCAACACACTCCAGACTGGCAAACGCCCGAAGTCCTCCTAATAGCTGCGCTGCCTGTACTGAAGCGTCGACAGCAGTGAAGATCGTTGTCTGTTCGGGAGGCAAGTCACAGTTTGAGTAGGCCGCGTGAAGGACATCGCGACAGACAGAACCCGAGTACTGAATAACTGAAGGGCATAATCCATCAAGCGTCCGATTAGGATTTACACGAACAGATTTTTCACCCACTTTACCCTAAAATCCAATCATAACTCTAAGTACAATCAAATTTTCTGGGCTTTGGCTTACTGTTGGGATGTAAAAGAAGAGGACAGGTAGAGATAAGAGTGCCAATATTACAATCAGCAAGACCACAAGAACTGCTACGTCCAGTTTGCAGCATTTATTGGAGCTCTTTGAATAAGATGAAGTTAAGATTCCTTTGGAATTTGAAATGCTAATGCTACTATCAGTAATTGGCTTGCTTTCTTTGGTAATACTCATCTCTTGCAGTTGTCTTTCCATTGCTATCTGAACATGCACTGGTAAATCCGATACAGTAAGGCTGGTAAGTTCTCTATACTTCAGTGTGACATAAACAGTGAAAAGGAGCTAAATAAGCACTATCACCGGCTTTCTCCAGACACTGTTTGCCTCTAGAAGCCATTGCGAGCCATGCGCTAATTGAGTATAGTGGTTTTTCAGTCTGCTGCTTCAGTAAATGTTGTTGGCAATGGGAGTGATTTATAGACCTGTATTCAGACTGACTTCAGTTTTATTGCGACAATACAACCCAAACAAAAGAAATGAAGAGCAAAAACAAACGATAGTAATAATAACTATCATTATAGTAGATTAACTTAACCACAACTCCTGCATTGTAGCTATAAATTCTATTGAGAATTTTTGACTAGAAAATTTGTATTAGCTTTGATTATGATTATATGAGTAGCTAAGATATGGAATGAGTCATGTAGATTTTTTTCCCTTGATCTTTCTGTTGTTGTTGATTTCTATGATGCTTGACCCTATGGAACGTACAAAATTCTTTGGACATATTTACTGTGACTTTGCAAAAATAATTGGCTATGTGACTCTGATCAGACTCTATTTAAACCCTAGCTGATGGGTGTCTGGTCCTCTTTGTCTTAAATACCTTAGATATGCAACTCAGTATTGAATTCACCCCATGCAACACACATGGAAATTTATCTAATTTACAGCCCAAACTCAACATACATAATAGATAGCAGTTAAGCAACAAAAGTTCGGCAGTTGTGGCTGTATCCAAGGTTCACCAGGTTGTAACCAAGGTTCACCTGTAACCAAGGTTCACCAGGTTGTAACCAAGGTTCACCAGGTTGTAACTAAGGTTCACCAGGTTGTAACCAAGGTTCACCAAGTATGCCTTTATAATTATGAGTTTACATGTGGAAAACTCATCCTTCCTTGTATTTTCTTCTCTTTACTACATCAATGAGCATAGGTACAGGATTATATAATTAATTTGGGAAAATGGAAACGGCACAATATGACAACTATGAAGATATTCTTGAGTGAGCATGTCCACCCACAATGATGCTCAAAATATTGTGGCGGTGTCCCCCCAGAGCCCCCCCCCCCCTGCTCCCCTACACCTACGATGGTCATTGGCTATCGCTTTGGTGAGATCCATGATCAATTGTGGCATCCTGATGCCATCAAAGAAGAATCAAATAGAAAGAATACAGTGATGTTACTGACTATTTCTACATAAATTCTTTTAGTAGTGGATTACAATCTTCTTCCACATAACCTTCTCTACTGGTTACCAAAATGAACTCCATCAGCTCAACATTTTCACTTGTTTCACTGACACTACTCTTACTCCGCCACTAAACATCTCTGCGCGTGAAGCCGGTCCGGCGCGTAAACGTTTTGTTCATCGCTATGGAAACTGAGCGGGGCGAGTGTATCAAGCGCGTGAACTGGTAAGGGGTTACCTGACGGGAAGGTTAGTCCGTTTATAAAAAAAAATTCTGCTAATAAATCTGAGGCATTATTATTTTCGGCAGAGTTACAGAAGTTAGGGTATTGACAATGGACGGTAAAGTTTCCATCGCGTGCTCCATCATAGTACTTACTGCTTTGATGCCTCAAACTATGTCAGGTAAGTCCTCGTTGGATGGGGGGGGGATTGGCAAGGAAAATAATAATTAACAAATAAAATACTAGCTAGGGAGTAAAATTAGATTAGCGCCTAAATAATATTTGTGGAACATTGCAACTACATGAATTACAAAGCTTACTTTGTAGACTTAAAGCATGGAGCATATTTTGTTTTTGGTTATAATATTATAACCAAAAGCAAAATATTATTGTTGTTGTTTTTGTTGTAGTTGTCTTTATTATTATTATTTTTTTTATTAGTAGTATTAGTGGTAGTAGTAGTAGTAGTAGTAGTAGTATTAGTAGTAGTAGTAGCTAGTCGTAGTACTAGTAGTAGTAGTAGTAGTAGTAGTATTGTTGTTGCTTTTGTGGTTATTGTTTTTACTATTATTATCATCAATATTGTCATCATAATACTGTCATTACTATTATTACTACTACTATTACTACTACATGTACCACTACTACTATAGGTAGGTATTGTTCCGGTGTATTGCAGTGATAGAAGTGCTTAGACATCCTCTATTGATCCAATTATTCATCCACAGTTTCATGAATGATTGCTTCCTCTCATTCATATAGCTTCTTAAAACAAAAGGACAGTGTAAAAGTATAGCGAGTATCATAGCAGCGATAAATTCAAAACAATAGAATGAAACTGAACTGGAAACACTTAAATTGTTCAAGGCTGAATTAATTGGCTATAGCTGCAAGTATTTCTCCGCATTAAAAAGTCATATTAGTTTATTATTTAACTGACACTTTCATTTCTTCCATAACTTTTTCCCTTAGAAGACTTTGCAAGTAGAAATGCTGAAGTAGCTAAAAGTTTGTAAATGGAAATATTGACTTTAATAAAGAATTACTGCTTAAGAGGCCAAATCACACAATGTGTCATATTTTCAGTGTGTTCTTCCATAGTTGGTAGATAACACTAAACTATCACTGCCACTGCTATAATGTTTTCAAGCAAATTTTATTATTCAGTTTATGGTTGGACACATTCACAATAGAGCAAATGTTGGTAGTTGAACTCGTGCTCTGCTTGTAACACTAAATTCTTTATAAATCCATCATGCAGTTAACCCGTGCTGCTCCTTTCCCTGTGAGAATAACGGAGTTTGTGTGGATGATGGGGACAAGTACACATGTGACTGTACAAGGACTGGTTACTATGGCGACAACTGTGACATACGTGAGTACTTAAATAAACGCTCCCTTTTCTTACTCATGACTTTCATTTGATATTGTATCCAGCTCACTGGTCCACTTGGCTCACGTCGATGGTGAAGCCAAAACAAGAAACCCTCCAGTATCTGCTAACTCACTTCAGCTGGCTATGGGGAATAGTTAACAACGTAGGTTTCATTCAGGACTTCGTCATGAGAGCCGTCTACTTTTGTAAGTGCTTCATTTTGAATATCATCCATTTATAAATGCAATCTAGCAGAATATTACCAATTCTAAACTCGAGTAAAAAAAAGAAATTATTACTGTGGTAGGTGTGGTAAAAATAAGAGATAAGTTATACCTCTATCGTGGCACCTGTTAAAGGGTATACATGTTGCTGATGACTTCATATGTGATTATAATAACTGGATATTGTATGTAAATGTATCACAGCTAGAACAGACTTCATTCCAGTTCCCCACGTGTTCACCAGTGATCATGAGTACGCTACTTTAGAAGCTCACTACAACCGATCCTACTATGCCAGAACACTCCCTCCAGTTCCAAAGAACTGCCCCACACCATTTGGTGTACATGGTAATCAATTATTGCATGTGTAGGTGTGGCAATTCAAAATACATGAATCTGAATTATGAACTTATAGTTATGTATTTATTACGCAACACAAAAATAATTACCAAGATAATAATTGGCCAGTAAGTGAAGTGAGACAAGACTATTAGGAGTAACACAATAAAATTGTTTCTTTATCTGTATATTTGGGTGTATATGTGTCATTTTGTACTCTGACCCTCACGCTTTTGTGTTCACCTGTCCCAACTCATGGAAATATAATGGTATATTCTCTTCATGACTTGACTCTTGGATCAATTTTCTAGTAAGAACAATATTGTTGCATAGGTTGTACAGCTATGACAAACAGCACATTAACCAAGACAACTTATGCCACTAATTGAAATAGAAAATGAACTTCGGTACAGTAACTTTGCAAGACCATGACTATGTCCTGCAACATTCAGATCATATCAGGAACAACCTAATTCAAAGGGGTAAAGATATAAGTCTTGTGTTGGTATACCAAGAGGTAAACAAATGTGTGAGCATAGTTAAGCCAGCTCGCTCGCCATTTATTTTAAAACACATCACTAGTAAATTTTTTTTTTTACAAGACATAAAAATGTCTCTTAGTAACCAATTATGGGTGCAAGTGTGATTTAGTGCATTAATTCCACTCCATTTTTTCTACTGAATATATTACTGTAACTTACCTCGTGATGTGATATTTATTTTGTTTCACATGCTGTTTATAACCTTACTTGTAGGGAAAGACATCCCACCATCACCAGAGGAAGTGGGTGATAAATTGCTGAAGCGAAAAGAGTTCAAGACCGATCACATGAATACGTCGTTGCTCTACGTATTCTTTGCTCAGCACTTCACTCACAACTTCTTCAAAACTGTCTACCACAAACCCTCGCAGACGTGGGGTCGCCATGGGATCGATGTCTCTCACATTTATGGCCAAGGAGTTCAACGTGAAAACATATTGAGGTCTTTCAAAGATGGAAAGCTAAAATCACAGGCTAGTTGGAGAAGGGAGTGAATTAAAAATCCACTATAATGTTCTCCATTATTATGTGGTTAATAATCAATTTTGGCACCTTGTGTATTGTTAATTTTCTAGTTATGAATGAGTATATTTGGTATATTTGTGACTAGCTTTTATTTGAAAGTAGATTGAAGAATCAGGAAAGTAGTGAAATAGCCACGTAATTTAAAAACAATTTGTTAGTCACAATATAATTTTTTTGAGCAGATACTTAATGGAGAAGAATTCCCTCCTTACGTCAAAGATGCAAAAGTGTCCATGCAATATCCGAAAGGAACTAAAATGGAACAGAAATTTGCCTTGGGACATCCTTTCTATGGGCTCCTTCCAGGACTCTTTGCCTGTGCAGTGATTTGGTTGAGGGAACATAATAGAGTGTGTGATATTCTGAAGGCTGAGCATCCTCATTGGGATGATGAGAGGTTGTTCCAGACAGGGAAACTCATCATTACTGGTAATACATGTATGTAATACTTGTTGCACGAGTCAGTGTACAATGCGGGGGTATATTTCACAATCCAAAGGCAAGTAAAAATACAAGTTAGTGAAATATAACCCCCATATTGTATATGGCAAGTGCAATTAATTAATTGTTTATTATACATTGGATATTTTTCCAAAACAGTATACTTCTAAATATTCAGTTATCCAGAACTACTGCACAGGCTCGTTGGAACATTCAAGCAGCATTAAATATGGGGAAATTATTGAAGCACTTGCGTAAAATTATCCAACCAGTTCAAAGCACCTGCTCATACAAGAGCTATGGACTGAAAGTTCCTAGGAATTAACACTTACAGCCAACTTTACAGCTGAGTTGCCAACCCTATGTATATATTCTTATAGAGACAAAGGTTGTAAATTTGTCTCCATTGTCCTGTTGACTGACTGGTTGACTGCCTTGACTGTATTTTATGGACTAGCCGAGAAAACCCTATGAATGCTACCAATTATGTGGATCAATTCGAAAACCAACAATTGGTGTTAAAAGGAGTACTACAAAACAAATGACAAGAGGATAACGATGCTTACTTGCTGTTCAATTTTGCCTGCAAAGTCAAGTTTTATACCATTCCCTGTCTAATATATTTGCATTGCTAAGCATGAAGACAATTGAATCCTTAGTGAAGATAAAAGTTAACACATGACGTAAGTATCTCTCTTTATTTATGTAGGAGAGTTAATAAAAATAGTCGTTGAAGATTACATCAATCACTTGGCCAACTACAACCTCAAACTCATATACAAACCTGACTTGCTATTCGGTGATGGTTACGACTATGACAACCGTATCCATGTGGAGTTCAATCACATGTACCACTGGCACCCGTTCAATCCTGAGGAATACAACATCAGTGGCCACAACTACTCCATGGACGAGTTCATGTATCATCCTGAAGTAGTTGTCAAACATGGCATGAGCAAGTTTGTAGACTCCATGTCTAGAAGTTTGGCAGGAAAGGTAAACAATATTTGCTGAATTGTATTATTGGTGGCACTCCCGTAATATAGACAATATTAATTGCATCTTACATAATTTGATCTCTCCCATATCAACTTGCCTTTTAAGTTTTTTACTACATAAAAGAGAAATAGCACACATGTAAAAATGATTTTAGTAGCTAAATTTGTTTATACTCATCAAAATTCCAACTAGCTATGTAGGGAGCTATCAGCAATGCATGAGAAGAGAATGAGTTTATCTAAGAATACGTTTACTAGACATCTCTATAGCTATAATTTATCCCTAAAAAAAGCTAGAAATCATTGATTTTATTTTACAAGTTTGACTTGACCTTATATTGGGGAAAGACAAAGTTATTTCAGACAAGTGACTATTAGTTGAATCCATTACTTATAGATGTCTCATCACAATCATGGCAAGCATACAATTGGAGTTGGAATAGAAATCATTAAGCATGAAAGAAAACTCAGAATGCAGTCTTTCAATAACCATCGCAAGAGGTTTAGCCTCGACCCCTACAAGACATTTGAAGAAATGACTGGAGGTAAACTTATGATTTAAGCATTGAAGTAATAAAAATTGGTGTCAGTAAGTTAGTTTGTGGACTGTGTGTCTGCTACCATGATATCAATGCTTACACAACAGGAAGTTTATTGGGTTCACTGTTTTGTTAACAATTTGAGGTTTTATTACATTTGTACAGTGGTTCTTTGTTACTCTATTGTACAATACACATCTTATCTATGGAGACTTCCTGGAATAGAAAATTATGTGAATTGGCTTCGCTTAATGGCCAGTTTGAGTTTAAAGATATTAGCTACTTGTGTATAAATTGATTCCTTACAATATCTCACAAATTAAATATTTCTTCATCTTCATTTTTAACAAGAGATAATATATTCATTCCTTGTTTCTTTTTTTCCTTTTTTTCTTTTTTTCTCTCTCTCTTTAGTTTACTTTTGTTTTTGTCTTTTATTGTAGGTGATAAAGAACTAGCAGCAGAGTTGGAAAGTGTTTATGGAGATGTCAATGCTGTTGATCTGTATGTTGGGTTTCTTACGGAGAAGTCTTCCAGCAACTGCCCGTTGGGTTTCACCATGATTAATTTTGGAGCTCCATATTCTCTGCGAGGCATATTGTCCAATCCTATCTCAAGTCCCAGTTACTGGAAACCCTCCACCTTCGGGGGAGAAGCTGGCTTTGAGATTGTGAAGACAGCAAGTCTGGAGAAACTCTTTTGCCAAAATATTGCCGGGGAGTGCCCGCTCGTTGCGTTCAGAGTACCTGAGGATATTGCGCGTGAGACAAGAAAAGTTTTGTCTGCTAGACAGAAAGATGAACTTTGAAATTTTAGATTACAACTTTAGCATCAGTTTCGTTCAACACTGCTATACTTGTCATTCATCAATGTATGACGCATGTATTATTGTAGCTATTCAACTTGCAATTTAGTAAATTTATCAGCTTAATAAGAATAAGATTTTTAAAAAAGAAGAAGAAAGTACAGTGCCCTCATGCCTACCCCACCTGCTGTGAATGGTTTGCATACATATTTTAAGTTGGTTTATAGAATCCAGTTTCTCTACAAATGTGATAGAGTAATATGATAATATTATTTACAAAAGCATATTACGATCCAAGCGAATTCACTCGATGGTAAACATATTATATACCTTCTGCTAACAACCACTTCTTGTATTTTTTGTATATGCACTTGACATATGAACTTTAAATAATTAAATTGTGCACTGAGCTCTTTGCTCATCAACCATGTATATAATTTGAAACTACTGTTGTTTTAGTACAGCAGAGAGCCAGGGATATAACCAATTACTCAGCAGGAGTCTTTAATTCCCGAGGCACTTGCTATTGACGTATTTTCTTCTGGTTTGACTAATTATAATAATTTTGAACATTTTGATTTTTTCACAACATTACAAAAATAATATTTAAAAATAAATTTGATAGAAAAAAATGCCAAATATATCTTAGCAAAAGTGACTGAAAAAAAGGTTAAAATGAAATGATGGAAGTAAAATAAATAAATAAAAAAATTTAATGTTAGAGATTGAAATGCATCCCTTTTTCCTCAGGGTGCAACTTGTAATAAAACTCTATTTCTTTACGCAACCTGTCAAAAACTTTATCTTTTAGATATGCCGGCACCTGTCCGTAATATTCCTTCATGTGATCTCGGGTCATCTCTGATTTAGGAACCGGAGGATAATAGCTGTATGGAATCCCAAGATACTCCATCAGAGCAAAGATGTCATAATTGATGGCCTTAAGATTCAAGTAGACATCGTAATTTATCGCACACGGCTGACAAAGCTCAAGGAACGGGGTAAAGTGTTCGTTGTACGCACTCAAGTTGAACTTGGTGAGAAACTTGAGGGTATCCCGGAAAGTAGGGTGGATGTCTTCTCCATAGTTCTTCTCTCTGGCCCACTGCTCAATGAGGTGTCGGTTGGTAAGGGTCAGAATGTACGCCTTTAGACGGTGAGGGAACTTCTTGATCAGGGTGATGTTTATAGGGCTTTCTAGTTTGTTACGATAAGCGCTCAGAAGTCTTTCAAGAGGATTCCGCAAGATGGCGAACTTGTAATAGTTGTTGAGTCGGTATAGGGCCCCCTCTCTAGACAGCCCACGAAAAGAATTAACCTGCACATAAAAATTGAAGAAAAAATAAAAAATGTGTTGATCAGCAAAGATGGTTGCTTTCGCTAGCAAAAGTGTCAACTAGTGTTGTATCTCACACTCGGAAACAATATCATTCTGCACATGTTCACATACACACACTAACACACACACACTAACATATGCACACTCTCACACACTAACACAAGCAAAATGCAAAATATAAAATCTCTTGCTGCCACTAGGCGGTCACGTGCACCTGGCAGAGCCAGGATGCCTATGAACTAAGCAGGCACTGTGAGCCATGCAAGCAAAGCTCCTGGAGCCAGGCTAGGAACTCGCAGGAGAACAGGCCTTTCCTCACAGCAAGTGGTGTGGGCACCCGAAGTCCCACCTGGGCCATTGCTGTTGCATGAGAAAAGGCCTTGAATTTACACCCTCTCATATGCCAGGTACCCAACAGCTGGGTGAACTAGGGTGTAAATTAGTAAGTGTAAATTGGTGGGGGTGGTAGGAGGCCAGGGAAGCACACATACTCACTATAAACTAACACACTCACAAACCAACACATACCCGCACACACTTACACTGTATGCTTTAACACACACACACACACACACACACACACACACACACACACACACACACACACACACACACACACACACACACACACACACATCCTCCTACAAATACAGTTCTTACTTCACCCAGCAAAGATTCTGGTGGCCGTGATTTTGAAGAATTTTTTGGAAGAATCCCATTCAAAATAAGAAATGTCCTTTTCATGTTCGAGCAGCCGTTCTTGGGCACATAGCAGAACACGATCCTCTTGTCGTCATCATAGAGCAAGTGTTTGAAGAGAATGTCCAGTTCATTGATATTGTCAGGAAGAGACTTTCTGGTACAAAAACTTCTGAGCTGCTGGTGTTGAAACTAAAAAAAATGCAACCCATAATATATGTATATATATATATATATATGTGACAGTCTATGGGAAAAGGGGGCACTTCACTTAAAAATTGAAATTGAGATATAGGCTCCAAAAGTAAGTCATAGGAAAAATTCTTTCTTTCTCCTATTTTTGTTTTTTGCAGAATTAGTCTTAGTGACCCTTACTCTAAGTCTATGCCAAATTTCAAATGCCGAAACAACTTAAAAGACCCCAAGCGTGCCGTGGAAAGACAAGCTACTTTTTATTCTCTCTCGTTCTCGAAGTACAATAAACGGGGAATGGGCGGAGTTTCAAACAAGCAGCTAAAAAAAACTGCATAGCTTTGAGAATAGTGCAAGCAATCTACAGCTTACCTCTGGTTGAAAGTTTACCACTACATGGAGTAGAGTAGCCAAGGATTCCGACAAGACAGGCTGTGAGACACTCTGAAAGCTAAAAAGAACTCTACGCAAACTTCGTTAGTCGCCGTTAAAAAGCGGCTGTACGATTTAATTGCGTATGCGGAGTACGCCGTTAAGTATACGGAAACATTAATTGGCGAGCGAGCAGAGCGAGCGAGATGTTACTTATAACAGTTTAATTGTTCGCTGAATAGTTTGTTTTTTGTGCCAGTGTATCTGCACGGGAAGGTTTTTGTACTTTGACCCTCGCGTTTTGTGTTAGTTCGGTGTCGGACCCGTCCAAATTTAGATCACTAACCCGTATGAGAATACAATTGTTAAGACTTTTTCTATTCGAGTTAGTGGCGGTGGTAAGTCAATGCGCTCTTGTCATGGTTATAAGCCGTGCGCACAGTATTTACTTTTTTAGACTACTGCGAAGTGTGTAGGGGCATGTCCAGCCCAACCACTACTTTCACCATAACGTGTATTGTTTTGTTGTTGTTTTTTCTTTCCAAGCAGTTGCAGAGAGTTGTTACTATACTGAAATCCCTTTACCGTGTATTACTGGACCTAGTGTTATCAATTTATATATAAATAGCTATTATAAAAAACTCTTTTTTTTTTGTATGAGTGAAGTGCCCCCTTTTCCCATAGACTGTCACATATATATATAATATATATATATATATAATATATAATATATAAATAATACACATGAGTCAGAGTGTGATATGGTGAAATATTTCATGAGCAGGCTAATTTATTTTCAAGAGCCAGAGTCAAGTGAAAATGAAGCCTGAGAGTGAAATATCTTGCCATAACACTCTGACAAGTGTAATAAGTGGTTTTATTCCACACTAGACATCTTCACTACTGTAGTTAGTACTAGAGGAAGGGTAACTCACAGTTTAAAGTTTGTTGTAAGGGCTACCCACACACCCCAGCTGATATTATAGCAGCTGCTCTAACCCTATTGAGCAGGGTACACCAGAGGAAGGTGGTAGCTGTAAAACAGGGAAAATTGAAAAGTTTGGAGGTTGCTATAACTACTGGGGTAATGAGCTTGCGGAGATATTTCATGGGTCATGTACCTAAAAATATAGTTGTGAAGATATCTAGGGTGGAATAAATAAAAATAAAAAAAAAATATATATATATATATATATGTGACAGTACTTGGGAAAAGGGACCAATTACGTAAAATCAAAAATGTACAGTAGAGCCCAAACACCGACAAAAAATTTTTTGTTGTTGTTTTCTTTTTATTCGCCCACAGGTATCTCCTACCCTTTAGCTACACTGACACCAAATTTGAGTGGCTGAAACCGTTGTTAAAGGTCCGAGCGCCCCGTTTAAACACAGTCACCTTTTACTCTCTATTTTGACCTTCCGTGCGTGCACGGAAATCCAACCCGCGAGTAATTGAAAATCGTGGACGAATTCAATTTGTTGCCTAGCAACAAATTATCCCTACCTGGATAATCGCGGGTAAATTCTTACAAGTTTTTGTTATAGCATTGCGGCAACAGAATAGAAATAATAAATGTGAATAATCAAGCTATATAGGTTGATGTTGCTTTATGGAGTCTTGTAGTTGGAGTCTGCAGACCTGGAGACTCCTGGGACTATTTTTGTGAACACACTAGAAGAATCAGCAAGTCTCTGACTGGACAAAGGTTTCAGTGATGATGAGGACTTCTGTCACACTGCAACAAGAGAAGGCAACACATTTTGAAAGTCCATCATTTTTGTTCATTGATTTAAAGAGATTCCTATTGTTCATTTGTTCCAAAACAGGCAACAAGCTGGCTGCAAGACAAATATAATCCTAAACTTAGCTAGCCAGTGAACTAACAAACCAAGCTAGTTGATCAGTTCTGAAAGAGTGACTGTATTATAGTTACCATGACTTACTGTAACTATCAAACTGTTGGAAACAGAAAAAAAAAAGAAGCACAAAATGGCCTGTAAAACTATGTCTATACGCATCTAGTGCTATTTAAAGCCATACCTGTCCAGTACTCTTACACGATGTACGGTCCAAACTGAGTAAGGCCTCCCCCATCAATGAAGTAAGCGGCCCCAACTATAACTTACTGCCTTTCAGCTGATCGCCACCATTTTCCAAGGATAAGACAGTCTTACGTAACGCGGACTTCCGGTTAGATCACGGAATTCAACGTTAACTCCGCGAGCAATTGAATAAGAAGTTTTAATTGCAGTTTTCTCGAAATAACTGTGCTCAAGTTGGTCAGATTGCCGCTCGTATATTTAGTGAACCAAGCAGCGCCTGCCTATAAACTTGGTATCAAAATACTCCATAAGAAGTGCTCTACACAGTGATATGAATAACTCATTTTTCAATTTTTAACGCAATTGGTCCCTTTTCCCAAGTACTGTCACATATATATATATATATATAATGTGTGCATATAATATATATATATATATATAGATATAAATATACATATTGTATATATATAGGAACATTGACAATTAACAACAGCAAAAATTGTTCCCCTTTTTATTAAAATGTTTCTAAAGCAAACTTGTTACTGTTAATCACTTATGAAAAAAATTAATTGCTAAATGCATGACACCAGGTAATAACAACAACACGACAACAGCTATGGAACAAGTGATATAAGAAGAAAAAACAATAACAATAGCAATATTTCTCAGTGACAGCCAATATAATGTTTAATTAAATTAATTATTAATTGAATCATTGAAAGAAATCAAAAGCACCACACTTCTACCCTTCTACCAATGAACTAGTCATATTGCTTATACACATTCAGTGCTCCCAACCATGACTGTCTAAATAGTTCACAAATTATTTTAATGTATGTACTACCAAAAAATTAATTTATTTATTTATAAAAAAAAATGCATCTACCACTAAAATAAAATGGCTGCACCTCTCTCCCAATTGTGCATGAGGACGTGTCCCTAATTATCACTGGAAACCATTCTGAAACAACAAACACTTCCTCAAGTGAAACAATTCAATCCAGTACCCAGGCAACAGCTGTAAGGTCCCCACGACAACCGGGAGAACTAAACATTGTCACATAGTCCCAACCTATTACTCCAATAACAGCACATCAGAAAGTTGACCTCCGCATCGTGAACTTTACCTAAATTAATTTTGTGTCAAGAAACACTAACAAAAGGCTTCATAATTTCTTTCTCAGCCTTCTTTTACTCATTAAATGTATTTTCTCTCTTTCACAGGCTTTTTTAAACAATACAGAATTAAAAATATATTTGGTCGCCACCGGGAATCGAACCCAGGACCGCTTGTATATCGCACAAGTGCTCTGCCACTGAGCTACGACAACCAACCGGCGAACAAACACTCCAATTCTGTATTTATACTGTTAACTCTCAACAGACCAACGAAATTTCTCTTTTTTCAAAGATTCTTATTATTAGTTGAATTTTTCTCCTCATCCAATTTATCACTTGCACAATTTCTTTCTCAGCCTTCTTTTACTCATTAGATGTATTCTCTCTCTTTCACAGGCTTTTTTAAACAATACAGAATTAAAAATATTTGGTCGCCACCGGGAATCGAACCCAGGACCGCTTGTACAGTGCACAAATGTATACAACTGAGCTATATAAACTGTGAAGTGATAAATTAGATGAGGAGAAAATTTCAACGAATAATAAGAATTTTGAAAAAAGAGACATTTCGTTGGTCAGTTGAGAGTGAGCCTGTAGCATAGCAGTACCCCTTAACAGTATAAATACAGAATTGGAATGTTTGTTCGCCGGGTGGTTGTCTTAGCTCAGTGACAGAGCGCTTGTGCGGTCCTGGATTAGATTCCCGGTGGCGACCAAATATTTTTAATTCTGTATTGTTTAAAAAAAGCCTGTGAAAGAGAGAGAATACATCTAATGAGTAAAAGGCTTTTTTTTTTAAATTAAGAACACTCTCTCCCTTACTTCAATGACTAATCCCACTATAAACTTCATCCTCATTCCTCACCTTTCCCCTACTAATGAGGTTCGGGTCGAGACTGGTCCTAGCAGCCTCCATCCTCTGTGATGTCACTTTACCCACTGCTACAGTAATGTTCCCCACCCTCTGTTGCAGCTGACTGGAAGTGAATGAGTATTGCTTGTGGAAACCTCTCTCTTGGAGTGTCCGTTGCCTTACAAACGTGTACCCCTGAAGTTTCGACAAACTGGGAGATATGAAATTACTTTTGCCCAATGCTTTGGATATGGAGCTTCTGCGCCCCCAGGGCCTGTACACACCCCCTTGCTTCGTTTGCTGCCGGAATTGCTTGACAAGATTCTTCGGTAAGTGGAAGCCGACCTGCCCTCCTCTTTTGCCGTCTTCTTGGAGATTGTTTTTTCTCGGCAAATAGGACTTCCTGGGAGGATCGGTGGACTGAGGTTCGTTGGCACCATCGTCTTCGCTGGAATCGTCCGAATCCATTTGCTTGTTGAGGAATGAGAGATCCAGCGCACGCTCAATATCCAGCTCATGATTGTCTTGTGGACCGTGGCTCTCTTGCAGCCCCAGGGCAGGTTTGCTAGCCTCGTCGTCTCGGGCCTTGGGTTCAATCTGCTTCAACTCCGATGTGTCTCGAGCTTTCCTCGCCATCAGTTTCTCCAAACTACTCACCACTTGTTCATCAAAGTCCAAGCTGCGTTCGCCCAGTTTGTTCCCGGTGAGAAACATGGCGTAACCGTCTCCTCCGAGATCATCCACAATGTTCTTGAGCACAAGCAGTTTGGCCTGGAAGCGTGTCAGTACCTTTACCGAAACCGTACTCTGGAGACGCTCCGTCTTCAAGCACACCACCAAGTGCTCGCTGTCAGTAAACACGCCCACCTTCCCCCGACTGCAACTCAATCTCACGTTGAGCTTGAGTTCGTCAAACAGCCACGTCAGCGACAGCTCGTCTAGTAAAGTCTGGTCAATTCTAACTCGATGAACTCTTCCATTATATTTCATTTCATTCCATCCCTCAGCCATGTCTGGTTTCTGTCCTACCTTTCCGGCAGGAAGAATTTCCTCGTCTCTCGTATCTCTGCCACGCTCATTGAAGTAGAGTCTGTTACGTCCCAAATCTGACGAGTGTGTGTTGATGCCAGGAGGTGACGCCTCCAGGCGACTGGACGCCTTGATGTTCCACTGCACACATGCAAGCAGGCCACCGAGCAAGAAGCCAACTATGACTACTACTCGGTGCTTCTTCACGATCATGACCGCAGAGCTAAACATGGGTGTGGCCTGTTATAGGAAGTGATCACTGCCAACTGGTAATAGCTGTAATCCTCAAACTCTCGTCACCTAACAAATAGGAGATTCTTCACCTACACACACACACACACACAAAAAATAAAAAAAAAAAATAATAATAATAATAATAATAATAAATAAATAAATAAATATGTAAAAGTAAATAATTGAATGAAAATTTTAGTCTATTATATTACGATTTCAGTCAATGTAGGAGTCGATGGAGGAGAATGCCTTGTCAAGCAGCAGTTGACTCATGGCCACCAATTCCTACTAGTGATAAAAAAAGGATGTTTCCAGTGGTTGTGTAATGTGAATAGAAATCCTATCAAAACCTTATAACCCTCACAAAAAAATCAAATAATTGACTTCATTAGGCTGATATATATACCACATAATTATAACTGACAATGAAGCAAAATAGTATGTTAAGTTTTAATTTACCCTGCAAAGAAATAGTACATCACTATAGTATAGAGCTCTAAAAATATAAGACTCGTTCTCCAGACAGACTACTGCACCACATTACCCTAGACTGGTAAGTGGTGGACTATACACATATGTACAATGTAACACTGGACTGGTAAGTGGTGGACTATACACATATGTACACTGTAACACTGGACTGGTAAGTGGTGGACTATACACATATGTACAATGTAACACTGGACTGGTAAGTGGTGGACTATATACATATGTACACTGCAGAGACCTCAACCTCAATATTTGTAAAAGAGTGACAGTTTAGTGTAAAATGAGTGAGATGAGTGTCAAATGAGTGAGATGTGGAAAACAGTCATGCTTGGTGATACACGCCCATGCACTTTGGTTGCTATGGTAGAATTATATTGGTTTGTTGAGCATGGGGCTAATTTTATTTCATGTAAGCAACCAATGATGGAATACCTGGCAGGTCTAGAGTGAACACTGCTAGTATTGACAGTCACAGAAGGTTCTACAGCTTGTTAAAGATCTGACTTGAGAACCTGAATCACAAGAAGCGTTGGAGTTCAACAGCTAATTCTTTGTAGGAGAATAGAAAAATGATTATTAAGAATCCTATAGAGCAAAAGCTACTACTATTCTCTTACCTTTTATTCTATTCCCTTATATTGAATTGTACACTGCTGCTCCTGAAAACCCTCTCATAGTGACTATATCGCCATCCTGTTCAATTCGTGGTATTTTTCACCAATTTTCGATTCGTGTTGCGCAATAGTTCAACCACACCCACATTATTGAAATCTACTAAAATTGCGTGAGACTATAACTTCAATGCGTGTGAGCGTGATTAATTGATGGAATGCGTGTGACTCACGCAGAATGCGTGAGAGTTGAGAGGTCTGACACTGTAACATGGACTGGTAAGTGGTGGACTATATACATATGTACAATGTAACACTGGACTGGTAAGTGGTGGCCTATATACATATGTACAATGTAACACTGGACTGGTAAGTGGTGGCCTATATACATATGTACAATGTAACACTGGACTGGTAAGTGGTGGCCTATATACATATGTACACTGTAACACTGGACTGGTAAGTGGTGGACTATATACATATGTACAATGTAACACTGGACTGGTAAGTGGTGGACTATATACATATGTACAATGTAACACTGGACTGGTAAGTGGTGGACTATATACATATGTACAATGTACACTGGACTGGTAAGTGGTGGCCTTATACATATGTACACTGTAACACTGGACTGGTAAGTGGTGGCCTATATGTACAATGTACACTGGACTGGTAAGTGGTGGCCTATATACATATGTACAATGTAACACTGGACTGGTAAGTGGTGGCCTATATACATATGTACAATGTAACACTGGACTGGTAAGTGGTGGCCTATATACATATGTACAATGTAACACTGGACTGGTAAGTGGTGGACTATATACATGTACACTGTCTGTGTATGTGTAGTAGGTGTCCAGCTCAGCTCCTTTATATTGCTTTATCAAAAATGGGAGGTGGGTAAAAGCAAGCACTCATGCGCTACTAAAAAAGGTCTTGTTTTTAAATTACATACGGTAAAGGGTTTCAATGCAATAGTAACCATTCCCCGTAACCATTTAAATTGAAATTTAAAAAATTTTTTTTTAATCACGGTATTTAAATGTTTGCTCTGTTAAGTAGTAGCTCTAATGCACAAAACCTTCACACAACTGGACATACCTACACAAGACTTACCTTAGGGCTTACAACTAAGACAAATACTGTATTAACTTACCACTGCCACTAACTCGAATAGCAGTGAAACTCCAGTAAGTTTTTAAGTTTTAACTGCACCTGCAAAAGAATTGAAAACGGTAAACAATTCAATATCTAGGAGGATACGGGCAGTGATCGATAAACCAGAGGATTCCATTTAGTGAAGTTTGGAACAGGGTAACTACCAAACTAACGCAAAAATGCCAGGGTCAAAGTACAAAATGGCATACGTAAATCCAAACATATACCTATATAAACAAATATCCCTGATTTTCAATTGAGTTACCCCTGATAGTGTCTCGCTCACTTCACTCAGCAGTGACCAGTGTGTGTGTGTGTGTGGGGGGGGGGGGGGGGGGGGGGGAGAGAGAGCTGTTCTAACAACTATTACACAATACTGGTCGACAGTGGAGTAAAAGATAAAGAGATATGTGTGACCTACACCGTACAGTACAAACCACCTTATACCTCTAGTGGTGTCTCCAACAATGCCTGACTAGTACTACTCCGGCCAACAATACTCTACTCCAAGTTATTTATTACGGACAATAGCTTCTAAATCCAGTACTAGTTTTACACATCCATTGTCCTCTGTAGCTAAACACAGTTATATCCTCTTTTACAAAAAAAAAAAAAAAAAAAAAAAAAAAGCAGATGACTGTGCCAAACATTGAATGATAGTGAGGACTTTCAATGGAATAACCGATTATATGCCAAACTATTACTTTACCGCAATGCCACCACATTTTTTACTGCCAGAAGTAACCCTTACTGAAGCAATTCTATTGATCAACCTCAGGTAAAAGCTTGCTCTTGCTATGCTAAACGGCTAAACAGAATGAGAACCGGACAAAGGAGGCTGAAGTGTCAACACTTACAAAAGATGCATAATAAGAACAATGACAAAAGTACTGAAGGAAGAAGTTGTAAGATAATTGAAGTACGTAATTAAGGTGAGACCTTTGTCTCTGTAATAGCCTGAACTGTTTGCTCTCATCTAAAAATGTAACAACAATCAACTAATTTTAGGCCAGTGGGTGTTTTTGTTTTCATTCTCATTCCAGCAATCACAAATTCACATTCCAGTGCTAATCTCACACAAATAACACTTTATGGGTAAAGGTAAGTTCAACCCTACCCCAACCCAAGTAAAAAATTTGAAAAAAAAAAATTGAAAAAAATCTTCTAGGATATAATTCACCAGCAATAGTGTCGCTAAAAAAATTGAGTTTCATTTTTTACATCTGCAACAAAATTTGACATGAAACTACAACTAAATTATAAAAAAAAAGTTCATTCACAAAAAATATATATTTTTAGCGTGATTCCAACTTATGTGAAGTTACAAGCAAAGGGTGGGGTTCATTAAAGTGGTACACATAACGTGAGAGAAAAATGGCCGCACACAGTGCCCATGTGTCTGAGAGCGAACACAACTCTAGGACCCACTCAATCCTTTACCTTAGCACTTGTGACAACTCACCACCACCACACCCCCATACCACACCCCTCACAATGTATTGCATTGGCAACTAAGAACAAAATCAAGATTACAAAAATAATAAAACAATAATAATAATAGCAAATTTTCTCGTTCTTACAGCCAATAATATTGTTAATTAATACTTAACCGATGTCCTTTTTGCCGAAGTCCAATATTATTGGCTGTAAGAACGAGAAAATTTGCTATTATTGTAATTATTTCAGCTGAGAATGACTGAATTATTGAGCAAAAAATAAATAAATAAAAAAATAAATAAATTAAAAAAAAAAAAATAATAATAATAATAATAATAACAATAATAATAATAATAATAATAATACGTACAGAAATGAAAGGTGTGTACATATGTGGTGAAGTATTTTATCAATCAAAACTAAAAACTGACCAACTCAAAACATTCCGACAAGGTCAAGCTTTAAACATGTGATGTGCGCATGTATATGTGTGCGTGCGTGTGCGTACACACAACGATGTGCCCTGAACTAGCAAATGATGGTGCCAGATGCTAATACGACTCACTTGACAACCAGTAAGTACTTAACAACAGAGAGTTAGTTCATGTACATACATTCAATTAACTGTGGATTAAGGCTTCCACCATTACCGAGCAAGACAGAACTGGTAGAGTTAGATAGCACAGGTTGCCTGCATCTGTGAACATCCTTAAAAACAGGTTTCCTTATTTTTAGAATCAAACTTGGGAGGGGTTGAATCAACTTCTTGAAACTTTAGTGTGGGCGGAGCCACATGGAGGACCAAGGAAGATATGTAGGTAGAGCCACATGAAAGATCAAGAAAGAAGAAAGGAAGAGAACTTTGTTTATGTCTTATTGTATATCGTATCTTATTTTTATGTCATATAGCTTAGCGAGTGTAGGTGTGTCATATTTGTATGCATATCGTATCTGTTTTGTTTTTGTCATATAGCTAGCGAGTGTGGGTGTGTCCAGTTTGTACACCTGCGCGTGCCAGCATTGAACTACCCGGCACGCAGGTGGAATCATTAGTCTGTTTTTAGTTTGTTCTTTGTGTAATACGTTGCACGAGTTCTTATTAAATTTAACTAGTTCTAAATCCTGACCGAGGTCAAGGGAACCAGTGAGCTGGGGGAGCTAGCTAAGCGGGAACTTACCGAGCAGATTCTGGTGGCAGCGTTACTAACTGCCCCAGAGTGGAAAGCCAGCCGATCTAAGGACCGAACCCAAGGTCGAGCAGCCCACATTTAGGAAGGTTTCTCATTTCCATGAAATTAATGAAAATTCTGTAGTAAATGTCAGTGATGGTCATAAATGGCGAGCGAGCGAAGAAGACACTATCAGGAGTAACACAATTTAAAATTGGGGATACTTGTTGACGAGCGAGCGAGACACTTACAAGGGTTACACAATCGAGATTCCGCGGTGCTTATTTATTTAATTTTTTGGTTTATTTATGATACGTGCAAGTGCAACCCTTTTTTTTTGCCCGGGCCACTGATTATGTAAGTTGGTAAAGCATCTTGATAAAAAACAAAGTAAGGAACATGTCGACCAAAAGAGTTGCTGGCCTTGAAAAGTAAGCTACATGGAGCAGACCTAAGTGCCTGAACTCTCGTAAAAGCATAGTGGACTCAACAGCACTATTTTCTCTTCGCCGTCATTGAATGAGGAGGTCAAGTTAGAACATTTCAATTTCAACAGTTACATATATAAATCATGCCAAGGGCCGTAGCTCATAATTACTTATCACTTTAAAGTTAAGCTAGCTTGCCCGCCATTTGTGCTCAAACACACTACTTGTCTGGGACAGACCAGACAGCTGAACAGCCTCTCCCCGATTCGCACATGGCCTAGATCGATTCGCACATGGCCTAGATCGGGGAGGCCACTAATGAACTAATTAACAATTCTATTGTTTAGCTGATGGGGTAATTATTCAATGAATATATTACGCCTTAACCCACTGGTCTTGTCATCATGCTTTCTTCATATAGCCTTGAATTGTAACTTATTTTGAATGACTTAATGAATTTATGTACACAAGTGAATTCTCTATTCATTCAGCTAGTCGCTCTACAATTCACAGGAGTGCTTCTGCTGCTAGTACACGCCTACAAGGAGCCTCCTTCTAGACTACACTTGAGTGCCCCGAGCAGCTCTTTGATAGTCTATTTCTAGCCAACTGCGCTTACTACTACTCAGGCTTACTGCCAGGGCTGGTCCTTCTTCATTTCACTATTCATTAGCTCGGGTTCATTATTCTCTCTCTTTCACAGGCTTTTTAAAAACAATACAGAATTAAAAATATTTGGTCACCACCGGGAATCGAAACCAGAACCGCTTGTACAGCGCACAAGTGCTCTGCTACTGAGCTATGACAACCAGCCGGCAAACAAACACTCCAATTCTGTATTTATACTGTAAAGGGGTACTGCTATGTTGCATCACAACAGACCAACGCAATTTCTCTTTCTTCAAAGATTCTTATTGTTTGTTGAATTTTTTTACTCCTCTAATTTATAACTTCAAGTGATAACATATAAATATATGTTTGGATGGATGTCATTTTTGCACTTTGACCCCTTACATTATTGTGTTAGTTAAGTAATTGACCACCCGTCAACAACTTCACTAAACGGAATCCTCTGGTTTATCAATCTTTACCCGTATCATTCAAGGAAATTGAATTGTTACGCTTTGAATTATTTTGCGGGTGCAGTTAAACTTACAAACTTACCGGAGTTCGTTTTCTATTCAAATTAGTGGCAGTTGTAAGTAATTGTGCTATTTGTCATAGATATAAAACTCCACGCAACAGTGTTGTTCTTGCTTGAACAACAAAGGTAAGTCTTGTGTTGGTATGTCCAGTGAACCAGTGTGTGTGTGTGTGTGTGTGTGTGTGTGTGTGTGTGTGTGTTTGTGTGTGTGTGTGTTTGTGTGCAAAGGTGTGGTGTGTTACAGCTACTGCTTAGCTAAAGAATTGCACAAAATAAGTGTTTAAATAACAAATATATATTATATTAGCTTCCTTTACACAGCTTTTTTGGCTACCACAGCAGTAAATGTGTCATAATGTTGTGACAAGTGGTTACTATGGCTTTACCATATATATATATATATATGCATAATTAAAAACTCATAACAATACTGTTGACAAGGGAGGCTCGCTCGCCATTTGTACTCAAGCAAGTCAGGGAGGGTAAAGGGGGGGGGGGGGGGGGGAGGTAGTCTGGCATAGCCAGACCCACGTAGTGCGCGGAGGGTCTGGGGACATGGCCGTACCAAATTTGTTCTGGCGGAATGTGGAAGTGGTGAGTGCCCCACCTCCTTTATACCTGAAATTTCTACTGCAAATTAGCCATGATTGCTGAACCTAGTGTTGGAAAGGGTGGCTGACACACACAGAAATTTCTATTTGTGGTTGAGGAGGGCTATTCCCGGTAATTTGCTAACGGTAATTGACCGCCGCAATATATGTGCGGCAGAACAAATTTGGTATGGCCATGTCCCCAGACCCATTCCCAGCATAGCGGTTCGGTAAAGGGTATGGCTACGCTGGACTAGGAGGGGGAGGGGGGGGGGGGGGGGGGGGGGGAAGGATAAAAAAATCCTGAAAAAAACCCCCTTGATTGAAACAACTTGTGCTACACTCCCTGGTATTCAGCTTACACAGGTAAGAAGATAGTTAAGTCAGCCACCATGACAACATAGCACATGAGGATTGTACCTTCTTTACCATACTGGGAGTTCAGTGAAGTAAATGGGTGTATTCAATAGGAAATGTTTAGTGCAATTGAATTGTCATTGAGAACTATAATACTACATTATCACACTTAGTGAAGTTTCAAATCCAGTCACCAAAAAATTAAATTAAAAGAATAATAATAAGTTCTAACAGTTAATATTTCATCTGCAAGAGAAACTAACAAGTGACAAATATGGAAATAATAAAATTAAACAGCTGCAAGCCACTTTAAGCTAACCTTCACTAGCATAGCATAGGACTCTGAGATTTGAACAACTATTTGTGGTTACAATTTAAATTAGAGAATCACAAAGACATAAGTTAGAACTATAATAATATGTTAAATGTGTTCGAATAATAAATCTATTGTAGTCAAAGAGCAACACAATCTTCAGACTCCAGTCATTGAGACACAGCAACCTTAAGTACTTGTGGTTTACCAAACACTTAAAACAAGATGCCCCAAGCAACCACGACTTACCTTCTTTAACCTTGCACACGCACTATCTGGTTAAAGCAGCATCTACAAGATGATCCAGAAATAGCAATCGGTACTTCTGCGCCGATATAGGACACTCAAGGCAGGCAGGATCCGGCATAGTTCTAATATAGACAGCAAACATTTGGATCCTCCTCTTTTTTTTTCCTTCCACAAACCGCACCTACCTCTCCCAACCATAAATACGATTAATATTGTGGTGATGATCTTTACCTAGTAAGTTAGTCTGGCGCGGTTGGGTAAAGGGTTTGGCGCGCGAGACTAAGGCTGCAGGCTAGTGGCGATTTATGGTTTCGATATGGATACCAAGTACTTTCGAACCTGGTATTAAATTGGCGGTATCGATACTTATTATATCGGCGGTATCGATCTTATATCGATACCACGCATGCGCACTAATTAATTAAATTATTCTTTTGAATTTAGATGAATTGTCAAAAAAATGATTTGGAAGCAAAGCAACTACATACTACGGATGAAAAATTTCGCTATTTTTATTTAGAAAGAGCATCATGTCAATGTTCTGTGGTGTGATTCTACTTCTTCGCTCTGAAATGAGTTGGCCAGCTGTGGAAAAAACACGCTCAGAAGGTACTGATGAGCCAGGTGTACAGAGATATTTTCTTGCTAACTTCTGGAGATTTGGATATCGAGATGAGTTTTGTTGCCACCATTCTAGAGGATTCTTTTTCCTGTCAATATTGCCCTCATCAAAGAATCAGACATTGTGCTTCTTCTAGAATTATAATCGAGTCACTTTCTGATCAAATGATGCCCAGAGCTCATTTGTTTTTGGTACTGGGAGTGATTCTGTTGCAGGCAGGCCGTCACTCTCTGATTGACTACCCTCCGATGTTTTGAGGCTTGCCAATTCGTGTGTCATGCGTCTTGTCACAACATCAAGTGCTGATTGGTCTGAGAATGGTAGCTTCTTGAATCGAGGGTCCAATAGCGTTGCCACAGCCATGACATAGCCTGACTCGATTGTCAGGAAGCGTTGACGAAGCTCTTGCGATAGACTAGCAGTGGTGTGATGACTAGGAAGATGTTGTTGTTGGAGCTGCTTTACAAGAGGTATGATGAGAGAAACTGAGGTGTAGTTTTCGCCAGAAATAGCTTCAGTGGCACTTAAAAATGGCTTCAGTGATTTTAAGGTACTCTCAATTGTTGTTTTGTTTGCAGGCACTAGACAAAGATCATTCTGTCCAACAAGGCATAGTGCTGTAACAATGGCTTCAAACTGATTGTGGAACCTCTCTAGCATCAAATATGTAGAGTTCCAACGAGTTGAAACATCTTGTATCAGCTTCTGTTGGGGAAGTGAATTGACTTTGAATTTCCTTTAACTTATCACTGGACTTGACAATTCTGTGAAAGTGTGAAACAACATCTTTACACTGGAGTTGAATTTGTTGTACGATAGGATCAGCTTTGATTGCATTTTGTACAATCAAATTAAGGGTATGTGCAAAGCAAGGTAGATGTCGCCACCCAGTTTTGCTGATAGCTGAAACCATGTTGCTAACATTGTCTGTGACAACACACACCACCTTAGAATCGATTTCCCAATTGGATGCCACTGTTTTGAGGTGAGTTGCTATGTTTTCAGCTGTATGTGACTCATTAAATTCAAATGTTTGAAGCAGTGCAGATTTGAGCTTCCAGTTACCTGAAATGTAATGTGCAGTGATGCAACAGTAAGACTGTGTCTGCCACAGATCAGTTGTCAGAGCTATTGTCATTGAATTGCCGGTCTAATTCAATTTTCAAAGTCTGTTTGACAGATGTGTACTTCTCCAAAAGAAGACTTGTTACAACTGTTCGTCTACTGGGTAGCTCATAATGAGGATCAAGAACAGACACAAACTTCTGGAATCCATTATCCTCAACAACAGAAGTGGGTTGTAAGTCGGTCACAATCATTTCAATTAGTGCATTGTCAATATTTTTTCTTTTAGTAGATTCTTTCGGATAGAAGGTAGCTTTATCTAAAGGTTTCTTAAGAGTAAGCTGCTTGGGACACTCTGTCTTACTTCTCTTACTCCTTTTCTCATCCTCTATCTCTTTCAGACATTCTTCATACTGTTGGAAATGTATGCATTTCAAGAGTTTCAGCAAATTGGTGGTATTGCCAGAATGTTTGAGTTTGATTTCACAGGGCTTCACCAAACAAGTGGCAAACTCTTCTTCTTTTTGAAAAACGTTCCAAACACTTAAAGTTTTCCTCTTGGCCATCACAGATATGAGCTGACCAGCCAAGTCTCTTTTATAGCCCCCCAGAAATTGTGTCTGTCTGTCTGTGTGACCCTGTGTCTGTGATGTGTGTGTGTGTTGTGTGTGTGTTAACATCCCATAACTTCTTACTTTTTTTTGTTCCATTGTCATATCTGATTAGTATTGTTGGTATAAAATAAAGGTTGAATTTAAAATTCTATCAACTGAACAGAGCACTAAATTTTCAAATTTTTAAAACATTTTATTGTAATTTTGTCCTCCAGCAATTTTAAACTTTAAATTTAAATTGATCCCAAGATAATTTTAAAGGGTAGCCATCCAGCATCCCATGATAGCTAGTATCCCATGGTAGCTAATATCCCATAAAGCTGATATTCCATAGTACCTGATATCCCATATCCCAATGGGGAGAAATCATTTATCATTTATTTCTATTCAGCTCTGGAAGGAACTGCTAGAGATTAACCACATTAAATTAACCACATTAAATTAACCACATTAATTAACCACCTTTACCAAGTGTTAATGTTGGCCACAATGTCGGTAAAGGTCGATATTCTGTCTGGGCAGGGCTAATAACCAAAATATAGAGTGACGTTCATACCTCATCATTTTTGGTGAGAAATACACGCTATATTCAGTGTGAGTGGGTGACGAATGTACACTGGCTCTGATCTCCTCATGGGGCAGCACTCCAATGTCAGTCTCCTCAGCTGAGGACTGCTTAGTTCGAAGTCTGTTCACTCCCGGACACTTTCCTCTGGAAGTATCGATACCAACTACTCGGTATCGCCCACCACTAATTATCAGTCAGTTGTGGATTACTTTGAACTGAAATGCTATCCGTCGTAAAATTCATCAGCTAGTAGGTGTTTACTGCTGAATTAAGTAGTCAGAAAAGCGACAATTTCGTGTGAGGAAAGACTGTAGGATATCTTGTGGAGCACCATTTCCGTATGTAAATAATAAAGTTTGATTTTTTTTTTTTTTTATGATCATTATTTTACATTTTCTTGTTATTTTGCTCTTTTGTTAAAAATAAAACTTTCTTTTTACACCTCAGGAAGATCATCTTATTTTTTTGGTTAGCAAATGGAGCTAGAAATTTGTTGCATTAAATTAAAAACAAATGTAAAAGTACAACTTGTGAAGTGTGCTTGCCAGATATATTATAATAGTTGGACCAGAATATCGGTCATGTGACCACACCCACTCATTACACCTGTTCCTCCTCCTCCTTCCCCCCTCCCCCCCCCCCCCACTGCTAATTAGTTTGAACCCAATTAGTTTCTATGGGATGTATCTCAGACGGCACAAGCTCCTGGTGTCAACTTAAAAAATCCTGCACAAACCTCATTAATAAATTAACAGATTATCATCAACAAGAATTTAATTGTGAAACAAATTCAGAATCATCAACTAGTAACAAAGAATTTTGCCATTTAGTCAAGCTACTAATTAGTATGCACTGTTTCCTGTATTGTTTTTCTCTTCCCTTCGTCTTCAGTGTGGAGTTACGCCACTTCCTCGTCCACATCGTTGACATCAGGAAGTGCAGCCTGTAACCTGCCCATGGCGGCATCCTGATCCTGAGCTAGGTTGATCCCGGTCATGGGAAGGTTCTCCAGGAATTGCTGGAGGAAGAAAGCAATTCGTATAAATAAAAAGGAAAGAATAGCTGATTAAAGTTAACTTACAGCTATATCAATGCAGTCATACTCGGGGTTAGTGACTTCTGATGACATATACTGCAATATACATGCGAACAAAATGTAAATAATAATAATAATAACCACAAAAGTGATCGTGACACGAGTTTTAGAAAGTGTGTGTAAGTCTAGGAAACAATTCCCACTTTGGTGCTATTACTTAATATATTTTAAGCCAATGCAAAAATAAATACTACTTTAAAAAGAAAATAAGAAGAAAACAACTCTGCATAAGTAAATAGATTGACATAACATCTACTACTACTACTATTGAGAGTAATAGTAGTAGTAGTACAGTTATTCTTTTCCTCACTCATCCTCACCTCAGAGAAGACAGAAGGGTCCACACTGAGGTTGCCAGCAATGTAGTCCTGCAGGTTATCTATACCAATTTGCTGGTGACAGATCTGGCCGTTTAGACACATCCTACTACACGGGCAACAAACAAACAAACAAACAGAGGGAGAAAAACAGCCCATAGAATAAACTCACATAATATAGTTTTGGTAAATCTTAGCTATACATACATAAAAAAATAAACAAACAAACAATCACAATCATAATAACAAATGAAATAAATAGATAGATGAAGTGACTCAAAGAGAGTTTTTTTGTTTTTTTTTGCTGCACGTGTGCATGAGTGACGTACTTCTCTGGGTGAGGAGAAGGGACAAGTGAGTTAGGAGCCGGAGGAATAGGATACTCTTCTATCAGATTACTGGGAATGGGGATTTCAGAGGAGCTGGCTAGGACAGTGGAGCTGAGGGAAGGAGAGAGAGAGGAGGTGAGAACAGGTGCAAGGGAAGACGAGTGAGAGGTAGGAAGTGAAGGAGGGAGGGAGGAAGAATGAGAGGGTGCGAGAGAGGAAGCCAGAGATGTCAGAAGGGAAGCAGGAAGGGATAAAGCGGATGATGCAGCAGCAGACAGTGAACTGAAACTGGCCGAGTTGAGTTCCACTGGATCACTGGTAAGGAGAGAGTTGAGCTCATCAGAACTGAGAGGTACTCTAGTGTGGAGACTTGCACCAGCTGAAGCAGTAGCAGACGATGGACCAGTAGGGACAGAGGCAGGATTAGTAGAGACAGATGGTGGATTGGTAGAGACAGATGGTGGATTAGTAGAGACAGACGGTGAATTAGATGGTGGGCCAGTAGAAGTAGACAAGGATCGCGTGGAGGGATTGCTGCAGGAATAACATAAAATATAACGGAACTGGCGTCAAGTCAAATATTTACATTTAGTGAACTCGCTAATTCAAGCACAAATAATAACTATGAAAAGTTTCTAGGGGAAAAAAAAAAAAAAAAAAAAAAAAAAAAAAAAAAGGCAGTGAATTTCCAGAGAACATTATATGTGTAGTCAGTGTTCACAGTTCAGTCGGAACGGACAGAAAACAAGAAAACGGCTTTACTAATACCATCTTACAGCCATTCAATAGAAAGTGGAGCTTTATAAGGCACCTACTGTACATCACTAAGTGATTAATGCTACATCGCTACTGCATTTATGTCTAACATCCATCTCTTCAACACCCATGCTTCTTGTAGTAGCTGGGATAAGTTCTTGTTGCACAGACCTGTTGGATGAGCAGACAGAGCTCTGATGCTTGCTCCAGTTAGATTATAGGAGTGAGGTTAAGTACAAGTCTGAATACGCATGCACTAATGCGCCGTAAAAATCAAATATTTACCTTTGTTCTTGAACGAGAGAGTGAGTAGAAGAATTGGCTGGGGCACGAGAAGAGGTAAAGGGTTGCACTGCCATCAAGTCTAATTAATGCACACATCACACATGAAGTAAAGAATTATTCGATGGTGAAAACATCCACTAACATGCTAGTTACTAATACTTCAGGCTATAAACTGGCAACTTTGAACTACATACATGCATTGAACTGAAGAAAATAGGTTAACATAAAAATCCATCTCTAACGGAAAATAGCAGAACATTAGCAGGAAAGATAACATGCAAAAGAACAAAAAGCTTCATTAAACCACACCTTCCATTAAACCACACCTTCCATTAAACCACACCTTCCATTAAACCACACTTTCCATTAAACCACACCTTCCAAGTTATTTTGGTTGAACAAGCCAATCCTGGCTATACCTTACTACCACACACACACACACACACACACACACACACACACACACACACACACACACACACACAACTGTGCTGATATCCCTACCTGCTCCTTGAATGGCAGTGCTGGCTGGAGCAATCGGTAACAAAGAAGTAGGAGAAGGCAAGTTTACGATGTCCGACGACATCAACGGCTACACACACACACACACACACACACACACACACACACACACACACACCTATCAGATAGAAACTCCTCAGGCAACTTAGTGCACAGAGTGGCTTCTGTCCCCATAGACTTGCTAGACCCACTTCCACAGCGTGTATACACACACAAATTACAGATAAAAGCTAGTGCAAATTTCTGAAAGCATAAGAAAGGAAAAAACAAACAAACAAAACAACAAAAAAAACACAACATTAAATCACAGGCACATTGCTAACAGAGACTTCTAGTAATTCAAATAGCACTGGAAAAATTATCCAGAAATCTATTATTAGTATGCCATGTCCCCTATTGCCCTTTCTCCCCAATGATCCCTGCTAATATGACTTGGTCATTGGTGAACCAGTAGAGAGAAAACAGAACACATCATACATGAGGGAAGCCATAGGAAGACTTGATAGAGAAAGCACATAAATATGACCATTCAAGCAGTTTGAACCAACACCGACCTATAGAAACCTTTCACCAATGTACAACACCAAATGATTCAGAGACCTTATATTTTCAGGGCTGCATAATGAAAACAATCTACGTAGGTGGAGCAAATAAACATTCTTAGAGTTATGGAGGCTATAAGAGTGAAATACAGACACATTCTCTGGTGTATGAGAGACCCTTACAACACTTAGATACATAATTATGCAAGCGCATTGATTTCATGTTGCAAAGCCTAATACACTATAGCATGTCCAAGTTGAGTTGGCCCAATTGTAAGCGCAGTAAAAGAGGAATGCACTTGTACAAAACCGGAAGCAATGTAGTCATGTGAACTAATAGCAATTGACACGCGAGCAAATCAACATTCACGTGAAAAGGGGGCGGTTACTCGGGTGCGCATTAATGCAATAACTTCTGTTAGAGTTTAATGAAGTCCATATTGTCCAGTTGTTGAAATTGGTACACTTTGTGCATGCTTAATTTGTATTATCAATTATTTCATTTATTTATATATTCACTGAAAAGTAATGTGATCACAAAATTAATTACAATTAATTTATCACCTCCATTAGTACTAAGAGAACATTAGTATAGACATAAGAATGATAATGAAAAGCTAACCACTGGAGAAGGGACAAGTTAGCTGTTTAAGAGCTCATTCAAAACGTTACACGTGATCGACTGCACCGAACCATTTGACAAAATTCGGGCACATGTAGAGCGGGAAAGCTGTGGTTTTTTCTATTCCCATAGACTTTTGTATTAGTTTAGGAATAGCACTTTCCCTCCGGTTTTGGAGTTTACTGAGGGAATATTTTTAGCCACTTCGGCGCGAGCTTTCCCATGGTGCAAACCTCGGATGCGTAGCTGCTTCCGTTCTAAAGTTGTTCAAGTTTTTCTTGCAGCCAACTCAACTTGGACATACTATATATAGTATTGAAGGATTTTTTTAGTTGCAAGAAGCTTTCTAGCAGCTGTGCTCCTCCGCCCCCGCCCACCTCAATATAACGCATTCCTGACATACACGGTGTAGTATGCTCATAGCAGCAGCAATCACTAGTGAGCTAGCACAGGTAGTAAATCATAAAGTTGTTGTATGCATTGCCAACTCTTTAAAAAAAAAAAAAGGTACCTTAGTCATAAGCACATCAACTTAGTTACTTGGCACTCCTGATGCTAACCCTGACGGTCGTATCGCGAGCTTCACTCCCACATTAATTAATACAAATAAATTTAGTAACACAATGTCTATTGACACAAAGACAAAGCTGCAAAGCTTATTATACTCCAAACACAATATCTTATTAGCTCCCTTTTTCTTACCAAGTTGTGTTCGGTAAGGGTTGCGATGTTCTCCAAGTCTAGGTTCATAGGAGGAGGAATGTAGTCAGTGAGGACTCCCTCCTCCGCAAGAGTGCCAGTGTCGGTCGCCATTCTCAGCTTCTTGGCAGGAGGCAGCAGTTGCCCTTCCTCCGCGTCCATCAGCATTAGCTGAGCGCTAACACAGAAACAAGTAGAATGCAATATTAAAGATTGATCACAGATGAGCTGTTTATAAAACTCTTAGTGGGCATGTTCCAGAGAGTCTCTTACTGCCCATTATACAGAGGTGATCTTGAGAAAAAATGCATATTTTAAATCTGAAGAGATGTCCAATTGAGTATTTAACAACGGGAGTGAGTGTCTGAATTATAATTATAATAGCTGATCTTGAGAAAACCGCATCATTTAAATATTAAAGAGTCGTCCGATTGAGTATTTAACAATGGGAGTGTCTGAATTACAATTATTATTATATTTCGTTAGCCCGCCTTGGACTCTGCCACTTTACACTATGTAATGAAACATGTCACCCTGTGACACTTTAAAAAAATTATTTTGCATGATTGGCCACATAACTAAAAAAATTAATTCCATGCAAGCACTTTCTGCATAGGCAGTGGAGAGGCCACAAAGGAGCAAATACAAACATGTGGTACTAAAACTTAAAAAAAAAAAATAAAATAAAATAAAATAAAATAAAATAAAAAAATTTCCAAAGAATTCCATAGATCTAACTTTCTAATGGTTGCGCCACTCCCACTTCCTCCATAGTTGAGCCATTCCAACAAGCTCTGTAGTTGTACCCCTCATGGCTAAGCCACTCCCACTCCTTCATTGCTATGCCGCCACTCCCACTTCTATGTCTCTACCACTCCCACATGGATATACCACCCTTAGATAATCCCACCCACATCCCATGGTTACTACAGCGTACATGATCCAATACAAGTGAACACATACCTTCTGTTGGCCCTCCTCGCAGCTGTTGTTGAAGGGATTTTACCTTTACTATAGACCATGTGCACCAGGAAATGAATGATCTGAACAGGATATTAGCATAACTACAATGATCTATACTGATATCTCACCAAACACAACATTACTGCAATAGAGAAAACGAGCCCATAAAAAGGCTAAATGACTGACAATCACTCTCTGCTTTCACACAATCAGGAACAAGGAAGAATACATTATCTTAAATATACCTCCTTCCCAATAACCTTCATTGTTTTGGCAACATACAATACACAGGGCTCCATTTCTTTTGTTCTTCTACCAACTACTAGTAACCACTCTAGCCTTGGCGACACATATCCCACTATAACACTGTGTGAAAATGTTACTACCTGAACTACATGATCACATGAAGCTAGAAACAAAAATATAATAAAATTAAATAAAAAAAGCAAGTCCTCATTTCATATTCTTAAGCTTTCCTACAGAGAAAAGTCTGTAATTACTGAAAACCACTACTTGACAGTGGCAACACAATAAATGCCACTTGTACACACATGTGGTATGATGTATTACATAAGATACTTAAAGTACTTGTTCATTGTTATATAAATAATTTCATACCAGCATATTTTATAAATCTTTTTATTTTATTTTATAAATCTGTCTACACTTTACCTTATTCAATATCTTCTGCTGACGAACATGTTTATCCTTCAACACTGTGATCTCATGCCGAAGATGAGTATTGTCCCTAAGACACAACAACAACAACAACAACAACTTTGACACAGCCCCATTTCCAATCAAACTCCCGTCTTGCTCCACCCCTTTGTTTCCCACATACTGCTTGAGAGCCTCCAGGACGGTCGCGATGCCCTCCTGACGTCCTTTCATAATGTGAATATCACTCATGACTTCAGACAAGTGATGTGGATTCTCACTTCGCACGAGACTGTTGCTGACTCCGCCCTCTGGACTACTCCCAGGCCTGATCTGGGCCTATGTGAAATAAAATATATTTATGAACCATAGCGAACACAAATGCTGACCATCTGACTTAAGGTTGGAGATTAGGTACCCACTCCCCCACCAAATGTAAAAATAAAGCAACACTTCCTCCTTGCCGTGGTTAAAATTGACTTCAATGCCCTTCATATAGACAACATAATAAATTGTGAACTTGCAGTGACTCCAAACAGCCTACAAAAGCATAATCCTAACTCCATAATCTTGACTATAAAGAAGAGAGAGAGATTAGGCATTGATCAATGCTACAGGTCATCAGAAAGGGTTACTACCAGAGGAAGTTGCGGAGATAGAATGTTGTATTACATAATAATAATTTAACCGCACAAATATTAAATAATGGTATTGGTGAGATTTCTTTACTAACAATGTAGATTGTGGCAGAGCATATGTGATGGCATTAATTAGAATATGTGCAAACTAGTCCCAGTAAGGGCCCACTAATGTAAGTTTGGTGCACAGCCAGTCAGAAGGGGAGGAGAACTCGTACTTTGGCTAAAAATAAATGCAGACAAAACCTTGAATTAAGATTATCCTGCCTCTAGCTAATTAAAAAAATTGGAATAAATTGTGTTTTGTGAGTGGTAAGACTAATGGCTCAAGTACATACAAATTGACCAAGTCCAAGTGTTAATAGGTACAAATTATGTACTTATCATACTTATATACTTATCAAACAAATAGCAAACACGTTCATAAGACCACAAGTGAATACTTCAAACTCAGCAACAATTAATTATATTCATATGTAACCCACAGACTCCCAATTGGTTGTCACTTGTATATAAAGGCAGTGCACTCTAGCAGAAGTCAAGACTGTACTCACTAGGATCATTTCTATAGTACATGTCCCACCCTCTGACTCACATCAGAGGCAACCTCCTTAACCATGAGGAAGAGTTGCAGCCACCCTCCCTGAGCGGGAAGAACTCTCAGGACTACCTCTCTTCATAGAGAGGTGTGTCCTGGGAGGTTGATGACCGTTCCAGGACCTCTTAGGAGGAAACGGAGGGGAGGGTTGCATTCTGAGTGGTTTCTTTCTTTTTTTGTAATAGTTAATACTTTAGAAAAACAATCAACTTGCCAGAACAGAGTAGCTGTCTGTGAAAGCCTTCTAGCTAGAAGGACAAGGAAGGACTCTGATTTGATAAAGTCATCTACTTCATTCTTGTTCCATATTTGTGCATATGTACTTTGATAAAATTTGAATTAAATTACCTTAAGGACTGTTCGGATTTATTGTGTGGCAGAAACTCTAATGGACAGAGCAGAACAAATAAGAGTATCTCTTTCGCTCAACTATCTTAACCTACCACACTGTCAGAAGAACTCCACATAATAAACTCAGCTGCACCCACACACTGTCATTCAATCCACTAATTGTAACCTGAACACTGTTAACTGATGTGTCTAGTAAACTGTCAGTCTGAATGTGGCATGAATTCTAAGGTGGTGTGTAGAACAGGATTTTTTTCTGGGGGGGAGGAGAGGGAAGAGTTTAGGAGGGGGGTCCCACACGTTTGTTTGACCACACCCACTTTTGCTGAAACCACACCTAATTTGATTAAAAATTGTCTCAGGTAGTGACATCAATCTTGGAAGACTAATGCATATTGCAATTGAAGGACCTCAATTAACTGAAGTGAACTTTTACCAAAATATTAGATACATACAAACAACAAAATCACAGAACATCATTATAAATCATAACCACAGAATACCATTAAGTAGTAAATATTATTAATTTATTTCATGAAATTTTAGGGGGGGGGGGAGATCCCAGGAATCCTAAATCCTCTGTATGAAACCCTGGTGTAGAGGGACATGGGAGTGAAGGGAAATATACAGTATTTCTGGCAGTGCACTTTTGTAACTCAGTTCTGGTTATTGAAAATATACACTTGAAGTGTAGTGTGTAGGTTCAACCAATCCCCTATTAAGTAAACCCTCACTAAAATAGATATTGTTCTGGCTTGGTTTCATTGCACTATAGAGAAAAGGTAAAAGGTTATGAATCAAGCAAGAATGGACACTAGAAAGACATTTTAACGGTATACTGACTAACACAAACGATGCTAATATAGCTAATGTTAGCAGTAATTCATTAGTAAGTCAATCACCCTGTGATATTCTCCTGATCTGTTGGTGATGTATACAATTTCAAGAGCAGGAACAATCAAAACTACTCTGGATACCCTGGCAAAACCATCCTCATTGATAATCCTCATTACAGACTAGCTACAGAGTTCAATAAAAGTTCCCCAAGGTTTCTTACTGCTACACTTTTCTCTAAAAGCAAACCAGACAGGTCAATTAAGTGGGTATGCACCCAAAATTACTAATCACAGGATATCCAGATGACTAGAATCATATCCAAATACCTACCAATCCAGATGAATATCCAGATATCTCATAACCCAATGTAGAGATATTCACTCCAGCTCTAATAATTTCTATATCACTACTGAAATTCAACAGAACAATTGGTGGAATAGTTTGGACATAAAAGCTACTCCGTTTCACACACATTAGAGTCGATACATTTCAGCCACTGTTAACATAATTAAATTTGGTAGAGGTGTCACAATTTTCATTCAAATTACATTCAGCAAGATAAAAGATTTAAGGGTAACCACATTGGTAGATATGATACAGATAGCTATGCACCCAGGCTAACTGGCAGACTCTTAAACCCTGATGCTCAGCTTAGTGTAAGCATCTTACCACCTCTCCCCCCTTCCTTTCTTGTACAAGCACAGAATTGCAGTAAAAATTTGGTAGTGAAAATTTGGTAGTGAAAATTTGGTAGTGAAAATTGGTAGTGAAAATTTCTAAATTCCAAGTTTTGATGGGTTTTGGACTGCTCCTCTCGTGCATGAATATTACAGTCGGCAGTGAATTAAGAACTACATGTACGCATGTGTGTTCACTTGTATGATTATCGATGTTTATCGTCGATGTCTGTTGCATAGGTAATATTTATAACGTTATCTTGGCTACGTGTTTTAGTAGAATTCACATATATTCAGTGTAAAGTATTGACTTTTGTTGTGATAATCAACCATTAATAAACATAATTACTCACACAATTGAGTATCAACTCTGGTGGTGGCAGAACTACCACTGCGTTGTGGATTACGGCAATTCAGTTCACGGCCAAGGCACACCTACCCATATTCCCAAAACACCACCAGCTACATAATATAAGAACTCACCTTCCTCTGTACCAAGTGAAGTTCTTCAGGATGTCCTCTCCTGAAGTTGGCATGCCAATACAACAAAGGCTCGCAATTCTCTCTGATGAGCCCACCTTGATCATTACTCGTTTTGTGGAAGCCATCTAGTACACAAGCACACAGTTGAGTGAGTGAGTGAGAGACTACCATTAGTGACAAATGGACAGACTATATAGGTGTTTGCATTTATCATGCCATGTAAATCACTGGTGGGATATGTTTGAACATAACTACATGCATGCACTTCGGAAGAACTGGTCCGAGCCTTAAACAAGTGTCCCAGCAAGGATGTGCTGAATAATTTTTTTTTGGTTGTTTTTTTTTTTTAATCTTTTCCCAACTCATCCCCTCCTTGTAATTCCTAACACACTCCATAAACTAAATTCTTAATCAGACAATATCCCAATGCAATGCAATGAAGATATTATTCAAAATATATTAAACAACTACTGTAGGGAACATATAGTTCTTAGTAACAAAATGACTGAAAAATAAAAACCTGAATCTTATACTAAAGTGGCTAGTAAAAACAACAACAACCTATTAATACAAAATTTACAGTAAGAGTTTTGAGATATTTAGAGCGTACTACATCTCAACACTGGTGGAATTGGTAACTTACACAAGTTTAATTGACGCACAAAACTAATAAAGTTGTTATGTTTGAAGTATCTGGGAAGAATCTTGGCGAACTCCACGTCATTCTTCACTATCAATGTCTTGCCATCCTGAACAACACAGAAGTTTCAAGATTCCATTATATTAAATTCTAGAAAGAGCTCACTATGCTACATCAACTAACTCCGTCTGATCGCACATTCATCTCACACCCACATATGCCCCACTTCCTTCCCCCCCCCCCCCCTCCCAATCCAACACGCACACACAACCATAATGATGTGACCGTCTACGGGAAAACCGGGCACAACGCGGCCTGCGTAATATCGAGAAAAGATCGATCGATTTCTTAAAAATGTATTGTTTTAAGCCGACGGAAGGGAACGGTTAGGTCTATTATAGCGGGAACGACTTAAGCTACGACGATAAAACTTGGAGAGCTCAATATCTGGACGCCGACAACTCCGTAAGTGCAAAAAAAAAAATTTCGAAGGGTGCCGCGTTGTGCCTGGTTTTCCTATAGACGGTCACATATATAGAAACCCATCACTTCCATACTGCAAACAAATACAGAGCAAGGGAAGTTTTCCAAGTAACCTCACCACAAATCTTTCTGACCTATATAATGGCAATGACACCAAGCTTTAACTGCTTTACCACAAATTGTCCATTCTCAATGACCCACAATAGGAAGACCTTGGAGCCACTGCGCTGGATGAAAACTAACTTGAAAATAACTGACCACAGCTTTACACCACAGCATTCACTGAGTAAGGCCTATACTGTCTGGGACAATTGAATATGCAGTCAATCAAGCCTAAGAAATGAGTAGTAGTAGTAGTAGTAGTAGTAGTAGTAGTAGTAGTAGTAGCAGCACCAGTAACGGTAATAGTGTTAGTGTAAGAAATGAGTATAGCAGTAATAATAATAATAGTAGTAGTAGTGATGTTAAGTAATAATCAAAATTAATATTCTTGAGTGGTACCTATTGCCAGAGGACAGTTTGCATACACCAATAAGCATTTGTATGTCACACCCGTTGAACTTATTAAGAGTTACTGAATAAATTAACTACCTAAAGACATCATGGGGTCATGCAGAGGGAAAGTAGAAAAAGCTACTACATTGTACTCATCTGAATCTACAACCACCCATACCAAAACTGCAATCTAAATGCTAGAAGATATGTCTACTGAACAAGGCTAGGTCAGATGATATGGACAGCAATAACACCTCACAAAAATTGTGAAAAGTAAGCAATAAACACACATACAATGCATGTTGAGTACTCTTCACAACCACCACTTAAAAAGTTTTACTCGAACTCGACAACTACTATTTACTAGACACGCGAGCGTCTCAGTGAAGCATCTATGTCCACATATCATGCATACGGCAGCACTCCAACTTATTATCTTATCATTCAAATAATCGCCACAAATCAAACTACAATGTACAACCACCCCAATAGCACATCTTGCCTCCTACTGGTGTTCATCTATATCCTAAGTGAGATAACCTGTTGGCTTTAAAACTAACTAAAACTTCTTAAAAAATTACTCTTGACCAAAAGGATGGGCTCAACTATTGCCTAACTGCTACTAAACCCACTAAAAAAATCAAGTCTGTCTTAAACTAAAGACGTCCAAGCAGGAAAGCTTAGAATTGAATTCACTTTGCATTCCATGAGAAAAAATTTCATACCAATAAAAATTCATACTGCTAAGACCTATCTGAAATAAACGTACACATTCTATACAACTTGGCATTCATTTCGACCCTCACAAGCAGGTAATACACATACAGTTTATTGCCTTACATCAGACCACGATATCACGTTTTGATTTTCACGAGTTTCAACTATCTTCCATAACTTCCTGATAAAGTTAGCAACCGGAGGGTTGTTCATATTATCCGTCCCAGCCCTGGACATTACACCTCACTTCAGAAGGTTGTCAGCACTCCACAGCAACCGAACTCAAATTACTCAACTAGCTACCTACGAACCAAACCAGAAGAATCAGCCGTTTTGCACACTGTTTACCCACGGTCGTCAAGTGCGCGTTTATTTTTACACAAGATGCTGACGTAACTGTCATAGTTACTATTATAAAAGGCTCACACAGTTGGGTACAATTTGCGCACGCGCACTCACACGACTGACTACAATTACTCGGTGGGGGTGTGTAATTCAAAGATTAGTATCGCGGTGGTGACCCTTTACCTCTTTAAATAACGCGTCGGCAACGCCAGAGTTCTATGAAGGACACACCTTTCTCTACTTTTTTTTTTGAAGGAGGCAAGACGAGTTGATGGTTAAAATAGAAAAAAGAAAAATTCTTTCACGCATTTTTGTTTTGATTCTCCTGCACAATTTAGGACTCGTTGCAGTAACTGGAAGCCATGAAACAATTCAGTCACATAAGTAGAAATTAATACACATAAGTAGGAATTAAGTCATGATCACTGAAACAAAGAAAACCAGCAAAAATAACTCATAAGGCAAAATGGCAGCAGACAGCTAAGAGAGTACTGATTGCCATTGACGCAGCAAAACTGCTACACTACTGAGCTGCTACAACTTTTTGAATTTGATTAAATGAAGCTAGAAGCTAAAGGCCATGCTGGGCTCTCTCCTTTTTATACCGGGGACCTCCGGGAAAGAGTTTAGAATGTGGTAAACGAAGCTGCAGAATTTGTGTACGAAGAATTGCATTGAATTATAAGCGTGAGTGCTACATTCAAGTCATAATTATGTAAGTTGAATTAAACTGTTTATTTACTTGACATTTATGTTTATTGAAGACAAGCACAGAGCACACCACTAGGATGTAGGTCTATAAACGTACTCTGACTGAAATTTCACCAGAATGGGTGAGTACAATCATCACAGCACTATCACATACACTTGGATTAGTCAAATTCTTGAGATACATATGTATAATAAAGGTGTGTGTGTGTGTGTGTGTGTGTGTGTGTGTGTTGAACTGTGAAGGCAGATAAGAGGCTTCAAGATGAATCAACATTACTTTTATGATGTTGCTGAAGATTGAGTAGTTTGTATACACTTGGGGAAAGAGGAGGAGCAAGAGGGAGCAAGATGAATCAACATTTTTACAATGTATCATGAAGATTGAGCAGAACTTTTAAAATTCTGTGCACACACTACATGACCTAGTAATTGTGTAGGAAGAAGAAACTTTTTTAGACTTGACTACCAGTCAACAATCAGCTTCCAATGCATGCCATGTTGAACCAACATACATCAGACAGGAAGGTAGCTAAAGCTTTATATCAACTCTTATAGGAAGCAGATGAGACTCAATTTCATATATACCTGAAATTTTCAGACGTGTAATCTTAACAAAATGGAGTCTGCAGTAGATTGTGATGCTATATAGAAGTCAGATGATTATTCTTCAGCATTTCATTTAATTCAGGTCAGGGACAAGCTAACCATGAATAAACGGCTAATAGTGGATGTAGTTATTCTCATGGCTTTCCTGATGGTGATATGGGTACTTCTGTCACTGCCTGCCATCTTTTTCTACATTCCCACTGTGAGTTCATTGTTTGTAAATCAATCCAAATTATCCAGATAAACAGAGTCCTGGTTAACATTATGTACTAGATAACAGGAAATGTTTATGCATCAACACTGAAAACAAATAAGATCTTATCAATAATTATTATTGATAAGATCTTATTTGTTTTCAGTGTTATTTTTTTCTGTTATTTTACAGCATAATAATGTACAAAGTGAAGAAAATACTAACAGGAGCTTGTGTAATGAAACCATATATTACGATGGTGAAGTCTGTCGAGAGGAATTGTTAAGTTTCGTGGGGTCATGTGACAGCAATTCCACCCGAGACATCAGAGTATTTCACAATGCTTCGTCGACCATCCCAAACCTCATAGCGGGATTACAGATAGTAGGCACTCCAGGATGCATTCAAGAGGCAATACCGTTCATTTGTCTTTATTATTTCGGCGGTGTGTGTGATGTCAATGGCATGAAGCAGCAAGCATCATCCACCGAATGTTCAATTCTTTCCAACGGACTTTGCCAGGCGGAGTGGAAACTTGGCAAGAATGTAGGTTTTAATCTTCCCATTTGCGAGCTACTTCCTCCTGCTACCAGTTCGGTGAAAGCCTGCACAGACACACCCCATACCACAGTGTCCAGCAACTTAATGTGTAAGTGAGTGCTATGACTTAACACTTTTGATAAAGTCTTTCTTATCCTTAAATAATATATTACTAGTTGTTTTAAACTCATAAAAATAACAGTTTTTCTCTGTTAGGCAATAATTATATATTTCATTCAATTCAACTCTGACGATGATTTTGGATAGGAGTTGAAACGTTGGGTTATAGGATGTAACAATAGAATAATCTGCTAGTATTATTACAGCCAAGAATGACTGAAATATTAATTAAACCATGTAAATTAAATAAATAAACAAGCACTGGGCAGGTTGCCCAGAGTATGATCCTTGGTTACAGCCCGTTATAATTTATTTTTTTTTGCACCCATTGCCATTTCCTGTAATTTTTTTGCACCATACAATTGCCTTTTCTGTCCTTTCTTGATTTTTTAACAGATTTCTGTAAAAATTGCAGTTGTGGATGTCACACCAGAGCCTTTACAGTGCCCCATATGCCGAGAAAATTTTCTGTGTGATGACTTTGGCCCTAACGCAACGTACGGTTGCATGCCACGCTGCTCGGACTGGAATTTGTTCGCTCCTGCAGCGACTTTGGCACAGGATGTGGTAGTGGGAACATCTGCTGTAATAGGACTGATTGCCGGAGTCATTGTTATTGTGGTCAGTATTGTCAGGAGAAAGAAAGTGTAAGTCAAATGAACTTTACGAATATATTACTAACTTTTAAAATGAAGTTAATCAAGTTCTCTCTGTGTTTTAAACAACTTCATTCATCTTTCACACTATTCTATCTATTGCAGTCTAACATTTCCTTCAATATTGGTGTTTTATGAAACTATAAGCATGCTTGTCCTCAGTAAGTCTATCACAAGCACACATGGTAAAGGATATCACAATTATAATGAATTTGAAATGTACAGTCTTTTTCCAAGTTGTGACGTTCATGGATCGATTTCATCTCTACTGTGCCTTCCCTGATCTGACAAGATCAATTCAGACTGCAACACCATTCTGCATAATGGCAGGTATAACTTTGGAAGATGTATTATACCCCAGTGGTAAAACATCATTAAAATATCTTTAGATTTTCTTCCTCCTATTAACAGAATTGTGCTAAATGATTAAATAGGTAGTGTTACTAGCTATGCAGCTATGAGATTATGATCAGTAAATATATTTCCGTGTGCTCTCACAGGGAATGATTTTGTAATACAAATGGAATTCTTGTATAATCTGCGGTAAAGGGTAATCACTAGGATTGACTCTTAGAAAAACTCATATTTTCTATCAAAAGCTTCCTAGATTTTTCCATGTAAAATACTTGAATCTCATTCCTAATGTGAACTCATATAGTACATGATCAATATGCCAAAATGTACTTTGTGCATTGATACATTCTAAAATTTAGCTCTGTTGGGCTGGTTGTCTTGGGCTGGTGGTTTTTGGCTGCAGGAATGATTTCCATATCTGTCCCGGTACAGCTGAACATCTGGTGGGTCACTCACATGGTGGTCCTATTCTGGACATTTCGTTATCCGGTTCTGGCTCAGACTGCGCGAGCAAGACGAGGATTGCAAGTAGTCCATATTACAAGTCTTGTCTTGGGATTGCTTTATCCCATTCTCCCAATTATCACCACTATTCTAGATGATGTCCTCAGGCAGTCTGGTAACATCGCCATCGGCAAACTTGGTTTCACCTTCAGTGCTTTTCCTCCTAATCTCTGCACTGGGAGGAACCCTCACATCGTCTTTTATTTGGTCATCTTCCCCAGTGTTCTACTAATGCAACTAGGGACAACTTGTCTAGTTCTCTTGATATGGACAATACACAAGGTAAGTTGATGAGAATGGTGAATGATGCCTACATTTTAACGATCAATAGCATTGTAGCTAATACCATACTTTTTTCATTATAAACATACACCTTGAAATGGAGTTATTGGTTATTAAAATTGGTATGTAGTTCAGGAATCTCCCAGATCTTAAGCAAATGCTTACCCCCAGTAATCATCTATATCTGACTTTGAAAAGCAACCCAGAAGGTAAAAAGCAGCTGCTAGTAGATTTTCGATATCCATTCCAGCTTTAGTATAAAAAAACAAGGTTGTGAGTGACTTAATTTTTAAAATGAAGGTCAATTGTGATCTTCACCTTGAAGTACTGCCCAAACTAACACTATGCACTCTACTTGCCAGCATTCTCTCGTAATACTGGGAGAAAAAGTTCGTGGTTGAGACTTTTTGAAAGGTTTACATTTTTTTTATTATGTATTGTCCAGAGACATGGAATTATTAAATCATTGAAGGCAAAAAAATCATTGTCTCTGAGCACGGCCGAGCTCAAACTTCTGCTGGTATTTTTTCACTACATCTTCCTCCAAGTCATCTCTTTTGTTTACTTCACACAGAGCCAAATGGTGTCCAGAGAGCTGACTCAAAGACTGCTAGCATACTTCACGTGTGAGGTGAATGGCCACGATCCGAGCAATCCCTGCAGTAGATCAAGTTTTGAGAACCTTCTCAACCCGACAGTGGCGACCATTGCCCTCTTTCTGATCATGCTCGTACCAGTTTCCAGTATTGTATTTGTGCTGGACTTTCACGAGATGAAGGTGTTTTTTATGTCAATGTGCATAAAGTCGAAAGATTGGTCAAAGAATGAAAACATGACCAAAAATAGAGCCACAGCATCAAGTATGGATATTTTAGAAAATAAAGAAGCAGTTAGCCAGGACGTTTTATAAACCTTAAATAATTATTGTGGTCAAATTGTTATAGAGAAATTAAAAAAAATTTATTATGATTTGTTTCGACATCCCATTGAATGTTTCTTTATTAGTGTAAAAACAAGTATTGAACTTATTATTGCTCATGAAGATGGGTGGGGCTAGGGCTAAGGCAAGATAAGCTATGAACTCTGTAAATACAACTAACAAAGAATTGGAGTGTTTAGCTCAGTGGGACCTTAACTGCATAAAAATAGAAGAGTTGGTTGCCTGTAGTATTAGCAGTTGGTATTGATGCTGATCGAGTAGTAACTGCAGATACTATCATGTAGTGAGAATGACTGCTAATGTTGGCCTTGTTATATACTAACTACACTGAAAAATATGCCTAATATAGTGCTTGACATGAAATGATGCAAATTATGTACCATTTGTTGCATTTATATTTCAGTTAGAATCAGATTATGTATTATATTATTGCAATGAAACTTGCCATGCACACAAAACTCTCTAATCTAATTGTATCAAACCCAAAAGAATTGTGTTTTGATATCAAAATTACACAATACAGTCTTATCTACATTATAATTACAATACAGGAGAATATTAACTGTTGGCTTAGTGGCTGTTTACACGAGTACAGTGCCAAAGACAAGTGTAAGTATAGCCAATCAAATGAGTGAATTTCTCTGATATCAAATGAATATTTAATTTATTGCATACAAGGAACAATGAACGATGCTATAACCCTGGGTGGACCTAATAACCCAACAGAATAACGCAGTAGCTACACATAGTGGTATGGGAAAAGACTGTCCAAAACAAAATCTTTTCTAATGAGGAAACAGTTATTGGACACAGTTTAGCTAGCACACAAAAACGTAGAACTGCTTAAACAACATAATCTGTTATGGTACATCATTTTGTTAAGTATAATGTGCCATAAAAATAACATGTGAATGACATGATCGAAATTACCATAGAGATCCACAATGCATTATAACTAGTGTTGACTAATTGGCACCAGGAATGAGTCACAGAGAAGAGTCACGCTGCTTTGAGGGGGCATAACATCACAAAATGTCTGACTGACACAACAGTACATCATTCACAATCACATGCAGATGAATCGACTTTGTATCGCTTTCATAATTTGGATAACTGCAATATAGACACCTGTAAACAGGCTGCTGTTATTTAAAAGTAGAGATTGTGTTAAATTATGGACTTGTGACTATTCATTCAATCACACAACTGCTGAGGTTGAGTTCTTTTTTAACACTTATTTGGTGCTGCCACTACATTCCAAAAAAAAAAGCTCACATAGCTTTCACTCTATACACTTTCCATAGTAAACAGTAAGTGTCATCAATTTGTCATAAATTTGCAGTGACAACAATTAATTTAGGACCTGTATAACGTTTTCATGAGTTTTCTAATAGACTCAAACTCCTCTGATCCAGGTAGCTGGGTACCAAGCATTGTTGTATCAAAGAGAAAAATTAGTATATTACTCATTTCTTTGGGAAGCCATATACTTAGAAAAATACACTGGCGTAAGAACAAGTGGGGGAGGGAGCAGTTGTCCCCATAGACTATAAGCCAGGGGGCTCTGACCCCCCTCTCCCCCACTCTCTGGATTTTGGAGAATATTCAGTAGGACAGGGAGTTGGGCTCACAAGTTTTGCTGGTAGTTTGCATCTATAACCACAAAAAAAAAATCCTTACCTTAGGTTGCATGCTCCAAAATTGGGATTGAATACTTGACACAACAATTGAATAGAGAAAACAATAAAACTAAGAAAAAATTATCAAAAAATAATTTAATCACAGCTAGCTAACTAAAATGGGGAGCTCACACAAAAATCCACTGTGAGCCCCACCCCAAAACTCTAATTAAACCAAACCAAATGGACTAAAGAAGTTGCTGTTATTTCACCCAGGTGCCTATATTCTTAACATGGAATGCAAGTAGACGTTTAGTAGGAATATGAAAATAAAACCAGGAGACACATGAAGTAGATATACACATTGTATGTAGTATCTGTTGACTGTTACTGTGTCATATTATGTTACTGATCTTCGCACATTACGTTTGAAAAATGATTTATAATACCAAGTGGCTGTCAATGCATCAACAATGCTGTTGATAACACTGACTGATATACCTACCGACGTGAGCTCAACCTCAGACATGTTAGCTAATTAATATTAAAATTACTAGAAAAACACAAAATTGTATAAGTTTGTGTACTAGATCACCCAAGAATTATGAGGCTTACTTTGAAGAACTTACTCTAGATACTAAGAATAACAAAAGACACAGCATTGACTGCGGGAGAATAGTTCCTTAAAAGTAGCTATGTTATGTGCTCTTACTGCTGTATCATTCAATTGATTGGTTTAGTACTGTGCAGTATTTCCGCAAAATAAAACACATTTAATTGATCTTTATTTAAAAATGTTTAAATGATTAATAGATTTCTCAGTCCATCTATCTGTCTGCCTGTAAGTATGTTAGTCTGTCTGTCTGTCTGTTTGTCTGTCTGTCTGTCTGTATGTATGTCTGTTGTCTGTCTGTCTGTCTGTCTGTCTGTCTGCATGCATGTATGTATATATGTATGTATGTATGTATGTATGTATGCATGTATGTATGTATGCATGCATGCATGCATGTTGTATATAGTAGGAATGCTCATTAATACAATACTTATTTACTCATTCATAACAATACAATACAGGATACTTTTTGTAACAAAATGAAACTAAAAGTTGTGGAAAGGATAAAAGTAAGAGCATCAAGTTAGAACAGATTTAAAATGACTAAGATGAATATATATGTGTTGCAATGGATCATGCTCTGTAGCAGTCTTTCAAATCGAGGCAGAACGTATGATGATAACAAAGATAGCAAAGAAGTGGAATTGCTTCAAACATCTGCTAATCCACAAAGGATTTGGTCCCGATTCTTTAACAATACTTGGATATGTGGAAACTCTGTAAATAATGCCATCCAGTGCCAGAATGACTCTGACTACATAAAGATAGCACGGTGCTACTGCATCTACTACGACTACAACACCAACAGATCTCAGTTTGGAAGTTGCTTGGCAACTTGCTTCCACCCTCAATTTGGAGCTTATTTCTCTGTAAATAGATACTCAGTAGAAAACGCAAGTTTGTTCAACAAAGCAATGTGTGTTGCAAGTTCTGCTGAGTTTCAATATACAACAAACCGTACTGGTAGATTCTGTGGTAGTTGCCAAGAAGCCCATGGATTGTCTGTATACTCCTACCAAATGTCTACTTGCATTCCATGTAAAGAATATAGGCACAGAAACTGGGTGAAGTATATAGCAACTTCTTTAGTTCCTTTAGGCTTGTTTTATTTCCTCATTGTTATGTTGAAGATTAACTTCACTTCAAGCTACTTGAGTGGAGTAGTAACAACTATTCAAATAATGGGTTCTCCTTTAAATGGCTATATTTTTTATGCTTGGATGAAGTCTGATGCAGTTACTTATGTTTCCCTTATAAAAGTGGTGGTAATTGTAGTTAGTCCTTTCAACTTGGACTTTCTTCGTGGTTTTTACCATCCATATTGTCTGAGTCCTACCTTTAGTGTCCTACAAGTGATCTCTCTGGACTACATTAACTGCCTGTTCCCTTTTGTTCTCATTATTTTTACTTACTTCCTTATCAAACTTTATGACAGACATTTCACACCCATAGTCTGGCTATGGAGGCCATTTAAATGTTTACTGAACAGATACTACAAGGAGCTTAGTCTGCATACTTCGCTTGTTGAGGTTTTCGCCACTTTTATTCTATTGTCAAGTGTAAAAATTGCTTCAGTTTCATTATTACTGCTACTACCTGTAAGAGTATACAATGAACATGGAAACTTGTCCCGTTTTAGATACCTGTATTTTGACTCTAATATTGAGTGGTTCGGTAAAGAACATTTACCCTATGCCCTTGTCGCTTTGATTACAGGCTTTATTTTTGTCTTTCTTCCTCTCCTTTTAATGCTCCTTTATCCTTGTCAGTGCTTCCAAAAGACTCTTAACAGACTTGGTTTAAATTCTCCGGCTTTGCGTGTGTTTATGGATGCCTTCCAAGGCTGCTACAGACTAGAGCCTTACGACATGAGATACTTCTCAGCTTACTACATATTTTTGAGAGCATTCATTCTCTTTCTCACTGCAACTATACATTCCATATTTGCATTCTCTGCTACAACACTCTGCCTCGTTCTTAATGCTGTGCTTGTTAACTTCATTCAGCCTTGCCGCTCACCAACTCACAATAAAATGGACGGACTAGCCATGAGTATGCTAGCATTTTTCTATGTTTCCCTTCTAGTGATGCTAACAACATTTTACTTAGACATCTATTGGCTTACTCCCTCAAGAATATCCTTAAGTTTATCCATAGCTGTCACAGTATTTTTCTTCATCATAGTCCTTGCTTGGACTTTATTCAGGAACAAACTGAAAAAATTATTTAAGAAACTTCAATATTGCCTTAGAAAAAAGAAAAGGATGAACATGCTGTAGAAGAAAGAGAAGATTTTTTGCAGATTTTTTCTGAAAGAAGTGCAATCATCTGAGAATTGCAGGTAATTGAATTTTTAAGAGTCAAGTTTAGCCTATTTGAAATATTAATTCTCAAATATGCACCCTTCATAAGCTGAAAAAATTATTTTGTAAACATTTGAAGTCTTATGCATTATCACCACAGTGTTTTTGTATTAAGAGAAACATACATATACTTTTTTTAATATTTTTTAGTGCTTTGTGTTATCATTTGATTATTTACTTTTAATTAAAGTAAAACTTGTATTGTGTGGGTATATAATATAACTTTGTGATGTATTGGTGATATTGATGAATTAAAGATTGGTTTAACAACTACTGCACTGGATTAAAATACCTTTTGACTTTCTTTAGCAATAAATTATGGCTTCTGATTTTCTCCATTCGTGCATCAGTGCTGGTCTATTGTCTAGATAACAATGACTCATCAGTTGTATTTCCATTCCTTCTCTATCATATCGCCATGGCACATTTATGGCCATCCTATAGTTGAGATATGCCATGTGTTCACCCATTGGCATGCTTACACTGGTTTTTATATGCCTCCAACCGGGCTGGCTTTGCATAGTTTTATATATATATTACTTATTACGTGAGTCAGAGTTTGATATGGTGAAAGCCGAGAGTCTTGATAATGCAATTCTACATCCCTCTGGCCATGACAGTCATTGCTGCCCAAATAGTATCGGTTTATATGCCAGCAAACATTAGAATATCATAAGCACAGCCTGCACAAATTTCTGCCGAGAAGAGTCTTCCATCCTTGAATAGAAACCGGAGGCCAGCTTACATCGACAGATGCCAGTATGGCAGAGACTGAGCACAGACTTGATGGCACCTTGGCGATAAATAAATGTAATCACTTTCTTGAAGGTATTATCTGCATTAAATGCCTTGAGGCACGCACCAAGACACCAGGGCTCTCACTATTTACAACAGCAAAAAATAGGTGAGCTGAAGGGTTGAATCCAGTGTCATCTGTATGGTGAACTCCTCAGCTCTCAATGGGCCACATGTATTGCTTTATAACAGTTCCTCAGGTGTTAATATGACAGAGTAGGATCATACCACCTACCAACGTGATGGTCTCATCCACGTGGCAACCTGTAGAAGGGGAGGGGATGGTGGAATGATTGTAGTGTAATATATGTCACAAGATTAGTAGCCACTTCTAGATGGGACTTCCAACACTTGGTAAAAGGATCCTGGGTAATTTTTATTATACTACAACTGAACTGCATATAGAGACAGTTAAGACAAGAGCAATCAGATATTTTGGATATGGCAAATTGAGTTCCGGTGAATGTAGCTGTGAATGTAGTAACTTGTCATGGGTGGGTTAGTTTCAAACTCATATGCAGGCCTGGCCTTTCAATATCTAATTATGGTATAGTGATTGTGGTGGAAGCAGCTGGGAGAGAACCAAATAGGCTGCCACCAGAGTGTCAGAAAGCACTTACACAACCCTTTCACAGACCCTTTGCTAGCCAGCTGCTGCTGTTTAAAGCAGAACAGAAGGTTCACAAGAGTTAAGTGTGATAAAGCATGACACTGAGAAACACATGCTCAGACCAGCCATTATAATATATAAAACCAGTCTGGGCATGCTCAATGAAAGTCTGGTGACACAGGAAAGGAATGATGCAATGGGAAGTGGGAGATAAATGGAATAAGTAATTAGTTAGTACAGAAAACAATAGAATAATAAGGCATGCTAATAATGTAATAATAATGTGATGTGTTTAGTGATTCTAGTGGGAGTGTTCAGGGGTGTGGTTTATAGGAATGTGGTAGGTATTCTACCACAGTGATGTATAGTTCATGCTCATTCAGGACCAATCAACACTGATCCACTCACCACACCTTCCCACACATAATCCTGAGCTATTCCCATATAATGTGTCTGTACCATCTCTTTTAGTTTTAATCACTAGAAGCCACTCAAAGGCCGAGTGCATATGATGTTGAAACTAACCCTGACAAGCGCGTTTTGAATAACACTGGTTAAGATTAAGGGTGGCCCAAGTAGAGCATGTGATCTACACCTTTGAAAAAAAATATATTATCTCCAAAAGTTTAACAAAAACTTTGGTTGTTGACCTATAGTGCATATGATTCTTGGTTTACCAAACTGCTACATTGGGAAAGGGTCTGTTGTCAAACCTATACACTGATTTGTAGTTTACAATATTTCACTGTAAGCATTTCACATAGAAGAATTTTTGGGAAAGGGGGCAGGGTGCTTGCTTACATTTGACATAATAAATCACTATAATCACATTGCATAGGAGTAATTTCTGCATAAGGGAGCTTGAGGTGCTTACATAATACGTAATTGTAGTATTTATATTCATTATAGCTTATCCACATGAAGCAATCTCTTATAACTCGTGCTTATAGGGTAGGTGGCACCTTTTCTCTAACTAACAACTCACCTAACTCATAAATAACTACTCACTTTATCTTTCATTCTCAACTGATAATTCTTCAACGTTCAAGATAAAGATTTACTATGCTATTATAATTTCAGTACAGTAAAATGAATATTTTTCCAAAATGTTTTTGTCAATGTGTCACCGCTATTATACTCACACATTACAAATTCTATAGTTAAAATGTTAGTAACCACAAAAAAATAAGATTACTCAGACATGTAAGAGTATGTGAGTATATACAGTAGTTGATTAAAATACACAAAGTATAAAATTACTATGAACTAAATTAGTTATTTTTATGAACATCTTTTGTGAAAACATAAAGGGGACATTCAAGACTATCTTATTTCAAACTTGCCAAAAGTTAAACTCTGAAATTTGATAGTTAATACACTTTAACTCTCCTACTTGAAAATATTGCACTTCGTTCCGAAAAACTCTGCAAGGAGTCTTCTCGCTCTACAGCATGTCCGTTCTTCTTTTTTCTCAGACAAGATTGAAGTTTGTGATATAGTTTTCTCAGTTTGTGTCTGAACATAGTCCAAGCTAAGACTATGATGAAGAAAGACACTATGAGAAATAGGGATAAACCAAAGGATATGTTTGAGGGAGTAAGCCAATAGATGTCCAAGTAAAATGTTGTTAGCATCGCTAGAAGGGAAACATACAAAAATGCTAGCATACTCATGGCTAGTCCATCCATTTTATTGTGAGTCGGTGAGCGGCAAGGCTGAATGAAGTTGATAAGCACAGCGTTAAGAACGAGGCAGAGTGTTGTAGCAGAGAATGTAAATATGGAATGTATAGTTGCAACGAGAAATAGAATGAATACTCTCAAAAATAAGTAGTAAGCAGAGAAGAATCTCATGTCGTAAGGCTCTAGTCTGTAGCAGCCTTGGAAGGCATCCATAAACACACGCAAAGCCGGAGAATTTAAACCAAGTCTGTTAAGAGTCTTTTGGAAGCACTGACAAGGATAGAGGAGCATTAAAAGGAGAGGAAGAAATACAAAAATAATGCCTGTAATCAAAGCGACAAGGGCATAGGGTAAATGTTCTTTACCAAACCACTCAATATTAGAGTCTATATACAGGTAACTAAAACGAGAACAGTTTCTGTGTTCATTGTATACTGTTACTGGTAGCAGCAGTAATAATGAAACTGAAGCAATTTTTACGCTTGATAATAGAATAAAAGTGGCAAAAACCTCAACAAGCGAAGTATGCAGACTAAGCTCCTTGTAGAATCTGTTCAGTAAACATTTAAATGGCTTCCACAGCCAGACTAAGGGGATGAAATGTCTGTCATAAAGTTGGATAAGAATGTAAGTAAAAATAATAAGAACAAATGGGAATAAACAGTTAATGTAGTCCAAAGAAATAACTTGTAGAGCACTGAAACTGGGATTCAGACAATATGGGGAGTATAAACCACGAAAAAAGTCCAAGTTAAGAAGGCCAAAGCAACTGACTATTACTTTAAATAGATAAGTATTATCAATTGTGTTAGACTTCATCCAAGCATCAAGAATGTAAAGATTCAGGGGAGAACCCATTATTTGAATAGCTGTAACTACTCCACTTAAGTAGCTTGATGTGAAGTTAATCTTCAACATAACAATGAGGAAATAAAACAAGCCTAAAGGAACTAAAGAAGATGCTATATACTTCACCCAGTTTCTGTGCCTATATTCTTTACATGGAATGCAAGTAGACATTTGGTAGGAGTATACAGACAATCCATGGGTTTCTTGGCAACTACCACAGAATCTACCAGTACGATTTGTTATGTATTGAAATTGAAATTCAGCAAAACTTTCAATACACATTGCTTTGTTGAACAAACTTGCATTTTCTACTGAGTACCTCTTCACAGAGAAATAAGCTCCTAATTGAGGATGGAAGCAAGTTGCCAAGCAACTTCCAAACTGAGATCTGTTGGTATTAGGGTCATAGTAGATGCAGTAGCACCGTGCTATCTTGATGTATTCAGAGTCATCCTGGCACTGGATGGCATTATTTACAGAGTTTCCACATATCCAAGTATTGTTAAAGAATTGGGACCAAATCCTTTGTGGAGGATTAGCAGATGTTTTAAACAATTCCATCTCTTTGTTATCTTTGTTATCATCATACGTTCTGCCTCGATGTGAAAGACTGCTACAGAACATAATCCATTGCAACACATATATATTCATCTTAGTCATTTTTAATCTATTCCCACTTGACACTCTTCTTTTATACTTTCAACAACTTTTAGTTTCATTACGTTACTAATTACACCAAGTAGTATCCAAATAAATAATGTATTAATAAGCACACCCATTACAAGCATGCATGCATGCTTAATTATACATGCATACGTGCATGCACACAAACATACATACATACATACATACATACTTACATATATACATACATGCATACATACATACATACATACATACATACATACATACATACATACATACATACAGATGGACACACAGGCAGACACACCAAAGAAAAATCGAGTAATCAATTAATCGTTTTAAAAAAAGATGAATTGAATATTTTTTATTTTGAAAAAATACCCGGTGGTACTAAATCATTCAATTGAATGATACAGCCGTCAGAACACACTGCATACTTTTAAAGAATTATTCTCCCACAGTCAATGCTGCTTCTATTACAAGTTTATTCTTGGTATCTAAATTTAGTTATTCATAGTAAACCTATTACGACTTCTTGGAAGTTTTGCAGATTCATCAGGTCTAATACACAAGCTTTTTTCTGTGTTTTTCTAGTTATTTCAATGTTACCATGTCTCAAATTGAGCTCCCAACTGGTAGCTATAGCAGTTGCATCAATAGCATTGTTGATACATTGACAGCCACTTGGTATTATAAATCTTTTTTCAAACATAATGTGCAGATCAGTAACATATTATGACACAGTAAAACTCAACAGATACATACAATGTGTATATACTACTTTCATTTACTATAACTTAAATGCTAATAGCTCAGAGTTTGTAGGTTGTTTTGAAACTAGATTCCATCCTCAGTTTGAAGCTTATTTTACTGTGAGGATGTACTCAGTAGAAAATGCTACTTAGTTTAATAGAGCAATATGAGCAGAGAGAGATCTCCAGATTTTATTTTTATATTTCTACTAAACATCTACTTGTATTGCATTCCATGTTAAGAATATAGATGTAGAAACTTGGTGAAGTATATAGCAACTTCTTTACTCCATTTTGGTACAGTTTAATTCACAGGTTAAGGGTGGGGATCATAGTGGCATTTTGTGTGAGCTCCCCATTTTAGTTAGCTGTGATTGATTATTGTTTGAACTTTTACTTAGTTTTGTCTATTTTTCTATTCAATAGTTGCATTGTCAAGTATTCAATCCCAATTATGGAGCATGCTACCTAGGCAAGCCTTATTTTCTTGTGGTTGTAGATACAAACTACCTGCAAAACTTGTGAGCCAAAACTGTCTGTCCTACAAGGCACTATCCAAAATTCTTCAACAATAAAGATAAATATTTACTTTGCTATTCAATGGGTGATAATATCACCATGCCATGGTATGATAGAGAAACATATAAACACACAACTGATGTTTTACTACATTTGTGTCAATGTGTCACTGTTATAATTATTACATTCATAAAATACAAAATCTAGTTAAAACGTTAGTAACCACATAATAAGACATATCATCAGTTATGCAAAAGAATGTGAGTATATACAATTGTGGATGAAAATATACAAAATATAAAATTAATATGGAGTCAATTAGTTATTTTTATAAACGTCTTTTGTGAAAACATAAAGGGGACATTTGATACTTTCATATTTCAAACTTACCAAAAGATAACTCTGAATTTTATAGTTAATAAACTTCAACTCTCCTACTTGAAAGTATTGAACTTCTTTCAGAAAAACTCTGCAAGGAATCTTCTCGCTCTACAGCATTTCCATTCTTCTTTTTTCTCAGACAAGATTGAAGTTTGTGATATAGTTTTCTCAGTTTATGCCTGAACATAGTCCAAGCTAAGACTACAATGAAGAAAGACACTATGAGAAATTGGGATAAACAGAAGGATATGTTTGAGGGAGTAAGCCAATAAATGTCTAAGTAAAATGTTGTGAGCATTGCTAGAAGGGAAACATAGAAAAATGCTAGCATACTCATGGCTAGTCCGTCCATTTTATTGTGAGTTGGTGAGCGGCAAGGCTGAATGAAGTTAATAAGCACAGCGTTAAGAACAAGGCAGAGTGTTGTAGCAGAGAACATAAATATGGAATGTATAGTTGCAGTGAGAAAGAGAATTAATACTCTCAAAAATATGTAGTATGCAGAGAAGTATCTCATGTCGTAAGGCTCTAGTCTGTAGCAGCCTTGGAAGGCATCCATAAATACACGCAAAATCGGAGAATTTAAACCAAGTATGTTAAGAGTCTTTTGAAAGCACTGACAAGGATAAAGGAGCATTAAAAGGAGGGGAAGAAAGACAAAAATAATGCCTGTAATCAAAGCGAGAAGGGCATAGGGTAAATGTGCTTTACCGAACCACTCAATATTAGAGTCTATATACAGGTAACTAAAATGAGAACAGTTTCCATGTTCATTGTATACTGTTACTGGTAGCAGCAGTAATAATGAAACTGAAGCAATTTTTACGCTTGACAATAGAATGAAAGTGGCAAAAACCTCAACAAGCGAAGTACGCAGACTAAGCTCCTTGTAGTATCTGTTCAGTAAACATTTAAATGGCTTCCACAGCCAGACTAAGGGGATGAAATGTCTGTCATAAAGTTTGATAAGGAAGAAAGTAAAAATAATAAGAACAAATGGAAATAAACAGTTAATATAATCCAGAGAAATAACTTGTAGAGCACTGAAACTGGGATTCAGACAATATGGGGAGTATAAACCACGAAAAAAGTCCAAGTTAAGAAGGCCTAAGAAACTGACTAGTACTGTAAATGGATAAGCATTATTAATAGTATTAGACTTCATCCAAGCATCGAGAATGTAAAGATTCAAGGGAGAACCCATTATTTGAATAGCTGTAACTACTCCAGTCAAGTAGCTTGAAGTGAAGTTAATCTTCAACATAACAATGAGGAAATAAAACAAGCCTAAAGGAACTAAAGAAGATGCTATATACTTCACCCAGTTTCTGTGCCTATATTCTTTACATGGAATGCAAGTAGACATTTGGTAGGAGTATACAGACAATCCATGGGTTTCTTGGCAACTACCACAGAATCTACCAGTACGGTTTGTTATATATTGAAATTCAGCAGAACTTTCGACACACATTGCTTTGTTGAACAAACTTGCGTTTTCTACTGAGTACCTCTTCACAGAGAAATAAGCTCCTGATTGAGGATGGAAGCAAGTTGCCAAGCAACTTCCAAACTGAGATCTGTTAGTATTAGGGTCATAGTAGATGCAGTAGCACCGTGCTATCTTGATGTATTCAGAGTCATCCTGGCACTGGGTAGCATTATTTACAGGGTTTCCACATATCCAAGTATTGTTAAAGAATTGGGACCAAATCCTTTGTGGATTAGCAGATATTTTAAACAATTCCATCTCTTTGTTATCTTTGTTATCATCATACGTTCTGCCTAGATTTGAAAGACTGCTACAGAGCATAATCCATTGTAACATTTTTATATTCATCTTAGTCATATTAAATCTATTCTAACTTGACGCTCTTCTTTTATACTTTCCACAACTTTTAGTTTCATTATGTTACTAATTACACCAAGCAGTATCCTGTATTGTATTGTTATGGATGAGTAAAATAAATATTGTAATTAATAAGCACACCCATTACAAGCATATGTATGCATAATTATACATGCATACATACATGCACACATACATAAATACATACATACACACATACACACACACTTACATACATACATACATGCACACATACATACATATATACGAACATGCATGAATACATACATACATACATACATAAATACATACATACACACATACACACACTTACATACATACATACATACATACTTTCAACATACATACATACATACATACATACATACATATATACATACAGATTGACACACAGGCAGACAGACCAAAGAAAAATCGAGTAATCAATTAATCTTTTTAAATAAAGATGAATTGAATTCTATTTTTATTTTGAAGAAATACCCGGTGGTACTAAACCATTCAAGTGAATGATACAGCAGTCAGAACACACTGCATACTTTTAAAGAATTATTCTCCCACAGTCAATGCTGCTTCTATTACAAGTTTATTCTTGGTATCTAAATTTAGTTATTCATAGTAAACCTATTATTTCTTGGAAGTTTTGCAGATTCATCAGATCTAATACACAAGCTTTTTTTTCTGTGTTTTCTAGTAATTTCAATGTTACCATGTCTCAAATTGAGCTCCCAACTGGTAGCTATAGCAGTTGTATCAATAGCATTGTTGATACATTGACAGCCACTTGGTATTGTAAATCATTTTTCAAACATAATGTGCAGATGAGAAACATAATACGACACAGTAAAACTCAACAGATACATACAATGTGTATATACTACTTTCATTTACTATAACTTAAATGCTAATAGCTCAGAGTTTGTAAGTTGTTGAAACTAGATTCCATCCTCAGTTTGAAGCTTATTTTACTGTGAGGATGTACTCAGTAGAAAATGCTACTTAGTTTAATAGAGCAATGTGAGCAGAGAGAGATCTCCAGATTTTATTTTTATATTCCTACTAAATTTCTACTTGTATTGCATTCCATGTTAAGAATATGGGCATAGAAACCGGGTGAAGTATATAGCAACTTCTTTACTCCATTTTGGTATCACAGGTTAAGAGTGGGAATCATAGTGGCTTTTTGTGTGAGCTCCCCATTTTAGTTAGCTGTGATTGATTATTGTTTGATAACTTTTACTTAGTTTTGTCAATTTTTCTATTCAATAGTTGCATTGTCAAGTATTCAATCCCAATTATGGAGCTAGCATGCTACCTATAGGCAAGCCTTGTTTTTTTGCGGTTGTAGATACAAACTACCTGCAAAACTTGTGAGCCAAAACTGTCTGTCCAACAAAGCACTATCCAAAAACCAGAAAGGGGGCAGAGCTTCCCTGGTTTATAGTCTAGGGGAGGGAACAACTCCCTCCCCCCCCCCCCCCCCCCCCCCCCCCCCCCATCCCATCCCCTGGTTCTTATGCCAGTGTATTGTATTTTTCTAATTCTTTTATGGCATCCCAGAGAAATAAGAATTGTTCCTATTTGATACAACAATGCTTGGTGGATCAGAGGAGTTTGAGTGTATTAGAAAAACTCATGAAATTTTATACAGGTCTTTAATTAATAGTTGTCACTGTGCAAATTGATGACACAAATTGATGACACTACAATGGAGAGTGTTCTGGGTGAAAGCTACATGAGCTTTCCTTTGGAGTGTAGTGTAGTGCCAAACAAGGGTTAAAACAAAAAATAACTCAACCTCAGTAATGGTGTTATTGAATGAATAGTCACATGTCCATAATTTAACACAAGCTCTACTTTTAAAAAACAGCAGCATGTTTAGAGGTATCTAAATTGCAGTTAGTCAAATAAGTTGATTCATCTGCATGTGATTGTGAATGATATAGTGTAGTATCAGTCGGACATTTTGTGATGTTGTGCTCCCTCAAAGCAGTGTGACTCGTCTCTGTGACTTACTCCTAGTGCCAATTATTAGTCAACACTAGTTATAATGCATTGTGGATCTCGTGTCACTTGCATGTTATTTTATTACACATTATACTTAAAAACTGATGTACAATAACAGATTATTTTGGCTACCTAAGCAGGTCTACTTTTTTTGTGTACTAGCTAAACTGTGTCCAAACTGTTGCCCCAAAAGAAAAGAATATGACAGAAATTATGTTTATAGGGCAGTATTTCCCTAAAGACCAGCTTAGTAACTGCGACCCTGGATTTGAACACCTTTTGACTTTCTTTAGCACTAAAATTTAATGCTACTGATTTTTCAATTCATGCATCTATGCTGGCATAATCTAGATAACAATGACTCATTAGTTGCATTTCCATTCCTTCTCTATTATATCACCATGGCACATGTATGGCCATCCTATAATTGAGATGCATAAGAGTTCACTAACTTATTAATTGTTAATTGTGTGTTTATTGTTTTGCATCTGTTTAAAGTTCCTACATAGCCTTCAGTCTGTGTTATGTGGAATGTGTCTGGGAACTGTCAGAGTACCATGTGTTCACCCATTGTGCATGCTTACACTGGTCTTTATATATCTCCACTGGGATTGCTTTGGTTATGTATATATATATATATTATATTTTATTGCAGCTTTGATATTTTAACTTGAATATTTCCGCATCACGCGAGCGTTCTGTATTCTCCCATATTGTACGGTTTATATTGTACGCTACTTTTAGCGCGCGCGTAGCGAGTAAAATCAATGAAAATTGTATTGTAACCGGTTGAGAAAATTTTCAAAGAAGCAATAAATCACTTATCACACTCGTCGTACAATATGGGAATGATATTTTACTCTCACGCCACATTTTCACTCGCCTTTGGCTCGTGAAAATATTTTGCGTGCTCGTAAAATATTTTCCCATATTGTACTCTGACTCGTGCTATAAGTATTATATATATACAGTGCATCCAGCTTAGAGAACAAATAAATGGCATATTTTATTGTCTTAGTCTTTTCTTTACAGGTGGAGAAATATGGGAGCTACAGATATTATTTTTTGTATACTTATACATCAATGCTATATTGACACATGACATGTTTTATAATTGTGGTATCGTGGTTAATATTGAGGTTATACTAGGTTGAAGTGCAAGAGTCAAATTGTGAGTATAAGTGTGTTTAAGCTGGGAAATTTAAATTATAATAGTTGGAGTTGTTACACTTTGCAAGTTGGAAATATACTAGATGAATTTTCATTTGAACAAAATTCAGTGCATTAATTATATTTGTATAGGCCAATATTTCTATTTTATTAAATAAAAGTGTGAACTGGAGTATTCTTATTACACCAAATCATAGATAAATGGCTTAAGTTTATGGTTGCTAAATACCAAAGCTATGTAAACAAAATTGAGCAAATTAGAGCTGTTTTTTTATAAATATATTCAGAAATGGGATGGCACCCTCAAAGTAGTGACGTATCGCGGCTGATTTTTCCGGTTCTCATACGTAAACGTGACGTCATGAATGTGCGCATGCTCGATGGAAATCTCCATAACAGCGGTTGTAGAAGAGACTACTTACAGTTGAGTATGGCTTCTGAGCTAGTTACGTTTAGTGCACGGGCAAGGGGTATTAAATTTTATGATATACCCTTGCCCAAACGTAATTGTTCCTATTTGATACAACAATGCTCGGTGGATTAGAGGAGCTTGAGTGTATTAGAAAAACTCATGAAATGTTATGATTGCTAGCATACTTTACGTGTGAGGTGAATGGCCACGATCCGAGCAATCCCTGCAGTAGATCAAGTTTTGAGAACCTTCTCAACCCGACAGTGGCAACCATTGCCCTCTCTCTGATCATGCTCGTACCAGTTTCCAGTATTGTATTTGTGCTGGACTTTCACAAGATGAAAGTGTTTTTTATGTCAATGTGCATAAAGTCGAAAGATTGGTCAAAGAATGAAAACATGACCAAAAATAGAGCCACAGCATCAAGTATGGATATTTTAGAAAATAAAGAAGCAGTTAGCCAGGACGTTTTATAAACCTTAAATAATTATTGTGGTCAAATTGTTATAGAGAAATTAAAAAAAAATTATTATGATTTGTTTCGACATCCCATTGAATGTTTCTTTATTAGTGTAAAAACAAGTATTGAACTCAGTATTATTGCTCATGAAGATGGGTGGGGCTAGGGCTAAGGCAAGATAAGCTATGAACTCTGTAAATACAACTAACAAAGAATTGGAGTGTTTAGCTCAGTGGGACCTTAACTGCATAAAAATAGAAGAGTTGGTTGCCTGTAGTAGTAGCAGTTGGTATTGATGTTGATCGAGTAGTAACCAGATACTATCATGTAGTGAGAATGACTGCTAATGTTTGGTCTTGTTATATACTAACTACACTGAAAAATATGCCTAATATAGTGCTTGACATGAAATGATGCAAATTATGTACCATTTGTTGCATTTATATTTCAGTTAGAATCAGATTATGTATTATATTATTGCAATGAAACTTGCCATGCACACAAAACTCTCTAATCTAATTGTATCAAACCCAAAAGAATTGTGTTTTGATATCAAAATTACACAATACAGTCTTATCTACATTATAATTACAATACAGGAGAATATTAACTGTTGGCTTAGTGGCTGTTTATACGAGCACAGTGCCAAAGACAAGTGTAAATATAGTCAATCAAATGAGTCAATTTCTCTGATATCAAATGAATATTTAATTTATTGCATACAAGGAACAATGAACGATGCTATAACCCTGGGTGGACCTAATAACCCAACAGAATAACGCAGCATAATAACCAAGTAGCTACACATAGTGATATGGGAAAAGACTGTCCAAAACAAAATCTTTTCTAATGAGGAAACAGTTATTGGACACAGTTTAGCTAGCACACAAAAAAGTAGAACTGCTTAAACAACATAATCTGTTATGGTACATCATTTTGTTAAGTATAATGTGCCATAAAAATAACATGTGAATGACATGATCGAAATTACCATAGAAATCCACAATGCATTATAACTAGTGTTGACTAATTGGCACCAGGAATGAGTCACAGAGAAGAGTCACGCTGCTTTGAGGGGGCATAACATCACAAAATGTCTGACTGACACAACAGCACATCATTCACAATCACATGCAGATGAATCGACTTTGTATCGCTTTCATAATTTGGATAACTGCAATATAGACACCTGTAAACAGGCTGCTGTTATTTAAAAGTAGAGCTTGTGTTAAATTATGGACTTGTGACTATTCATTCAATCACACCATTACTGAGGTTGAGTTCTTTTTTAACACTTATTGGTACTGCCACTACACTCCAAAAAAAAAAGCGCTCACATAGCTTTCACTCTATACACTTTCCATAGTAAACAGTAAGTGTCATCAATTTGTCATAAATTTGCAGTGACAACAATTAATATAGGACCTGTATAACGTTTTCATGAGTTTTCTAATAGACTCAAACTCCTCTGATCCAGGTGGCTGGGTACCAAGCATTGTTGTATCAAAGAGAACAGTTAGCATATTACTAATTTTCTCTGGAAGCCATATACTTAGAAAAATACACTGGCGTAAGAACAAGTGGAGGAGGGAGCAGTTGTCCCCCTAGACGATAAGCCTCTCATTAAACCAAACCAAATGGACTAAAGAAGTTGCTGTTATTTCACCCAGGTGCTTATATTCTTAACATGGAATGCAAGTAGACGTTTAGTAGGAATATGAAATTAAAATCAGGAGACACATGAAGTAGATATACACATTGTATGTAGTATCTGTTGACTGTTACTACTGTGTCATATTATGGTACTGATCTTCGCACATTACGTTTGAAAAATGATTTATAATACCAAGTGGCTGTCAATGCATCAACAATGCTGTTGATAACACTGACTGATATACCTACCGACGTGAGCTCAACCTCAGACATGTTAGCTAATTAATATTAAACTTACTAGAAAAACACAAAATTGTATAAGTTTGTGTACTAGATCTGATGAATCCGCAAAACACCCAAGAATTATGAGGCTTACTTTGAAGAACTTACTCTAAATACTAAGAATAACAAAAGACACAGCATTGACTGCTGGAGAATAGTTCCTTAATAGTAGCTATGTTATGTGCTCTTACTGCTGTATCATTCAATTGATTGGTTTAGTACTGTGCAGTATTACCGCAAAATCAAACACATTTAATTGATCTTTATTTAAAAATGTTTAAATGATTAATAGATTTCTCAGTCCATCTATCTGTCTGCCTGTAAGTATGTTAGTCTGTCTGTCTGTCTGTTTGTCTGTCTGTCTGTCTGTATGTATGTCTGTTGTCTCTCTGTCTGTCTGTCTGTCTGTCAGTCTGTCAGTCAGTCTGTCTGTCTGTCTGTCTGTTGGTCTGTCTGTCAGTCTCTCAGTCAGTCAGTCTGTCTGTCTGTCTGTCTGTCTGTCTGTCTGCATGCATGTATGTATATATGTATGTATGTATGTATGTATGTATGTATGCATGTATGTATGTATGCATGCATGCATGCATGTTGTATATAGTAGGTATGCTCATTAATACAATACTTATTTACTCATTCACAACAATACAATACAGGATACTTTTTGTAACAAAATGAAACTAAAAGTTGTGGAAAGGATAAAAGTAAGAGCATCAAGTTAGAACAGATTTAAAATGACTAAGATGAATATATATGTGTTGCAATGGATCATGCTCTGTAGCAGTCTTTCAAATCGAGGCAGAACGTATGATGATAACAAAGATAGCAAAGAGATGGAATTGCTTAAAACATCTGCTAATCCACAAAGGATTTGGTCCCGATTCTTTAACAATACTTGGATATGTGGAAACTCTGTAAATAATGCCATCCAGTGCCAGAATGACTCTGACCACATAAAGATAGCACGGTGCTACTGCATCTACTACGACCCCAACACCAACAGATCTCAGTTTGGAAGTTGCTTGGCAACTTGCTTCCACCCTCAATTTGGAGCTTATTTCTCTGTAAATAGATACTCAGTAGAAAACGCAAGTTTGTTCAACAAAGCAATGTGTGTTGAAAGTTCTGCTGAGTTACAATATATAACAAACCGTACTGGTAGATTCTGTGGTAGCTGCCAAGAAACCCATGGATTGTCTGTATACTCCTACCAAATGTCTACTTGCATTCCATGTAAAGAATATAGGCACAGAAACTGGGTGAAGTATATAGCATCTTCTTTAGTTCCTTTAGGCTTGTTTTATTTCCTCATTGTTATGTTGAAGATTAACTTCACTTCAAGCTACTTGAGTGGAGTAGTAACAACTATTCAAATAATGGGTTCTCCTTTAAATGGCTACATTTTTGATGCTTGGATGAAGTCTGATACAGTTACTTATGTTTCCCTTATAAAAGTGGTAGTAATTGTAGTTAGTCCTTTCAACTTGGACTTTCTTCGTGGTTTCTACTCTCCATATTGTCTGAGTCCCAGCTTTAGTGTCCTACAAGTGATCTCTCTGGACTACATTAACTGCCTGTTCCCTTTTGTTCTCATTATTTTTACTTACTTCCTTATCAAACTTTATGACAGACATTTCACACCCATAGTCTGGCTATGGAGGCCATTTAAATGTTTACTGAACAGATACTACAAAGAGCTTAGTCTGCATACTTCGCTTGTTGAGGTTTTCGCCACTTTTATTCTATTGTCAAGTGTAAAAATTGCTTCAGTTTCATTATTACTGCTGCTACCAGTAACAGTATACAATGAACATGGAAACTTGTCCCGTTTTAGATACCTGTATTTTGACTCTAATATTGAGTGGTTCGGTAAAGAACATTTACCCTATGCCATTCTCGCTTTGATTACAGGCATTATTTTTGTCTTTCTTCCCCTCCTTTTAATGCTCCTCTATCCTTGTCGGTGCTTTCAAAAGACTCTTAACAGACTTGGTTTAAATTCTCCGATTTTGCGTGTGTTTATGGATGCCTTCCAAGGCTGCTACAGACTAGAACCTTACGACCTGAGATACTTCTCTGCATACTACATATTTTTGAGAGTATTTATTCTCTTTCTCACTGCAACTATACATTCCATATTTTCATTCTCTGCTACAACACTCTGCCTTGTTCTTAACGCTGTGCTTGTTAACTTCATTCAGCCTTGCCGCTCACCAACTCACAATAAAATGGACGGACTAGCCATGAGTATGCTAGCATTATCTTATGTTTCTCTGCTAGCTATATTTACTACATTTTATTTAGACATCTATTGGTATACTCCCTCAAGCATATCCTTCAGGTTATCCTTAGTTGTCACAGTATTTTTCTTCATCATAGTCCTCGCTTGGACTTTATTCAGGAACAAACTGAAAAAATTATTTAAGAAACTTCAATATTGCCTTGGAAAAAAGAAAAGGATGAACATGCTGTAGAAGAAAGAGAAGATTTTTTGCAGAATTTTTCTGAAAGAAGTGCAATCATTTGAGAATTGCAGGTAATTAAAGTAAAACTTGTATTGTGTGGGTATATAATATAACTTTGTGATGTATTGGTGATATTGATGAATTAAAGATTGGTTTAACAACTACTGCACTGGATTAAAATACCTTTTGACTTTCTTTAGCAATAAATTATGGCTTCCGATTTTCTCCATTCGTGCATCAGTGCTGGTCTATTGTCTAGATAACAATGACTCATTAGTTGTATTTCCATTCCTTCTCTATCATATCGCCATGGCACATGGCCATCCTATAGTTGAGATATGCCATGTGTTCACCCATTGGCTTGCTTACACTGGTCTTTATATGCCTCCCACTGGGTTGGCTTTGCATAGTTTTATATATATATATATATATATATATATTATTTATTACGTGAGTCAGAGTGTGATATGGTGAAAGCCGAGTCTTGATAATACAATTCTACATCCCTCTGGCCATGACAGTCATTGCTGCTCAAATAGTATCGGTTTGGATGCCAGCAAACATAGAGCATCACAAGCACAGCCTGCACAAATTTCTGCCCAGAAGAGTCTTCATGCCTTGAATAGAAACCGGAGGCCAGCTTACATCGACAGATGCCAGTATGGCAGAGACTGAGCACAGACTTGATGGCACCTTGGCGATAAATAAATGTAATCACTTTCTTGAAGGGGTTATCAGCATTAGATGCCTTGAGGCAGGCACCAAATACGCCGGGGCTCTCATGATTGTCAACAGTAAGGTCACTAAAAAATAGGTGAGCTGAAGGGTTTAATCCAGTGTCATCTGTACGATGAACTCCTCAGCTCTCTCAGAAACCTGAAGGAACAGTTAGGAAGCACGTTCCCGACAATGTTTTGTAGTCTAGGTTGCTCACCCAACTTTCCCAGACAACCTTAATTTAGCATAGCAAATGTTAACAAACTTGCTCAGAACATCCTCCCCTGTAGGTACAGCCTTTAGGCCTGCCGAAGTGCAGAAATTCAGTAGCTCTCTCTACCATATGCATTGTCTGAAAAAACCCTGAAATGAAGTAAATCTAGTTCATTCTTGGGTTCCCACACCTAACCATAGCTCACAAGTTGCAACCAGTGGTAGATCTGCAGGGATAGGTGATGACCATTGCCAATTAACGTACATTGTGGCGTGCTGACCTGTGCTGTGTGGATATTCCACCTTGCATTACTTCTGTCCAGTGTAAGCAGGGTGATTGGCCAGGGTGAAGGCTTGTTTTCCTCCCGAACTCAGCCTTTCAACAAAGTTCTCTGTGAGGATATGGCAAACAGTTATTGCTGGCACCCACAGGGACAGCCTTGGCTAAAATATCCCACACTCTATAATGGGACAAATGTATCACTCAGACAGAGCTTTATAACAGTTCCTCAACAGGTGTTAATGTGACAGAGTAGGATCATACAACCTACCAGCGTGATGGTCTCATCTACGTGGCAACCTGTAGAAGGGGAGGGGATGGTGGAATGATTGTAGTGTAATATATGCAGGGATGGAGACAGCAAGTAAAAAGTGGGGGGGCTGACCAGGGGTGGCCAGCCAAATTTAAAGATGCAGACTGCATGGCCATAAGGCCACACGAGGGGGAAGGTGTGCGAGGGAGATGCGCCCCCTTCCACACGAAGTAAAATTGACATTTTTTGAAATGCTAGATTGACATGAAAGTATTCATTACATAATTGCTATTAAAAATACCCAAAATACTTGTTACGTTCATCATTGTTCACAAATTCTCTAGCTACAGAAACAATTTCTAAAGAGTCGGTGAGATCTTTGTGAATGTGTAAAAGAAGGCAGTTATTTAACCTAATTGCTGTCATAGTAGACCGAACATAGGTCAAAACACGCTTTAGAGCTGAGAATGTCCTCTCTGAAGTTGCTGATGTAACTGGAATTACAAGATATAGGCGTAGAAGCTGATGCACGGTTGGCAGCATCTTCTTGAAAATGTCAGATTGTTTATTCATCGCATCACAAATGGTTTGGATGGAAGTGACCCTCTTGATTTTTGGACTACTTTGCTTGATTACATCCTGTAGCAATTGAAGGTGTCTGGTTAAGCTAGGCATATCAATATCATCCTTGTAGCAGGATGTTCTTAGTACCTCCATAGGATCTTCAAAGTCCTGACCATTAGCTGCACATATGAGCGCTTTTTCAATAGCAATAACAGAAGACATATGCTTGTCCTGAAATCGTTTGTCTAGCTCACCATGAAGTAAGTCACAGGCTTCAAAATACATTTGACGGAAATATGTCTTAGCTGATGAAAAGACATGTGAGTCACTACCATCCTCGTATCTTGCAGGACGCCTTCTGTAACGAGGCAGCTCTGGCTGACCAATGCTATGCTCTTGGGCTATCGTGACTGTCTTGTCATAAAATCCGTTAAAACTCTCATCAGACCTTGTTCTCTTGAAAAACTTTTTGGCTACTTCAACAGCACTTAGAGCTTCATTCAATGCTATATCTTTCTTTTGCAGTGTGAGTGAGACTTGCTCTGCTGCAGCGAACAAAAGATGACTTAGCCGAAGTCCGAATAACGTGCTAAACTTTTCCAATGACAGCAACAAACCACCTGCTTTTTGTCCATATTCATCATGTGTAGTTTCCTGTATTTCATCCAAAGCCTCCAATAACAAAGTATAATCAGTAAGAATAGCTTCAATAGCAGCAGTTCTTGCTGTCCATCTAGTTGGACAAAGTGGTTTCAAAGTAACACCATCGCCAGATTCTTGCAACTTTGTCGAAAATAGATGCGAGCGTTTGGGTGAATACCTAATGAGTTTGCCTATTTTTTTAGCTGTTTCCAGAGCATCACGAATACATGTTAATTTTCTTCCAGCATCTTGTAAGCAAAGGTTCAGTGAATGTGCACAACAGTGCACAGCTATAGCAGCTGGATTATAATCCTTGAATCGGGTAGCTACTCCAGTTTTTCTTCCCAGCATATTAGAAGCTCCATCGTAAGCTTGCCCACGGCATAGTGAAATGGGAAGGTTACACCGAATCAATAAATCTTTTATCACTCTGAAGAGAGTTTCTGCTTTGGTATCAGGCACACGAAATAATCCAACTGTATCTTCTCTAACTATGTAGTCAGCACCAACCCAACGAATGGATAAATTCAGTTGTTCACTGTTTGTCACATCCGTTGCTTCATCAGCAATAACTGCATACCATGAAGGCTGATTATCTTTGATGCTTTTCAGGAGTTTTCGAAGAACTGCCTGTCCCAAAAGACATATCTGTTCATTAACTGCCTGGTGTGAGGTATATCAGTTTTCTTTTATCCACTCCTTGAGACAATCATTGTTCTCACTCCATGCTAAGAGAAGCTGGGAAAGATTTCCTTCTTCTTCATCGTTACCTCTTAATGCAAGCCCTTGACGGGTGAGATATTTTATGGCTTTTAGTTGTACCACAAGCCCCTCTCTTCGGGTTTTTTGAGCTTCTGCCATTTGGGAGCTGAGCTGAGTGGTAATAGTAGGCATACACCAGGCGATCCATTTCAACTTTGCTTCCTTGTGAGCATGAGAATTTTCATGCACTCTAAACTTTTCCAAGGCTTTTTTCCAATTATTGAAACCTGATTTGGTGAAAGTATCTTCAGCGCACTTGCTGAAAGCCAGCAAGCCATGACTACTGCCATAACGGCAGTATAAGCAAAATACTTTCTTGACAGTAGCACAAACACTGAGCCAAGGGTAATCTTTGTACCACTTTGATTGAAAATTTCTCTGGTTAAAGGATAGCCCTGATAAAGTTTGCTTATCTACAGGCTGAAATGCTTCTTCATTATTGATACAACATTGAGCTACACACTCCACATGTGATTGCTCTGGATTATTTGTTACCTCATCAAGAGAATGACTTGATTGCTCAGGGCAGGAGGCAACTTCAGCACTTGCACTCTCAGTAGGTGTTGGGTTACCACCACCAGAATCTCCAGATGTTTCATCTGACTGTATTCTTGCTTGCTTCTTCCAAGCTGACACCAAAGTCATTTGTCTAGTTCTCTTAGACATGGCTCTGCTAGCTAAGCTAGATGGAAAAAATAATAGATAATGGCCATGTGACTAGCAGCTGCATTATGACAGGCTTGAGTAATTATGACACTGTGACATTCATGCTTGTGGCTTAGCTACTAGACTAGCTGCTTTATAATATTATTGTTATGCTAATGTGTAGCAATTGTATGCTAGACTGTTTAGTGATAGTGAAAAGTGGGGGGGGCTAAAGCCCCCCCTGTTTCTCCCCCCCTGATATGTCACAAGATTAATGGCCACTTCTAGATGGGACTTCCAACACTTGGTAAAAAGGATCCTGGGTAATTTTTATTATACTACAACTGAACTGCATATAGAGACAGTTAAAGAGCAATCAGATATTTTGGATATGGCAAATTGAGTTCCGGTGAATGTAGCTGTGAATGTAGTAACTTGTCATGGGTGGGTTAATTTCAAACTCATATGCAGGCCTGGCCTTTTAATATCTAATTATGGTAAAGTGATGTAGCTATAGTTCATGCTCATTCAGGACCAAGCAATCAACACTAATCCACTCACCACACCTTTCCACATGTCATCCTGAGCGATTCCCATATAATGTGTCTGTATCATCTTAGTCTTACTCACTAGAAGCCTCAAAGGCCGAGTGAATATGATGTTGAAACTAACCCTGACAAGCGTGTTTTGAATAACACAGGTTGATTAGGGGTGGTACCAGTAGAGCATGTGATCTACACCTTTGAAAAAATAACTATTAACTCCCGAAGTTTAACCAAAACTTTGGTATTGAGTCCTATAGTGTGTATGGCTCTTGGTGTACCAAACTGCTACATTTGGAAAGGGTTTGTTGTCAAACCTATACACTGATTTGTAGTACATGACAATATTTCACTGTAAGCATTACACATGGAAGTAATTTTTGGGTAAGGGGACAGGGTGCTTACCTTTGACATAAAAAATTGCTATAATCACATTGCATAGGAGTAATTTCTGTGTAATGGAGGTTATGGTGCTTACCTTTAGACATTGTAGTATTTGTATTCATTATAGCTCATCCACATGAAGCAATCTCTTACAACTCGTGCTTATAGGGTAGGCGGCACCTTTTCTTTTACTAATTACTTACCTACCTCATACATAATTACTCATGATGCATTTCCCAACACTATTTGCTGAGTTGCTTGGCACATGGGGACTCTAAAAAAAACCCGCTACCCAAATAAACATGTGCTAATATGCTAATTAGCCTAAGGCAAGGCAAGACCATTAACTCTGCCAAGACCACCACCCCAAGCCAGAGCATTGACAAACATGAACATCAGGCACGAAGTAACCACCACTTTCCAAATTATCATATTGGGGTTCCAGGAGGTATCAACAAATATATAATATAATATGAATGATTTACCAAGAGACAAATCCAATTAGACAGCTCATAGAGGAATACATACAAGACAAATCACTTATGTAAAAGTATGCAAGTATACAATAGTGGATGAAAATACACAAAAAATAAATTACTATGGAGTCAATTAGTTATTTTAAGAAACATAGTTAGTGAAAACATAAAGGGGACATTCGAGACTTTCTTATTTCAAACTTGACAAATGTTAACTGATATTTTATAGTTAATAAACTTCAACTCTCCTACTAGAAAATATTGCACTTCGTTCAGAAAAACTCTGCAAGGAGTCTTCTTGATCTACAGCATGTCCATACTTCCATTTTCTCAGACAAGATTGAAGTTTCTGATATAGTTTTCGCAGTTTATGCCTGAACATAGTCCAAGTAAAGACTATAGTGAAGAAAGATATTATGATAAATATGGATGAATAGAAGGAAATATTTGAGGGAGTAAGCCAATAGATATCTAAGTAAAATGTTGTAAGCATTGCTAGAAGGGAAACATAGAAAAAAGCTAGCATACTCATGGCTAGTCCATCCATTTTATTGTGAGTTGGTGAGCGGCAAGGCTGAATGAAGTTAACAAGCACAGCGTTAAGAACGAGGCAGAGTGTTGTAGCAGAGAATGCAAATATGGAATGTATAGTTGCAGTGAGAAAGAGAATGAATACTCTCAAAAATATGTAGTATGCAGAGAAGAATCTCATGTCGTAAGGCTCTAGTCTGTAGCAGCCTTGGAAGGCATCCATAAATACACGTAAAATTGGAGAATTTAAACCAAGTCTGTTAAGAGTCTTTTGGAAGCACCGACAAGGATAAAGGAGCATTAAAAGAAGGGGAAAAAAGACAAAAAGAATGCTTGTAATCAAAGCGAGAAGGGCATAGGGTAAATGTTCTTTACCCAACCACTCAATATTAGAGTCAAAATACAGGTAACTAAAACGAGAACAGTTTCCGTGTTCATTGTATACTGTTACTGGTAGTAGCAGTAATAATGAAACTGAAACAGTTTTTACACTTGACAACAGAATGAAAGAGGCAAAAACCTCAACAAGCGAAGTATGCAGACTAAGCTCCTTGTAGTATCTGTTCAGTAAACATTTAAATGGCTTCCATAGCCAGACTATGGGTGTGAAATGTCTATCATAAAGTTTGATAAGAAAGTAAGTAAAAATAATAAGAACAAAAGGGAATAAACAGTTAATGTAGTCCAGAGAAATAACTTGTAGAGCACTGAAACTGGGATTCAGACAATATGGGGAGTATAAACCACGAAAAAAGTCCAAGTTAAGAAGGCCTAAGCAACTGACTAGTACTTTAAATAGATAAGTATTATCAATTGTGTTAGACTTCATCCAAGCATCAAGAATGTAAAGATTTAGGGGAGAAACTATTGTTTGAATAGCTGTAACTACTCCACTCAGGTAGCTTGAAGTGTAGTTAATCTTCAACATAACAATGAGGAAATAAAACAAGCCTAAAGGAACTAAAGAAGATGCTATATACTTCACCCAGTTTCTGTGCCTATATTCTTTACATGGAATGCAGGTAGACATTTGGTAGGAGTATACAGACAATCCATGGGTTTCTTGGCAACCACCACAGAATCTACCAATACGGTTTGTTATATATTGAAACTCAGCAGAACTTTCAACACACATTGCTTTGTTGAACAAACTTGCATTTTCTACTGAGTATCTCTTCACAGAGAAATAAGCTCCAAATTGAGGGTGGAAGCAAGTTGCCAAGCAACTTCCAAACTGAGATCTGTTTGTGTTGGGGTCATAGTAGATGCAGTAGCACCGTGCTATCTTGATGTAGTCAGAGTCATTCTTACACTGGATGGCATTATTTACAGGGTTTCCACATATCCAAGTATTGTTAAAGAATCGGGACCAAATCCTTTGTGGATTCGCAGATGTTTTAAACAATTCCATTTCTTTGTTATCTTTGTTATCATCATACGTTCTGCCTCGATTTGAAAGACTGCTACAGAGCATAATCCATTGCAACACATATATATTCATCTTAGTCATTTATCTATTCCCACTTGACACTCTTCTTTTATACTTTCAACAACTTTTAGTTTCATTATGTTACTTATTACACAAGCAATATCCTGTATTGTATGCTATGGATTAGTAAAATAAATAATTGTATTAATAAGCACTCCCATTACAAGCATATGTATGCATAATTATACATACATACATACATGCACACACACATACATACATACATACATACATACATATATATACATATACACACCCATAAAACATATATACATACATACATGCACCACACACACACACATACATACATATATATATACAGATGGACACACAGGCAGACAGACCAAAGAAAAATCGAGTAATCAATCATTTAAAAAAAGACTAATTGAATTTTTTTTTATTTTGAAGAAATACCCGGTGGTACTAAACCATTCAATTGAATGATACAGCAGTCGGAAGACACTGCATACTTTTAAAGAATTATTCTCCCACAGTCAATGCTGCCTCTATTACAAGTTTATTCTTGGTATCTAGATTAAAGGGTAACAGTCACCTTTTTTTTTTTTTTTTTTTTGAATCATTCAGTAGATAATAACACAGTATCACTCCAAAAAAAATTGACAGTGTTTGGTCAAGTAGTTCCCGAGTTATGGGCCTATGAAAATGCACCCTACTCCCACGCTAATTAAGTAGACCAATTGGTTGATTGCGTCACAAGTTGAGTACCGCGCGGATCAGCGTGCTTGTGGTAAACTTCGAGGTTTAGTGCTCAGTCTGCTAATCTGATCTGATTGCCACTACTGCTACTTGTGGAAATATGGTCAAGACTTGTGTTGCTGCAGGCTGCAATAACAGTAACCAGGATGAAGTAAGTCTGCACAAGTGTCCCTGGGAAAAATGGGTAGATCAGGTGTGAGACAAATGGGAACCCACTGCATACTATGTGCTGTGTAGTCAGCATTTCGAGCCATCATGTTTTATGGCTGATTCTATCCTTTCCCAATCACTGGGGTTGGGCAAGTAGAGAGCTTGTCTTAAGCCTGATGCAGTACCCACACTGTTCAGCAAGCCTGTGTGTGGAAAAAGGAAAGCAGAAGGGGAGTGTCTACCACCAAAGAAGCGATCTGCTTTTGAAAAACGTGAACGGTGTAGAGTAAGCGAAATGCATTTTTTTAATCACTCATTTTAAGTACAATGACAGGCTGTAGAGGAAGCAATGGAAGAACTGGGAGAAGCAGACAATTCAGTTTCACTGAATCATATTGTGAGTTAATTCCCTAACAAATTTTGTGACAACAAACCCCATACTCCATAGTGTTGGTAAGATATGTTGTACATAATAATGGTACATGAACTATTTGTTTTTATCATACAGGGGTTCAGACTGTAGTGGCGGTCACAAAAGATGCTGCTATTCAGTGTTCACTTTTGCCAGCTCAGCTCTCTACTTGCCCAACCCCAGTGATTGGGAAAGGATAGAATCAGCCATAAAACATGGTGGCTCGAAATGCTGACTACACAGCACATAGTATGCAGTGGGTTCCCATTTGTCTCACACCTGATCTACCCATTTTTCCCAGGGACACTTGTGCAGACTTACTTCATCCTGGTTACTGTTATTGCAGCCTGCAGCAACACAAGTCTTGACAATATTTCCACAAGTAGCAGTAGTGGCAATCAGATCAGATTAGCAGACTGAGCACTAAACCTCGAAGTTTACCACAAGCACGCTGATCCGCGCGGTACTCAACTTGTGACGTAATCAACCAATTGGCCTACTTAATTAGCGTGGGAGTAGGGTGCATTTTCATAGGCCCATAACTCGGGAACTACTTGACCAAACACTGTCAAATTTTTTTTGGAGTGATACTGTGTTATTATCTACTGAATGACTCAAAAAAAACAAAAAATAAAAAAAAAAGGTGACAATTACCCTTTAATCTAGATACCAAGAATAAACTTGTAATAGAGGCAGCATTGACTGTGGGAGAATAATTCTTTAAAAGTATGCAGTGTGTTCCGACTGCTGTATCATTCGATTGAATGGTTAAGTACCACCGGGTATTTCTTCAAAATAAAAAAAAATTCAATTAGTCTTTTTTTAAACGATTAATTGATTACTCGATTTTTCTTTGGTTTGTCTGCCTGTGTGTCCATCTGTATGTATATATGTATGTATGTGTGTGTATGTGGTGTATGTATGTATGTATATATGTTTTATGGGTGTGTATATGTATATATGTATGTATGTATGTATGTATGTATGTATGTATGTATGTATGTATAATTATGCATACATTATGCTTGTAATGGGAGTGCTTATTAATACAATTATTTATTTTACCAATCCATAGCATACAATACAGGATATTGCTTGTGTAATAAGTAACATAACGAAACTAAAATTTGTTGAAAGTATAAAAGAAGAGTGTCAAGTGGGAATAGATTAAAAATGACTAAGATGAATATATAATATTATGTGTTGCAATGGATTATGCTCTGTTGCAGTCTTTCAAATCGAGGCAGAACGTATGATGATAACAAAGATAACAAAGAAATGGAATTGTTTAAAACATCTGCTAATCCACAAACGATTTGGTCCCGATTCTTTAACAATACTTGGATATGTGGAAACTCTGTAAATAATGCCATCCAGTCTCAGAATGACTCTGACTACATCAAGATAGCACGGTGCTACTGCATCTACTATGACCCTAATACCAACAGATCTCAGTTTGGAAGTTCCTTGGCAACTTGCTTCCACCCTCAATTTGGAGCTTACTTCTCTGTGAAGAGATACTCAGTAGAAAATGCAAGTTTGTTCAACAAAGCAATGTGTGTCGAAAGTTCTGCAGAGTTTCAATATATAACAAACCGTATTGGTAGATTCTGTGGTAGTTGCCAAGAAATCCATGGATTGTCTGTATACTCCTACCAAATGTCTACTTGCATTCCATCTAAAGAATATAGGCACAGAAACTGGGTGAAGTATATAACATCTTCTTTAGTTCCTTTAGGCTTGTTTTATTTCCTCATTGTTATGTTGAAGATTAACTTCACTTCAAGCTACTTGACTGGAGTAGTTACAGCTATTCAAACAATGGGTTCTCCCCTAAATCTTTACATTCTTGATGCTTGGATGAAGTCTAACACAATTGATAATACTTGTCTATTTAAAGTACTAGTCAGTTGCTTAGGCCTTCTTAACTTGGACTTTTTTGTGATTTATACTCCCCATATTGTCTGAATCCCAGTTTCAGTGCTCTACAAGTTATTTCTCTGGACTACATTAACTGTTTATTCCCTTTTGTTCTTATTATTTTTACTTACTTTCTTATCAAACTTTATGATAGACATTTCACACCCATAGTCTGGCTATGGAAGCCATTTAAATGTTTACTGAACAGATACTACAAGGAGCTTAGTCTGCATACTTCGCTTGTTGAGGTTTTTGCCTCTTTCATTCTGTTGTCAAGTGTAAAAACTGTTTCAGTTTCATTATTACTGCTACTACCAGTAACAGTATACAATGAACACGGAAACTGTTCTCGTTTTAGTTACCTGTATTTTGACTCTAATATTGAGTGGTTCGATAAAGAACATTTACCCTATGCCCTTGTCGCTTTGATTACATGCATTATTTTTGTCTTTTTTCCCCTCTTTTAATGCTCCTTTATCCTTGTCGGTGCTTCCAAACGACTCTTAACAGACTTGGTTTAAATTCTCCAATTTTGCGTGTATTTATGGATGCCTTCCAAGGCTGCTACAGACTAGAGCCTTATGACATGAGATTCTTCTCTGCATACTACATATTTTTGAGAGTATTCATTCTCTTTCTCACTGCAACTATACATTCCATATTTGCATTCTCTGCTACAACACTCTGCCTCGTTTTTAACGCTGTGCTTATTAACTTCATTCAGCCTTGCCGCTCACCAACTCACAATAAATGGATGGACTAGCCATGAGTATGCTAGCATTTTTCTATGTTTCCCTTCTAGCAATGCTTACAACATTTTACTTAGATATCTATTGGCTTACTCCCTCAAATATTTCCTTCTATTCATCCATATTGATCATAATATCTTTCTTCACTATAGTCTTTACTTGGACTATGTTTAGGCATAAACTGAGAAAACTATATCAGAAACTTCAATCTTGTCTGAGAAAATGGAAGTATGGACATGCTGTAGATCGAGAAGACTCCTTGAAGAGTTTTTCTGAACGAAGTGCAATATTTTCAAGTAGGAGAGTTGAAGTTTATTAACTATAAAATATCAGTTAACATTTGTCAAGTTTGAAATATGAAAATCTCGAATGTCCCCTTTATGTTTTCACTAACAATGTTTCTTAAAATAACTAATTGACTCCATAGTAATTTATTTTTTGTGTATTTTCATCCACTATTGTATACTCGGGTACTTTTACATGAGTAATTTGTCTTATTATGGTTACTAACATTTTAACTAGAATTTGTATTGTATGAGTATAATTTAAGTGTAACTGTGACACATTGACATAAACGGTTGAAAAAAAATATGGATTTTGCTGTACTGGAATTATATAAACTCTTAAAATCTTCTTTAGCAATGCATGCTCTACTAATTTTCTCCATTTGTGCTGGTCTAGAAGAAATTTCAGACTATGTAGTAAAACATCAGTTGTGTGTTTATATGTCTCTCTATCAAACCATGGCATGGTGATATTAACTCCCATTGAATAGCAAAGTAAATATTTATCTTTATTGTTGAAGAATTTTCAGTTGTAAATGCAAGATATATTTGCGATCTGGAGTGGGGGTAATTTTAATTTTAAAAGTTTGTCGGCCAAAATTCACATTATTGTTGAATATATTGTTACTCTAAACACTTTAAAACACAACAGGTACGCTATTTGAAAAATTTAGATAAATCAAAACAAACTATGCACAAATAATTATAGAGAGGCATTTATATTTATAGTAGTGTGTGGCACATTGGGTTGCCATGTGGATGTGTCAATCATGCTGGTATGTGGTATGATCCCACTGTGTCACAGGCGTAAAGCTCGTTTTGCTGTCAGTGGATAGCGATACATGTGGCCCATTTGATAGCCTAGTATGCAAAGCTAAGGCAAGGGGAGTTGATGTCAGTTAGATGATGGACCTCAGTCTCCCTACAATTTTCACTGCTGACATCTGCAGTGAAACCTGCAAAGGTAACTACTCCACCATTTAAGCATCCTACCAGTTCGGTGAGACTAATCCTGTGGGTGCCAGCAATAATTGTTTAATTGAGAACTTTGTTGACATGGCTGAGTTTGGGAGGATAACAAGCCTGCACCCTGCCACTTATCACCCTGCACCCACTGGACAGAAGTATGGAAAGGTATGCCTACACAGCACAGGTCAGCAGGCCACAGTGTACGTAAAATGGCCAATGCTTATCACCTATACCTGTAGTATGCTACTGGTTGCAGTCTAGATTGCTTGGTTTGTTATTATAAATGGCCTTGCCCAGTTAATGCACAATGTAGAGACTATTTCTGAACTTGTGCACTTCGGCAGGCCTGAAGGCTGTGCCTACTGCGGAGGATATACAGTGCAAGTTCATTGCAAAGATAGCTAACTAAGGGAGTGAGATACCAGACAATCAGGTCCAATGTGTCTGGCATCAGCATTGAGAGTCTTGGCGATTGCGGCTTCATGATGTCCTTAAGTGGTCACTGGGAGAAAGGGAAATTTTAGATAGGTATCACCTCACTATCTGTCGATATTTCTGAGAGCCCTATTGTCCTTAGTGTCTACCTCAAGGCATCTAATGCAGATAATCCCTTTCAAGAATGGATGTAAATAGTTTATCTCCAAGGTGGCATCTGCTAAGCAGTTAGCAAACTGCTCAGTTAAGCTATGCGAGCCTGGGTGCATATGAACCTGTTTTCTTCTGTTCATTCTGTTTTTGCTTTTGCTTATTGGTGTGTGTACTAATTTAGTATGTATTCCTCTATAAGCTATCCAATTCGATTTGTCTCTTGGTAAATCATTCATATATGTATTTGTTGATACCTCTTGGAACCCTCTATGATAATTTGGAAAGTGGTGGTTACTTCTTGCCTGATGTTCATGTTTGTCAATGTTCTGGCTTAGGGCAGTGGTCTTGGCAGAATTAATGGTCTTGCCTTGTCCTAGGTTAATTAGCATATTAGCACATGTTGATTTGGGGAGCGGTTATTTTTAGAGTCCCCATGTACCAAGCAACTCAGCAAGTAGTGTTGGGATATGCATCATGAGTAATTATGTATGAGGTAGGTAAGTAATTAGATAGAGAAAAGGTGCCACCTACCCTATAAGCACGAGTCGTAAGAGATTGCTTCATGTGGATAAGCTATAATGAATAATAAATACTACAATTATGTATTATGTCTAAAGGTGAGCACCCCAACCTTCCTTAAGCAGAAATTACTCCTATGCAATGTGATTATAGCGATTTATTATGTCAAAGGTAAGCACCCTGTCCCCTTTCCCAAAAATTACTTCCATGTGTAATGCTTACACTGAAATATTGTCATATACTACAAACCGGTGTATACACTGTTAAAAATGAAGTGTTCCAGTAACACTGCAAGGAGCGTTCCCACGAGAGGGAGGAATTTATGCCCCACCCATGTTTCCTGAACACTGCACAGAGGGTTATAATATAACACTCCGAGAGGTGTCTGGACAACATCTTTAGCAGAGTTGTGTTAACACCTTCTGCAAGCTTATTACAAACACTAAGTAACATGTTTCAATGGCACTGCTAATAAATAATGACCACACCTCATTCCCATAACCTCAAAATTTTTTGATAAATAAATGATTGACAATGAATATATAAAAATAGATTGAATAAAGTAGCTAAACAGTTTTAAAGCTGTCCTTTCAACATGAGTAGATGAAATATCATGATATGCACTCCATTTATGATCCATCATGTTCAAGATAAATATACCTGCATGACACATAAAAATATAACATACATCAATAAGCAATATACAAACACATTCATAATGCTAGTAAACACACTATTCTAAACACACACCCAGACTCAGCTAAACACTCAATTCTAAACACGCTCACAAATGCAACTTAACACACTATCCAAAGTATGACCCTCTACGGGAAAATCAAGCACAATGCGGCAAGTGGCCCAATCCGCGGTAAATGCCGCCGTCAATGGCAGGAAACTACAGCTCTCAGTTTAGTAGTAAGTACAGTGGCTATCATGAGTGAAGCCAAGAATCTTGCTAGAGCATTAAACCTCAGCCACCGTGATGGTCTGGACATGATGGGTGGAGCTGACGCTGAAGCCATGGCTCCAGGAAGTGAGGACCCGCTTTCTGACTGTAAGTCACTTATTACAGTTAACTATAACCCTCATCAGTTCATCATCTTTTTTTCCTTTTTTTTTTTTAGGTGATGAAGAACTTGATGGCCATTTTACCAACTATTATGAAGGTAATAAATTTAAATTTAAATAATTTTTTTGATAAAAGAACAAAACAAAACAACTTCTTATAAAGCTTCTAGGGATGTCTCATCAGCAGAGTCAGGCTCTGCTACTCCACTGTTTGAAGACGAAGATGACCTCTATGATCCTCTGGATTCTTTGGACTGCTCTGTACCAGACATCGAGCCTTCATCATTGCATCCTGTGTACTCATCTGTTTTCTTGTCACCACCCCATTCCGACCCCACTTTTCTTTCCCCTTCCGATACTGTGTCCGTTGCCTGCCGACGGAACAGCATCATCTGTGTAAAGGAAAGGAAGAGGTCAAGAAAGCCATCACCAGCAAGGACGAAACGACTTACCTTAACTGAGCAGTTAGACCAGTTTTTAGCCCGTTTTAGCCCGTCACAGTCACCAACTCCTTCACAGTCACCAACTCCTTCACCATCACCAACCAGTTTCGTCACGCCATTGTAAAAGAATTAGAAGTACAGACATCAATTATTAATTTTTATTTTTTTATTTTTAGTCATCTCTTTTAAATTATGTATCATCTATACAAGTAATACACACCTTTACTTTGTTCTTATGTCCAGTGTTATCAAAATCTATCTATTTACATTGAATACGCAATATAATTATCCCAACTCAGCTAAAACCACAAAAAAAAAAATACTCTAGTGGACAATAGTAAAAACAGACATTACCAAGATAAATAAAACTATTAGTGCGAACACCAATAAAAATGACTCTAGTGCATGTGGGCACTAATAAGAATGACTCTAGTACATGCGAGCACTAAAAGGAATAACTCTAGTACATGTGGGCACTAAAAAGAATGACTCTAGTACGTGTACATACTAATGAAAAACCACAAGCCCACCTCAGAACCACTCAGATAGCCTCGAAGGACAAAATTTAACAACAGGAAGTGAAACTGGAAGTGACATCATGTGACACGCCCACCAGTGAAGAAATAATTTGGCCTCAAGGACTTCGCCCGTACCTCCAAAGATCACCTGATTAGTAAATTATTTCATCGAGTATCGTAATTTCCTTACAACAACAGCTACTACAATCAAACTAGCAAAAACTAACTTAATCGAACATACTACAACTGACAGACACTAGTATGTGCTGACACTAATACAAATAAATCTAGTACGTGATAACACTAATAAGAATGACTCTAGTACTTGATAACACTAATAAGAATGACTCTAGTACGGTGTAATCACTATGTGCATGCATGGTGTTAGCACTATGTGCGTGCACAGTGTTTGGTGTTAGCACAGTGCTAGTACTATGTGTGTGCACAGTGCTAGCACTATGTGTGTGCACAGTGTTAGTACTATGTGCGTGCACAGTGTTAGCACTATGTGTGGGCACAGTAATAGTACTACGTGCATGCACAGTGCTAGCACTATGTGTGTGCACAGTGTTAGTACTACGTGCATGCACAGTGTTAGTACTATGTGCGTGCACAGTGTTAGTACTATGTGCGTGCACAGTGTTAGCACTATGTGTGTGCACAGTAATAGTACTACGTGCATGCACAGTATTAGCACATGTGCGTGCACAGTGTTAGTACTATGTGTGTGCACAGTGCTAGCACTATGTGCGTGCACAGTGTTAGTACTATGTGCGTGCACAGTGTTAGTACTATGTGCGTGCACAGTGTTAGCACTATGTGCGTGCACAGAAATAGTACTACGTGCATGCACAGTGTTAGCACTATGTGCATGCACAGTGTTAGTACTACGTGCATGCACAGTGTTAGTACTATGTGCGTGCACAGTAATACGTGCATGCACAGTGTTAGTACTATGTGTGTGCACAGTGCTAGCACTATGTGTGTGCACAGTGTTAATACTATGTGCGTGTAGTGTTTGCACTATGTGCGTGCACAGTATTTGGTGTTAGCACTATGTGTGTGCACAGTAATAGTACTATGTGCGTGCACAGTAATAGTACTACGTGCATGCACAGTGTTAGAACTACGTGCGTGCACAGTGTTAGTACTACGTGCATGCACAGTGTTAGTACTATGTGCGTGCACAGTGTTAGTACTATGTGTGTGCACAGTGCTAGTACTACGTGCATGCAGTGTTAGTACTATGTGCGTGCACAGTGTTAGTACTATGTGCATGTACAGTGTTAGTACTATGTGCGTGCACAGTGCTAGCACTATGTGCGTGCACAGTAATATTACTACGTGCATGCACAGTGCTAGCACTATGTGTGTGCACAGTGCTAGTACTACGTGCATGCACAGTGTTAGTACTATGTGCGTGCACAGTGTTAGTACTACGTGCATGCACAGTGTTAGTACTATGTGTGTGCACAGTGCTAGCACTATGTGCGTGCACAGTAATAGTACTACGTGCATGCACAGTGTTAGTACTATGTACGTGCACAGTGCTAGCACTATGTGCGTGCACAGTAATATTACTACGTGCATGCACAGTGCTAGCACTATGTGCGTGCAGTGTTAGTACTATGTGCGTGCACAGTGTTAGTACTATGTGCATGCACAGTGATAGCACTATGTGTGTGCACAGTGTTAGTACTACGTGCATGCACAGTATTAGTACTATGTGCGTGCAGTGTTAGTACTATGTGCGTGCACAGTGTTAGCACTATGTGTGTGCACAGTAATAGTACTACGTGCATGCACAGTATTAGCACATGTGCGTGCACAGTGTTAGTACTATGTGTGTGCACAGTGCTAGCACTATGTGCGTGCACAGTAATAGTACTACGTGCATGCACAGTGTTAGCACTATGTGCGTGCACAGTGTTAGTACTACGTGCATGCACAGTGTTAGTACTATGTGTGTGCACAGTAATAGTACTACGTGCATGCACAGTGTTAGCACTATGTGAGTGCACAGTATTAGCACATGTGCGTGCACAGTGTTAGTACTATGTGTGTACACAGTGCTAGCACTATGTGCGTGCACAGTAATAGTACTACGTGCATGCACAGTGTT